>WBZP01006439.1_pt1 | contig 11620 bp, 10 predicted proteins | sample 5204301 | NCBI WGS metagenome assembly WBZP01 (sample SAMN12412401, study PRJNA552823) | activated sludge metagenome | isolation source: activated sludge from nitrification reactor of wastewater treatment plant... | place: USA: Pennsylvania | collected 2017
GCCGTACTGGGTGGACGACCCCGACTTCGATCTCGAGTTCCATGTCCGCCACCTGGCCCTACCCAAACCCGGGGACTGGCGGCAGTACCGCACGCAGGTGGCCCGGCTGAACTCCCGCCCGCTGGATATGAGCCGCCCGCCGTGGGAGTTCACCGTGATCGACGGGGTGGATGGAGTGGAGGGGTGCCCGCCGGGATGCTTCGCCACGGTGCTGAAGATCCACCATTGCGTGATCGACGGGGCCCTGGGCGTCCAGCTGTACAACGTGATCCACGACACGACTGCGGACGCTTCCCAGCCGCTCGGCGAGCGAACGTGGACGCCCGAGCCAATGCCGTCCGATGGCGAACTGCTGCGGCGCGCCGCGGTCAACGCGGTGACCAACCCGACCCGGGCGCTGCGCTCGGTGATGGGCAACCTCACCGCGATCGGGCGCGAGGTGGTGGACTCCCGTCGGCAGCCCACCGCCAAGAACCACCCGGTGTGCCGGATCAGGTTCAACAACCGGGTCAGCCCGCACCGTACGTGGGAGGAAGCCCGCTGCTCGTTGGACGACCTGCGCCGGGTGAAGGCCAGGGTGCCCGGGGCGACGGTCAACGACGTGTGCATCAGCATCGTCGGCCAGGCACTGGACGCCTACCTCACGGCGCTGGGGGAACCGCCCACCTGCCCGCTGGTCACCACGGTGCCCGTGTCGACCCGCGTCCCGGGAGACTCGACGACCAGCGGCAACCAGGTCAGCATGATGACGGTGTCCATGCACACCGACATCACCGATCCACTGCAGCGCGTCGCTGCCATCCGGGCCGAGACCGCCACGAAGAAGGCGACCCAGCACGGGGTCACCATGCCCGTCCTGCGTGACGTGGCCCAGGCCCTCCCGGGCGCGCTGATCGGCACGGTGGTGCGCGGCCTGGCGCCGCTGATGGGCCGCGGTACGCCGCAGTTCAACACCACCGTCACCAACGTGCCGGGCCCGGCCACCGACCAGTACCTGATGGGCTGCAAGCTGGTGCGCAGTTCGGGGTGCCCGCCCGTGCAGGACGGCTCCGGGTTGTTCCATGCCGTGTCCAGCTTCGCCGGCGCGTTCCTGTTCGCCTTCAACGCCGACCGGGCGGCGATGCCCGACCCCGAGGTCTACCGGGCTCACCTGGATCGCTCCATCGCTGACCACGTCGCAGCGGCCTCATAACGCTTCAACGACGACCGTCACGAATTCGTACTATGGTGTTCGGCCATGGGGATCCCGTCCGGACCGTCCGCGTACGCCGACACGTTTGCCCGAGACCACCTGCCCGATCCACTCGCCCAACCCCGGTACCTGTGGGACCACCCCGCGCTGCAGTACGCGGACCGGCTCAACTGCGGCGCCGAACTGCTCGACGCCAACGTCGCCGCCGGTCACGGTGACCGCCCCTGCCTGCGCGACGGCGAGGGCCGAACCTGGACGTACGCCGAGGTCCTCGATCGCGCCAACCGGGTGGCCAACGTGCTGATGTACGGGCACAACCTGCTGCCAGGCAACCGGGTGCTGATGCGCGGTCCGAACAACCCGTGGCTGGCCGTGTGCTGGCTCGCCGTGCAGAAGGCCGGGCTCATCGCCGTGGTCACCATGCCGCTGCTGCGCGCCGGGGAGCTGCGCGCCATCATCGACAAGGCTCACGTCAACCTGGCGCTGTGCGACACCCGCTTCCTCGACGACCTACATTCGGCCGCGCCCGACCTACCCACCCTGAGCTACGGCGACGACAGTGACCTGTCCGAGGCGATGCGCCACGCCGCCCCCAGCTTCGTCAACTGCGACACCGCGGCCGACGACGTCTCGCTGATCGCCTTCACCTCCGGCACCACCGGGCAACCGAAGGGGTGCGTGCACTTCCATCGTGACATCCTGGCCATCGCCGACACGTTCTCGGCCATGATCGTCAAGCCGTCGGCCGACGACGTCTTCGCCGGCAGCCCGCCGCTGGCGTTCACCTTCGGCCTCGGCGGCCTGCTGATCTTCCCGCTGCGCGCCGCGGCGTGCGCCCTGCTCCTCGAATCCGCATCTCCGCCGTTGCTGCTGGCGGCCGTGGAGCGCCATGGTGTGACCATCACCTGGACCGCCCCGACGGCATATCGGGCGATGCTCGACGGTGTGGAGCGCACCGACATCAGCACCCTGCGCAAGGGCGTTGCCGCCGGCGAGGCCCTTCCCCTGGCCACCCGGGTGGCCTGGCGGGAGGCGACCGGGGTGAACCTGATCGACGGTCTGGGCGCCACCGAGATGCTGCACGTCTTCATCTCGGCGTCGCCCGACGAGGTGGTCGACGGCGCAGTCGGCCGCCCGCTGCCCGGGTACGAGGCGGCGATCCTGGACGAGGACGGCAACGAGCTGCCCCACGGCGAGGTGGGTCGGCTGGCGGTGCGCGGCCCGGTGGGCTGCCGGTACCTGGCCGACGCCCGCCAGCTCAACTACGTGCGCAACGGCTGGAACCTGCCGGGTGACTCGATGCGCCGGGACGCGGAGGGCAACTACTACTACGTCGCCCGGGCCGACGACATGATCATCACCGCCGGGTACAACGTCGCCGGGCCCGAGGTGGAGGCCGCGCTGCTCACCCACCCGGCCGTCGCGGAATGCGCCTGCGTCGCCGCGCCCGACGACGAGCGCGGCCACATCGTCAAGGCCTACGTGGTGGTCAAGGACCCGACCCTCGCCGGTGACGCGCTCACCCGCGAGCTGCAGGACCACGTCAAGGCCACGATCGCGCCCTACAAGTACCCGCGGGCGATCGAGTACCGCAGCGAACTGCCCAAGACGAACACCGGCAAGCTGCAACGCTTCCGCTTGCGCCAGGACGCCGAAGGCGCCGCTGGATGAGCGATCTTCTGACCACCCCGCTGGGCGTCGGCCCGGTCACCATCGCCAATCGCTTCGCCGTGCCGGCCATGGTGACCCGCCTGTCCGGTGACGACGGCTTCGTCAACGACGACATCGTCGAGCGCTACCGGCGCTTCGCCGAGGGAGGGGCCGGGCTCGTCGTCGTCGAGGCGTCGAGCGTTCACGGCGGGCGCAGCGGCCCGCTGCTGAAGGTGAGCGACGACGAGTTCGTCCCAGGGCTGGCCCGGGTGGCCGAAGCCGTCCATCAGGCCGGGCCAGCCAAGGTGATGCTGCAGATCATCCACTTCCTGAAGGTCGCCCGCAACGGTTGGCGCCAAACCATTGCGGACCTGTCGATCGAGGACCTGGAGGCGCTGCCGGCGCTGTTCGCCGCTGCCGCCCAGCGCGCCGAGGCTGCAGGCTTCGACGGGGTCGAGGTGCACATGGCCCACGCCTACACGCTGTCGTCGATGCTCTCGCGCATGAACCGGCGCAACGACATCTACGGGCGCTCACTGGAGAACCGGATGCGCCTGCCGACGATGGTGTTCGAAGCGGTGCGGGCGGCGGTGTCGTCGAGGTTCGCCGTGGGCCTGCGGTTCGACGCCGAGGAGTGCATCCGCCACGGCTACTCCGTCGGGGAGTCGGCGCAGTTCGCCGTGCGCTTCGCCGGCCTCGGCGCGGCGTACATCTCGCTGTCGGCGGGCGGCAAGTTCGAAGACGCCCAGCACCGCGCCGGCAAGCCGCTGTACCCGTACACCGGGTATAGCGGGGACCGGTGCATGCCGGGCGACACCTATCCCGACGCGGCCAACCTGTGGATGGCAGAGGCCGTGCGCGCCGAACTGCGCAGGCGCGGCCACACCACGCCGGTGCTCGGCGCTGGCAAGATCGGCACGCCGGCGCTGGCCGAGGAGGTCCTCCGCCAGGGCAAGTGCGACATCGTGGGCATGGCCCGGGCCCTGCTCGCCGACCCGTTCATGCCGGCCAAGCACGGCGCAGGCCGCGGTGACGAGATCGTCCGCTGCATCTACTGCAACGTGTGCAAGAGCCTCGACGAGAACTTCAAGACGGTGGTCTGCTACCTGTGGCCGCGTGGCTCGACTCACGCGCCGCGGCCCGGCGAGCAGGCGCTCGCCGAGGTCAGCTGGCCGGCCGGGACCATGCCGACGGTGGTGACGGAACCCGGTGCGGTCCGGCTGCGCTGGACACGGCCGGACGGGCCGGTGGCCGGGTACGACATCCTGCGCAGCGAGGACGACGGACCGTTCGAGCGCCTGCTGGCCTGCACCCGCGAGGCCCAACTCGATGACCTCGTCGTGGCCGGACGGGCCTACCGTTACCGTGTGGTCCCGTATGACGCCGCCGGCCGGCGGGGAACACCGTCGGACGTGGTCGATGCCAGCATCTGAGCGACTGGTGCTGGTCACCGGCGGGGCCAAGGGCATCGGGCTGGCCTGCGCCCGCTCCCTGGCCGGGCAGGGCCACCGGGTGGTGGTCACCGGCCGCGACGAGGCGGCGCTGGCCGCGTCCGGGTTCACCTTCGTCGTTGCCGACGTGACCGACGAGGCGGCCGTGTCCGCCGCCTGCGACGGCATCGGACCGGTCGACATCCTGGTCAACAACGCCGGCATCGCCGAGTCGGCCCCGCTGCACCGCACGTCCCTGGAGCAGTGGAACCACCACCTGGCCGTCAACGCCACCGGGCCGTTCCTGTGGAGCAAGGCGCTGGTTCCCGGCATGCGCCAGCGCGGCTGGGGCCGGGTGGTCACCGTCGCCTCGATCGCCAGCCACGTAGGCGCCCCCTACATCGCCGCCTACGTGGCGTCCAAGCACGCCGTGCTGGGCCTGATGCGGTCCGTTGCCGCCGAGGTGGCCGGTTCGGGGGTCACGGCCAACAGCGTCTGCCCGGCCTACGTGCGCACGGAGATGACCGAGCGGACGATCGCCAACATCGTCGCCCGTACCGGGCGCAGCGCCGCGGAGGCCGAGCGATCGCTGACCGAGCAGTCCTCGCTCGGGCGATTGATCGAGCCTGAGGAGGTGGCGGCGTGCGTCGCCTACCTGTGCAGCGATGCCGCCGGCGCGGTCAACGGGCAATCGGTGATACTCGACGGAGGGACCATCCAGCAGTGAGCCAGCACCCATGAAACCGACCATCCCATTCCGGGCCTCGGCCCCCTTCACGGAGTCCTGGCAGCACTTCGACGTCGCCGTGGACCGGCGAGTGATGACGATCACCCTGAACCGTCCGGACAAGCTCAACGCCATCACCTTCGACGCCTACGCGGACCTGCGTGACCTGTTCCGCGAAGTTCCGCATCAGGACGTGTGCGACGCCATCGTGCTCACCGGATCCGGGCGCAGCTTCTGCTCGGGCGGCGACGTCAACGAGATCATCGGCGAACTGCTGGCGATGGACCCGCGCGAGCTCCTCGAGTTCACGCGGATGACCGGCACCGTCGTCCAGCACATGCGCGAGTGCCCGATCCCGATCGTCGCCGCGGTCAACGGCACCGCCGCGGGCGCCGGTGCGGTGCTGGCGATGGCATCCGACTTCCGGGTGGTCAGTACGGCCACCAAGTTCCGGTTCCTGTTCACCAACGTCGGGCTCTCCGGCGGTGACATGGGGACCTGCTACCTGCTGCCGCGCCTGGTGGGTCTGGGCAGGGCGACGGAGATCCTGATGTTCGGTGACGCGGTCTCCGGTCCCGATGCGCTGGCGATCGGCCTGGCCGCGCGCTGCGTGGATCCCGCCGACCTGCTGGACACCGCCCAGGCCATCGCCCGCAGATTGGCCGACGGGCCGACCTTCGCCTACCAGACCACCAAGATGTTGCTGACCCGGGAGGCCGACATGAGCCTCCACGGGGCCCTCGAACTGGAGGCGATGACCCAGGCCCACCTGATGCAGACCAGGGACCATGCCGAGTTCCACCGCTCGTTCAACGCCGGCGAGCAGCCGAACTGGGCGGGACGCTGATGACCGGGCACCAGATGTTCAACCCCGAGCACATGGCGCCCGCGCCCGGGTTCAGCCACGCCGTGCTGGCCGCGCCGGGCCGCACCGTGTACCTGGCCGGGCAGGTGGCGATGAACGGCGCCGGCGAGATGGTGGGCGACACCTTCGCCGAGCAGTTCGAGGTTGCCCTGCGCAACGTCGTCGACGCGCTCGCCGCCGCCGGTGGGTCGCCCACCGACCTGGTGTCGTTGGTGATGTACGCCACCGATGTGCCCGCCTACCGGGCCTCGCTGAACGACGTCGGCGCCGCGTACCGCCGCGTGGTCGGCCGTCACTTCCCCGCCATGGCCCTCGTCGGGGTCACCGAACTGGTCGAACCCAGCGCCATGATCGAGATCGTCGCCACCGCGGTGATCGCCTCGTAGCCCCTTTGTTCACTCACCATCCCGCGTGACTGGAGATCAGGGGAACAAACGGAACTCGCGGCCGGCGGTGAGGCCGGCGGGGCGAACCAGCAGCGTGACCACCATCAGCGTGGCGAGGACGATGTTGCTCGTGCTGGAGGGGAACGTCAGGTCCCAGCCGAACCACGAGACCCCGTTCTCGCCCTCCACCAGGACCGTGTTGACGAGGCTGACGACCAGGCCACCCAGCACCGCGCCCCACAAGCTGTGCATGCCGCCCACCACCAGCATCGCCAGCACCAAGAAGGTGAGGCCGAGGTACACCTGATCGGTGTTCACACTGCCGAGCAGGTGAACATAGACGGCGCCGGCGAAGCCCGACAGCGCACCGCTCAGGGTGAAGGCAACCAGCCGCTCACGGTAGATCCGAATCCCGATCGAGCGTGCCGCTGGCGGATCCTCCCGGGTGGCGCGCAAGCGGCGACCGGAACGACTCCGCTGATACAGCCAGGCCACCGTGATGCAGGCGATCAACGACCAGGCGGCCTGGGCGAGCCCCGTCGTCTCCTCCACGGACGGGATGGCCTTGGCGCCCGGTCCGATCCGGTTCCAGTTGCGCAGGACGTTGCGGGTGATCCCGAGCACGGCGAAGGTGGCGATCCCCGCCGCCAGGCCGCTGAGTCGCACCACGGGGATACCGGCCACGAAGGCCACGATCGCGCCCAGCACCGTGCCCAGCACGAGAGTCCAGGCGTTCCCCAGGTGATGGTCACGGAGCAGTGGGAACAGGCTCTTGAACACCGATCGCTTCTGCAGCAGGGGAAGGCTGAACATCCCGGCGGCGAACGCCCCGACGGCGACGAAGCTGGCGTGGCCGAAGCTGATCACCCCGGAGTTGCCGGTGAAGACGTACACGGCGACCACCATCGCCGTCATCACGAAGGCGTCGTGGAACTTGAGTTGCACACCTTGGCCGAACCAGGTCGAGGCCCAGGCGGTGAGCAGGACGACGGCGACAGGGCCGAGCAACGTCTGCGCCTCCACGGACCAGCGGCGGTCGTTCATACCCTGCTCGTTTGCCGGGCGCGTTGGAACAGACCCTGCGGCCGAACCAGCAGGACCAGGATGACCAGGACGTACATCGCCGAGTCGAGGAACACTCGCTGGCCCGTCGGCAACAGGCTGAACACCATCGAGTTGGCGAAGCCAACAGCGAACCCTCCGAAGGTGGCCGGGGCCAAGCGCTCCATCCCACCGACCACCACCCCAATCAGGGCCAGGACACCGATCTGTACGCCGAAGTCAGGGGTCACGGTGGGGCGCTGCGGGGCGAACAGCAGCAGCGCCACCGCAGCCAGCACACCGGCGATCACGAAGGCCGCGACGATCACCCTGCTCGTGCGGACGCCCAGCGCCTGAGCGATGCGTTGGTCGGTGGCCACGGCACGCATGTGCAGACCGAGTTCGGTGTGATTGAGAAACACGTTCACCGCTGCCAGCAGCAGTCCGCCGACGGCGATCGACACGACGGTGACCCAGCGGATCCGCACGTCGCCGATGGTGAACGCCTTGGCCAGGTCTTCGAAGATGTTCATCGCCTTACCCTGCGAGGTCCACTTCTTTTGGGCGATGCTGCGCAGCAGGAAGCTGACCCCGAAGGTGACCACCAGCATCGTGGCAGGCGAGGCGTCGCGTAGCCAGCGGAACACGGCCCGCTCGAGGAGCACCGACAGGGCGGTCACCACCGCGACGACGGCGACCACTCGCCACGGCCACGCCCACTGGTGGGTGGCGAACAGGGTGTATCCGCCGGCCATCAACAACTCGCCGTGGGCCAGGTTGACCAGGCGCATCACCCCGAAGATCAACCCGATCCCCAACGCCACGAGAGCGAACAACGAACCTTGAGCCACGGCGTCAACGAGGTATTGGACGTAGATCACGACGCTTCCTCGTGGGTGCCGAAATAGGCGTGTCGAAGCACCTCGTCGTTGTGCGCCTGATCGGCGCCGATCGACGCCTGGATCTCCCCGCCCGCCAGTACCAGGGCGCGGTCGGCGAAGGCGATGGCCCGATTGGCGCGTTGCTCGACCAGCAGGATCGTCCGCCCGGCGGCACGCACGGCGTCGAGCGCCTCGAACACGACGTCGATCATCGTCGGCGACAACCCGAGCGACGGTTCGTCGAGCAGGAGCAGCTGTGGATCGGCCAGCAGGGATCTGGCGATGGCCAGCTGCTGCTGCTGACCACCCGAGAGCAACCCGGCGGGGCGCTGGGAGAACTTGGCCAGCACCGGGAACAGGGCGAGCACCTCGTCCATCGCCTGGCCGACTCGGGTCCGGTCCGCTCGAGCGACCGCGCCGAGGCGGAGGTTCTCCGACACCGAGAGGTCGCCGAAGATCTGCCGGCCCTCGGGTACCAGCGAGATGCCACTTCGGGCGATCTGGTCAGGACGCCAGGCGGTGATCGAGCGCCCGCTCCAGCGGACCTCGCCCTCGGCAACCCGCACCATGCCCATGACCGCCGCCAGCAGGGTCGACTTGCCAGCCCCGTTCGGGCCGACGATGGCGACCACTTCGCCGGGCGAGATTCGCAGGGACACTCCGCGCACTGCGGCCACCCGCCCGTACCTGACCGTCACCCGATCGAGCTCGAGGAGCTCGCCGCTCATGCCGCCGAGACCCCGAGATACGCCTGGATCACTTCCGGGTGGCGATGGATCTCCTCGGCGGTTCCCTCGGCAAGGGTGAGGCCCTCGTCGAGGACGTGGATGCGGTCGCAGACGCCGAGCAGGAGCGGCACGTTGTGATCGATGAGCAGCACGCCGATCTCGTGCTCGTCGCGCAACCGCCGGATCATCGAGGCGAACGCCCCGATCTCGTCCTCGTTGAGACCGGCGGCGGGCTCGTCCATCATCACGAACGTCGGCGCGGTGGCCAGGGCCCGAGCAACGCCGAGGAGCCGCTCGTCCCCGTGGGCCACGGCGCCGGCCGGCCTGGAGGCCAGATCGGCGATGCCCAGGCGGTCGAGCAGCGCGGTCGCCCGACGCCGTGCCTCCCTGGCCCCAGCACCGCACCCGAGCGCGGCGACCTCGATGTTCTCGCGCACGCTGAGGCTGGGAAAGGCATGCCCGTGCTGGAAGGTCCGCGCCAGGCCGGCTCGTGCCCGGCGATGCGCCGGCCAGGTGGTGATGTCCTCGTCGTTGAACAGCACGACGCCCTCCGTCGGGACGTCGAATCCCGAGAGGAGGTTCACCAGCGTCGACTTGCCAGCGCCGTTGGCGCCCATCAGGCCCACCACCTCGTGGCGGTGGACCTCCAGGCTGACATTCGACAGCGCCCGGACCCCAGCGAACGATCGGCCGATCTCGACCGCGCGCAGGGATCCGGGCGTCGTCACGAGGAGCGATCCGGTCGGGCTACAGCTGGGCTGGCGAGGACGCCGCCATCAGCTTCTCGAACACCGGCTTGCTGTCAGTCACGTTCATCACCCGGTACTCCCGGCCGGACACGGAGTGGAGTTCGGCCGAGAAGCTGATCTTGCCACCGGTGGCGTCCAATCCCTTGAACCCTTCGAACGCCGCGGCAAGCTTGGCGCCGTCGGTATCGCCCACCTCGGTGATGGCCTTGGCGATCGCTTCGATGGCCGCTGCGCCCGTCACGAACCCACCACTGGCCGGCGGAGCGCCGGCGGCAGTGAGCTTGGCGATCAGGTCGTTCACCGCCGGGTCGGGGTCGTCACCGAAGACGGAGGCGTAGGTCACGTAGGTGTAATTGCTGAGCCCCGACGGCATCCAGTAGGTCCCGTCGCCCGACCACGGCCCGAGGATCGGAGTCGTCACGCCGGCGTCACGGATCCCCTTGAAGGCGGCGGTGATGTCGGGCGAGAAGGTGCACATCGTGATCACGTCGGCAGCACCCGCCCCGGTGACGATGGTGGCCACGTTGTTCACCGACTGATCGAACGACGTGAAGCCCTCCTCGGAGATCACCTTGCCGCCCTTCTCCTCGAAGCGCTGCTTGAAGGACGAGCAGACGTTCTGGAAGTAGACCAGCAGGTTGTCCGGCACGACGATGGCCGTCTTGTACCCGCGCTCAATGGCCAGCTCGGCAAGCACCGCGCCCTCGTCCTGGGCGACGTTGCCCATGCTGAAGGCCAGCTTGCCCTTGTCGCCGAAGCGCAGCGGGCCCATCTGGTCGGTGCCGATGCACGGCGCGATCGTCAGCAGGCCGGCGTCAATGCCCTCCTGCACGGCAGGCGTGGCGAAGTCGACGTCGCACGTGGTCAAGAGCACCTTGGCGCCCTTCTTGGTGATCAGGTCCACCGCCGCGGCCTTGGTGCCTGCGGGATCGAGCTTGGTGTCGATGTACTCGAGCACCAGTTTGCGCCCGAGCACACCACCTTCGGCGTTGATCTTGTCGACGGTCAACCTCGCGGCGGCCAGCGCCGGGCCGTCGACTGGCGCCATTGCGCCACTGCCGTCCATGGCTGCGCCGATCACGATCGGGTTGGCGGCATCAGGTTCTGCGGCCGCAGCGGCGGTCCCACCGCTCGCCGGCGGCGTCGTAGCCGCCGCCGCGGTGGTGATGGCCAGCGTCGACGCTATTGCGGCGGCGACGACAAGATTCCGAGTACGCACTGTCTCCCCCTTGACTGTGATCCGTGGCACTACTGTGCTCATTCTGGCGTGATGACGGTCGTCACCAATGCGACAGAATGCACCGACGGTAGCACACGACGCGCCGCCCGGACGGACGAGTACAGGAACCACAGCCGATGACACACCGCCCCTTCGCTCTGACGCCGCGTGATGCGGTCATCACCCTGTTCGGCGCGTTCGTTCGAGCCCTCGGCAACTGGATCGCCATCGCCGACATGGTGATGCTGCTCGGCGAACTGGGCGTCGACGAACAATCGGCGCGATCGGCGATCGCCCGGCTGAAGCGCGGCGGCCTGCTGGTCAGCGAGAAGCACGCAGGTCACGCCGGGTACGCGGCCAGCCGCCAGCTGCTCGACGTGTTGGCCGAGGGCGACGTGCGGATCTTCCAGAGCCAACTGGCCGCCGACCTCGACGATGGGTGGGTGCTGGTGGTGTTCACGGTGCCGGAAACCGAGCGAGACCGCCGCCATCTGCTGCGCGTCCGTCTCGCTGCCCTGGGGTGCGGACCGTTGGCCCCGGGGGTGTGGATGGCGCCACGGCGGGTCAGCGCCGACGTCCGCCGGGTCCTGGAACGATTGGACCTTGCCAAGTACGCCTCGCTCTTTGCCGGCGACTACGAAGGCTTCACCGATCTGCGCTCGTTGGCGGCGCGCACCTGGAACCTGGCGGCGCTGTCTCGCAACTACGCCGCGTTTGCCAAACGCCAGCAGCGCGTCCTGGAGCGCTGGCAA
>WBZP01006440.1_pt1 | contig 11620 bp, 11 predicted proteins | sample 5204301 | NCBI WGS metagenome assembly WBZP01 (sample SAMN12412401, study PRJNA552823) | activated sludge metagenome | isolation source: activated sludge from nitrification reactor of wastewater treatment plant... | place: USA: Pennsylvania | collected 2017
CAGCGGGTGCGGAGGCCGATTAACGTTGGAACCTCCGGGCCGCGTCAACGGGGGATGACGACGCGGGCCGGAGGCTTACTTGAACAGTACAGCATTCTGAGGATACGACGCATCTCGGGCATCGAAACAACTGATTCCGAAGGTACGGTGCGGCAACACGCGACGCGTCGCCGCGAACGGCATGATGTGGCACATGTCGGCGTTCGATCGGTTCACACGCGCCATCCCCGGTGCCGTGGCGCAGTTCACCACGGAGCCTGCCGTGCGCGTCGGCTTCATGCAGGCGGCGTGGTCGGTGGCGCCGTCGTTCGCCCGGGGCCTACTGCCCCGCACCCCGTCGCAACAAGCGATCGTGGTCGGCGTCAACGCAACGTCGCACTACGCGATCGGCGCGACCTCGTGGGCGGGCATCTCGAGCGCGGTGGCCGGGCTCCCGGGTCGCAGGGCCGGTTGGCGCGCCCTGATGGCCGGGGCAGTGGCGGCCGGTGCCGGCGGCTTCGCCGCCGAGCGCATGCTGCGACCGAAGTCCGGCAACAACATGGTGTACGCGTCGGCCTGGGCGGGCGCCAAGTTGCTGGCCACCACCGGACTGGCGGGTGGCCTTGTCACCGCGTCCGACGTCGTCGCCCACCGGATGCTGGGGCGCACGCCCAGCGTGGGAAGCACCCTGATGGTCGATATCGCCGCGGGCACCGGCATGGCCGCCGGCACCCTGGTCCGTCGCAATCTGCGAGCCAAGCGCTACGGCATGGTGCAGGAGGAACGACATGCCGTCACCTCCGTCAAAGGCCTGAGGGCCTACGCGACCATTGGCGTGATCTCGGTCGGCACCGCTGCCGGCATCACCGGCCTGGCGGTCGCCGAGCAGACGACGGCCCATGCCATCAGCAAAGGACTCGACAAGGTCACGGGATCCGACCTGGGTGAGACGGGCATCTGGTTGTCCCACTGCGTCACCGGCGCCGGGCTCACAGCGGTGGCACTGTTCGCGCTGGACAAGGTTCGACAACGCACCCTGCGTTCCAACGAGGTGGTCGAGCCCGCTTACCCGTCCCCACCCACAACCGCGACCGTGTCGTGCGGACCCAACAGCCTCATCGAGTTCGACGCCATTGGCAAAGAGGGGCGCCGGTTCGTACTCATGGCCCTGCGGGCTCCCCAGATCACCAACGTGATGGGCGAGGCCGCAGTGGATCCGGTGCGAGCGGTGATTCCCCGCGACGGGGCGATCAGCGATCGGGCCGAGTTGGCAGTCGCCGAGTTGGAGGCGCTGGGCGGATTCGAACGGTCGGTGCTCGTCGTGGCCTCACCAACAGGTGTCGGATACGTCAACTACGTCATGGCCGAGGCGCTGGAGTATCTGGCCCGCGGCAACTGCGCGATCTTGGTCCCCCAGTACGCGATGGTGCCCTCGGCCCTGGCCCTGGACAAGACCACCGAGGGCACCGATCTGCAGGCCGAGGTCCTGGAGGCCATCTCACAACGCATCCGGCGGATCCCTCCGGCCCGGCGACCCAGGGTCTACCAGTTCGGCGAAAGCCTGGGTGCCCAGGTCGCCCTGGACGTTGCCGCAGTCGGCGGCGTCGCCCGATTGGACAGCCTTGACCTGACCGCCGGCCTGTACCTGGGAGTTCCGTTCCGCAGCCGCGCCTGGCGCACGTGGTGGAGCGATCGCAAGGCGATCGATCCGATGGGCCGGATGGTGCTGGTCTCGCAGCCCGATGAGGCTCCCGACCAACCCGGCATGCAGCTGATGGTCGTGCACAACGACGATCCGGTGAACAAGTTCGCCTACACGATGTTCGTGCGACGACCCTGGTGGTTCGGCGCACCCAAGACGCGGCCCCCGATGGTGCCGCGCGAGACCCTGTTCCGGCCGATCAGCAGTTTCGTCATCTGCGTGTTCGACCTGCTGAATGCCATGAACCAGAAACCCGGAAGCTTCGAACGGGTGGGGCACGACTACCGAATCGACCTGCGCGAAGCGCTGCAGAAGGCGTACCGGTTGTCGTCCTCACCCACCCAGGCAGTCGCGATCGAGAAAGCCCTGCGCGAGCGTGAGCAGATGTGGGCCGAGGCCCGGTTGGTGGCCAAGACGGCCTACAAGGCGGTGGCCACGATCAACAACACCCTGAACAAGTGGGGCCGCAGCACAGTGTCGATGGACTTCGCCGAACAAGAGAACCTGGAACTGCCGCCCGCATGGCGCAAGCTCATGCAGCAGATGTCGGATTCCCAACTGATAGGGCGCCTGGGAAGCAGCGGTCCGCCCGCATGAGCCTGGCCGGGGGCCCCAGGATATGGAATTGCAGAAGCCGGCTGCGGGGCACAGCCGGCTTCGTGCGTCGGGTCTGGTCAGCGGCGGGTGGAGTCCCGGGTTCCCGCCAGGTTGATGGTGCGAGCCGGCGGGCGCGAAGGCACCTGGGTCGGCTGACCGGCCTGGCGCGGAACAGCGGCCGGACGGGTGACCGTGGGACGCACGGGGATCGGCCGCGAGGCCGCCGCCTGCGGGCGAGCGTCAATGGTCTCGGGACGCGGATCGGGCTGAACTCCCGGTGTGCGATCGAGCAGGCTGTACACCTCGCTGGCGCGGTATCGACGGTGCCCGCCCAGGGTTCTGATCGATGTCAACTTGCCGGCCTTGGCCCAGCGGGTCACGGTCTTGGGGTCCACGCGGAACAGTGCGGCGACCTCTGAAGGGGTCAGCAGTTCGTCGCCGTCAATCGGTCGTCCAGCCATCGTGGGCTCCTTACTGGTTGCCGGCTGGTCGGACCCTCCGCGGGTCCTTCGGACCATCCGGCCGTCTGCGTTGAATGTTGCACAGGTCACAGGACCCGGCAACCGATTGTCACAAATCGGCTACACAATCTTGCCGATTCGCGCCGAATATCCGGCGAGGGCCGGTTCTTTCTGGCTCGGCGCGGTCGCCCAAGCGCGCACGCAGCAGGTAAAGTGGGGCAACTGATTCGCATGACACGGGCCGCGGCGGCGGCCCCAGACCATCGGGCGAGGGGGTCGAGCCATGGGGCGAGGCCGTGCTAAGGCCAAGCAGACAAAGGTGGCCCGTCGACTGAAGTACAGCGGTCCGGACACCGATCTGCAGGCACTCGAATCCGAACTCAAGGGTTCCGAGGTCGACGTCGAGAGTGTGGCGATGGAGGTCGAGGACGACCCGTACGCCGACGATCCGTATGCGCAGTACGCCGACGACGATGATGACGACGACTCCTACGTCCCAGGGCGCTAGTCGGGCTACCGGCCCTCAGGACTGCCTGATCGTCACACCGCGTACTTCGCGGTAACCATCACGGTTCCGCCGGTACCGCCCTTGGGCGCCGCCGTTGCGACGTCATCGGCCTGCGACTGCCGCACGTGTCCCATCATGAACGGCCGCAACTGCTGCGCCTGTGCGAAGATTCCGGCCAGGTCGTCCGGCGATGCCACCAGCACCATGCCGACACCCATGTTGAACGCGACCTCGAGTTCGTCACGATCGATACCGCCCGTGCGTCCGATCAGGTCGAACACCGGCAACGGGCGCCAAGCACCACGATCGACCACGGCGGTCAGGCCGACGGGGATCACTCGAGCCAGGTTGGCGGCCAACCCTCCCCCGGTGATGTGGGCCATCGCATGGACGCCGAGCCCGCTTCGGGCCAACTGGAGGCAGGGCTGGGCGTAGATTCGCGTGGGTTCGAGCAACTCCTCGCCGATCGTGCGGCCGAGTTCGGCCACATGGACCCCAAGATTCGCGGGGTCGTCCTTGACCAGAACGGCGCGGGCAAGGGAGTACCCGTTGGAGTGCAGGCCTGACGACGGCAGGCCGATGAGAACGTCGCCCGCCCGCACACGGTGGGCCCCCAACATCTGGTCGGCCTCGACAACCGCGGTGCCTGCAGCAGCCAGGTCGTAGTCGTCAGGTCCCATGAGTCCGGGATGTTCGGCGGTCTCACCACCGAGGAGGGCGCAGCCCGCCTCGGCGCAACCCGCCGCGATGCCCGACACGATCTGTGCGATTCGCTGTGGTTCGACCTTGCCGCAGGCGATGTAGTCGGTCAGGAACAGGGGCTCCGCCCCGGCCACCACCAAGTCGTCCACCACCATGGCCACCAGGTCGCGGCCGATGGTGTCGTGCTTGCCCATGGCCTGGGCAACGGCCACCTTGGTGCCGACGCCGTCCGTCGAGGTCGCGAGCAAGGGGCGAGCGTACGCCTTGAGTGCGGTGGCGTCGAACAATCCGGCGAAACCACCGAAATCGCCGATGACCTCGGGCCGCTGCGCAGCGGCGATGCTGGTCCGCATCAGTTCGACGGCACGTTCCCCCGCCTCGACATCGACGCCGGACTCGGCATAGGACGCGGGACCATCGGTCACCGCAGCACCTCGGACGCCGCTGCCACTGGATCGACCGGTTCGTCGGGGGCGCCGATGACGGCGGAGTTGGGAGCGATGGGCCTATCCCGGAGCAGATCGTCAGCCGGCCAGACCTCGAGCAGGTCCTTGCCCAAACGCTGTGGTTCGGGCAACGGCACCGGGTACTTGCCGTCGAAGCATGCACGGCACAACTGGTCGGCGGGAAGCGTCGTGGCCTCGGTGAGTTCCTCGAGCGATACGTAGGCCAGCGAGTCGGCACCGATGGAGTCGCGGATCTCTTCATTGGTCAAGCCGTTGGCGATGAGCTCGGCGCGGGTGGCGAAGTCGATGCCGTAGTAGCAGGGCCACTTGACCGGCGGGCTCGAAATGCGAACATGAACCTCTTTGGCGCCGGCTTCGCGCAGCATCCGCACAAGGGCGCGCTGCGTGTTGCCGCGCACGATCGAGTCGTCGACCACGACGAGGCGCTTGCCCTCGATGACCCCACGCAGGGGGTTGAGTTTCAGCCGGATGCCCAACTGCCGGATGGACTGGGACGGCTGGATGAACGTGCGTCCGACATAGGCGTTCTTGACCAGACCCTCGCCGAACGGGATGCCGGACTCCTGGGCGTAGCCGATGGCGCCGTAGCGGCCCGACTCCGGAACCGGGATCACGAGATCGGCCTCGGTCGGTGCCTCACGCGCCAGCCGGCGGCCGATCTCGGTACGGACGGCTTCGACGCTTCGGCCCCGGATCGTGGTATCGGGCCGTGCCAGGTAGACGTATTCGAACAGGCAGCCGTGAGGATCCTCAGGGGCGAAGGTCGTGCTGCGCAGCCCAGCCGCATCGACGGCGATCAGTTCGCCGGGCTCGATCTCGCGAACGAAGGTCGCGCCGACAATATCCAGGGCGGCGGTCTCGCTGGCGACCACCCAGCCGCGCTCCAGCCGGCCCAACACCAGGGGTCTGATCCCGTGGGTGTCGCGCGCGGCGTACAGGGTGTGCTCGTCCATGAAGACGAACGAGAAGGCTCCTTCGAAACCGGGCAGTTCAGCAAGAGCAGCCTGCTCCAGGCTCTCGCCGGGGTGCGCCGCCAACAGCGCCGCCACCAGGTCGGTGTCCGACGTCGCGTCGGCCACTGCGCCCGCCAGCGGCAGTTCTCCGGACTTGGCGGCTTGGTCGGCCACGCGGCGCGCGAGTTCGGACGTGTTGGTCAGGTTGCCGTTGTGGCCCAGCGCCAGCATTCCGTTGGCTGTGGGACGAAACGTGGGTTGAGCGTTCTCCCACACACTCGCACCGGTTGTGGAATAGCGGCAGTGACCCACCGCCAAGTGCCCGTGCAGGCTTTCGAGAACGGCCTCGTTGAACACCTGGGAGACCAGGCCCATGTCCTTGTAGACCACTACGTGCGAACCGTCGCTGACAGCCATTCCGGCCGATTCCTGGCCGCGGTGCTGTAGAGCGTAGAGGCCGAAGTACGTGAGTTGGGCGACGGCTTCACCGGGGGCCCAGACCCCGAAAACACCGCATGCGTCTTGAGGGCCCTTGTCGTCACCGGGCAGATTGTGATTCAGAAGTCCGTCTCCGCGCCCCACCTCGTCAGTGTAGGGGTGGTCACGGATTGCACAAAAGAGCGAAACTCCGTGACTGACCGCACACTGCCCGTCGTACTCTGGCCAGATGCAACGGCGACGACTGACGGCACTGGTGCCTGCGGCAGCGGTGCTCCTGGCACTCCTGACCGGGTGTGTCTCGTCGCGAGATGTGCGCTCGCAGTCCGCGGGTGGGGCGGTTGCTTCCCCTTCGGTGGACCCCGCCGAGGTGTGTCCGGCCCTGACCGGCGGCGAGCTGTCGCGGATCACCGGAACCGCGTTCCAGCCCAATGCGGTGGTCGACCCGGCATCGGGCGACGACTTCACTCAGTGCCGGTGGGCCGCTACGAACGGCGAGGCCATCCTGGTCACCAAGACCTTCCGTGACGATGCCGAATCCACCTACAAGCAGTCGTTCAGCAGCGCCCAGCGCAATCTGGGGCTCGCCCAGCCCATCAAGGTTCCCGGCGCGATGGCTGCCTTCGCGGTGCCGAACATCGGCCGTTTCGGAATCCTCACCAAGAACGGGTATATCGAGGTCAACACGATCTTCCCCAGCGCAACGGCCGACGTGATCAGCGAGATCCTGTCCGAGGTGGCGGCTCCCAGCGGACGCTGAGCCCTCGTCTACTGATCCGGCTGATCGTCGCCGGGTATCCGGTCTGCCAGCAGGGGCAGGCGGGGATCCCAGCTGGTGCCATCCCGCTCGTCCTTGCGCCGGCGCGCGATGGCACTCAGCGCCTCGAGCACGACCCGGTTGCCCAGCAGCACCGTGATATCGGCGTGGTCGTAGGGCGGCGCGACCTCGACCACATCGATGCCCACGACGGGCAACTCGTAGCAGATGCGCCGCACCTGGTCGAGCAGTTGCCGCGCCGACAGCCCGCCGGGTTCAGGGGTACCTGTTCCCGGCGCGTGGCCGGGATCGCACACGTCGATATCCACGCTCAGGAACACGCCGTCACACTCATCGGTGGCGATCGTGAACGCCTCGGCCATCACCTCGTCCAGGCCCTTGGCCACGACCTCAGTCATCTCGAACGAGCGCATGCGCTGTTCGGCCATCCACTGCAGGATGTCCGGTCCGGGCCAGTAGCCCCGCAGTCCGACCTGCAGGAAACGGTCGCCGCGCACCGCCCCCGACTCGATCAGGCGGCGCATGGGCTGGCCATGGCCGATCAGCGAACCGAACTCGATGTTTCCGGTGTCAGCGTGAGCGTCGAAGTGGATGACCGAAACCCGGCCCCAACCCCGCGCCCGCGCGACTCCGGTGACATCGGGCCAGGTGACGGTGTGGTCGCCGCCCAGCACGAGGGGGATGGCACCCGTGGCGGCGATGGCCGAGATTGCGGTTTCGAGGGAAGCACAGGAGCGCGCTGCGTCTCCGCTGAACATCTCGACGTCGCCCGCATCGCGCACATCGATATCCAGCAGGGCGTCGACGCGCATGGCCAGCGAAGGCCGCGACCCGTCGTGCGGCAGATAGCACGTGGAGCGCATGGCCTGGGGGCCGAAACGAGCGCCGCTGCGATACGACGTGCCACCGTCGAACGGGGCCCCGACGATCACGACATCGGCCCCTTCATAGGTCTCGGGCTCGTCCCAGGTGCACTGGGGCACACCCAGGAAAGTCAGGTCGGGGCCGAACTGGGATCCGTAGCGCGTCACAACCGGCAGCGTATCCAGCCCAGCGCGAGCGGGTAAGACCGGTTGCTCCGGGAGTGTTCGAACCATTCGCGCCTGCTTGTCGCCGGGCCCGAGGTCGTTCGGCGGCGCGCCAGCGAAGGTCGTGCCCGGGTACGCCCTTTCCGGCTTTCGGGACTTCAGGTCTGGTCGAGTGGGAACAGGAACCCGAGGTCGGCGCGCTCGCCGCTGGCCAGGACCGAGCCGGCAGCCACAGCCGACTCCCAGTCGGTGGACCCGTTCGCCAGCGCGATGATCGTCCGCGGGTTCATCTCGACGGTCGCCTTGGGCGTTCCTCGGCGGTGGGCCGGTCCGTCGATCAGCTGGATCGCGCCATGTGGTGGCACCCGCAGCTCGACGCTTCGCCCGGGCGCCCGTCCGGCCAGCGCGGCCAGGATCCCCTTGACCACGGCGCGCTCCTGTTGCGGATCATTCCCACCCGACGCGGCTTGCGCGCCTGCCCGTTCGGTCATGACGCCGCGACCGTCAGGCTGGCCAGGTCGCGGTCGAGCACGGTCAGGTAGTTCTCGTCGGCTACGGGATCGGTGCTGACGCGCGGGAAGCCGGGCAGCAAGCGGCCACAGGCCCGGCGATGGAAACTCAGGGCGGCGCGCGGGGCGTGACGAAGTGCGGAGGCGTAGGCCGCGATGACCTCTGCCTGGCGGGCCAGACCTGCGGTGACATCGGGGCCGGACACGATGATGGCCGGGTGCCGAGGGGTGAACATCCGGTGAGCCAGCGCGGGCCGCCCATCGCATACGTTGAGCATCTCGGGCTCGATGAAGTCCCAGTCGGCGTAGGCGCCGGCGCAGACGGCCACGCCGGCGAAGTACTCGGTGGTGATCTCGTGACTGGCGACGTCACGGCTGGTGACCGCCAATGAATCGATGTCGTCGATCTCGTCGACCGCGATGACCCGGTGTCCCCAGCGTGCCAGTTGTGTGGTGTCGACCCCGTCGGCTGCCTGAGCTCCGACCGGACCCGGGCGCACGTCGTAGCCCATGACGGGTATCCCTCTCGCGTGCAGGGCCTTCGCCACCGAGTTGCCGTGGTCACCCAGTCCAATGACGGCCCACGTGCCCGCGGCCGGATCGACCGCGCTGGGGCGGCGCATGACCGGTGCGACCGGCACGTGTCGTGGCGGGACCGAGGGCGACGTCGACTGAGCCATGTCCCCATTGTCGACCCGCTCGGCTGTGACATGCCGCACGTAGCACTTGCCAGGGGACTAGTTCATAAATACTATCAACCTTGTTCTATTGCTTGTGTTGGTCGAATCGGGCCCTCGAGTCCCCTTCAGAGAACGGATCCGTCGTGGACATGGACTTCTTGACAGTGCTGATCTTCGGAGTGGTCGGTGCTGCGGCGCAGTTCGTCGACGGAACCCTGGGCATGGGTTTCGGGATCACGTCGGCGACGCTGCTGACGGTGTTGGGGTATTCGGCAGTCGCGGCCTCGGCCGGCACACACGCCGCAAAGGTCGGCACCACGTTCGTATCCGGGATCAGCCACTGGCACGCCGGCAACGTCGACAAGCGGGTCCTGACCGTTCTGGCGGTGCCAGGTGCCGTCGGCGCGTTCCTGGGCGCAGTGGTCTTGACCAACATCGCCATGGACGGCGCTCGCATCTGGATGGCGCTGGTCCTGACCCTGATGGGCGTCATGATCATCATGCGGTTCGGATTCGGCAAGAGCCTGATCCCCTCGTTCACCGCCCGTACCCGTCATCTGTGGCCGATCGGCCTGATCGGCGGCTTCGTCGACGCGACCGGTGGCGGCGGCTGGGGCCCGGTCGCTACCCCGTCCTTGATGACTCTGACCAAGCACGCCCCCCACCGAGTGGTCGGCACGGTCAACACCGCCGAGTTCATCGTCGCGGTTGCCGCATCGATGGGATTCCTGGTCGGGGCCGGTGAATCCGGGATCCCGTGGCTGGCGGTCATCGGCCTGGTCGCCGGGGGCGCCATCACGGCCCCGATCGCAGCGCGTCTGGCGCACCGGGCCCCCCGCACGATCCTGGGTGTGTTCGTCGGCACCATGGTGCTGATCTCCAACTGGGCGATCTTCGCCAAACTGCTGCACTTCCCCGGTGCCGCCGGAGTTGCCGGCGTGGTCATCCTGATCGCCCTCGGCACCTACATCGGTGTCACGGCGCACCGCAAGGAGCAGGAGGGAAAGCTCACGGCAGAGCAGGAGCAGATCCCGGCGGATCTGGCGGATTCGGCCCCCAGGTAACCTCCGCGTGGGCTTGTGCCCCGGTGATCCAGTCCCTGCCGTTGCCACGCAGGCCGAGATCGGATGTCTATCTGAGCAGCAGATACGTCACGACACAGACGCTGACGACCGACACCGCCACAAGCGGGATCCCGAACCGCACGAACGAGCCCATGCTGTAGCCACCGGGACGCAACACCATGATGTTCGACTGATGGCTGAACGGGTTGATGAATGTGAACGAGATGCACGTCGCTATCAGAGCCAACAGCATGATCGGGTCGAGGTCCATCTCGGTGGCCAGCGCCAGACCCACCGGGGTCAGGATCGATGCGGCCGCAGCATTGGTCACAAGGTTCGTCAGCACCGTGGTGGACACCGCGAACACGATCACCACCAGCGGTAGGCTGCCGGCCGACAGGTAAGAGATCGCTTCGGCGATCTTGGCGGCGATCCCGCTCTCGACCACGATCGCGCCCAGTCCCACCGAGCCCGCCAGGATGAACAGCACGTTCCAGTCCAGGGCTCGCGCGGCCGCCCGAGGTGTCAGCACCCGTGTGACCACCATGAGCAGGGCGCCGGTGAACGACGCGATCTCTACCGGCGCCAGACCGAAAGTCGCCGCGATGATGACTCCGGTCAGGATGCCGAGAGCCCACCAGGTCCGGGCCGGTTGTGGCGCTTTGCCGGCCACGTCCTGCCACAGTGTGATCTCGTCGTGCTCCTGCAGGGCCTCGGGGGATTCACAGGTGACGAACACCGTTTCTCCCGGTTCGGCTGACGTCTTGCGCAACGGCTTGTCCGACAGAGCAGCGATCACCTGAACGTCTCCCTCGTCCTCCAGATCGCGAAGTGTGCCGTGCTCCCCAGGCGAGACGGACGCTGAGTACAGCCGCTGCTCGGACAGACCGAACCGGGGACTCGCCCACAGGGCGGCCACACCCTCTTCTGTGGCCCGGAACACCAGGGTGTCTCCCGCAGCCAATGCCTCGGTGGGGTCAAGCAGTTCGCCCCGCCGGCGGATGTTGAGCAGGGCGAACTGACGGGTCTCGTGGATCCCCACGTCAGCCGGCAGTCGCCCGACACCGATGGCTTTGGCAGCGACCGGGATCTCGACCCGCCAGTCCAGCGACGGCTCGCCCTCGGGCTCGGCGCCGCGGAACGAACGCGGGGCCATGACCAGCAGGAGAACCCAGCCCACCAGGCAAACGGGCAATGCCACCGGAGCGAACGAGAACATACTGACCGCCACACCGGCGCTCCCGGCGATACCCGCGATGAGCAGGTTGGAACTGGTCCCGACCAGAGTCGTCGAACCAGCCAGCGTGGTCGCATGGGCGATGGGGAGCAACACCTGTCGCGACGGGATCCCGCGGGTCTGCTGTAGCTCCTTCACCGCGGGGATGAGCATCGCCACGATGGGCGTGGTGTTGATCAACGACGATGCCACACCGACCGGAACAATGATCCGCCGAAGTGTCTGTGCCGCTGTGGTGACCGTCGACAACAGGCGCCATGTGACACGCGAGACCACGCCCGTGTGGATCACCCCTTTGGCGATCACCAGCATGGCGGCGACAGTGATGACGCCGCCGTTGCTCAGACCCGCGAACAGCGCGGCCGGCGGCGCGATACCGGTGAGGCCCGCTACCGAGATGGCACCAGCCAGCGCCAACACGGCGGGCACCCGCCCGGATGCCATGGCCACCAGCGTGACCAACACAATGACGGCAGCAAGGTAGATCACTGTGTCCCTGCCTCCTGTTTGCCCGGCT
>WBZP01006441.1_pt1 | contig 11619 bp, 10 predicted proteins | sample 5204301 | NCBI WGS metagenome assembly WBZP01 (sample SAMN12412401, study PRJNA552823) | activated sludge metagenome | isolation source: activated sludge from nitrification reactor of wastewater treatment plant... | place: USA: Pennsylvania | collected 2017
CCGCCTGCCTTGGATCCTGTTCACGACCTTCCAGCCACCGATAGAGCACCGGCAACATGATCAAGGTCAGGAATGTCGAACTCACTAATCCGCCGATGACCACGATGGCCAGCGGGCGCTGAACTTCCGAGCCAATCCCTTGGGCAAACGCGAGCGGAACAAGTCCCAACAACGCGACCAACGCCGTCATTAAGACCGGGCGCAACCGAAGCAGGGCACCGGAGGTCACGGCCTCATCCAAGCTGTGTCCGTCTTCACGCAGCTTGTTCATATACGACACCAGCACGATGCCGTTCAGCACGGCCACACCGAAGAGGTTGATGAATCCGATGGACGCCGGCACACTGAGATACTCCTTGGTCAACCACAGCGCCACCACGCCCCCGATCAACGCGAACGGCAGATTCAAGATGATCAGTGTCGCCTGCCGGAGAGAGTTGAAGGTCGAATACAAGAGGAAGAAGATCAGTCCGATGGTGATCGGCACGATGACTTGGAGCTTGGCCATCGCCCGCTCCATATTCTCAAACGATCCACCCCACGTCACCCGGTACCCAGTCGGCAGCGCCACACGTTCATTGATCTTCTGCTGCGCCTCGGCCACAAGGCTCCCGATATCCCGTCCAAGGGTATTGAATCCGATCGAGACGTACCGTTGCAACTGTTCCCGGCTGATGCGGCCAGGTCCTTCTTCCAACTGAATAGTGCCGAGATCGGCCAAGGGAATGAGGGCGCCGGCCTGGTCGCTGACTTTAATGTTACTGATCGTTTCGACGCTATCTCGGTACGGTTTTGGAAACCGCACGACGAGATCGAACCGTTGCTGCCCTTCATAGACACGGGTCGCGACCTCTCCCCCGATGGCCATCGAGATGATTTCACGCACATCAGCCACATTGATTCCATGACGGGCGATCTTGCCGCGGTCGATATCAATGGTCAGATATGGCTGCCCGTATAATTGCTCTACTTTGATGTCTCGCACGCCTCGCACGGATTCGAGCACCTCGGCAATCTCTTGCGCTTTGTTCCGAAGAGTCTCCAGATCGTCGCCGAACAGCTTCACCGTGGCTTCCGTACGCACACCGGAAATCAACTCGTCGACCCGCTGCTGGATCGGCTGACTGATGAGGAAGGTCGCCCCGGAGACCGAGGTCAAGCGCTCACGGAACTTCTGCATCAGCTCCGGCATGGTCTTCGCTGTCGTCCATTGATCCAGCGGCTTGAGCCGAACCACGGGATCGCTCTCATTCGGTTCCTGAGGGTCATTGCCCAACTCCGTTCGACCGATCTTGGAGACGACCATCTCTACTTCAGGAAACTCCATGATGGCCTGCTGCATCCGCTTCTCGATCTCGATGGAAGCAGGCAACGATACACTGGGAAGCCGAATCGTTTGTGGCGCGACTGATCCCTCGTTCAGGGTCGGGATAAATTCCGTTCCCAGGGACGGCACTAACGACAAGGCCCCGATGAGCGCCCCAATGGCCATCGCCAACACAGCGATTCGATGCCCAAGCGCCCAATGGAGGGCAGGCGCATAGATCGCCTTCGCCATCCTCACAATCCACGGATCTTCTTCACTGCCTTGCCTCAGGGCGAGCGAACAGAGCACCGGTGACAGCGTCAGCGAGAGAAGCAGCGACACCAGGAGCGCGATCATAATGGTATAGGCCAGCGGTTTGAACATCTTGCCTTCCATGCCGTGAAGCGACAAAAGCGGGAAGAACACCAGAATAATGATCAGAATGCCGAACACGACCGGTTGGCCGACTTCCTTCACCGCAGTGGTGACGAGCTGCAGCCTCGGCATGGTGGCGGCCGAATGGTGCGAGAGATGGCGGTAGACGTTTTCGACGACCACGACCGATCCATCGACGATCATCCCGATCGCGATCGCGAGTCCTCCGAGCGACATCAGATTGGCGGTCAGCCCGATCTGTCCCATGACGATAAATGTGGCCAGGGGCGCCAAGACCAGCGTCCCCACCACGATGAGCGCGCTGCGGATATTGCCAAGAAACAGAAACAGGACGACCACGACCAGCACGACCCCTTCCGCCAGTGATTTATAGACGGTGTTCAACGCTTCGGTGATCAGTTCGATCCGATCGTAGAACGGGACGATCCGCAATCCATTCGGCAACAGACCTTTGGCATGAATTTCTTCCACACGCGCCTTCAAACCTTGGACGACATCCCGGGCATTCCCGCCGCGCAACATGAGCACGATGCCGCTCACCACCTCGCGGTCCCCATTCAGGACCGTGGCGCCATGCCGCACCGCATGATTAATCACGACCTGCCCCACGTCCGAGACATAGACCGGAGTTCCTCCGGTTTCGCGAACCACGATCCGCTCGATATCTTCAAGTGAGCGGATCAACCCAGTCCCTCGCACGATATATTTTTCCGCGTGTTTCTCCAGAATATTGCCGCCGGCGTTGGCATTGTTCCTCGACACCGCATCGAAGACTTCCCGGAGCGTCAAATTGTACTTTCGCAGGAGCCCCGGTTCGACCAACACCTGGTACTGCTTGACGTACCCGCCCATCGAATTGACGTCGATGACCTCCGGTGTGCTTTTCAGAATGGGCCGAATCACCCAATCTTGGATCGTACGCTGCGCGATCAAGTTTTGATGTTCCACTTCCGCATCGACTGCGGCTCCCTGAGGCGCGTTCAAGTAATACTGAAACACCTCGCCCAAACCGGTACTGTTCGGCACCAGCATGGGTTCGGCACCGGGAGGGAGCTGTTCTTCCACTTCAAGCAAACGCTCCAGCACCAACTGCCTGGCCAAGTTGATGTCCATGGAGTCGTCGAACACGATCGTAACGAGCGACAGCCCGACTTTTGTGAGGGAACGCATTTCCGTGAGCGCGGGAACGCCCGTGAGCTGAAGCTCGATCGGATAGGTCACCAACCGTTCCACCTCGGCCGGCGAGAGACCGGGGGCCTTGGTCACCACCTGCACCAACACGCTGGTTACATCCGGAAACGCATCGATCGGAATCGTCCGGAAGGCATACACCCCTCCGGCCCCGATCATGAGGGCACAGATGATGACTAACATCCGCTGCCGCAAGGAAATGTCAAGGAGACGGGAGACCATCAGACGGGTTTCTTCAACAACTCGGACTTCAACACAAAGGCACCGTGCGTCACCACCGGCTCTCCTTCGTTCAGTCCGCCCAGGATGGACGTCAGCGTGCCATTCGACTCACCGATGTGCACCTCGCGCATTTCATATTCATTCACGCCGCGCTGCACAAAGACGAAGATCCGTCCCTGATCTCGTTGCAACGCCGCCTCCGGCACCGCCAAGCGATCCGGTTGTGACTCGGAATAGAGCCGTATGGTGGAAAACATCTCCGGCTTCAGCCGCCCATCCTGGTTCGGTAGTTCGATCCGCAGCTGCATGGTCCGTGTGACCGGATCCAACACATCGCCGACGTACGTGATCGTCCCCTTGAACACTTCTTTCGGATAGGCGTTGATCCGGACGTCGACCTGCGTGCCGCCGGACGCATGCACCGAATGGACGAAGGGAATGTCTTTTTCCGGTATGTTCGCGAGCACCCACACCTCCGAAAGGTCGGCGATCACGAACAGATTTTCGGTCGTCTCCACGACTTCCCCGCGAGTCAGTTTTCGTCCGATGATCCGCCCTCCGAAGGGTGCCACGATCGGCACCACCGACCGTATTTGTCGGCTCCGTTCGAGTCGGCGAAACTCTTCGTCGTTCATCCCGAGCAACTTCAGCCGATCATGCGATTCATTGCCTTCGGCTTGCGCGCTCAACAATTCCGCTTGCCGCCGTTGCAACTCGGCCTCGCCGATCACCTGCTCCTGCAAAAGAAATTGCGCACGATTGAAGGCTTGCTCCGCAACGTGGAGTTTGGCTTTCGCCTTGAGATACGCAGACTGCGCCAGTCCCAGCTCACTACTGTACAAAATCGCGAGAGGCGCGTTCGCTTTCACTTCCTGCCCGAGATCGGCATAGACCTCGACGACTCGCCCGCGAACCAGAGTCGTAATCTCAGCCATGTTCCGTTGATTCGGTTGCACGATCGCGGGAAAGTCTCGGTGCGTGCGAAAATCACTGCGCGCGACCGGCTGAACCACCAGCCCCACCCGTGACGACTCTTCCGCCGACAACGTGATGCGTCCTGGTGTGGATACGGCGGCCGGCGTTTTACTGGCTACCACATCGCTCGGTGTCCCATCACAGCCCGTATCCAGTATCATCACGCTGAACAACACACTCCAGAGCCCTCGGCTGAGATACGATGACTGAGGTTGGATGCAATAAACCTGCGTGTTCACAAGGTTCCCCCTACCGCCTGTTCCAGTCTGGCCAGCGAAACGGAAAGGTCATGCCGAGCCAGGGCATAGTCCAATAAAATCTGTCGTTGCACACGCTGGGCATCCAGCACTTCCAAAAGACTTGAGGCTCCCTGTTGAAAACTGAACTGCGCCAGCCTCAACGCTTCCTGCGCCTGCTTCAGCAACCCCTTGTCGAACACATCAATCAACTCGGCGGTCGTACGGACATCTTGATAATGCTGATAGACGGCTCGCCCGAGCTCATTGCGCGTTCGGAGCAGCTCTGCCTCATCTCGACGCTTCGCCCCTAATGACGCAGCAATCTCTCCCTGACGTCGATACCACAGCGGCATCGGGATTGAGAGTCCTCCTTGAAACGCTTCTCGCCCCATCTCACGCCAGTAGCCGCCATTGACCGTGACCGACGGCACACGAGCCTGTCGTTCGAATTCAATCTTCCAGTCCGATTGTTCCACGGACTTCAATAAGCGCTGGATCGTGGGATGCTGGTCCATCATCCGAGCCATAAGCCCCTCAATCTGCAAGTCCCGAGGAAGCATCCTGAATTCACCATGAACCAAGTACGACGGCCCAAGCGCACCGCCGGTCAAGGTGTCGACGGCAACACGATTGATGCGAACAAGATTATCGGCACGGGCGAGTTGCTGACGAGCTTTCAGGACTTCCACTTCCGCCTTGATGGATTCAAACTGTGGAGCTTCGCCTGATTTGACGCGTGCCTTGACGATCCGGGCCACGCCTTCGACGGTATCGAGATTTTGCTTCGCCAGATCGGCCTCCTGTTGAGCCAGGAGCAAATCGTAGAACGCCACCTTCACCTGTGAGGTCAGGTTCAGGCGAGTTTCCGACATGCCCACACTGGCCGTCGCCAATCCAAGATCGGCCACTCGTTGCCGTGCCGAACGGAGGGCAGGCCATTCGACCGGTTGCCCCACCGTCACGCTATATTCAGTGAGCGACTGAATATTCTCCGGTGGCCCCACGGTCGTGTCTCTAAGCCTCCCACGACCGCTATTGCTGGACACAGTCGGATTGGGATAGGCACCAGCCGCGGTCTGCTGACCTTTTTGCTGCTCAATCGTGCCTTCCGCGAACGAAATCACCGGATTCTTTGCCAAGGCCAGATCAACGATCATCTCAAGACCATAGACCTGATTCCCAGATTCCGCAGACACCGACATTGCGGCCACTCCAACGGATCCGACGTTCACCATCCCCAGGAGTAGTAGAGCATGTACCACCCCCATCCTGATTCCTTGCCTCAACATCACCACCCTTCCCTCAACTATCCTAGGCCCAATCTATCTGATTTTCAAATATCTACACCGACTGTGGGGGCTTTCTTCTTGGTGCTGCGGAGTCAATCGGCAATCCGCTGAAGTAGAAGGCCGAGATCGCCACCGTTGCTGCTACGTTCAATGACTCAACCCCTTCAGCCAATGGAATGGAAAACCTGATCTGAGACGCCTTCATGATTTCCGATGACAGCCCCGCACCCTCGTTACCGACAGCGACCAGGAGCCGGCTGGGTACGGTTCGAATCTCTCTAATGGGAACTCTATCAGTTGACGACAGGACCGCTGAATAGATTCTACATTCAGACAACGTTACTGTCCGAAGATCCGTTGTCCGAAAAATGGGCAGTGCCAGGAGCGTACCAGCTGTGGCACGGACAACCTTGGGACTGAAATGATCGGCAGAGTCACGGCTCAACCACACGGCAGACAAATTCAGGGCAGCAGCGGTTCGGATAATCGCCCCGACGTTCGCCGGATCTTGTAACCGATCTCCGTATACACCCAGGACGCGCGACTGCCCCAGTACCTGCGCCTCGTCCCACTGAGGTTGCTGGACAACGGCCAGAATCCCTTGAGGCATCTCCACATCTGTCAGTTTTTCAAAGGCAGGATCCGAGCACACGAACTGTTGCGCCGCTAAGTTGAAGCGCCTGCTCCGGTCCACGCTGGTCTCAGCACGGAGATAACGAGGCGATACAAGGAGACTCTGTATCGCCTGGGGATGTTGGGAGATCAGATCATGACAAGGCTTGGCGCCTTCTACAACGAAGACGCCCTCGCGTGATCGAACTTGTTTCTCTCGCAGCAGCTGCCGGATCAATGAGCACTGCGCACGGGACAAGACCTGGGGGTGTGGCCCAGTATCCACTATGATGACCCCGACCGCACGCTAGGAGGGAACCGACCAAACCAGATGAGGTCGTCGCTCACCGACGCCTTCGCTCGGACGCCGCTTCCGCTGCACGAATACGCTGAGCGCGGGCCTTCGCTCGCTTCAAGGCCGTCAGTTTGCCTCGAGTCCTGGTTTGCTCAAACTGGAGTTGTTCCAGCTGAGATTGTAGGTGGGCCTTTTCCTGCTTGTGCAGACTGGCACATTCTGCCTTAGAAAGCTGGGTCCAATCCCCGCTGTTTCTGGCCCGCTTGATTCGATCGTCTAACGATTCTCGAAGCTGCTTGGCCCTCATTGTCATCAGCGATTTCAGCGCCTCCTGACGACGCTGCACCTCTTCTTCTTCAGCCATGATGCCACGAATATCCGTTCCTAACATAGGTACCTACCTCCTTACACACAGACTCAACAACGAGCGTCCGCATTATAACCGAACTGACATGCAATCTGGAATGCCCCGCAACATATTGATTAAAAAAGACAAACAACGAAGTCACCATCAGATTCCTTGAAGCAATTTTGCTCATTGTGTATCATCCACCCATGCTGATCGGAGCATGCATTCAGGGTTGGAGACTTGCACGAAAGCAATCGATTGAGTCGTTATCGAGCTCAGCTGATCTCCCCCTCGACCTCCTTGAGCAGATTGAGGCGGACCAAACAGACCCTACAGCGGGAACCATCGAGGCACTCGCTCGTGCGCTCCGAGTCCCGCCCTCCTGGCTGTTTGATGATCCTCGATCCTTCGAATACCTGTTTACGGATGCCTCAGACGAAGGTGAAGAACCGGATGCAAGCCAGCTTGATCCAGTGACCGATCGAATCTTGACCGGCTCTCGTGCCGATCGATCGCTATTCGTTCTCTTGACCACTCTCTTGCAAGCCGGCGACCCGAAACTCCTGAGAGCCGCCGAAATGAGCCTGCGGAGCTTGGTCAAGCAATCCCGCCAAGCAACTGTCCCCTGGCAACAACGCCCGTCAGGACACTTCGAACCGCCGAGCGACTAGCCCGCATTATTCATAAACGCTTCTATTACCACAGTTTCAAGTTTCGAGTTTCATGTTTAAAGTTGTCCTAAACCGTGAACCTCGTCCCCAACTTGCATTGTTTGCAACACGTAAATCGATAACAACTGTGAATCGTATCTCGTGAAGCGTGAAACGCCCGGACCCAGAGTCGAACCAGCCTCCCCACCCATTTCGTGAAACAAACTGTTCGTACGCGATCTCTATTGATACACTTCGGTTGTGACAGCGCTGACCACAATTACTCGCGATCCATCACGGAGGATTCTGCTGCGTGAAGGTTTCTTACTCATCCTCCTTGTATCGATTGTCGGATGCGGCAGCCATCACGTCCCCTCTCCACTCCATCCGTCGCCCACGTCCTCACTCGCCGCAAGGGAACTGGTGATCGATCGGGTTGGCCCGGTCGTCCAGAGCCTCCTCAACTCCACATCTCGTGAGGCTCACAACACGATTACCGCCTCCCAACAAACGGTGGGGACACGACCAGCCAGATACAAGCAACGAGCGGTCGCTGACACCTTTAAAAACCCCTGGGAAGGCCTGAGGAATCTGGAACGCCATGGACTCCTCGCCGTGGAATTGGCAGCAGCCAGTCCCCTGGATCTTCCAACCCTCCTGAATAGACTCGAGACCAGTATGAATCGGTCCTCTGCGCCGTTGACGCCGGTTCCCATCCCGACTGGTTCACATCGCCATGACACGATAGCGTTCATCCGTGAGGTGCTTCATCAAGCCGCGCTCCATCGAGAACGTGCATTGGCAGATCTTTCCGACCAGGAACGGACCTTCCTCTTCGAGCACGGACGAACACTGGCGGAGTCCTATACACCTCAAATCTCTATCCTCTCTGACGTCACGATGTCTCAGATCCTTGCGAACACCAGGTTTGCGGAGCTCTTGCAAAAGCGCGTGACCTACGGTCATCTCCTTGCTGCAGGCCAAATCCTGGCACAGTTGACCAGTATGCAGTGGTTGGAAGAGCTACCCGAGGTATTCCCGGATCCCGTCTCTCCAACACAGATTCCCCCTGGTATCACCGGCGAAGTCAGATTTGTTGAGCATACATCCGAAGGGCTCGTCATCATTGGAGGCCCAGGTCCGAACAGCTATGCATTGGAAGGGCCCGTGGTCCTTATTCTTGATCTTGGTGGGGACGATTCGTATCACGGTCTCATCGGTGCATCGTACGACGTCCGATATGGAAATGCCGTCGTCATCGATCTGGCCGGCAATGACCGTTACACTGGAGCCCCAGTGGGATTAGCCACAGGCCGACTCGGTGTCGGACTTCTCTTCGACCGATCCGGAGACGACAACTATGAACTTTCTCCAGGATCAGGTGGAGTGGGCTTGGGAGGGATGGGCATCTTGGTCGATACCCAAGGAAATGATCAGTACCATGGTAACCGATTGACGCAGGGCGCTGCGATTGGAGGGCTGGGGCTCTTGATCGATACAGCCGGCAATGATCGTTATAGTAGCCATGGATTTGCCCTCGGGTTTGGGGGACCTCTTGGACTCGGCGCCAGCATTGATACGGACGGAGATGATCAGTACCAATGCGGTGAGGTCATTCCCAGCGCCTACAACGCCCATGAGGCTTTAGAGTCGAAACCAGGCGATCCGGAGTTTCAATACGACTGCTTTGGCCTCGGTGCCGGCGCCGGTTCGCGCGTCCTGACGACACAACCTCAATGGATCGACCAAAGCTTAGCCGGTGGCATGGGTCTGTTGCTCGATCTAAAAGGGCGTGATCGATATCAAAGCGCAAACTTCTCACAGGGAATGGGATATTTTTTTGGTGCAGGAGTCTTGCTTGATCTCGACGGTGAAGATGACTACCAGGCTGCCCGCTATGGCCATGGCGCCTCCGCCCACCATGGTGTGGCGCTCTTCATCGACCGCCAGGGGAACGATCACTATGGATCAAGAGGCCCATACTATAATGGTGGAGTGGCGTGGGACCACAGTATCAGCTTAACCATTGATGCAGGAACCGGTCAGGACAGCTATGCATTCGATCGCACAACCGGTCTTGGGAAGGCCGACCACACCGGCTGGGCCATCTTTCTGGACGAAGGCGGGCGCGACACCTATAGAGTCCAGTCAGGGTTTGGTGAGACCTCGGAACGGAGCCTTGCCGGTTTCATCGATCTCACTGGTGAGGACCAGTACAGTCTCCTGTCAGGAGTCCCAGATTTCCGACCAGGAAACAGCATGGTCTTCTCCCATGGGCCCGGGAGTTTTTTCCAGGACCGGTAAGCCTCACCATCCACATCATCTCGGAACATGGGAGACACGTCCCCATATCCACGGAATCTACTGACCAAGCAGACAGAAGGGGGTTGTTTTTTCTCTTTCAGACGTAGAAAATACCGGCGCTTTCTCAGTATTGGCTTAATCATCCACATTCTTATAGAGAGGCATAACCGTGAGGCTGCGTAATCTTGTACAGCTTGTTGTGGCAGTCAGTATCTGGGGCGTAACGAACCACCTCTGGGCCTACGATGCGAGTCCAAATATCGGCACCGCAGAGGGCTCCTGTGCCGACGTGATCTTTTCCGCTTTTACACCCCCCCCATACTCCTATGAGAAGGGCAATGAGGCAGCGCCAAAGTCAGACTTCTCGTTCTTGGCGTCGAAGGCAACCCGTATCGACAGCCTGAAGGTCACCGTCAAGGATGAGAAGGTCCCGGTTACCATTACCCCGCAAGGAAATGGATATCTGGTCAAAGGCAAACTGCCTGCCAGTGCAACAGGATCCTACGTCCGGGTCGACATCTTCGCTGAAGGGCTGACGCTTTGTCAGCGGGCGGATGGGTGGCTCTTAAAAGTTTCGAAGTAATCTGATCTAACTGAGGGCAGTGGGCAGGCTGTACTCCTGCCCACCTCGCTCCGGTTCTCGCTAGCCAAGAACAGCTTTACGGTTCCTGCTCTTCAACAACCTCAATCGCTTCCCGCAACTTCGCCACAAAAGCCACCGGCTGGCTGAGGGCATTCTCCGTCAATTGAAATTCACTGACGAGCACACCGTCCTTATCGACCAGTACGAGGCGATACCCCTGTTTCATGGAACACCTTTCTTCTGCCTGAGACATGTCAGAACTTCGGAGGTACCTTCAGACGGGGAGTCGTCAGCTCGGGGATCGGTCAAAAGGGAACACGAATGCCGAGATGGACTTCGTTTGGGATGAAGTGCGGTCCCAACAGGCTTCTCAAGCCTGCGGTAGTCTGGCTGGAAAGTGATGAGGCCGATGGTACTGTATGGAGGACGCGATCACGCTCCGTGACATAGCCACCGCCAAATCCTGCTGCGACATAGGGAACCAGCGTCAGACCACTCAGCGAAATCTGTGTCGAGAGGGCTGGGGTTGACCGCAAGGCCATGCCGCTCTCCCCCACCGGTGAAACGGATGGTGCCTGCTTCAATTCCACCTCTCCTGTCGTTGCAAGAACAGATGGTCCCGCTATATCAAGGTGCGCCGGTCCTCTCGGAGCAGATCCGTCTTTCGTTGTGCCTGCATAGGACAGTGCACCCCACAGACTCAACAGGACCATGATGCTCACTCCGGAAGACCCTCTGATCACACGAACCAACAGCATGGTTTCACCATACAATCTGCCAGATCTCAATTCAAGAGGTCTTCGAGTCACACGGCCAATACGCTACGTCGAGACACGCGTGAGCGTATTCTCATCCGTATGATGAAACAGATCCTTCCGACCCGGCATACGGAGTTGCGTATCTTCCTTGTAATGAAACCGATTCGCATCAAGAATCGTCACCGTCAGTTCATAACGCACCGTCTTGAACTCCCTGGTAAGAAACCGATTCGAACAGATCCCATAGGCCTCCGACCCGCCCTCCGCCACAAGCGTGAAGGCCGTGGCGGTCGGCTCCACCGTCCCGCCAGCCAGCACGGCCACGCCGCGTGGCACAATAAAACAGCGTAGCACCTGCCGCTCACCAGGATCCCACAACCAATACCCGACCTCTTCATGAAACGGGTCCGCCTCTCCGAGTCGATGCGCAACCGTCGCATAGCGCAAGCC
>WBZP01000716.1_pt1 | contig 11615 bp, 10 predicted proteins | sample 5204301 | NCBI WGS metagenome assembly WBZP01 (sample SAMN12412401, study PRJNA552823) | activated sludge metagenome | isolation source: activated sludge from nitrification reactor of wastewater treatment plant... | place: USA: Pennsylvania | collected 2017
CAACCAATTGCCCCAGACCCGAGATACGGAACCCCTGGGCGATATTGGTGGCATCCTTCTTATTGCGCTTAGCCTCACCCTCATCGACGATACCCCGCCTTTGCGCCGCAGCAACGCACACCACCAAATCGAGATTGTGTTGCTGCGCCAAGTCGCTCCAGCGGTTGACGATGTTGCGATCATCCTGTGGCGGGGTGGTCAGGCGGGTGCCGTTGTTTACCCCATCGTGATAGAAAAAGATACGGAAGATCTCGTGTCCCTTTTCCAGCACCGACTTGGCGAAATGGTAGGCCGAGTCGGAAGATTGATGCTGATAGGGACCCTCGTTGACCTGGATCGTGAACTTCATCGTTAAGCTCCGTTGGTCAGAGCCCTAAAACCGAATATGCGCGGAGGCATTCAGACTGGCTCGCGATCCCCGCCAATTATCGATGTGATACTTGGTGAAGGGCAGCTCCACTTCTTCGAAGAAACGCGGCCAACCGATCCGTTCGATCCACTCGTTGATGCGTTCCCAATCCCTCGCCCCGGCCTTATAGGCCTTGAGGATACGCTTGACGATAGCCGTCGCTTCCGGCCAGCGGGGAGGATTGTTGGGGATACCCGAAGCCACCAGTTTCTGGAAGGTTGGCTTACCCCGGGCATTGGAGTGATTGCCCCCCACCCAGATCGACAGTTTGGTATGTTCCGCGTCATTGATCTGCATCGGCGGACAAGGCGGATAGCAAGCACCGCAGCAGATACACTTTTTCTCGTCCACTTCAAGCGAAGGCTTGCCGTTCACCATCGCCGGACGGATCGCCGCCACCGGGCAACGAGCCACTACCGAAGGCCGCTCGCAGATATTCGCCACCAGATCATGATTGATCTTCGGCGGCTTGGTGTGCTGAACGTTGATGGCGATATCGCCCTGGCCGCCACAGTTGATCTGGCAGCAGGAGGTGGTGATGTGAACACGATTCGGCATGTTGGCGTTTCTGAACTCATCGATGAGCTCGTCCATCATGGCCTTGACCACGCCGGAAGCATCCGTTCCCGGGATGTCGCAATGCAGCCACCCCTGGGTATGCGAGATCATGGTGACCGAATTCTGGGTGCCTCCGACGATGAAACCGGCACTTTCGATGGCCTCGATCAGAGGGGCTACCCTTTCTTCCTTAGCCACCATGAACTCGATATTGCTGCGCAGGGTGAAATGCACATAGCCATCGGCATAGTGATCGCCGATGTCGCAGAGTTTCCGTAGCGTGAAGACATCCAGAATACGCTGGGTACCGGCCTTGACCGTCCAGATGGTATCGCCGCTGTAAGCGACGTGTTTGAGTACCCCAGGCCGTGGGTGCTCATGATATTTCCACATCCCGAAATTTTTCCGCATCAAGGGATGCATGTACTGGAAGGGATCCGGGCATCCAGACTCGATCGGCTCTCGCATTTCGACTTTAGCCATCGCTATCTCCACAATCTACTGCAAACTGGTCTCGACTTATTCCGCACCGGGCCGGGCGACACCGCCCGACCACGCACTAGAGACTGAAGGGGCTTTCTGGTTAACCGGCTTCGGCTTTACGCTCGAACCAAGCCTCGGCGGCTTCGTCCCAATCATCCATCCGCACATAGGAACTCTGGCGCGGATAGTTGACCATGTTGGGATCCGGCTCCACACCAATACCTTCAAGAAAATTCACCAAGCCGATCCGCTCGATCATTTCGCCGCAACGCTCATGCTCAAGGGCGTTCTCGGCCCAAAAGTCGATGATAGTCTCGGCCAGCTCGACCAAAGAGTCCCAATCCTCCTGGGTTTCGAGCTTCTTGAAGGGAATAATGACGGTTCCCATCAGATCACCGATCTTCAGGGTACGCTTGCCGCCGATCAGGATGGTGACGCCCTTGTCGTCACCCGGATGCAGGGCCTTCGGCATCACGTTCAGGCAGTGCATGCAACGCACGCAGTCCTTGTTATTGACGATCAGGGAGTCGTCATCGGCCAGGGACAACGCCTTGGTCGGGCATCTGGTGATGACGTTGTCGATGATGTATTGCCGACCTTTCTTGGCAACGGCCGCCTTGACTTCCGCCTGGTCGACCTTCATATCGTCGCGCCAAGTGCCGATAACGGCAAAATCAGCGCGCTCGATGGCATTCTGGCAATCGTTCGGGCAACCGGAAATCTTGAACTTGAACTTGTAAGGCAGGGCCGGACGATGCACATCGTCGACGAAGTTGTTTACCAACAAGCGATGCGCTTTCTGTTCGTTGGTGCAGGACATCTCGCAACGGGCGGCACCGACACAGGACATGGCGGTGCGCACGCAGGGGCCGGCACCACCGAGATCCCAACCATAGTCGTTGATCTCGTCGAAAAAGTGCTGGGTGTTCTCGGTGTTGGCACCGATAAACATGATGTTGCCAGTCTGACCGTGGAAGGTCACCAGACCCGAGCCGTGCTTTTCCCAACTGTCCGCCAATTGGCGCAGCATTTTGGTCGAGTAATGGTTACCCGCCGGCGGTTGTACTCTGAGGGTATGGAACTCCTTGGATTCGGGAAAGGCCTTACCGACCTCCGAAAACCTGGGGATGATGCCGCCGCCGTAGCCATAGACGGAGACGGTGCCGCCCTTCCAATAGCCCTTCCTGGTCTCGTAGGAATGCTCCAGCTGGCCCAGCAGATCATTGGTGACCTTATTGATACGCTCATTCGGGTGCTGGTCGCGCAGACGCTTGATACCAGAGATAAAAGATGGCCAGGGCCCATCTTCCAACTGGTCAATCATGGGGGTGTCGTGTTTATTGATCGCCATGGTGCTCAATCTCCTGAAGGTAGGTTGTAGCCTGTCCGGTTAGGTCGCCCTGTCCTGCCGACACGGCCGGTCGTCAGTGGCAACGATGGGTACGGTTTTCTCTCACCGGCAATACCGGGGATTCTTGGGGGAAGCCAATAAGGGTTATGAGTACACCTCAGGATGGTATCCCAAAGCCGTCAGCCTCTATATTCCACCAACGGGGGGTAGCGAGCGGCCCCCTCTATCCCTTTTGGGATAGAGCCGATACACCTCGCCCCCGGCTCGGAATACCCCTTATGCCCCAGCACCTTACACCCCATGTGCAAACCGCCCGTAACCGCCACCCGGCTCCTGCCAGACACCCGACTGCGCCTAAAAACGTGGCGGGATGTTAAGGTTGTTTCTCCATTACGTCAATGAATTCTAATATTCCTATAACCTGGGAAGCCCCCCCTCGCGCGTCGGAGAATTCTTTTTTTGTCAATGACCTGGACGGATGCTCGAGTTGATGTTAGGCCAAACCTGTCAGCTCCCCAGGCTTGTCGATTGAGCTGAATGTCGAGCCGATCCATAGGCGCGATTGACTCCGACCGATGCGGCTTCTGAAGACATTTTCGGCTTCCGCGTGGTCGGGCGGCGAATGCGGGCGCCGGTTTCCTCATCCGCCGAGGAGAGAAGGCCAACCAAGAGAAATGTATCGCCTGAGCTGTTCCGGGCATCGACTGGAAACGGCCAATTTTCGTTCATATTTGGAGAACAAAATGACAATAGAAAGATTATTTGTTCTCATTTTGAGAACAATAACGGGGCGATAACGCCCTGGCCCGGACGAACCGCCAAGCGGAGGGCGCCCAGCCTTGGTGGCGGCATTGTCTCTCGCGGTCAAACGCCCACTGTTTCTGCTCATATCTTCATGGTCCGGCGAGGCATGCGGCCCGCCTCACTCGCGAGAGCCCACCGAACAGGAATGGCTACGACGGTTACAGAAAGGCGCCCAAGAGCGGCAAGGGCGCGCGACCGAGCCACCGAGCGCTATACACAAACTCGCAGAACTCCAGATAATGCGACAACTTTTCCTGGGAGAGGCCACTGATGGATGCTTCTCAACCAATCAGAACCGCCGTCCTGCGGGGGGCCTTTTTCATCATTGTCTCCGAACTCATGTTCGCTTTGATGGGGGTCGGCGTCCGTTTTCTCTCGACCAGCCTGAGCAACGAAACCCTGGTCTTTTTCCGCAACCTGTTCGGACTCCTGCTGCTGTTACCCTGGATCGGCCGTCAGGGTCTGAGAGGACTGGGAACCAAGGTATTGCCGCTTCACCTCTTGCGCGGTCTCGCCGGACTGGCGGCGATGTACTGCTTCTTTTACGCCCTTGCCCATCTCCCCTTGTCCGAGGCGATGCTGCTCAAACTCACCGCCCCCCTCTTCATTCCTTTCCTGGCGCTGTCATGGCTAAAAGAACCAATCTCGTTCCAGGTGGGCAGCGGACTCCTGATTGGTTTCGCCGGCGTCCTCCTGGTATTGAACCCGGGGTGGCAGCCGACCGACCCTGCGGCCATGATCGCCCTGCTCGGCGGCTTCTTTGCCGCTATCGTCCAGGTCGACATACGCCGCCTTTCCAGCACCGAACCCGGGCCGCGGATCGTCTTCTACTTTGCCGCCATCGGGACCCTGGCCTCCATCTTCCCCCTCCCCTGGGCCTGGAGCACCCCGAGCGGTCCCGAGTATCTGGCCTTGTTCGCCGTCGCTGGTTTCGCCACCCTGGGACAACTCTTCATGACCCAGGGGCTGGCCATCGCCCCAGCGGCGCCAATGGGAGCCTTCAGCTATTTTTCCGTAATCTTTGCCGCCATCTTCGGCTGGCTGTTCTGGGCCGAACAACCGGGTATCCCCAGCCTGATCGGGACTGGACTGGTGATCCTCGCCGGGGTATTGGTCGGCCGTTGGCGGCGCGGTCCGCAACCGCTGCCGGATGGTGATAGCCTTGGCACAATAGGTAACAAACAGGTGGACAATGGATAATCCGGGGGTATGGGTACGCCGGGCGGTTTGGCCTGAAGAGGCCGCGGCCATAGCCTTGGTACGTGACCGGGTATTCGTGCAGGAGTTGGGCATCCCGGCCGAACTCGAATGGGAAACTCCCGAACCGCCGGCCTGGTGGGTGATCGCCGAGACGGGGCCAGGGCAGCCGGTAGGCACCGGGCGACTCCTGCCAAGCGGCCAGATCGGGCGCATGGCCGTGCTGCCGTCCTGGCGACGACAGGGCCTAGGGGGTCTCCTCCTGAAAGCGCTGCTGCAAATCGCCGATGATCAGGGTCATCTCCGCCCCTGGCTGAAGGCCCAGACCAGCGCCATAGGGTTCTATCGTCGCCATGGCTTTATCCCAGTGGGCGAGATCTTCGACGAAGCGGGTATTCCTCATCAGAGCATGCGCTATGAAGGACAACAGAGATGAATCAAGCAGAACACCAAGCGGAATTGCGACTCCTGGGCGTCAACGCCGAGGTAGAGGAGTTGAAGGATCTGACCAGCATTCGCCAGGTCTCGCTCCAGCTGGCCTCCCAGGCAAGAAAACACCTGAGCATTTTCACCCCGGACCTCGAACCGGCCCTCTACGATCAACAGGCCTTTCTGGACGCCTTGACACGACTCGCCATCTCCAGCGCCCGCGCCCAGATCCGCGTCCTGCTGCTTGACCATGACACCGCGGTCACACAAGGCCACCGCCTCATCGAGCTGGCCAGGCGCTTGACGAGTCGCATCGAGATCCGTTGCCCGGGTGAAGACTTCAAGGATGAGGGGATGAACTTTCTGCTCGCCGATGGCTTAGGTTATGTCTACCGGGAACCCGGGCGACCGCACCAGGCCAGGGCCTGCTTCAACCAGCCCCGGGAGACCCAACGCCTTCAAGGTTACTTCGACGCGATCTGGGAAACCGGGGTGCCGGACAGCGAACTGCGTCGACTCTACCTTTGAGATCCGCCTCAAATGAAGCCCGCACCCGGCACCGGCTATCGCTAGCGATGGTTTTTCGATTCAACAACTGGCCGAAGGGACGCCGCGACCGGCATTTAACAAGTATCGACCCGCCGGAGATTCTCCGCCGCTTTGAGGATGCGTTCCGGACCGATGTCTTGGCGCTGGCTGATATCGCTGAGAAAACGTCGCCACTCCCGGGCCCCAGGCTGACCGTAGAACAGGGTGATGAGGTGCTTGGTCATGAGATGCAAGGGCGTCCCGCGCCGCCGCTCCCGCTCCAGGAACACCAGATAGTCGGCCAGGACAGCGAAACGGGTCATGGGGACGCCTCGCCAGTGATAGAACTGGGAGTCCACCTGACTGAACAGCCAGGGATCTTCATAAGCGGCCCGACCGATCATGAAACCATCGACATGACGCAGATGCCTCGCGGCCTCTTCCAGCGAACGGATACCCCCATTGATCCAGATCTCCAGATGAGGGAAATCCTGTTTCAAGCGATAGACCACATCGTACCTGAGCGGGGGGATCTCGCGATTCTCCCGCGGGCTCAATCCCTGCAACCAGGCCTTGCGGGCATGGATGATGAAAGTGCGGCAACCGGCCTCCGCCAAGGTCGCGACGAAGTGGGTCAATTCAGGGTAACTGTCCTGGTGGTCGATACCGATACGGGTCTTTACCGTCACCGGGAGGTCACCGACACCGATCATGGCGCGCAGACAATCTGCCACCAATTCCGGCTCGGCCATCAGGCAGGCCCCGAAGCGACCGCTCTGGACCCGTTCGCTGGGGCAACCCAGATTCAGATTGACCTGGTCATAGCCCCAATCCGCCGCCATCCGGGTGCAGGCAGCGAGCTCGTCCGGGTTGTTGCCGCCGAGCTGGAGGGCGAGAGGGTGTTCGGCAGGGTCGTATTCGAGGAGACGATCCCGATCGCCATTGATGAGCGCCGCACAGTGGATCATCTCGGTATAGAGCAGACTGTGGCGGCTGATCAAGCGCATCAGATAGCGAAAAAAACGATCGGTATAATCCATCATCGGAGCGACGGCGGCCCGATGGGTGATTCGGTTTGAGGGGCTGGACAAGACTTGATTCACACTCTGGAAGGACTGGGAGACGACTGGGATTGAGAACATGATCCTCGGGGCCAGGAAAAACAACCTTTCGCGCTCCTTGACCCGGCCCGCGGGGCGGGTTGGGAAATCTTAGCGGAAATTCCCCTCTCGCGACCCGTTCCAACAGCCGTTGTCCTCATCCCTTGCCGTACTCCGCCGTCCCGAGCCGAGCGCTGTACCAGTATCCGCTTCCACCTTGGACGATTACTGTCAAAAGAAAACCAGCCTGCGCAGGCTGGTATTTCTTTTCCGGCAATCGCCTTATGATCCGAAACAACGCCTTTACGGTTCGGGACCAGAATCGAAACAACCTCGAACGATGTCAGACCAGTCATGAAGCCACCTCCTCAGCCGTTGAACCCTATCGACCACAGCGAACTGGCAAAATACGCTGGTACCTTCGCCAGGATCGAATGGCTGCTTCTGGTCTTACTGTTGCTCTATATCGTGACGCCCGCTGTCCGGGTGACCTCCACCCCGTCCGTCATTCTCGCCGCCTGCGGCTATTTCGTCGCCGTCCTCGGCCTGCACCTGTTCGGCGTCCGACGGGAACACCGGCCCTGGGGCATCGCCCTGCGTACCTGGCTCATGATCGCCCTCATCGCCTGGGTGATGTGGCATAGCGGGGGTGTTCATAGCCCCTTGCTGGGCCTTTTTCTCTTGCCCCTGGTAGCCGCGGCGCTGATCCTCGGCATGGGCATGACCTTGTTTGACACCCTGCTGGTCACCCTGGCTTATCTCGCCCTAGGTTGGTTCGAGGATCCCCAGGGTAAGCTACCGCCCCAGGAACTCGTCCGAGTGGCGGTGGTGTTTTCGCCTTTTCTCCTGGTGGCCTATCTCACCGCCTCGCTGCATCGCGATATCGCCCAAGCCAACCAACGTATCCAGACCCTTTCCCTGACGGACGAACTGACCGGTCTCTACAACCTGCGGGCCTTCAAAAACCTGATGGCGCGGGAAGAGACCCGGGCAAAACGTTACCAGCGCCCTTTCACCATCCTCATGATAGACGCGGATTTTCTCAAGCAGATCAACGATCAGTACGGTCATTCCGCCGGCTCCGAGTTGATTCGCCATGTGGCCAGGCATATCCGACGCTACCTCCGCACCACGGACATTCCGGCCAGATATGGGGGCGACGAATTCGTGGCCTTGCTGGTGGAAACCACCAGTCAGGGCGGCTGGGCGGTCGCCGAACGCCTGCGGCAGGCCGTGGCCCAGAATCCCATCATGCTGGAGAAAGAAAATATTGCCGCCAGTATCAGTATCGGCTTGGCCGCCTACCCGGAACACGGGGAGAATGCGGAGGCCGTGCTCGCCCTGGCCGACCGGGCCCTCTATGAAAGCAAACGGGCCGGGCGCAACCTGGTGCGGATTCATGGCCGCTGAACCAAACCAGTGTCGCTGGGTGATAAGTGGCCGTCGCCACTCCCACTGTCAGATCAAACCGAGTATTCGATGAACACCACTTCCAAGGCACCCGCGCCCACGGGGGCGGAAAGCAAACGCACCCTGTTGCTGGTCCTGATCGGCGGCTTTTTTGTCGCCAATGCCTTGATCGCCGAGTTTATCGGGGTCAAGGTCTTTTCCCTGGAAAGGACGCTGGGCTTCTCCCCCCTCGACTGGCCCCTGACCGACAGTTATCGCCTCTCACTCAATATCAGCGCCGGGGTATTGCTCTGGCCCCTGGAGTTCAGTATCGCCGACCTGATCAACGAATATTTCGGCCAGCGAGGCATCAAGCTGCTGTCCTATCTGGCGGTCGGCTTCATCGGCTACGCCTTCGTCATGATTGCTTTCGCCATCTGGCTGACACCGGCGGATTTTTGGATCCTGCGCCAGACCGATCAGGGACCGCTCAATATGGATCTCGCCTTCGATGCGGTCTTTTCTCAGGGTATGTGGATCATTGCCGGCTCTCTGGTGGCCTTTCTGGTGGGCCAGTTGCTGGATGTCCGGGTGTTTCACCTGGTGAAACGATACACCGGCGAAGGCCGTCTATGGCTGCGGGCCACCGGTTCGACCTTCGTCTCCCAACTGGTAGACAGCTTCATCGTCCTGGCTATCGCCTTCCATTTCAATCCAGCCACCCAATGGGAGCTGAAAACCATCCTCCTCCTCGGGCTGGTCAAATATTTCTATAAGTTCATCATGGCCATACTTCTGACCCCATTGATCTATCTGCTGCATCGCCTGATCGACAACTACCTGGGCGAACCCCTGGCCACAGAGATGAAGCGTGAAGCGATGTCGCAAAGCCGCACAGCGAGCGGAGTCTGACCCATAACGCTGGTTGTTGTTATGAAGCGAATAACGCGGCTTTTGGGGTCAGGGAATTCCCCGGGCTCCAAGCGCCTAGGTTCTGTTGACATAAGCCCATGAGCTCTTCTAGATCAACGGGTCAGAGTTGACCTATTTCCTTAAAAAGATTGTAAAATCAATGAGATAAATTCTTATATCAACAGCACCTAGTCCTGTCTGGCCTGCAACCAGTGGAGCAGGTCGGCTTGCGGCATGGGACCGGCGATGGCGTATCCCTGCCCATAGTCGCAGCCCAGGCCGGTGAGGACTTCCAAGGCATCCGTGTTCTCGATCCCACCCGCACCGACGGAGATATTCATCTTATGGGCCAGATTGATGATGGTCTGGACGATGGCGTCATCCCGGCCCTTGCCGGTGAGGCTCTTCACCAGGGCGCGGGGGATCTTGATCTGGTCGATGGCAAAGAGTCGGACCAGGGCCAGGGCATCCTGACCGGCACCAAAGTTGTCTACCGCCAGACGCACCCCCAGGATCTGGAGTTTTTCCATATTCGCCACCACCTTATCGAGCAACAAGGGGCGGCGGGACTCCTTGAGTTCCAGGGTCAGGCGATGCGGGGTCAGTCCCCAGAGGCCGAGGGTTTCTTCCATAAGCTCGGCGAACTCCTCGTCTTCCAGGATCTCCAACGGCAGGTTGACCGCTACCGGCAGCTTGTCCCAGGGTTCGGGTCTATCGCCCGAATGACGCAAGGCCGTGCGCAGCACCCACCAATGGAAGGACTGCAACAAATCGATATCCTGGAGATAGGGAACGAAGCGGTCAGCGGTCAGCAGGCCCCTGGAGGGATGGCGCCAACGTGTCAGCACCTCCAGCCCCACCAGGTTGCCGGTAACAAGATCGACCTTGGGTTGGTAAGCCACTTCGAGTTCGTCATTGTCGAGGGCCTCGACAAACTCTCGCTCGATATTCAGGGTCTGCACGATCTCCTGATCCTCGGCGCCCGAAAACAACCGGAAAGGTTCGCTGTAACGGATCGCCGCCTGCAACGCCTGATCGCAGTTCAAGAGCGCCGTATCTAGGGTCTCGGCCTGATCGGGAACCACCAATACACCGATGGCGATCTCGGCACGGATCTTGTGCAGATCACCACAGACGATCGCCTCGTGGAAAACCCGGGTCAGCTTGCTGGCGGCCAGGATCGCCTGCCCTTCGACGCGAAGTCTCGGCAGTAATATGCCGAATTCGGCACTCCCGATGCGGCCTACCAGATCCAATTCCCGGGTGGCTTCACACAGGCGCCCGCCGATCTGCCTCAATAGGTCATCGCCGACGGCATGACCATAATGATGGTTGATTTGCCGCAGATTCCGCACCTTGAGCATGAGCAGACCGGACTTGTCCCCGGCCTCGGCCTCTTGCACACACCCCGCCAAGGCCGCGAGAAAATCTCCCCGCCCCAAAATACCTTTTTCTGCCATAAGTGGATGCATCGTCAGGAGAGATAGAGTTCTTCCATGTTGATGCCATAAGAACCCGGCGGCAGCCCCTTGGCGATATCGAGGGAGTTGCCGTTGCGGTCCCTTGTCTCTTTCACCATGTCGACGATGATGTACCTTTTGTAGTGTCGCTTCTCCGGATCGAGGATCACAATCACCTTGGGACGCAGACGCCGCAAGCGGTTCTGGGAAATGACCGCCGCCACCTCCCCGGTGCTGAGTTCCACCAGACTCCCGGTAGGATAGACCCCGAGCGCCTGGATGAACTGCTCGACCAACTCCGCCTGAAAGTCGATGTCGCGCCACTCGTAGATATTGCGGATCGCCTCGGTGGTGGACAAAGCCGTGGCGTAGGGACGATTGGTGGTGATGGCGCCGTAACAATCCACCAGACCGGCGATGCGTCCGAACAGGGGTATCTGAAAACCCTCCAGCCCCACGGGATAACCGCTGCCGTCATGGCGCTCATGGTGGGTTCGCACCAGGAAGATAATCTGTTTGTCCACCCCCGGTGTCTGTCTGAGCAGATCGACGCCCAGGTTGACATGACGTTTGACCACGGCGAATTCCTCCGGCGTCAGGCGCGAGGGCTTCATCAGCAGTTCTTCGGGGATCTTGGTCTTGCCGATGTCGTAGAGCAGGCAACCGAGGGCGAGCAACTGTAGATCGGATTTCGGCAAGCCGATGTGACGCCCCACGAGCACGGCCAGGATCGAGGAGTTCAAGGCGCGGTGATAGGTATAAGCATCGCGTTTTTTCAGTTCGTTCAGCCAGAGAAAGGCGTCGGGGTTACGGATCAGGCTGTCCACCATGGGGTTGATCACGCTCTGCACGGCGGGAATCTGCAAGTTACCGCCCGAACGCAGTTCGTTCATGATGTCCTTGACCAGATCGGCGGCCTTCGCGTGCACCCGCTCGGCAATGGTGATTTCCTTCTCGACCGGGATGGAGTCTTGGTAAAGCACCTGGCGGCTTTT
>WBZP01006443.1_pt1 | contig 11615 bp, 10 predicted proteins | sample 5204301 | NCBI WGS metagenome assembly WBZP01 (sample SAMN12412401, study PRJNA552823) | activated sludge metagenome | isolation source: activated sludge from nitrification reactor of wastewater treatment plant... | place: USA: Pennsylvania | collected 2017
CTTCTCGCGCACGTCGCCCAGGCGCTCATAGACCGGCAGTTGTTCGTCCTGGCGGATGCGCAGCGCCTCATCGAGCTGGCCGCGCGCCTGCAGGATGTCGGCGATTTTTCCCATCGTCACGGCCTTCTCGCGCAGGTCGCCCAGGCGCTCATAGACCGGCAGTTCTTCTTCCTGGTGGATGCGTAGCGCCTCATCGAGCTGGCCGCGCGCCTGCAGAATGTCGGCGATTTTTCCCATCGTCACCGCCCTGGAGCGCACGTCGCCCAGTCGCTCATAGACGGGCAGCTCTTCTTCCTGGCGGATGCGCAGCGCCTCGTCGAGCTGGCCGCGCGCCTGCAGGATGTCGGCGATTTTTCCCATCGTCACGGCCTTTCCGCGCAGGTCGCCCAGTCGCTCCGCCAGGGGTAAGGCCTCTTGGCGCAGGCCCTGTTCCGCCTCGACCCAAAGACCGAGGGATTCCAGCAGATCCGCCCGTTCCAGCAGCAGGTTGAGACGAAATTCATCCGGTACCTGGGGAGCGAATTCCGCTGCCAGTTGCCGGTTGAGGACCGCCAGGCGTTGACTGCGTTGGGCCAGATTCAGGGATGAGGGTGGCTGTATCCATTCCTCTGGCCGGCTCGGGAGCTGGGCGCCCGGGTCGACGAAATCGAACACGCCACTCCGCCAGGACCAGGCATCCGGCGCCTGCTGCGCCAGGTGTTCGATGGCCGGGACGGACAGCCACCAGAGCAGGGCGGCCTCGAGTTTTTCCGCCAGGGCGTTGCGTCTCAGGTTCAGGCTGTGTAATCGGCTCCCTTGCAACCAGGCCGAGCCATTGATCAGATGGACCAAGCTTGACTTCTGCTCATCCTCCTCCAGCCAGGCCTCCAGGGCCTGGAAGTCGGGGAAGCGCCGCTCGTCGCCCAGATCGGCGAGGCGAACCGGGCGCCCCTGCAAGGCCATCAACTCACCAAGTTTGGCGATCAGGACATCCCGATAGCCGGGGTCGGCAACGCGGGCGAAGAACAACTGGAAGCCGGGGGCGTGGCTGAGCAACTTCACCAGGCGCTGAAAATCCTCCTGGTGTTGGGGCAGGAGATCGCGGGCGGCCAGATGGCGTTGGTAGTCGAAATGAAATGGGTCGCGGGCCACGCTGATCAGAGGCCACGCTTGGCTGCTCGGGGACGGCGGGATGCGGGGCTTGGCCCTGATTTGGCCTCTTGAAGTCCGGCGGCCGCTTGTCGGTAGCCTTCCAACCGTCGGACCACCGGATGGCTGTGGCGCCAGGAACCATCGTTGTACTGGAGCAGGGCCAGGCGCCAGAGTAACTGGCGGACGCGCTCGTCGTTGCCGACGTGGGCGCCGTTATCGGCATCGACCCGGGCCAGCAGTGCGTAGTCCTCCGGCTGCAACCAGTAACGGAAATCGGCGGCCAGCTTGTCGATGGCCTTCTCCAGGGTCGGGGGCTGGATAGGGTCCGACTCCGTCAGTTCGCAGGCCAGGCGCACCAGCCGTAACAATTCCCGCGGATGACCGCCGCTGTATTCGATCAGGCGATCGATCGAGGCCGTGTCGGTAAAGCTGTTCGGGGCGATGCGCTTACCCAGCATCTCCCGCATCGCCGCCCATCCGGCCTCATAGCGTCCACCCTCCCGTTCCTGGAGTTTGATGATGGGCAGCACCTCGTCGGTATCCAGCTTACTGACACTGGTACCGCCGTATTTGAGGGTGATGGGGGCCGTATAAAGCACCAGGGCCTCGATCGCCAGGAGCTGCTCGGATTCCAGCACGAACAGGCGCTCGGCATCGGTCAGGGGGGTCTTGTCGGTGCCGTCGACGATGAGCAGCAGCCGCTCGGCGGTTCCACGCTCCTGCAGTGCCTTTTCGGCGGCCTGGACCAATTCGTTGAAGGCATTGGCGAATTGGGTGAAGGTCTTTTTCACCACCTCCCGCAAGCTGTCTTTGTACACCGAGGAGTTCTTGAAGGTTGTCGTCAGGCGGGTCAGGAATCTGGCCAGGAAGGGAATGGTCAATTCGGCACCGGCCTCGCTCCTGCTCGATCTCCAGACCTCTTGCCGTCAACCCACGCACCACCGCCGAGGCGAGCGCCATGAGGACGTCGGCATACTGGAGATTGTTGATGTCGATCTCGCCCCGCACGTTGAGCAGGATGGGAAACAGACGCTTACCCTGCTCCAGGGTGTGGACGAAACGCAGCAGCTCGGTGGATTTGCCGCTGCCGATGGGGCCGAACAAGAGGACGTGTCGCTTCTGGTTCGGAAAGAATTTGTCTTGGTACAGATCGAGACCGAACTTCCGCGCCAGGCTGCGTTGCGTACCCACCCCACCCCGGGCGGCGTCGGTATCGACGAAGCGAGGGTCCGTCGGACCGATCGCCTCGTCGAAGTTGAGCTTTTGCAGGACTTCCAAAGGATCACTGGGGGGAGAATAGGTCAAGTTCGTCATCTCGAAGTATCAACTTTCTTTTGGCTGGAGGAGGCGGGCTAGCGCCCCAATCTATCGGGGTCAACAGGTCAGATGCAGCACAGCATTGATCTCCTCTCTTTGATAACGGACCAGTTCCCGGCAGAGTGCCTCGGTGGGCAGAGCCAGCAGCTCCACCCCCCGGCGCTTCGCCTCCGCATGGACCTCCGGCATGATGGGCAGTCGCCCATAGGTGCCGGTGCCTATGTACAGCTTGTCGCCATGCCAGGGGAGTAGCTCCTCCGCCGAGAGGGGGGTATGGCCGAACTCATGTCGATAGGCCTTGGACGGCCCTTTGTGGCGCTTGCGTACCTCGCCCCGCTCGATGACCAGGTCGTAGTCGTATTCCACGCCTTCCACTTCGAGGCGGCCAAAGCCGAGGAATCTGATGTTCATCTGTCGATCTCAAGTTGAAACGAGGGCCTAGGAAGGATTATGGGCGATGAAGGGGATGATTTCCCCGCGGGCCTGCATCAACTGAGGCCGTAACGTCGCAGTCGCCGACCATCGTCTGGCCGCTACTTTTTGGGCCAGCGCTCCTTGAGCAAATCCCCCAGAGTAGCGAAACCTGGTTTGGGCTTGGTGTAATCCGCCACATCCTCCGGCTTGGGAAAATCGAGGTGTTGTTTCTTGCTGTCCAGGGAGAGACTGATGCGGCGTTTCTCCTTGTCCACCCCCAGCACGGTCGCCTGCACGGCCTCGCCGACCTTGACCACCTCCTGGGGATGCTGAATGCGACGACCGGCGCCCAGTTCGCTGATATGCACCAGGCCATCCACTCCGGGGGCCAGTTCGACGAAGACGCCGAAGGACTGGAGACGGCTGACGGTGCCGGATACCAGGGCACCGACGGGAAAGCGGTCCGCCACCTCCTCCCAGGGGTCTTTCTCCAGGGCGCGGATCGACAGAGCGATGCGCTCGGGTTGTTTGGGGTTGTCGGTCTTGTCGATCCGCAATACCACCGCTTCCACCATCTGTCCCAGGGTCAGAAGGTCCTTGGGGTGGGCCACCCGCCCGAAGGCCAGTTCGCTGATGTGGACCATACCCTCGACACCGCCGAGGTCGATGAAAGCGCCGAAGTCCTTGATGGCGGTCACTCGACCCTGCATCACCGCCCCTACCTCCAAGCGGGCGCGGGTGGTGGCGGCGGCGAGACGCTGGGCCTCTTCCAGCAGGGCCCGGCGCGACAGCACCAGGTTGAGGGAGCGTCCGCCTTCGAGCTTGGTGATGCGGAAGGCCAGGCGCTGGCCGACGAAGGTCGACAGATCCTCGATAAAGGCGACATCGATCTGCGAGGCGGGGCAGAAGCCGCGTTCGCCGGAGATCTCCACCTCCAGCCCGCCCTTGGTGGTAGCGGTGACCAGCCCTTCCACCGGGAGCTGTTGTTCATGGGCCTGCTGGAGCCCGTCCCGCCCACGGAGACGACGCGCGTGCTGCGCCCCGAGCAGCAGGGTGCCGGTCTCGGCCTCCTTGCCGCTGACCAGCATCTCGATACTGTCGCCGATATCCAGGCTCAGGTGCCCATTTTCATCCCGCAGCTCCCCGACATCGACCACCCCTTCGGTCTTGAGACCGATATCGACGAAGGCCCGGTCGCCCTGGATGGAGACGATAGTCCCCCGGACCTTGTCGCCGACCTTGGGCTCCTGTTTGGTCTTCCTGGCTTGGTTCCGTTCGAACTTGGTGAAGAGGGAGGCGAAATCTTCTTGCTCTGTCATGATGTGCTGTGCCTGTGCTGCATTGATGGCGAAGAGGGATGCGATGCCGATCCGTGGCGAGCCGGTTCGAACCGATCGAGCCGGTCCTGAGCGACAACAGGTATTGTAATCCCAGCCGGAACCAGGACCGATAAGCGCAGGCCAATCCCCCGGCGATATCCGCGGACCTTGAGAGATAAAGCATGTACGAATATTTCGCCACCGGTATCCTGCTCGGCCTCTCCGCCGGTCTGGCCCCTGGGCCACTCCTGACCCTGGTGATCGCCGAGACCCTGCGGGCCGGTACCCGGGCCGGGGTCCGGGTGGCGCTGGCGCCCCTGATCACGGATCTCCCCATTGTCTGGCTGTGCCTCGGGCTGCTGGGCCAACTCCAATCCCGGGAGGCGGTAATGGGGGCGATCGCCCTCCTGGGAGCGGGGTTCTTGATGAGGATGGGGTGGGAAAACCTGCGTCTGGGCGCCGGGGAGATCTGGATCGACCATGGCCGGAGCGGTTCGTTGCGCAAAGGGATCCTGGTCAATCTCTTCAGTCCCTATCCTTACCTCTTCTGGCTGAGTGTCGGCGGCCCCCTGGTGATCGAAGGTGCCCAGACTGGGCTCACCCAGCCGCTGGCCTTTCTGGCGGCCTTTTATGTCTGTCTGGTCGGCGCCAAGATCCTGCTGGCGGTCTTGACCGGGCGTACCGCCAACCTGTTTTCCTCGCCGCTCTACCTTTGGAGCCTGCGCGCCCTGGGTATACTGCTGCTCGGCTGGGCCCTGGGGTTGTTCTGGGAGGCGCTGCTTTGGTTGGGGATTATCTGAGAAGCTGTTTGGAAATGCTCGTTACAGCTTCAGCGCCTCGGGGCCAAGGTGTGTTCTTGCGGTCATTGTTCTTTTTAAGAGAACAATATAGGCGTTATTTCTTTATTTATTGCTAAAAAGAGAACGAAAATTGGGCCTTTCCGCTCGATGCCCGAGAGGCAAGGGTTTCCAAATACTTTCTGAGGATCTCCTGGAATCTCGGCACCGATGACGACAACCCGGAGGATCCCCCATAATTGCCTCCCGCCATCGGCCAGGCCGGTGGGGTTTTCCCGACCACCAGGATCGAAGGTATAAGCCAACCCATGTCACGACCCAGCCCGGCTTGCATGTTCTCGGGCCACCAAAGCGCGAACGCCGCCGGGCCTGCTGTCCCATCCGGGCTGAGGCCTCGGCCAGGCGGCCCGGCAGAGAAGTCCCCCCCTCTGGTGTAAGCGAAGATGCCGGAGTCCGCCTTCCACTTGCAAACCTCGGCCAGGGACAACGCCTCCGCCAGCCGTGCCCGTGCCCGGCTGACCGAGCAGGAAAAACACCGGCTTCAAGCCCTGGGGCTGGCGGTTATCCAGGCCGAGGCCCAGGCGGTCGCCGCCCTGGCCGACCGCATCAACGGCAACTTTGCCCAAGCCTGCGGCTTCATGTTGGCTTGTTATGGCCGTATCGTTGTCCTCGGCATGGGAAAATCCGGCCATATCGGTAGCAAGATCGCCGCCACCCTGGCCAGCACCGGCAGCCCGGCCTTCTTCGTCCATCCGGGGGAAGCCAGTCACGGCGATCTGGGCATGATCACGCCCAAGGATGTGGTCCTGGCCCTCTCCAATTCCGGCGAGACGGCCGAGTTGCTGACTATAGTTCCGATCATCAAGCGCCTCGGTATTCCCCTCATCGCCCTGACCGGCAATCCAAACTCGACCCTCGCCCGGGAGGCGGACGTCAACATCGACGTGAGCGTGGTGCACGAGGCCTGTCCCCTGGGTCTGGCGCCCACCTCCAGTACCACGGCCGCCCTGGCGATGGGGGATGCCATGGCCATCGCCCTGTTGGAAGCCAGGGGCTTTACCGCCGAGGACTTTGCCCGCTCCCATCCCGGTGGCACCCTGGGGCGACGCTTATTGCTCCATATCCAGGACATCATGCATGTCGGTGAGGCCATCCCCCAAGTCAGCGTCGAGGCGCTGCTCGGTCAGGCGGTGGTAGAGATGAGCAAAAAAGGGCTGGGGATGACCGCCATCGTCGACGACCAGGGCTATCTGCAAGGGATCTTCACCGATGGCGATCTGCGGCGCAGTATCGATCGGGGGTTGGATATCCGTAGCTGCCGGGTAGCCGATGTCATGATCGCCAATTGCATCACCGCCACCGCCGACCTACTCGCCGCCGAGGCCTTGCAGATGATGGAACGGCACAAGATCAACGGCCTACTGGTGGTCGATGGGCAGCAGCGGGTGATCGGCGCCCTCAACATGCATGACCTATTGCGGGCCGGCGTAGTCTGATCCGGCTGGAGGAACGAATGCAGGACATTTTGGCCAAGGCCCGAGCGATCCGACTGGTGATTTTCGACGTCGACGGCGTCTTGACCGACGGCAGTCTATTCCTCGGTGACGACGGCCAGGAATACAAGGCCTTTCACTCCCGGGACGGCCACGGCATGAAGCAGCTCCAGGAAACCGGGGTCCAACTTGGCGTGATCACGGGACGAACCTCCAAGGTGGTGGCCAGACGTATGGAAAGCCTTGGTGTCCGCCATGTCTTTCAAGGGCAGGCGGAAAAGCTGCCCGCCTACACCCAGCTCAAAAGCCAATTGGGATTGGAAGACCGGGAGATCGCCTATCTGGGAGACGATGTGGTGGACCTCCCCATCCTGATCCGGGTCGGGCTCGCCGTCGCCGTCCAGGATGCCCACCCCTGGGTGAAACGGTATTCTCATTGGCAGACGCCCTCCCCCGGTGGACGAGGCGCCGCCCGGGATCTCTGTGAACTCATCATGGAGGCCCAGGGCAAGCTGGCGCCCTGGCTCGAAGGCTACCTGAGAGCCGGTGAATAAATCTACGGCGCGTCCGGATGGCTTCGTTGCCCACTCACCCACTCTTCGCCTATCTAGTTGATATGTCTCGTCGTTCGCATCATTCGCGGCTTGCACTCCGGTCGCTCGCGACGATTTCTTCACCGGTTCTGAGCCCCGATGCCCTGGACTGAGACCAGCGGCTGGCGCTCCACCGGCATCCTGCTCATCCTGGCCGGGCTGGCTGCCGCCAGTTGGTGGCTGACTTCCGGCCTGGGTGACAGGCCTTCCGGGACCAGTCGGGATAGCCGGAGCCCGGAATACATCATCGAAGACCTCGAAGCCAGGGTCATGGGGCCGAACGGGCAACCCCGGCAAATACTCCGCAGTCCCCGAGTAGTACACTACGATACCGAGGACAAGACGAGCCTGGAGCACCCCCATCTCAGCCTCTACGGTCGCGATGCCCCACCCTGGGAGATCCGATCGGAGGCCGGAACCCTGCTGGAAAAAGGCGATCTGGTGTGGCTGCACGGGCGGGTCGAAATCGAGAGTGCCGAGGGCCCGGAGCACCGCCCCTATCGGATTCTGACCCGAGACCTGCGGGTGCGTCCCCATGATGATTACGCGGAAACCGATCAGCACATCGAGGTTTTCAGTCTGGAGGACTGGATCCGGGCGGACGGCGCCCAGGTCTGGTTTGGCGAGCCCAGAAAACTCCGCTTCCTGTCACACACCAGAGGCTACTATGTCGTGCAATGACTCCTGTCGCAGAGATTCCCACCGGGTTTTCGTCCGGCTTGGTGCCGGCTTTGTCGTCTGCGGATGCCTGCTCCTCGGCGAGGTGTACGCCCTCTCCAGCGACCGGGACCAACCCATCAGCCTGGAGGCCAACAGCGTCGAGATCGACGAGGCCAAGGGGGTCAGCGTCTATCAGGGCGATGTCGTCGTAGTGCAGGGCAGCATCCGCATCACCGCCGACAAGGTCAACGTCTATCAGAAAGACAAACGCACCGAAAAAATCCTCGCCGTCGGCAAACCCGCCACCTTCCGCCAGGTGGCCGACAACGGCCAGGAGACCACTGGCCGCGCCGCCCAGGCCGAGTATTTCGCCGACAGCGACGAACTCATCATGACCGGCGACGCCGTGCTCACCCAGGGGAAGGACCGCGCCGCCAGCGATCGCATCATCTACGACCGCAAGAATGCCCTCATCAAGGCCGGCGCCGCGGCCAAGGGTCAACAACGGGTACGCATCACCGTTGATCCCAAGGAAGGCGAAAAACCACCCGCCAAGACCGAACCCAAAGCCGTTCCCAAGAAACCATGACCCATCTCGCCGCCAGGGACCTGGTCAAACACTATCGCCAGCGTGAAGTGGTCAACCATGTCTCCCTGGAAGTGGAAAGCGGGGAGATCGTCGGTCTGCTCGGCCCCAACGGCGCTGGCAAGACCACCTGTTTTTATCTGGTGGTCGGCCTGATCCGGGCGGATGCCGGTCAGATCCTCATGGATGGTCGGGATATCACCGAATTACCCATGCACGCCCGGGCCCGCCTCGGTCTCGGCTATCTGCCCCAGGAACCTTCGGTATTCCGCAAACTGACGGTGGCCGACAACCTCTTGGCGGTGCTCGAGACCCGTCGGGATCTGAATCGATCCCAGCGCCTGGCCCGGTGCGAAGAACTCCTGGAAGAACTCGGGATCGGCCGGGTACGGGAAAGCCTCGCCCTCAGCCTCTCCGGCGGCGAACGCAGACGCCTCGAAATCGCCCGTTGCCTGGCGGCGGAACCCCTGTTCATCCTGCTCGACGAGCCATTCGCCGGCATCGATCCCCTCGCCGTGCTCGACATCAAGCGCATCGTGCAATACCTCCAACAACGGGGTATCGGCATCCTCATCACCGATCACAATGTCCGGGAAACCCTGGACATCTGTCACCGCGCCTACATTCTGAGTACCGGTACCCTGCTGGCGGAGGGTGACCCGCCCAGCCTGCTCGCCAATGCCCAGGTTCGCTCGAGTTACCTTGGCGAACAGTTCAGCCTGTGAAGTGGAAACACGCCTCCCCCAACAAACTTATAACGCGGGGCAAGCACCGGCGGAGTCATGTGTTCAAGAAAAGAAAAAGGTCGGCATACAGCGGACTGGAGACGAAAATTATTACTCCTGAAATCGTTGTCGCGTACTCACAGTGCCCTCGGAAAGCATTCCTCCTTCTTCGATCGGACAGCCAGGGAACACCCCATGAGTACGTGAGTTTGCTTGAAGAACAAGCACGCCGAAACCGCATTAAGTATTTAACTCACATCGAGCAAGGGCACCCTGGGGTAGGCATTGGGAACGCCGCTGACCTCTCACTGGGCGATGAGGTACTTCTGAACGTCTCGCTCAGGTTTCAGGATTTAGTGGCTGACTGCGACGTGCTTATGAAAGTGCATCGTAGTTCATCTCTCGGCAGTCATAGTTACGAGCCGATGATCGTTGTCGGAACATATCAGATCACGCAAGAGCAGAAGATCACCCTCTTGTTTATTGGCTATGTGCTTGGACAACTGCAAAATCAACCACCTACAGCCGGGAAAATCTTGGTGGCAGACGGTCATGCTCACAAAGTGGAGATGGAATCCGCTAATCGAACACTGATGCCAATAATCAAGGCATTGAGACAATGGACAGGCAGTTCGCCATCCACATCTCCACCAGTGATTTTGAATAAGTATTGCCCGACTTGCCAATTTCGGAAGGACTGTTTAGAGCAAGCAGAAAAAGATGACGATCTGAGCCTTTTGGATCGGGTTACACCCAAGATAATTCGGCAGTATCACAAAAAGGGCATTTTCACAGTCACGCAACTTTCCTATGTCTTCAAGCCGAGACGCAGTCGGAAGCGACGGAACAAGGCCCCAGTACCTTTTAAGGTTGAGTTACAAGCTTTAGCACTCAGGACGGGGAAAATATATATCCAAGAACTCCCTACGCTTCTCAGGCGTGATGTAGAACTGTTTCTCGATTTCGAAGGGATTCCAGACCAAAACTTTCATTACCTGATCGGCCTCCTCATCAATGAGCAGGGAAACCGCTCCTATCATTCTTTTTGGGCCAATACCCCAAAAGATGAACAACGGATCTGGGGCGAAGCCCTTCAAATAATCAATAAATATCCCGAAGCGCCGATCCATCACTACGGAAGTTATGAACCGCGAGCGATTGATAAGCTGGCGCAAAGGTATCAGACTGATTGTGCAGCGATCAAAAACCGTTTGGTCAACCTGAATACCAGTATCTATGGCAAGGTGTATTTTCCAACCAGGTCAAATAATCTAAAAGAATTGGGGAAACACATCGGTGCCTGTTGGACTGCTCCTGATGCGTCTGGACTCCAAAGTCTGGTGTGGCGACATCGCTGGGAGGAATACGGGGAGAGTCGGTATCAAAAGATGTTGGTCACTTACAATCGAGAGGACTGCGAGGCGCTATGGTTCTTGCTGGAGGAACTTTCAAAGATCATCGCGAGCGCTGATGCGCACAAGAATATTGATTTTGCCGACCGGCCAAAACAGCACGCCACAGAACTTGGCCATCAGATTCACGAGGAATTTCAAAGTATTATCAGATATGCCCATGCCGACTACGAGAAAAAACGAGTCAGCATCCGGCCACAACAAAGCACCACAGAGATTGAGGGGAAGAAAAGGGGAGCATCGAAAGGTCATCAGGTATATCGAAGAATAGTTCCTTCAAAGGCTAATACTGTTATTGCAGTGGCGCCGCATAGAACCTGTCCAAAGCATATCGGTGAACCGCTTGAGATCTCGGAGAAGGTAGCTGAAAAATTCATTATCAACCTGCGGTTCACGAAAACCGGATGCAGGAAGACAGTAACAAAATATGTTGGCGCGCAAGGGTACTGCCAGAAATGCCGAAAACATTATCTCCCACCAAAGATAGAGGAACTCGGCAGCCAACTCTTTGGGCATGCCTTCCAAGCTTGGGTCATCTATCAAAGAATAGTTCTCCGTCTTCCGTATCGTGTCATCATCCAAGAAATGGAGGACATCTTTCATGAGCGTACCAGTGAACAAACTCTAATAAATTTTATCAAATATTTTTTCGACTACTATGCTGCGACTGAGAAATTATCGATTCAGCGCATCTTGGAGAGTCCATTTATTCACGCTGACGAGACGCAAATCAATGTTCAAGGGGTTGATTACTATGTCTGGGCGTTCACCAATGGGAAGCATGTTGTTTTTAGAATGACCGAGACGAGAGAGGCGGCCATTGTCCATGAGTTTTTGTCTGGTTATACGGGCGTGCTGATTTCCGATTTCTATGGGGGCTACGATGCCGTCACCTGTAGACAACAAAAATGCCTGGTGCACCTCATCCGGGATCTTAACGACGACCTTTGGAGCAATCCGTACAACTGGACATATGAAGCATTTGTCAGTGAGGTGAAAAATTTGCTGGTGCCCATCTTTGAAGCGGAGGAGAAGTATGGGTTAACTCACGGTTCGCTTAAACGAAGATCGACTTTTGAGAATTGAAGGTGTCAGGTAATACTGACATCCGGTAAACGTTCCGCGGCCTCTCCCCGATGACGAGGAGAGCGGAGCAAGCTGGAAGTAA
>WBZP01002137.1_pt1 | contig 11613 bp, 13 predicted proteins | sample 5204301 | NCBI WGS metagenome assembly WBZP01 (sample SAMN12412401, study PRJNA552823) | activated sludge metagenome | isolation source: activated sludge from nitrification reactor of wastewater treatment plant... | place: USA: Pennsylvania | collected 2017
TGAAACAAAAACTACACACAGAAATACAAAAAATCAGCAGCATCGACACCCGAACAATCGGGCTTATTGCCGTGCTTATTGTTGCCATATCGGTAACTTATAGTAGTGCAAAGATAATTCATAAAAATTACCAACTTGAGCAGCAAATAACTATATTGCAGCAAGAAAATGCCCTGCAAGAACAAGTCAATAGCAACCAAAAGCTTACAAACGAATACTATAAAACAGATGCGTACCTTGATTTGGCCGCCAGAAAATTCTTTAATAAAGCTGCCGCGGGCGAAACACTTGTATTAGTGCCTGAAGAGGTAGCTCTAAGATATGCAACGGCGATGCCAACAGAAAACCCTGAATCCAGCAGTGATAAAACACCGATTTTTATAAAAAATTGGCGCATGTGGATAAACTTTTTGAGCGGTAAACCAATAGATAACTAACCTTGACAAAAACCTTGTAAGCCAATAAAATAAGTAACCGTGCTTAGCAATAAGCAAAACCCTATTGCGGGGTAGAGCAGTGGCAGCTCGTGTGGCTCATAACCACAAGGTCGCAGGTTCGAGTCCTGCCCCCGCGACCAAGAAAGACTTTTCTGTTACAGGAAGGTCTTTTTTGGTAGAAACATATCTGTAAAGTACACTAATTTCTGAGGTTCCAAACCTATGGTTAACTGAGTCGTATATTACACCCCTTGGAAATATCATGTTTTGGAACCTTTGCTGTACCGATTGTTCAGACAGTCGCCATTGTTTATCTACGTTGTTCATAATATTTATTGCTGTTTCGATGTCTGACTCTCTTATCGTTTGCTGACGTTCATAATCCTTTAAATCCTCTGCGTATTCTATCTTTTGCTTGTCTAAGCTTGAAATATATTCGTCTGTCAACCTCTAACTTTCTGCAACACTCTGTCTTTTCTTTTGCGCACCGGTAAGTGCATGAGGCTGGCAGCGTAAGCTGCTGGGCTCATCCTGAGCGCGGTGTGGATACGTTTGGTGTTGTAGTAGTGAATATGTAGGGCAATAGCTTCATGCAATGCAGCTATGTCTTTGAGCTTGCTGTAGTCACCGACCTCCAGCTTAAAGCCGCCAAACCAACGTTCCATGAAGCCGTTCTGCCACGGGCTACCTCTCTTGCTGGCACTGAGTGTTATTTCCATCTTGGCGCACAGATCTTGGTGTTTGTAACTCAGATATTCGCTCCCTTGGTCACTGTGCAGGATGGCTGGTGGCTCATGTTTGCTCAGAGCATCCAGTACGGCAGCGTGTGTTAACTCAGCGCTGTGGTTGCTGCCAAGCCGCCACCCAACAATCTGTCTGGTCTTGAGATCCAGTACACCAGCCAGGTAGTACCACGAGCCGTGGAACTTGAGATAGGTGAAGTCCTGAGCCCAAGCTCCGCTCTTGGTCATTCCACTGTAGTCCATACCTGCCTGTGGTCTGGTCTCATCCTTGAAGGCGGCATACGCCGCCAGAGCGTTAGCTGGTGCTAGTATCTCTGGCTTGCCGCCTCTACGGTATTTGTACTTCTTGCTCGCTGTCGGTACAACCACGCCAGCCAGATTGCGAATACGTCGGGTTTTAGTCTCACTCCAGCCCAAATGGATAGCCAGCCTTGCTACGCCGTAGAACGGATGCTCTACGTGGGCGGCATACAGCACTGCTGCGTCAGCAGCATCCTTGGCTTGTCGTCTGGTTGCACTGCGGTAGTAGTGAGTGCGGCTGACACCAAGACGGTCTGCGAATTGCTTACGCCATCTTGGCTCGACCTCATCCAAGACGGCTAGTCTTTTGGGCGCTCAGTTTTGGCCGTAAGCCTCCCTAAAATGCGGTAGGCTATCTCCAGCTCTTTCTTGAGTCGGTTGTTCTCCAAGATGAGGTTGCGGTTGCCGTCTACCACGCCTTCACGGAGCCAGGTGTAGATGGTCTTACTACTGAAGCCGTAGGTAGCCGAAGCGACCGCTACGCTCATGCCCTCATCCCGAATCTTCCCGACGATCTCAGCCCTCAAAGCTGGGTCAGTGGGCTTTCCTTTTGCCATATCTAAAACACTCCTTCCAGGCACTGCGGGCTTCCGCCCGCTATGCCCCTAATTTAACTGATTACGTCAATTCTAGAATAGACTAAGTGTTGATTATATGTGGAGGGTGACAGGAGTGATGGTGGTGCACGAATACTTGACTTTGATGTTGAGGTCAATCTTTTTTACGAGCCGTCGACTCGTACATCTTCTTCTTTCGAAGCTGGCGCGTATCGACTAGGAGCGAATGTTGTATCTATAAATAATGTCAATTATTCGTCTGTTGCAAAGGGTGAATCGCTGGCAGATACTGTACGCACTATGGAGGGTTATGGTGACTTTACTGTACTCAGGCACCCAGTGACTGGATCGGTTGGCGAAGCCGCCTTGGCAGCAAGAAAACCTGTTATTAACGCTGGCGATGGCGTCGGAGAGCATCCAACCCAGGCGCTTCTCGATCTCTATACAATTCGGCAAAAGCTTGGGCGTTTGAATGGATTGTCTGTAACAATGATTGGGGACTTAAAACATGGTCGCACAGTCCATTCATTAAGTGAACTGCTTTCTCACTATGATGTACAACTTAATTATGTTGCCCCAGATGATTTCCAAATGCCAGAAGCTGTAGTCTCTAAAAATAATGCAGCTCACCCCGGTGTTAATCAGTTGTTTACAGAAAATCTTGATGACGTTTTAGCAACAAGTGATGTACTGTATGTGACGCGTTTGCAGCGTGAACGTCTGCAGCCACAAACAGGCGATACGATAGACGCGAGAATTAGAAATCGCATAGAAAAAGTACGCCAGTTTGGTTCGGATGATGAGAAAAAACTACTTACTCAACAATTTGTTAATGCAGTAGATGCTATGCTGCACGACTATTCATACGCAGAACCGGGCAGTAAAGAAGAGAGCCAGATGTATGCAGATCTTTACGGGTTGTTTTATGCTATTCCTGACGTAAAAATTATACCGTCTAACATATCGCCAACAGACAATCCATACGTCATAACCCCTACCGTAATGCAACGCATGCAAGAGCGAGCTATCCTTATGCATCCGCTGCCGCGCGTAGGAGAAATTACACCTGAATGTGACTCGGATAGTAGGGCGGTATATTTTGATCAAGTTGAGAATGGTATGTATGTACGAATGGCGCTCATGACTCTTATTATGGGAAAAACGGCCCTTCTTGGTAGTTCAAAACAGTATTCTTCGCTTGTAGAGCTATAAATCTAGTACAATAAAATAAAAAGGATAACCGTTATATATGAAACATATAGAATCAGCGTTGCTATTGTACCCTCATCAATTGTTTGCAGTAGAGCATTTGCCAAAGGTCGATATTGTGTACGTTATAGAAGACCCACTTTTCTTTGGCACAGATGTCGAGTATCCGGTAGCTTTTCATAAACAAAAACTCATACTGCACCGCGCAAGTATGCGGCGCTATGTAGAAGAGCAGTTATGGGCGAATGAAATTGATGTTGAATACCTAGAGCTTGCAGATATACAAAACTCTGGCGAAGTTTTGTCGCACGCCCAAAAGGCTGGAGCAGAGATTGTCTATATGTTTGACGTGTGCGACTTTGCGCTAGAAACACGCCTGCAAGAAGCATTGAGCATAAATGTAGAAGCTCCGTTTGAGCTACGTGTACTACCAAGCCCGAGCTTTATGTTAAAAAAGGGTGAAGTCGAAGAATTTTTTGCCAATAAGTCCAACCACACATTCGCACCGTTTTATCAGTGGCAGCGCGAGCGGTTTAATATATTAATAGACAAAAAATATAAGCCGGTTGGCGGAAAATGGAGTTTTGACACAGAAAACCGCAACAAGTTATCTGCCGATATACAAGTGCCCGGTTTTGTAAGTTTTGGTGATAATGACTACGTAAAAGAAGCAACTGCTTGGGTAGAAAAGCGCTTTAGTACTAACCCTGGTGATTCAGCAAACTTTATATGGCCAACTAGCCATGCAGAGGCAGAGCAGTGGTTGACTGATTTTCTGCAACATCGTTTAGAATTATTTGGTCCGTATGAAGACGCAATTGATGGTCAGGCAATGCTACTTTACCATAGCGGTATTTCTGCTCCGCTAAACTGTGGACTACTTACACCTGTGCAGGTTGTTGATACTACACTGTTGCACCATGAAAAAGCACCAATCGATCTGCCTAGTCTAGAGGGCTTTATTCGACAAATTATTGGTTGGCGTGAATATATACGTGGATTATATGTCACGCAGGGCACAAAAATGCGCAGCAGTAATGTATTGGGTAAAGAGCGAGCACTCAGTGCTGCGTGGTGGGATGGTACGACTGGGCTACCACCGGTTGATGATGTTATTACAAAAGTCCAAAAACATGCCTATGCACATCACATAGAGCGGCTGATGATTATGGGGAACAGTATGTTGCTGTGTGATATTCACCCAGATGATGTCTATGCCTGGTTTATGAGCATGTTTATTGATGCCTACGATTGGGTGATGGTACCAAATGTGTATGGTATGAGCCAGTTTAGCGATTTAGGCAGTATGGTGACTAAACCATATATTTCTGGGAGCAACTATATTTTATCTATGAGCAACTACCAAAAAGATGATTGGTGTGATGTCTGGGACGGTTTATTTTGGGGTTTTGTAGAGCGGCATCAAGATTTATTAGCAAAAAACCCACGTACGAGTATGATGGTCAAGAATCTGAAACGGCTTAATGACGACAGACGGCGTATTATTGCTTATCGCGCTAAAGACTTTTTAGACAATCTGTAAGATATACTTATAGGATGGCAATACGTAAACTGACTGCTCAACAGCTGAATGTTTTAGATAGCAAAGCAACTGAACCACCGTTTAGTGGCGAGCTATTACATAATGAAGATATTGGTGAGTATTCGTGCGTGCGCTGCGGTGCGATATTGTTCGCGAGCGAACACAAGTTTGATTCAGGCAGCGGTTGGCCTAGTTTTTACGATGTGGCAAACAGCCAATCGGTAAAGCTGCAAGAAGATCGTTCACACGGAATGCGGCGTATAGAGGTGGTGTGCGCGAAGTGTGGCGGTCATTTAGGTCATGTATTTAACGACGCACCGCAAACTCCTACTAATATGAGATTTTGTATTAATTCTTGCGTACTCGATTTTAAAGCTAAAGATATGAAAGGCAACGATGCAGATAGATAAAACGGCACTACCAACTAAACTACTATGGGTTGATTTAGAAATGACTGGTTTAGTACCAGCGACTGATAGAATTATAGAAGTTGCGGCACTTGTGACAGATTTTGATTTTAACGTTATAGATAGTTATGAAGCAGTTATATACCAACCACCAGAGGTTTTAGCGCGCATGAACGAATGGTCACGTAGTGTGCATATGGCGAGTGGGCTGATAGACAGGGTACAGGCAGCCGCAAACGAACAGCATGTTGTCAGCGAGTTCTTGCCATTTGTTGTGCGTAATTTTGGAAACGAACCGGCTGTGTTGGCAGGCAATAGCATTCATCAAGATAGACGGTTTATTCGTCAATGGTGGCCACAGATAGAAGACCGCTTACATTACCGTATGTTGGATGTGAGTAGTTTTAAAATTATTATGCAAACCAAATATGGCAAAGAATTCGCTAAACAAGAAACCCACCGTGCCCTAGATGACATAAAAGAATCCATCGCCGAACTAAAGCACTACTTATCAAGCTTGAACCTGTAAATTAAAACCTATACCCTATAAAGTGATGAAGCACAAAGAAATTGAAGATTATATATTAAGCATGCCAAATGCGGTACTTGAATATCCGTTTGGTAAAGAAGTGGCTGTCTATAAAGTGCATGATAAGATGTTTGCATTAATTGCAGAAGGCTCTAGCCCGGTACGGCTAAGTCTAAAGTGCGATCCAGAGCTATCAAAAGTTTTGCGAGATAAGTATGAGACGGTTATGCCTGGATACCATCTAAATAAGAAACATTGGAACACAATTATTTGTAGCGGTCAGTTAGACGAAGAACAGATCAAGGACCTTATCCGTCACAGCTACCAACTAGTAGCAAGTTTGTAAGTTAGTAGGTATTGTAATCGTTAATTTTTACGTAGTATAAATAAACTTATTACTTACTATATTGCAAACTTCAGAGCTTACTGCTGTTGCGGGGTGGTGGGTTCACCAATTAAGACACCAATTTGCGAGTAGTAAGATTCGAGCTCCTTTTTGAGTTTCGCCGTTGGCGCATTGCTGTAGGCAGTAACAAGACTTTGGCGGTATAAATCGAGCCGATTACTTAAGATTGCCGCATACTCTTTATCGAAAGAGCCGGCATTTTTTGCTTCTTCGAGCTCCTTTTTATAGCCATCATTTTGGTACGGTGCGGTTAGCTTTTTAGCATTCTTTCCAAGCTGTGCATTAATTGTATTGTTTTGTGAAGAAATAATTAGATTAGCCGATGCTGATTTGTTAACAAGCGCTGTATCACGTGCATTTTCGGTACCCAATGTGGTGATATCGATAAGGTCATTTTGAGCTGCTCCTACGGGTGCGAGTATTGTTGCCGCGTCGGATTTGTTTCCAAACAATAGTGAGGCAATAAAAATAATAAGGATGAGGATTGCTATGCCAATACCAGCAGCTAGCATGATACGTTGTTTTTTACCGCCACCGAATAGATTTTTCTTTTGGGGTGTTTGACTCATTATAAAGTCGTAATTGTTTTGTTCCATTACCTATTGATTATAGATGATAGATGTTTGATATTCGAATAAAAATATAACAATTATGATAAAACAGTGCTTATCCTTTACCCTTTATCGCAAACACTATACCCTTATAGTATGGATGCGGTTGAAGAGATAAAACAGCGATTGAGCGTTGAAGACGTGGTGGGTGAGTATGTTGAGCTTAAGCGCTCGGGCCGCAATTATAAAGGCTTAAGTCCGTTTACGTCTGAGCGAACACCCAGTTTTATGGTAAGCCCAGAAAAACAGATATGGCATGATTTTAGCTCTGGTCGTGGTGGTGATATTTTTAAGTTTGTCATGGAAATGGAAGGACTGGACTTTAGGGGTGCGCTAGAACATTTAGCGCGAAAAGCAGGGGTTGATTTAAGCATGTATGAAAAAGGTAACGGGGGGGTGCGCAAAAAGAAAGATGCGGCGCACAATGCTTTGGCTATGGCGGTTCGTTACTATCAGCAATCGTTGTTGAAAAACGAACAAGCTTTGCAGTACGTCACTCAACAAAGAAAGTTACGTCGTCAAACTATTGCAGATTTTGGAATAGGCTACGCCCCAAACAATGGCCGCGCATTAACGGATGCATTATCAAAAAAATCCATTACTTATGATGATATGAAACTGGCTGGACTTATCACTGAACGCTATGGTCGAACATCGGATATGTTCAGAGGGCGAATCATGATACCGCTTTTTGATCCACAAGGAAACCCATTAGGTTTTACCGCCCGATTATTGGATGCGACAGATAATGGCCCCAAGTATATTAATACACCTCAAACAATACTTTATGATAAAAGTCGACACGTATTTGGACTACATGTTGCTAAAGATGCCATTAGAACAAGCGGCTTTGTAGTGATAGTAGAGGGGAATATGGATGTTATTAGTACCCATCAGGCGGGCTATAAAAATGTTGTGGCTACTGCAGGTACGGCTTTAACGGTCCATCAGTTAAAAGCATTGCAGCGGCTTACGTCGGATATTCGATTATGCTTTGATCAAGATGCTGCTGGCATTACTGCAGCCGAGCGGGCTATTGATGTAGCACAAAGTGTTGGCGTGCAACTATCAATTATTTCACTTCCCGAAGGCAAAGACCCAGATGAGCTTATTCAAAAAAACCAAGAACTATGGGAGCAAGCCATGCATACACCGGTGTATGCGGTTGATTGGTTGATTGAACGCTATAAAGAACTGTATGACACTTCAACCGCCACAGGTAAAAAGAAGTTCAGTGACGCTTTAGCGCGTATTGTGAACAGACTGCAAGATTCTGTAGAAAAAGACCATTATATTAAAACTTTGGCATCGGTGGCAGATGTAAGTGAGTCAGCAATTACTACCAAACTACGCGTTATGAAATCTGGAGACAAAACAGCGCTCAAAAAGCCAAGGGCGGCCATTGACACAACACTATATGACCAAGATGCCTACCAAGATCGGCTATTGTCGCTCTTAGTCATGTTTCCGATTACTCGGCGTTTTTTAGAAACAGCTGACACCACTTATTTTGTATTTAGTAGCCCAGAGCGACAGAGAGTTTTTGAATATGTGAGCCAAAACCCGCACAGTACAATCACCAGTTCTATCCCAGAAGATTTGAAAGATGTTGAAGACTATGTCAAAATACTATTACTAAAAGCAGAAGAACTCTACGCAGTTGGCTTTGACGCTAACGAACGATTGCGAGAGCTGCAAGATTTAATTGAAAAACTAAAAACAAAATATTTTGCAAATCAACGTCAGCAGCTTTCTGAGCAAATTAAGCAGGCAGAAGATGCTGGTGATGAAAAAAGAGTGGCAGAGCTACTCGACGAATTTAATCAGTTACTTAAGAAAGGACAATAATTAGTGTCAGATCAGCCAAGTGATAATGTAGATAAAAAGACGAAACTATTTGATACGGCTCGTGCAGCTGGCAAGATAGACCAAAAAGATATCATAGCAGCAATACCAGAAGCTGCTGATAATGCTGATTTACTGGATACCTTATATGCAGAATTGGTAGATGCTGGTGTCGAGGTAACGGGACATGACGAGCCCAACATTGAAACAATCGCTATTGAAGATGAAGAATGGGAAGCAGAAGACGAAGAAGAGATTCTGACAACTCACGCAGCGCTGCTAGATGACGTATCGGATGACTCGGTACGGCTCTATTTGCGTGAAATTGGTAAAATTCCACTTTTATCATCAGAGGAAGAGCTTGAACTTGCTCACCGAGTTGTGGCCGGTGATAAACGGGCTAAAGATAAAATGGCAGAAGCCAATATGCGGCTGGTTGTTTCTATAGCGAAACGGTATGTTGGGCGTGGACTTGATTTACTCGACTTAATTCAAGAAGGGAACACCGGGCTGCTACGTGCTGTAGAGAAGTTTGATCCAGACAAGGGGTTTAAGTTTAGTACCTATGCAACCTGGTGGATTCGCCAAGCGATTACACGTGCCATCGCCGATCAAGCTCGCACAATCCGTATACCAGTGCACATGGTTGAAACCATAAATAAATTGCTCAGAACACAGCGTCGATTAACCCAAGAGCTGAACCGTGAACCTACAAACGAAGAAATTGCCAAAGAAATGGAAATGGAAGTCGAAAAGGTTGAGCACATTATGAAGATTAAACAAGATATTCATTCGCTTGATCAATCGGTGCGGGATGATGAAGAGGACTCGGTGTTGGGAGATTTTGTCGAAGACGAAGATACCGTGACGCCAGAAGAATCAGCCACCAATCAATTGCTAAAAGAGCATGTTCAAGATTTATTAAACGGATTAAGCGAACGTGAGCAAAAAATTATCCGTATGCGATTTGGGCTTGATGACGGCAAAAACCATACACTTGAAGAAGTGGGTCATGAGTTTAGTGTTACCCGTGAACGCATCCGTCAAATTGAAGCCAAAGCCTTGGCCAAATTGCGTAAACATAAAGAAAGTAAGAAATTACTCGACTACATACGGTAATATAATAGATATGATTATTGGTTTATCTGGTACACTTTCGAGCGGTAAGGATACATTAGCAAATTATCTTCAAGAAAAATATGGCCTCATGCACATTAGCACTGGTGATATTGTTCGTGAAATTGCCGAAGTGCAGCGCGGATCGATAGAACGGCCGGTGTTATTTGATGTAGGTAATGAGTTACGTCATGCCTATGGTGGTGGTGTATTGGTTGAGCGTGCGTTAGATAGATACCAAAATAGTATTCGCACTTATGCTGGCGTAGTTATTACTGGCATACGGAGTTTAGCTGAAGCAAAAGTCGTCAAAGACAAGGGTGGCACGATTATATTTGTTGACGCACCCGTTCAGCTTCGTTACGAGCGTATGCAGTCGCGTCATCGGGATGGTGAAGCACGCATTAGTTTAGAAGCCTTTATAGAGCGAGAAAAAAAAGAATTAAGCAGTGGTGTAAGTGATGCGGATTTTAATATCTCACAAATAGGGCAAATGGCCGATATTACCCTACAGAATGCCGGAACGCTTGATGAACTGTATCATTCAGCCGAAAAAGCCTTGCTCTTAGCATAGAATCAAGGTAGTATGACGATATGCAAAAATACTTAACAACATTAAGTAATACTGATTTTACTGATTTCACTACACAACTCGCCGCGCATAAATCGGCCATAGACGACGAGCTTCATGAAATAACGAAACAGCTATTAACCGACACTTCTGAACAATTTGGTGAGCTTCCTAAAGCGGTAGTGCAGGCATATTGCAATGTACTCATGAGTGGCGGAAAGCGAATTCGTGGCTCGTTGGCAATGGCTGCATATGCGCTCTTTGGCGGCCAAGATGAACAAATAATACTACGAGCCGCATGTGCACTCGAAATGCTGAATACTTATATACTCATTGCCGACGATATTCAAGATAGATCTGAAACGCGTCGTGGTGGCAAAACTGCCCACATACAGCTAAAAGAGTACCACGCACAAGAGCATTTAAAGGGTGACGCATTGCATTTTGGTGAAGCACTCGCAATAAACAGCTTTTTAATTGCCCAACATTATGCCGCAAACATTGTGGCTGCGCTACCAACTACGGCAGAGGTGCGCTTAAAAGCGATACAAAATATAAATAAGTGTTTCATAATTACTGCGCATGGCCAGACAATGGATTTGTTCGTTGAGGCGACTGGCACGAGTTCGTTAAATGATGTGAACAATATATTAGAGTGGAAAACCGCTTACTATACATTCATTAACCCGTTGCAGCTTGGGGCAATTTTAGCTGGAGCAGACGATTCTGATATGCAAAAGCTTGCAGATTATGGCATACAGGCTGGACGTACGTTTCAAATTACCGATGACATAATTGGAACATTTGGCGATGCATCGCGTACTGGTAAAAGTACGCTCGATGACATTAAAGAGGGTAAGCGTACGCTGATGGTTGTACATGCTTTGTCACAGGCGTCCACGAGTGACGCATACTTTTTAGAATCGTGTTTGGGCAATCAATCTCTTACGATGCATGAATTTGAGCGCTGCCAAACAATTCTCATTAGTACTGGTGCGCTAGAGACCGCAAAACAAGAAGCAGCTGCTTCGTCAGAGCGGGCAAATGCTGTGATTCGTGCCCAAAAGCATTGGCAGCAGCAGCCAAAACAGTTTTTAATTGACCTATCAAATTATTTACTCGTGCGGGATGCGTAATTTTGCTTCATAACAGGTATACTAAATAGTAATGAAGAAAAAAATTGCGATTATTGGTGCTGGTTTTGGCGGCTTAAGTGCAGCAGCTTATTTGAGTCGTGACGGGTATGATGTCACCGTGTTCGAAAAGAATAATCAACCAGGCGGTCGGGCAATTGTCTATAAAAACAAAGGCTTTACATTCGATATGGGCCCAAGTTGGT
>WBZP01006448.1_pt1 | contig 11611 bp, 6 predicted proteins | sample 5204301 | NCBI WGS metagenome assembly WBZP01 (sample SAMN12412401, study PRJNA552823) | activated sludge metagenome | isolation source: activated sludge from nitrification reactor of wastewater treatment plant... | place: USA: Pennsylvania | collected 2017
AGTCAGAAATATGCTTTTACATGTTCGTCCATAAATATCTTTCAACTCCAACTTTTTGACAACAGCGCTTTCTGACAAAATTATATTTATATATTCTCTTGTCGGATTTGGGTGGATTAAAATATCAATTACTTGATTTTCAATGATATTAGTAGACCTGGTGACTTCCCAAATTTTACTGATAAATGTACACCCATTTACATCTTTGATTTCTACATGGTAATTTCCTCCCGCATCAGGAAAAATATCTTCAGTATCAATATCCAAACGAGTGTCATCCAAGTACCATTCATATTCATAGGGAGCTATTCCCCCAAACATGCTGATATCGATGACTGCATTTTTAAAACTGCTGAAAATTAAGTCAATACTATCTTCCTGAAGTAAAAATGGCAAAGGTTGATGTATTTCCCAATTTTTAATCGATTTGCAATTATTTGAGTCAGATATTAAAATAGCATAAACCCCGGCTGACAAACTATCCACATTTGCTAATGTATCACCCTGACTCCACAATATTGAATATGGAGATACACCACCTTTGATTTCAACCCTGATATTACCCTGGCTGTTTCCAAAACAAAGATTGTCAACCGAAGCTCCCGAGATACTTATTTTATCAGGCTGATAGAGTGTAAAAGTTTGTGTTGATTTACATCCATAGCCATCTGTTATTGTCACAGAATAATCGCCGCCAGGTATGTTTTCAAGTTTGTTACTGGTATTGCCTTCCGACCATTTATAGCTATAATCGCCTTGTCCGCCAATGGTAAACAATGAAATTACACCTGTAGAGTCATTATAACATTTTGGCAGTACATATCCGGGATTAGCTACAATCTGTGCGGGTTGATTTAGTATAAAATTTTCAGTCTGTTCGCAACCGGACCCATCTGAAATCGTGACAGTATAACTTCCTGCCGTCAAGTTATTTATTGTTGGTCCTGTACTTCCATCAGACCATTTGACATTATAAGGTTCAAGTCCACCACTGACTATTACCGATGCCTGCCCATCAGAAACACCGTAGCAACCAGGATTTATTTTTTCCAACTGTGAAGTAAGTGTACACCCGAAATCATTGCAGGACACTGCGTTTATCAACATAGCATTGACACACCCTTCAGTATCTTTTGCTTCCACAATATAACTATCACTTCCTGCCACCGCTTCACCCAGACCCAAACCACTATAGGTATATACACCCGATCCGCCAGTAGCAGTAGGAATAAATATTACAGCTCCTTTGCTTATACACACTTGTGCGACCTGTAATTCCATTTTTTGCCAGAAGGGTTCTGAATCCAGCAAATCTATGCAAACTGATCCTGAATTATGCCGGCGTTGCTGTACTTTTGATCCCAATTGAATATAATAAGTTTTTCCTGTTTCAAGATTTCCAATATGCAAGTATCCATCACAATGATGAATATTTTTACCACAATATATTGATTTAAGACTATTGCAACCTCCTTCGTATAAAGAAACAATATTCTCAAAATCAGTTTTTACTTTGATATAGATCTGTCTGCTTTCAGAAGCCACAAATGAAAACCAAACATCATCCTTAATATACACATCACAATCGGGACGAATACCGGAATAACCGGCTCCAAAATTGGATGAAATTGAACATTCATTGTTAAGTGTCAACGGTAAAGCTGATATACAATTGTTTTCCGGAACTTCATTAATAACCTTAGTTTTTACTGTAGGGCACAAATCGCCTTCGAGAATGGCAAAATATCCGGTCACCTGAATGAAGTAGGTTTGTTCGGCTTCTGCATTTTTTATATCGATTTTGTAACCGTTAAAATCAGAATTCAACTCTAATAAATCAGCACAATTTCCCTTATACACTGCGAGTACATCAGCAAAATCAGCATTAGAAGTGAATTCATAGTCACCATCTATCTGGGGTGTAAATGAAAACCATACGTCTGCTCTTGATCTGAGATTGGTTTTTGGAAGCGGACCATCGAGATTGGCTTTTATGTTTTTTGAAAAGGTACAATCTGCGTTGGCAATTAACGGAAGAGCAGAACCACACGCATCACCTGATGGTGACAGTTGTGTATCCGATTTTCTACTCACACCTACACATCCGCTGCCCTTATCCAAACCAAATTCTGCCTGATGACCATAAATTCTAATCATATAGGTTTCTCCGGCTATTGCACTGAAATTTAATTGTTCTCCCCTGAATCCATATTCGTCTTTATCTTTTCCCTGAATGAGTAAAGGAGAATTACAAGTTCCGGAAAATATTTCAAGCTTATCATTAAAGATACTGGTTGATTTTATTTCATAATCAGCGGTCTCAGGTGCTGTAAAGGTATAAAATAATATGCCAGTATTTCCTGATGCAGCTATCCCGAATTCATCTTCTTTTAGTGCATTGGTATTATCAAAAGACTGACAAGCTTCTGATAAATAAAGTGACAACGATTTAGCGCATCGGTCATTAATATTGCCCTGACCAGTGACTTTTACATTATCCAAGCCAAGCCACCAAGCCCATCCGCCATCATTGTACTCCCAAATCAGTCTTATCTTTTCTGATCGGAAAGGAGAAAGATCAATGGTATCGTTTTTTGATTGGTTGACATTAGGACCACCGAAATCACCATTATAGGTTTTGACAGGTATCCATTCTTTGCCATTGTCAACATACAACTGAAGATACTCATTTTTTTCATAAAATCTGAAAATAAAATCATACGTAAGCTGATATTCTGCAAATTGAGTGGCATTAAATTCAGGACTATACATCCTGATTTTTGATAAAGGAGCAATCTCACCCAACACATCATCATTAAAATAAGCAAAGCAAGTACCGTCTATAGATTTTCCGTCAGTGAACAAACCGAACTTCCAATTATCAACTCCACTTAAAATCTCAGTACTCCAACCTTCAGGCAACAAACAGTCATTAAAAGTCTCACCGAAGACAATCGCTCCGCCTTTGGTGCCTGTTATTTTTATATTGTCAATACCAGCCCACCAGCCCCATTGATTATCATCATCATATTCAATAATAATTCTCATACTATCCGTCGCTATAAAACTAAGGTCTGACTTCATATTTATAAAATCAGAAAATTTGGTTCCGGAATAATTGGATCCTTTAAATTCTCTGATGACATGCTCTTTTTCCCCATTGTCAATGATGATACGCATATATTCAGTTTTATCTCTTCTGAAATGAACCTGAGCACTGAATGCAATATTACTATACCCTTCACCGCTGAAATAATCAGAATAAATACGAAGATTGAAAGCCGAAGTTTTATCACCTGTAAGATCATCATCTATAAATAACATACAAGTGCCATCGATAGAAGAACCTTCTGCTTTAGAATTCGAAGGTAGTCCGACACCCCAGGATACATTTTGATTACCTGTCAATTGGTAAGACCACTGATCTGTAAGAACACAATCATTAAATTCTTCTGTAAATAATACTTCCTGTGCACTGATGATATGTGATATTCCAATAACTAAAAAACAATGTATAAGAATCCTTAACATAAATGCATTTTTTATATTGCATTGTAAAATTAGTTAAGTTTTTTCTATTTTACTAAAAATTGAAGTAAATTGCCTGAAATTTTGTAGTTATCATATGGCTGGTTTACAACCCTATCAACCTTCAGCTTCCAACCCCTGGAATAAACAGAAAGTAATTCATTTATTAAGACGATTGGGCATGGGTGGTTCTCCCTCTCAGATTACACAAGCCATGCTGTCTGATCCACTGGATTTTATAGAATCCATTCTCAACAATATAAAATCCAGACCATTGCCGGCAGCCCCGGTTTGGTCCAATTATACCACTGCAGATTATGATGCGTTAAACAATGACGATCTGAAATTTGACCATAGAGATGAGCTCTATGATAGCATATATACCGATATGATCAATGATGGTCTTCGCACAAAGTTCTTTTTATTTTGGCACAATCATTTTGTCACTGAACTCAACGTGTATGATTGCAATAAATACCTCTGGAGCTATTATTTTTTACTGAATAAGTATTGTCTGGGCAACTTCAAACAGTTTGTGTCAGATATGGGCAAGAATCCGGCTATGCTGGTATACCTCAATGGTAATCTCAATGAGGTCGGCAAACCCAATGAAAACTATGCAAGAGAGTTGATGGAGCTATTTACAATGGGCGAAAACAATGGGTATACTCAAGCTGATGTCGTAGAAGTAGCCAGGGCACTTACAGGATGGAGGTGCAGCCAGTACAGTTGTAATGATGTAACTTTTAATGCAGCTAAATTTGACAATAAAAATAAAACTATTTTTGGCAAAACCGGCAATTGGGGCTACAATGATGTAATTCAACTTATATTTACAGAGCGGCAAAATCAGGTTGCTTTTTATATTTGTAATAAACTTTACACACATTTTATCAACCACCATTCGGATCCTGAATTTATCACTGAATTATCCCGCTTATTTATAGAATCAGGATGGGAGTTGCTTCCTGTGTTTAAAGCAATTTTTAAAAGCAGTCATTTTTTTGAAGAAAAATTTATAGGCGCGATTGTTAAAAGTCCGATAGAGTGTTTTATGGATCTTGCCAGAATGAGTGGTGTCAGCCAAGCTAATCTGACTGACAGATATGGGACTTTCAGATACGGTTCGTCCAATCTGGGTATGGAAATATTTAATCCTATAAATGTTGCCGGATGGCCGGGGCATTTCGATTGGATCAATGAAAATACACTCACACAAAGATGGGATTACTGTAAAACCATCATCAGCACCCTGAGTAATGAGAAAAACAGGGAATCACTGCGTCAACTGGCTATAGATCTTTCTGCCCCTGATGTCAACAATCCTGACTTGATTACAAAAGCCTTAACCTTACACTTTATAGGTCGTGAACTGGATGTTGAATTGCACGAATCGGCTGTTTTATATCTCAAAGGGGATATTCCCCAAAACTATTTCGATGATGGAACATGGAATCTCAGCTGGAACGAAGCACCATTTCAGATAGCAAATTTGCTGGTTTATCTTGTCAAACTTCCTGAGTTTCAGTTATCATAAATAATAAAACCTATGAGCCATCAGAAACAAAATAATAGAAAAGGCAGAACCATTGAAAACACTGAAGCCCATGCCAACGATCATAAAACCTGGAATCGTCGGGACTTTCTGCAATCCACAGGACTATTTGCAGCCGGACTGGCAGCTACTGTAAATGGGATACCCTTATATGCTTTGGGATCATCAGAACATTTTTCGCATCTAAGTACATTCGAAACAGACAGGACATTGGTTCTTATCCAGCTGCGTGGTGGAAATGATGGTTTGAATACGGTGATTGACAGATTTAACAGCGAATACTATAATATACGACCCACACTTGCTATCCCTGAATCCAATTTATGGGCATTGGACCAAAAAACCGGGATGTCCAACCAAATGATAGATCTGAAGCCCATGTGGGAAGAAGATAAAATGAAAATTGTTCACAATGTAGGATATCCGCATCCCAATTTTTCTCACTTCAGGTCATCGGACATATGGGCTACAGCTTCCGATGCAAAAGAATATAAAAAAGATGGCTGGATAGGAAGGTATATTGATTATGAAATGCCTGCATTTGGTGAAGCACAACCCACAATACCTCCTGCCTTGCAAATTGGGGTACAGACAGATCTGGTTTTTCAGGGCCAAAATACTAATCTTGCATTGGCCATTTCAAGCCCCAACGAGTTTTACAAATTGGCATTATCGGGTCAATTGTATGATCTGACATCTTTGGATCAAACTCCTGCGGACAGATCATTGGCATATGTAAGACAAGTAGCAAATAGTGCTTTTCGTTATAGTCAGTCCATCAGCAATGCTTACAATAAAGGTCGAAATGAGGTCAATTATCCGGATACAAATCTCGCACAACAATTGGCCATTGTGGCAAAACTGATCAAAGGACGATTGGGAACAAAAGTATTTATGGTATATATCGATGGCTTTGATACCCATGCAAACCAAAGCAACAATCACCCCATTTTACTCCAGAGAATTTCAACTGCCATTAGTGCATTTTATAAAGACCTGGCCAAACAAAGTATGGATGATAAAGTATTGGGTATGACTTTTTCAGAATTTGGACGTACTATTTATGAGAACGGATCTGCCGGCACAGACCACGGTACCAGTGCGCCTATATTATTGTTTGGCAAAGGACTGGGGAAAGGAATCGTAGGTAATCCTCCAGATCTGATTAATACAGATCAGTATGGTGATCCTTATTTTGAAACTGATTTCAGAGATGTCTATGCTTCTGTTTTACAAAACTGGCTGGGTATGCCTTCAGAAGTATCTGATTTTGTTATTGGAAAAGAAGGAAATCCTATTGAAGGATTATTGCCTGTTCAATATCCGCCGGTAGGATCTGAGGCATTTGAAGCATTATTGGGACATAAAATCTCGGAGGAAGACAAAGATATCCTGCAAATACATTATTCATTACTACATGAAGGACCTGTCATAATGGAAATACTGGACAAAAGTGGACAAGTCATCAGATCATTGATCAATGATTTTCGGCCCAAAGGATCTCATGTACTTGAAATCCATCTGAAAAAATATCAATTGATTCCCGGAAACTACCAATACAGGCTGAAGACCGGAGGCAAAATATATCAGAGGGATTTGATGGTATGGTGAGTGTCAAAATAAAAGAAGAGTATGTTTAAAATTCTGTCATTTGTCTTCAAACCACTAATTAGAATTTAAACATACTCTTAGGATATAATTATATGACCAATTCAGCTTCAGTCACCATTTTTCTGAGATTAATTAATGCATATCTCATTCTTCCGAGAGATGTATTAATACTTACTCTGGTCATTTGTGATATTTCTTTGAAACTCATATCAGCATAATGTCTTAATATCACTACTTCTCTCTGTTCGTCTGGAAGCTGGTCAATAAGGCATCTTAATTTTGTATGTATCTGGCTTTTGATAATGGTATTTTCCATATGATCATCCTTACATTCCAAAACATTAAAAATATCAAATGTTTCAGTGGTTGAAATTTTTGACATTCTCTTTGATCTTCTGAAATGATCCACGCACATATTATATGCAATACGCATAGCCCACTGAAGAAATTTACCTTCATTATTGTATTTCTCCTTCCTGAGAGTATCCACAATTTTAATGAATACTTCCTGAAATATATCTTCAGCAAGTTCTGTATCTTTGACAAATAGATAGATGGATGTATAAATCTTATCTTTGTGTCTTTTTAATAAGACTTCAAAAGAAGATTGATTACCATTAAGATACAATGAAATAAGTTCCTGATCGTTTAACATCTTAAGCTGCATACCTACACAATTATTTACGGGTTAAATAAATTTTCTGATTTTAAGTGTAGATATTTACTCTATATGCGCTTATTTTTGACTGATGTTAATTAATTAATTTCTGATACTAAAATGCAAAGATAACTCTGTTTTTTGAATTGTCAATGTTTTCAGTTAATTTCTTTCATAAATTATGCCAAACATTTTTTACCATGAATTAAATGTATACATTTGCACAACCATATATTGCCGAAGTGGTGAAACTGGTAGACACGCACGTTTCAGAGGCGTGTGACGCGAGTCATGCGGGTTCGAGTCCCGCCTTCGGCACTCTTTCCAGATAAATAATAGCTTTGAAGAGACATTTTGTTTTTAAAAAGCGAAGAAAAAAGTCTGATAACCAATCATAGGTTGTCAGACTTTTTAATTTCCGAAATAGACATTAAAAAGGATCTTTGAATAACTATCAAAGACCCTTCAATCAAAACTAAATTATGAAAAACTATCCCCCAATTACTTTATTTCAATAGTTTTAGGTGCTTTTGCCTTAATCTCTTCTTTTTTTGGAAGTACCAATGTCAAAATACCTTTGTTGTATTCTGCATTAATGTTTTCAGCGTCGACAGCATCTGTAAGATGAAATGTTCTTTTAAAAGTAGTATAATTGAACTCTTTTCTGGTCCATTTCCCTTCTTCTTTATCTTCGTTTTTTACTTCTTTTGAAGCAGAGATTACCAACTGATCCTTCTCAATAAAAATATTAAAGTCCTTTTTGTCGAGACCAGGTGCGGCTAATTCAAGGGTAAAGGTGTCATTATTTTCAGTAATATTTACTGAAGGGGTAGTCACAGAAAAATCGGAACCCACCAAATCAGAAATGCTTCTGTTAAAAACATCATCCATCAGATTTGTAAATGTACGACCTTGAAATACTGGATTAACTTTTACGATATTCATATTATTAGATTTTAATGGTTAATAAATATTATTGTACTTGAATGGTTAACGGTGCCTTTTTCTCAGATTTATAAACTGTAAGCTTTAAAATTCCATTTTCAGAAGTAGCTTCAAGATTATCTCTCTGTATATCTTCAGGAAGAATAAAAACTCTCTCGAAGGAAGTATTATTAAACTCTTTCAGCTGATATTTTCTTTCAGTTGCATTTTCATTTTTTCCGCCTATAACCAATCTGTTTTCATGAAGTTGAATTGAAATATTTTCTTTATCAAAACCCGGAACTGACAAACTGATTATAAATTTGTCATTTTGTTCTTCAATATTGGCATAAGCAGGAAAATGATTTGCTTTTTTATCATTTAATATTTCCTGAACAGGTTTGTTTAATACATTTCCAAAGACTCTGTGTAACTCTTGATTTACTCTGTTGATCTGTGGTCTAAATACTATGTTTGTCATTTTTTTAAATATTAATGGTTTCAAATTAAATTACATCAATTTACCTGCAATAGATGTTCCATTCCAATTTTCATAAAAAAAACATCACAAAATGTCTTTATGCTCTGCCGTTATGTCATGTTTGTTTCAATTTTAATGCCAATATGTCGTATTGTTTTGAAAAAAGGTTTTGCCGTTTTTAATTATTGGTTATAAATCCCAATTAGTAGAATTTCGTTTTCTTAATTTTCGTTATCTTGATTATCTTTGGGCATACTTAATCAAATAATTTAATTTTCATGCCATGTTAGATACACCAATCACTCATTTACATATTGCATTAGGGGCCAAAATGGCTGAATTTGCTGGATACAATATGCCCATCTCTTATACTACCATTACAGACGAGCACCTGAGTGTGCGTAATGGAGTAGGTATTTTTGATGTATCTCATATGGGAGAATTTATTATACGTGGTAAAGAAGCATTACAACTGGTACAAAAAGTTACCAGTAACGATGCATCAAAATTAACTATCGGTGATGCCCAATATAGTTGCTTACCAAATCATGATGGAGGAATAGTGGACGATCTGCTGGTGTACAGACTACCGGAAGATATGTGCAGCGAGGGAGAACAAGCTTTTATGCTGGTTGTTAATGCATCAAATATTGAAAAAGACTGGAACTGGATAACTGCAAACAACGAATATGACACCCGTATTATTAATATCTCTGAAAAAACCGGACTTTTAGCAGTTCAGGGACCAAAAGCTATAGATTTGCTACAAAAACTGACTAGTGTTGATCTAAGTTCTATAAAGTATTACTCCTTTACCAAAGGAACGATTGCCGGAATAAACAATGTACTTATTTCTGCGACTGGATACACCGGCAGCGGAGGTTTTGAATTGTATGTAGCCAATGAAAATACGGAAAGCCTTTGGAAAGCAATATTTGATGCAGGCAAAGAGTATGACATAAAACCTTGTGGTCTTGGTGCAAGAGATACCCTCCGGCTGGAAAAAGGATTTTGTCTTTATGGCAATGACATAGATGATACCACATCGCCACTTGAAGCAGGATTGGGCTGGATTACAAAACTTAAAAAATCACTGAAATTTAACGGGCAGGATTGGATGACTTCTCAGAAAGAATCAGGTCTGTCAAAAAAACTCGTTGGTTTTGTCATGGATGAACGAAGAGTGCCCAGACATGGATATCTTATCTTTGATGAAAATGAACAGGAAATTGGGGTAGTTACTTCAGGAACTCAATCACCTTCATTGGAAATACCTATTGGAATGGGTTATGTAAATTTAAGCCATACTGCCCCCGGAAGTAAAATATTTATTCAGGCTGGTAAAAAACTGCTTGAGTCAACAGTAGTTTCGCTTCCGTTTTTAAAAGATTAATTTATAACAATTCTTATCCAATCTGATTGTCTGATGATCAAATATCTTTATTGAAAATTCAGATAAAATCTCAGGTCAATCTGGATTTCCGGAATATTAAATATATTTTTCCAAAATAATACGAAATGAATAAATGGTTTTTAATGAGTATTATCTTTTTCCTTTCCTATGGATTAAGTGCTCAAAATACACTTTTGCTTCGCTATCCTGCCATGAATAAAAATGGAACTATGATCACATTTTCTTTCCAGGGAGATATTTGGACCATACCTTCTACAGGTGGAAAAGCGACCAGGCTCACCATTCATGAGGCTTATGAAAGCAATCCTATATTCAGTCCTGATGGGAATAGCATTGCATTCTCAGGAGGAAGATTTGGAAACAATGATATTTTTGTGATGCCTGCTGAAGGTGGTCAGGCAAAGCGACTTACATTTCATTCCGGAGCTGATAATATTTCAAGCTGGACTCAACAGGACAAAATTATTTTTTCAACAAACAGAGAGTTCAGACAAATTGAACGTCCTTCTGAAGTTTATGCCATACACCCAAAAGGTGGAACCGAATACAGGATACTCGATGCTGTAGGGTACGACCCTGTATTGTCACCGGATGGTAGATTTCTTGCTTTTGTCCGAGGTGATATTAATCCTGTTGCGCGTCAGGACTATCAAGGTAGCTCTGACCGGGATTTATGGATTTATGATACAAAATTAAAGACATATCATAAATTACCAGGATTTGGAACCAATGACATTTACCCGCAATGGGGAGGCAATCAAGCGCTTTATTTTCTCAGCAGTATAGACGGAGCATATAATATTTATAGACTGAAGATAGATGAAAATGGTAAATCCATTGATAAACCTGAAAAACTGACTGGCTATAAAGATGAATCTATTCGCTCATTTAGTGTATCTTCTGATGGCGGCTCTATTGTTTTCGAAAAAGATGTACACTTATATACAATGAAAACCAATCGTGGATCCGTTGAGCAACTCAACGTCTTGATAAGTGCTGATGATCGACTGGACCCAACTGAGCAAAAGACATTTACTTCTGATGCAACAGATTATGAAGTTTCGCCTAATGGCAAATTATTGGCTTTTACGGTTCGCGGTGAAATATTTATAAAAGAAACAGATAAAGATAAACCAAGAAGTATAAATGTATCCAATCATCCTTTTAGGGACATAGAGCCTACCTGGCTGAATGACTCCACCTTGCTTTTTTGCAGTGATAGACTGAATGGTAATTTTGATGTTTTTATGCTGTCTTCTGCAGACACATCTCAAATAAATATTTTTAAAACACTCAAACATAAAATATCACAAATCAGCAAAACAGATACAGATGAAACTTCTCTAACTATATCACCTGACGGAAAAAAAATTGCATTGGTTCGAGGCAGAGGTACTTTTATAGTGGCGGATATTAATAAAGATGGCCAAATGACCAATG
>WBZP01006449.1_pt1 | contig 11610 bp, 6 predicted proteins | sample 5204301 | NCBI WGS metagenome assembly WBZP01 (sample SAMN12412401, study PRJNA552823) | activated sludge metagenome | isolation source: activated sludge from nitrification reactor of wastewater treatment plant... | place: USA: Pennsylvania | collected 2017
GACCTGTTCCACCACCAGCATCACACTCACAGCAACGTCGTCCACAGCCGGCGCTACCTTTGAATGGGTCGGCGGACCGAGCGGCGCAAGCAAGACCATTAGCGCGGCCGGAACCTACACGGTTGTGGCTACCAATCCTGCCAACGGCTGTACCGCTTCCGACGAAGTCGCGGTATCGCAAGACGCCAACCTGCCGAACGTGAATGCAGGTGCTGACCAGACCCTCACCTGTACCACTACCAGCATCACGCTGACCGCCACCTCTTCCACCGCCGGCGCGACCTTCGCATGGGTAGGCGGACCGAGCGGCGCCAGCAAGACCGTAACGGCTGCCGGCACGTACACGGTTGTCGCCACCAATCCTGCCAACGGTTGTACGGCTTCGGATGAAGTGGTGATCGGACAGGACATCAATACGCCGAACGTCAATGCCGGCGCGGACCAATCACTGACCTGTACCACCACGAGCATCACGCTTACCGCTACCTCCTCCACTGCCGGCGCGACCTTCGCATGGGTCGGCGGACCGAACGGAGCAAGCAAGACGGTGACGGCCGCGGGTACCTATACTGTCGTTGCTACCAACCCGGCCAACGGCTGTACCGCTTCGGATGAAGTGGTCATCGGATTGAACAACAACGTCCCGAACGCCAATGCAGGACCTGATCTGACGGTCGGCTGCGGTTCCGGAACCGTTACACTCCAAGCTTCGTCGACGACTGCCGGTGTCGATTTCTCCTGGACCGCGTCAAATGGCGGGCATATCGTGAGTGGCGGCGGCTCCGCCTCTCCGCTTGTGGATGAAGCCGGCACCTATACGGTTGTCGTGACGAACCCGACGAACGGTTGTACCGCTTCCGATTTCATGATCGTGACCGAGACCCAGTTGCCGAACTGTAACATCTCCGGCAACGAAACGATCTGCCAGGGACAGTCGACCAACCTCTGCGTAGGCGGCGGTTACGCTTCTTACCAGTGGTCGACCGGCGCGACTACTTCCTGCATCAGCGTTTCCCAGGCCGGCACCTATACGGTCACGGTAACGAACAGCGATGGTTGCACCAGCAGCTGCAGCAAGACGGTGACGGTCACCGGCAGTACCAATTGCCTGATCAGCGGCAACCTCAACATCTGCCAGGGCCAGACCACTCAACTGTGTGCCCCTGCCGGCTACAGCTCCTATCACTGGAGCAACGGCGCGACCACACAGTGTATCACCGTCAATTGCAGCGGCAACTACTCGGTGACCGTTTCCAACGGAAGTTGCACCAGCAGTTGTTCCGTCTGCGTGACAGTACGTCCGCGTCCTTCGGTATGCATTACCGGTTATACGCGTATCTGCCAGGGACAAACCACCAGCCTCTGCGCTTCGAGCGGCTACTCTTCCTATCAGTGGAGCAATGGCGCGACCACACGTTGCATCAATGTCAGCACTCCCGGAACCTATTCGGTAGTCGTGACGAACGGCAGCGGTTGTACCGCCAGCGCCAGCACGACGGTAACCGTCGGTTCCACCCCGACTTGCAACATCAGCGGCAACACGACCATTTGCCAGGGCAGCAGCACGACGCTCTGCGGTCCTTCCGGCAATTACAGTTACTACTGGAGCAACGGTTCCCGCAACCGCTGCATCACGGTGAACTGCGCCGGTACCTATACGCTGACCGTTTCGAACGGCAGTTGCAGCAGCACCTGCAGTGTGACGGTAACCGTATCGCCGAAGCCGTCCGCTACCATCACCGGCAACCTGCGAATCTGCGGCGGTCAGACGACCAGCCTCTGCGCTCCTTCGGGCACGGGTTACACCTACCGCTGGAACACGGGATCCACATCACGCTGCATCACGGTCGGTACGCCGGGTAACTATACGGTCACGGTAACCAACGCGGCCGGTTGCACCAAGTCGAGCACGGTCTGCGTCACCAGCAGTCCGGGTATCTCTTGTAACATCACCGGCAATACTACGATCTGTCAGGGCTCGAGCACGAGTCTCTGCGGACCTTCGAGCTGTGCCAGCTACCGCTGGAGCACCGGCGCGACCACCCGTTGCATCAACGTTTCCACCGCAGGCACCTACACGCTGACCGTCACGAACAGCGGCGGTTGCAGCAGTACCTGCACGGCAACGGTAACGGTTGCTCCGCGTCCTTCGAGTACGATCACCGGCCCGACGGTCATTCGCCAGGGTTGTCCTATTTCCCTCTGCGCACCTTCCGGCGGTGCGAGCTACCGTTGGAATACGGGCGCCACGACCCGTTGCATCACCGTGAACTGTGCCGGCACCTACACCGTCACCGTAACGAACGCTTCGGGTTGCACCAGCAGCGACAGCCATTGCGTAACCTGGTACCAACGCCACCACTGCCGTACGATCGTCGATCCGAAGACCGGTGGAGTAACGGCCGAGGTAACCGGTGGCATCCCGCCGTACACGTTCGCCTGGAGCAACGATGCAACCGAAACCTCGGATCACACTACGGTGAAACATTCCGGAACGGTCGAAGTGACCGTCACGGATGCTGAGGGCTCTGTCGTGAAAGCAACAACCGATGTACTGCTCGACCTCCTGTCTGTGAATGCCTATCCGAACCCGGTCTCAGATCGGGCGACGATCGAGTTCACCAACGAAGGTCTCAGCGATAAGGCCGTCGTGTCCATCTACACACTGGATGGCAGCCTGGTCACCGAGTTGTACAACGACGAAGCGATGAGCAAGCATCTCTACCGCGTCACCTGGGATGCTGCGGACATCGCGCCCGGTGTTTACGTCTATCGGATCGTTTGCGGAAGCAAGTCCTTCGAGGGCAAACTCACCGTCCAGCAATGATTGAGTTATGGTAAATGAAAAGAGCGGTCGCACTATTGCGGCCGCTCTTTTTTATATCGGGCTCAACCTACGATGAACGAGCGAACGCCGACCCGGTCGCCGGAGCGCAGTTGGATGTAATACTTGCCCGGCGAAAGATCGAGGTTGAATTCATGGACCGTTTCGTTCAACTCCTCTTGCCATACCTGCCGGCCCTGGATGTCGGTGATGATCACCTTTGCAGCAGACTGTAGGAGCGATTCGGTCAACCTGAGCGTAAAGCGGCCGTCGTTAAGTGAAGGGTAAACGCCAAAATCGATTGCAGCGGCGGCAAGGCCGGAAGAACCGGTCACCAGTCCCAGATCGCTCCCCCAGATACCGCGGCCGAAGGTGCAGACGTACACTTTGTTCAGGACTTCGTTGAACTCGATGTCCGATACAATCACGTTGGGAAGGCCGAGGCTCTGGTCGTTCCAGGTAACCGATCCGCTGTCGAGGGTCCAGACACCTACGTCGGAGGCGATCATGAGCTGGCCGCTCCGCGGAACATACTTCACGCAGTTTACCGGCAGGTTGGGCAGGTTGAACGAAACGTTTTGCCAAGTCTGACCGCCGTCGGTACTGCGGTAAACCTTTTGTCCGGCCGCGAAACCCGCTAGCGAGATCGCGATGTCGCCGGCATTCGCAGGATTGATGTCGACCGAGGTGTAATACAAGCTATCGGGTAAGCCGGCGGTAATGTTGGTCCAACTGCCGCCCTGATTGGTGGTGCGGAACACATCGCCGTTGACGCCAAACTCGTAGCGGACACGCCGGGCCGCGACCAGTACATCCGGATCGTTCGGCGCAACGGCCAGGGCACAGATCTCCGTTTGCGCCACACCATTCGGCGGAAAGCTGCTGATCGGACTCCAGTTGAATCCGTTATCGTCGGACCGGTTGACGTTGTAATAGCCCGTATAGAAAACGCCGGGGTTATCGTAGTCCGCGACAAAAGGCGTGGTCCATTCACCGGCTTCGCCGTTTGGGTTGGTGTTGACGAAGTCGGCCGAAAAACCGCCATCGAGAGATTCGTAGAAATTACCGAACTGGCTGGAACCGATCAGGCGGAAATCGTCGGCCGGATCGAGGTAATTGTCCATGCCATCGCCGCCGAAGACGGAGTACCATTGTCCGCCATCGTAATACGAAGTCGAATTATCCTGCGCGCCGGCGATGAGACGACCGGTGGCATTCTTCGAGCTGGAGACGCGATAAAACGAGGTGGTCGCCATACCGTCGCTGAGGTTGGTCCAGAGCGTTGGCCAGGGAATACCATTGATCGCATCGTCCCAGGAGTGGATGATCATATCGGCCGTACGATACAGACCGCCGTCGTTGCAGACGAAGATGTTTCCCGTCAGCGGCTGGCGTGCGAAGAAGTGCTGATCGGCGTGCACGGAAGGGCCGTATTCCAGGGTCCAGTAGGCAAGCGGATCAAAATTCCGCGCGGCATCCGACGAGCCCCAGATGTTTACACCGCCAACATAAACCACATCAGGATCGGTAGCGTTGACGAGCAAGGCGAGGTCGTAGGTGCCTTGTCCGCCGGGATTGGTACCGTCGCCTCCGCTCAGTACGTTCACGCCCGGGTTGCGGTATTGCCAGTTGGCTCCGCCGTCGTTGGTGACATAAAATCCATACAAGCCGCTCTGGGTATCAACCGTCACGGCGTAGATCCGTTGCGGGTCGGAGGGCGAGATGGCCAGTTTGACACGCTGTATATCGCCGCGTGGCGGCATACCGGTATTGAGCAGGGTCCAGTTGCGACCGAAGTCGGTCGATTTGTAAACGCCTGCCGAACCGGTATTGCTGTTCTGCACCCAGCCGGTGGCAGCATAGAGTACGTCCGGGTCACCGGGGTCTTGCTGCAGATCCCAAAAGAGCGAGTCGGACACCTGCGTCCAGTTCGCGCCGGCATCGTCGCTGGTGTACATACCACTGGCGCCGCAGGCGACAAGCTGGTTGCTGTCGGACGGCCGCACCAGCACCTTGCGGATGAGTGACGCGTCGCGCTGCGTCTGGTCGAAGCCCAGGCCGGTTGGCGCCCAGGTTTGTCCGCCGTCGGTGGATTTATAGACGCCGAGTCCATAGTGCGTATTGCGCTTGCGGCCGTTGAGATCGAGCCCGAAACCGATGTACGCGTAGTCGCCGACCGAGATATAAAGCACATCCGTGTTGTTAGGATCGATGGCGATATCGGAGATACGCAGGATGGGCAGGTCGTCGGTGAGGGGCGTCCAGGACTGACCATTGTCGGTCGTCTTCCATACGCCTCCCTGGGCGACACCGACGAAGTAGGTGGACGGATCGTTCGGGTGGAACGCGATGCAGTTGATCCGGCCGATGCCGACTTCGAGGTAGCCCGTCAGGTTATCAGGTACTGCTGATGGGCCGAGCGGATACCAGGAAGCGGCGGTGGTGCGGGCGTTGGCTTGCTGCCGGGCGGTGTGCACCCGCAGGTGTTCACGGGCCAGCAGCTCGGGCGCAACGGGTTCGCCGTGTCCGTCGGTATGCAGGAGCATCTCGGCTTCCCAGCGTTTGTAGTATTTCCAGTTCTTTTCCCGATCGAGGCGGTGCCAGGAAGACCAGTCGTGGAACTGCCGCTGCATCGCCGAAAAGCTTAGCGGGGTATGCGAAGAATTCTCCAGGAAAGGCTGGGCCTTGGAAGCGGGGAGGATCAGCAGCAGGAAGGCGGCCAGAACGGCCGGGCGCAGGAATAAGGTATTCATCGTGTTGCAAAGATAGCGGGTTCAAAACTGCAACAGCCGGGGCACTCTTCCTGTTTTGTCGGGCTGGTGTTATCTTTCGGGATGCAATTCCCCGCCGATTTCTGGAATGAACGCTATGCCGGCGACGAGTTCGTCTATGGCCGGGAGCCGAATCGCTTCTTCGAGCAGGAAATGAAACGACTCAAACCGGGTAAGCTGCTCCTGCCTTGTGAAGGGGAAGGGAGGAACGCGGTGTGGGCGGCACGGCACGGTTGGGAAGTGTCGGCCTTTGATCAGAGCAGCGTGGGCAAACAAAAAGCCGGGTTGCTGGCCCGGGAATCCGGCGCGACGATCGACTACCGGGTGTTGTCGATGCCCGACCTCCCCTATCCTGCTGATTCGTTCGATGTGTTGGCGTTGATCTACGCACATTTCCACGAGACGCAGCGACGCAGTTGGCACGAAATGCTGGGGCGGCTGGTTAAGCCGGGCGGACGGGTGATTGTGGAAGCGTTTTCGAAGAAGCAGTTGCAGTACCAGGAAAAATATCGTTCGGGCGGACCGGGAGACGCGGCGCTGTTGTATTGGGGAGATGAAGTGCGCAATGATTTCCGGGCGTTCGAGACAGTCAGCATCAGCGAATCGGAGGTCCAGTTAAGCGAAGGAGCTCACCACACAGGTTTGGCGCATGTGGTGCGCTTCGTGGGGCGAAAGCTATAGGTTCGGTGGTTCATTGTGTATGGCACACGGACAACACGGATATCACGGATTTGCGCGGATTCTTTACGTGAGTAATTCCTCACATCGCTTGATTTGCCATCATTCTTCGTAGGTCTAAGTTACACGGAGTCACGCAGAGTATCACAGAGTTCGATCTCTGTGGGACTCTGCGTGTCCTCTGAGAAACTCTGTGTTACAAATCCTATGCATATCGAATGTGTCCAAGCACCGATAGCACGCGGACCCCGCGGATGTTGCGGATTTTTCCGTGAGCATCCGTTTTGTCCGTGTAGTCCGTGTGCAAAAAACTACGAAGCACACCGGCAACAGCCTCACTCCACCACCGCTCGTCCACTCATGTACAGTACACCAGAATATTTTCATCCCGCCGCTGATACGTTTCATCGGTTGATTCTGCCGGTTGAGCCTTTTGTTGTATGGGCGAGGTGAATGAAATATTTTACATTCGCCCGCAAACCAAATCCCCTTTATGACCTCCCACAAAACCCTGAGCCTGCTGGGCATCGCCGCCGCGCTGGCCGGCGCGATCGCCTGCTCCTCGCCTGCTCCCGAGGGCAACAAGAAAACCACGGAAACCGTCGACGAGAACGCCAAGGTGGAACGCGGACGCTACCTCGTCGGCATCATGGGCTGCGACGATTGCCACAGCCCCAAAGTGATGGGCACGATGGGTCCCGAACCCGACACCTCGCGCCGCCTGTCGGGCCACCCGGCCGATATGCCGCTTGGCCCCTCCGATACGAACGTGTTCGCCAACGGCTGGGTGCTGATGTCCATGCAACTCACGACTACGCACGGCCCCTGGGGTAAGACCTACGCCGCGAACCTGACCTCCGACGAAACCGGTATCGGCAACTGGAGCTACGAGCAGTTCAAGAAGGCGATGACCGAAGGCAAATACAAAGGCATGGACAACACCCGCCCGCTCATGCCACCGATGCCCTGGCCGAACTTCCGCAACCTGCACGAGGACGACCTGCAGGCGATCTTCGCCTTCCTGAAGTCGACCAAGCCGGTGAAGAACCGCGTGCCGGATTATGCGCCGCCGGGAAGCTGATTTTTTCGTTGGAACATTCGAACGTTATAACGTTCAAACGTTACAACGTTTTAACGTTCAAACGTTCAAACGGAAAATCGTTTCGTATCTTTGTATCGATTTCGAGAAAATGAACCGTTTCGTTCGATCGGCTGTTGGCTTATTCTTCCTGCTGGTATTCCTGTACCCGCTGGCGGAGAAGACCCTGCATGAGCTTTCGCATGCCGGCGATGTTCATTGTAACACGGTTTCCCAGTATCACTTACACCAGGAGGAACATCACTGTGAAGTCTGTGATTTCACGCTGACGGGCACCGCCGAGTTTTCCGCGATTCCGTTGCAGTGCCTGTGTGTGGTCGCGTCCACGATCGGCATTCCTCCGCTGACGACTTCGGTCCTCGTTGAACCACCGTACTTTTTCCAGCTTCGGGCGCCTCCCCTGGCCTGATCGCTTTTCCGCCTGCGGCGGATCCTTCCCTGCTTCTTTCATCACCACCGATCCGTTCACTTCATAGCGAACGTGCATCGCCTTAACCTGCAATCGTGAAACGACTGCACCTTTTGCTCATTGGCAGTTTTCTGCTGATGCGCCCCGCGTCCCTGTTCGCGCAAGCCTGTACCGGCTCGCTCTCGGGCAGCGTGCTCGACGACCACGACCGCACGCGGCTGGAATATGCCGCGATCTATATCAAAGAGACCGGGCAAAGCGCTCTCTCCGACAGCAGCGGCCGTTATCGCATCGACGGGCTGTGCGACGGCTCCTATACGGTACGCGTCACGCACGTGGGCTGCGACGACCTGCTGCAGGTCGTGCGGGTGGCGGGCGCTACGCGGGTCGACTTCCACCCGGAGCACCATACCGAAGAGCTGCGCGCGGTGCGGATCTCCTCGACGCGCATCGCGGATCGTCCGACCCAGGCCGCCAACAGCCTCAGCGAACAGGAGCTCGACCGCAGCCGCGGCCTCTCGCTGGGCGAGTCGCTGAAGAGCATCAGCGGGGTGACGAGCCTGAACACCGGCAACTCGATCGCCAAGCCGGTGATCCACGGCCTGCACAGCAACCGCGTGCTGGTGCTGAACAACGGCGTTCGCCAGGAGAGCCAGCAGTGGGGCAGCGAACACGCGCCGGAAGTGGACCCGTTCGTCGCCAGCGAGCTGAGTGTGGTGAAAGGCGCGGCCGGTGTGCGGTACGGCCCCGACGCCATTGCCGGGGTGGTGATCGCGCAACCTAAACCGCTGCGCGACACACCCGGACTGGAAGGCGAACTCAGTCTCGTAGGCGCGAGCAACGGCCGCAGCGGCACGGTGTCCGGAAGGGTCGAAGGCAACCACGCCTTCCTGCCGGCGCTCTCGTGGCGCGCGCAGGGTACGCTGAAGAAAGCCGGCAATGTGGAAGCGCCGGATTACTTTCTGAAAAACACCGGTCTCGAAGAAGCCGATTTCTCCGGCGCGCTCGGATGGAAGAAAGAACGCTATGGCGCCGAAGTCTTCTACTCGCAGTTCAACACGACGCTGGGGATCTTCTCCGCTTCGCACATCGGCAACCTGACCGACCTGCAACGGGCGTTCGACAGCGAGCGACCGCTCGAATCGGCGGGTTTTACGTACACGATCGGTCGTCCGTACCAGCGCATCGAACACGAGTTGTTCAAAGTCGGCGCCTGGTGGCTGACAGGTAACGCGGGCAAGCTCAGTGTGACCGGCGCACGGCAGTACAACCTCCGCTACGAATACGACAAGCACCTGCCGCTGAACGATTCGCTCGCGGGATTGAACCTGCCGCAACTGCAATTCGAAATCACCTCGCATACGGCGGACGTGGTGTGGGAACACCATCGTTTCCACGGCTTCACCGGCAGCATCGGGTTCAGCAGGCTGTGGCAGGCCAACACCACGGAAGGCCGCCTCTTCATTCCCAACTTCGAGAACGCGCGCAACGGCGCTTTCTGGATCGAACGCTACAAGCAACCGAAGGTCGAACTGGAATTCGGCGTACGCTACGACGCGCAACAGCTCAGCGCCTACCGCTGGGTGTACGCGAACGGCGGTTATACGCTGACGAATCCGGAACGAACTTTTGGCAACGTATCGGGCACCATCGGGGCGATCTGGAAACCCGACAGCAGTTTCACCCTCAGCTTCAACGCGGGCACCGCTTGGCGCGCGCCTTCGGTGGCGGAGTTGTACGCCTCCGGCCTGCATCACGGCGCCGCGGCGATCGAGTACGGGGATCCCGGACTGCTGACGGAAAAGGCGCTGAACACGATCCTCTCCGCGCGCTATCAACGCGACGAACGCCTGCAGGCGGAAGTGTCGGTGTACTACAACCCGATCCGCGACTTCATCTACCTGCGGCCCGAGTTACCACCGACGCTGACGATCCAGGGCGCGTTCCCCACCTTCCGCTACCGGCAAACCGACGCGCTGCTGAAAGGCCTGGACGCGCAGGTACGGTATCGTCCGCTGCGGCGCTTGCAGCTCAGCGGAAAAGCGTCCCTGCTGCGGGCGCGCAACCTGAACGCCGCGGAATGGCTGGTGATGATGCCTGCCGACCGCGCGGAACTGGAAGTGAGTTTCCTTCCGTCGGCTCGTCCGCGATTCCGCGACAACAGTGTGAGCATCGCCGCGCAGTATGTAGCGCGACAAACGCGCGTACCCGATAACAGCGACTTCGTTGCGCCGCCGGCGGATTACCTGCTGCTGCGTTTCGAAGCTTCCACCACCCTGAACCTGAATCGCCAAAAGATCGTCGTAGGGCTCGGCGTGAGTAACCTGCTCGACACCGTCTACCGCGATTACCTCGACCGGTTCCGGTATTACACCGATGCCATGGGACGCAACATCGTCCTGCGGCTGCGCATCCCGCTTGCGTTCACAAAAGCGGAAACTCCAACCAACTAAGCAAACAACAAATCCATGAAAACCTATCAACTCCTGGCCCTTGGGGCAATGACTATACTCAGCATTCAAGCCTGCAAGAAAGACAAGGACGAAGTCGCCACGCCGGCGCCTCCCGCCAACGAGAGCGAAGTCATCACGACGCTGCGGATCACCTTCACCGATTCGGCTAACACGGCAGATGTGCGTACGGCCGAATTCCGTGATCCGGACGGTCCGGGCGGCGTGGCCTACGACCGCTTCGACACCATCCGGCTCGACAGCAACCGTACCTACTTCGCAACGATTCTCCTGCTCAACGAAACGGCCTCACCGGTCGACACGATCTCCAACGAAGTACTCGAAGAAGCCGACGACCACCTCTTCTGCTTCACGCCATCGGGCAGCAGCACGTCGGTTACCGTCACCGACCGTGATGTCAACAACCTCCCGATCGGACTGCAATCGACCTGGATCACCACCAGCGCCGGTTCCGGCACCATGAACGTTTCCCTACACCACCAACCCGGCATCAAGAACGGCGACTGCGCATTGGGCGAGACGGATGTGGAGGTGGCGTTTGTGGTGGAGATCCTTTGAGAGGGACGAGATGCGAGGTGCGAGGTGCGAGGAAAAGGGACGAGACCGAGACCGAGGGAATGCAGCGAGGCTTGCCTGCCGGAGCTTTAGCGAAGGCAGGGACGTGGGGCGAGGAACGTTGGGCGAGGGACAAGACCGAGACCGAGACCGAGACCGAGGGAATGCAGCGAGGCTTGCCTGCCGGAGCTTTAGCGAAGGCAGGGACGTGGGGCGAGACCGCCTACTGCATACCGCCTACTGCCTACTGCCTACCGCCTACCGGAAACCGCCTACTGTAAAAGAACATCAGGAGCACAACGCCAAAGCGCTGCTCACCCTTGATCCCGTGTTCTCTCGTCATGTAGATGTTCTTAGCGCTACTATACGATAGTGCTTGACGAGATCACCCGGGGCTAGTCTGGTTCGTCGCTGGCCTTGATCGACTATTTGGGGGGTGCTGTGGTGGAGCGAGGGACGAGACCGAGGAGCGAGGAGCGAGACGTTTGAACGTTTGAACGTTAGAACGATTCAACGTTAAGACGTTCAACCTTCAACATTCAACATTCAACCAACCCGGAACCCGGAACGCCACTCGGCCCCTCCGGGGCTGGGGAGGGGAATGGATTCAAACGTTGGAACGTTTCAACGTTTAAACGTTAGAACGTTCAAACGTTCAAACTTACGGCCTTGATCGACTGTACTGGCGATGTAGTGTCAGTCAATCGTGCTTTGATGTAGCTGTGTTACGCCCCTCCGGGGCTGGGGGATTTTGGTGTTTGGATTAGCAAGCGAGTTGGGCCCCTCCGGGGCTGGGTTGGGAA
>WBZP01006451.1_pt1 | contig 11610 bp, 11 predicted proteins | sample 5204301 | NCBI WGS metagenome assembly WBZP01 (sample SAMN12412401, study PRJNA552823) | activated sludge metagenome | isolation source: activated sludge from nitrification reactor of wastewater treatment plant... | place: USA: Pennsylvania | collected 2017
GGCGGTGCCCATGCAGGACATCGGCTTTGCGATTGAAGAGACCGAACGCGCGGTGACAGACCTCGGCATGGTCGGCCCCTACATCGGCAGTGATTTCGGCCGGCCGCTCGACGACCCGGCGCTCGACGCCTTCTACGCAGCCCTGGTCGCGCTCGACGTGCCGCTGTTCATCCACCCGGCGCCGGCCGGTATCGACGGTCCGGCCGGCGACCCCAACCTCAGGCGCTTCGACCTCGACATCATCATCGGCTTCGCCGCGCAGGAGACCATCGCGGTGTGCACGCTCATCTACGGCGGCGTGCTGGAGCGCCATCCCAAGCTCGACATCTGCATCAGCCATGGCGGCGGCGCGACCGGCTACCTGTTCGGCCGCATGGCCAGCGCAGCGCGCAAGCGGCCGTGGGCGCGCGAAGAACTGCGTGCCGACGGCGCCTTCGAAGCACTGCTGCATCGCCTGTGGTTCGACATCCACGTGCACGCGACCGAATCGGTTGCGCTGCTGCGTTCGCGGGTGAACCGCGAGCGGCTGGTGTTCGGCACCAATTTCGCGGGCTGGGATCAGCAGCAAGGTGACGTGCGCGAAGAAGCGCGCCCCTATGCCGACAACGCGCGCCGCCTGCTGCGCGCCTGACCATCTTCATTCGCGGGGAGTATCCATGAGCGAACTCGAACAATTGAAGCGCAGCATCGACCTGCTCGAATCGCGCTTCGCCATCAGCGAACTGGTGACGGCCTACGCGGTGGCCTGTGACGAACACGACATGCCGCGCCTGACCGGCCTGTTCACGGCCGACGCGGTGTTCGACTCGCCGAGCGGCGCGATGGTGGCGCACGGCCGCGATGCCATCGCATCGATGTTCATCGAGCTGTTCAAGGTACGTGGCCCGGCATTTCACTGGACGCACGATCACACGGTGAGCTTCGATGAGCGCGATGCGGATCGCGCCACCGGCCTGGTGCTGAGCCATGCCGAGACCTGCCCGGCCGAGGTCGTGAGCCTCGCCGCGATGCGTTACAACGACGAGTACCGGCGCGAGAACGGGCGCTGGCATTTCGCCCATCGCACCATCAATTTCCTCTACTACGTGCCGGTGACCGAGTTTCCGACGGTGTTCAAGAGCCGTGACCGCCTGAGCATACGCGGCACGCGCATGCCGGCCGATTATCCCGAGACCCTGGCCTGCTGGCAGGCCTTCCACGCACAACACGTTGCCGAGAAGTAAGCGAGACCGCCGTCATGACGCGCCATGAAGAAATGCTCGGCCTCACGCGCCGCGCGCTGCAGCACTACCGCAATGGCACCACCGACCAGGCGCCGTCGGTGATGAGCCAGCCGGTGGCGGCCTATGTCGACGAAGCCCGTTACCAGCGCGAAGTCGAGCGCGTGTTCAAGCACCTGCCGCAGGCCCTCGCGCTCAGCATCGAGATCCCGCAGGCCGGCGACTACCGCGCCATGCAGGTGCTGGACGTGCCGGTGATCGTGGTGCGCGGCAAGGACGGCCGTGCGCGCGCGTTCCTGAACGCCTGTCGTCATCGCGGCGCCAAGGTCTGCCAGCACGGCAGCGGCAACGCGCGTGTCTTCACCTGCCCCTACCATGCCTGGGCCTACAACGGACAAGGCGCCTTGATCAGCCGCTACGCCGCCGACACCTTCGGCGAAGTCGATCATGCGAGCCTGGGCCTCACCGAACTCGACTGCGCCGAACGCGCCGGCCTGGTGTTCGTCAAGCTCACGCCCGGCGAGGCGCTGGACATCGATACCTGGCTCGGCGATTTCGCCGCCGAGCTTGGCAGCTTGAAACTCGACAGCTGGCACATCTACACGCAGCGCGACCTCGACGGCCCGGGCTGGAAAGTCGCGCTCGATGGCTATCTCGAGGCCTATCACCACAATTCGCTGCACGGCCAGACCGTCGGCAAGATGACCATCGGCAACCTGCTGGTGCTCGATACCTACGGCCCCCATCAGCGCCTGACCTTTGGCCGCAAGACGCTTGCCGAACTCGTCGACCAGCCCGAATCGAGCTGGGAAGTGGACAGGCACATCCGTCTCATCCACAACTGTTTCCCGAACCTGTCGGTGTCCGGCATCCTCGGCGATCATTGCCTGGTCAGCCAGATCTTTCCCGGCCCGACGCCGACCACCACGCTCACGCGCCAGACCGTGCTGGTGGCCACGCCACCGGTCAGCGAAGAACAGCGCGCGGCGTCGGAGTTGTTCAGCAGCATGGTGCTGCAGGCGGTGCGCGACGAGGACTACGCGGTCGGCCGCACCATCCAGGACGGTTTGAAATCCGGCGCCAACCAGGACTTCCTGTTCGGCCGCAACGAGCCGGCCGTGCAGAACTACCACAACACCATCGCGCGACTGATGGCCGGCGCCACGCGCTGAACGCCGCACAGGACTTCCGGATAACCACCATGAGCACGAACAAGGCACCGAACCTCGATCATCTCGCCCAGCAGTTCGACATCGACGATCCGCTGTTCGCGACCCACTTCGAAGACGTGCTCGAACACCTGGTGGCGAAATGCCCGGTGGCGCACAGCACGGTCGGGCCCGGCTACCGCGTGTTCAATCGCTATCGTGATGTCAGGCGTTGCGCGATGGACTGGCGCAGCTTCAGCAGCGCCGACGGCTGGATGTTGAATCCGCCGGAAGGCAACATCGCCATCCTGCCCGAGGATCTCGACCCGCCCTATCACACCGAGTGGCGGCGCGCCCTCAACAGCTTCTTCACCGCCGGCGCCTGCGAGGCGCTGGAAGCACCGGCGCGCGCCTATGCCGCGGAACTGGTGGAGCGCTTCGCGGCGCGCGGCCATTGCGAATTCGTGGCCGACTTCGCCGCGCAGTTGCCGGGCCTCATCCTGTTCAAACACATCCTGCCGGTGCCGGTCGCCGAACTGCCGACCTTGTTCAACGACATCGACGTCTATTCCTTCGGCCCCATGGAGCAGCGCGCCGACGCCTTCGGTCGCGTCTACACCTACCTGCAGGGCTTTCTCGAACAGCGCGCCCGGGAGCCATCGCGCGGCGGTGACATCGTCGACGTGATACTCGCCGGCGTCGACAAGGACGGCGCGCCTTGTTCATGGGAGGACAAGATCCACGTGGTGCTGGACGTGGTGTTCGCCGGCCTCGCCACCACCACCCACGCCATCTCGGGCGCCATCTACGCCTTGGCCGCCGACGCCTCGATACGCGCGGCCTTGGCGCGTGACCCGGCACGCATGCATACCGCCGTCGAGGAAACGGTGCGCCTCTATGCGCCGGTGGTGGCGGTGGGTCGCAGCGTGCGCCAGGACTGCGAAGTAGCGGGCGAGCAGCTCAAGGCCGGCGATCGCGTGGCCTTGAACTACGCCGCCGCGTCACGCGACCCGGAAGTGTGCACGCACCCGGAACGTTTCGACATCGAACGCGAGGAAGTGGTGCATACCGCGTTCGGCGTCGGCCCGCATCGCTGCCTGGGTGAACACCTGGCGCGGCTCGAGATCCGCGTGGCGGTGGAAGAATTCCTGAAGCGCATTCCGGATTTCGAACTGGCGCCCGGCACGGCGCCGCTATACGAGAGTGGGCAGTTGCGCACCATGAAGAATCTTCATTTGCGCTGGCAAGTGGCCTAGTCTCCCCGTAGGTGCGAATTCATTCGCACATTGAATTGCCAGGGTCGACGCGGCGCCGCGCGGTTCAATGTGCGAATGAATTCGCACCTACAACATTGGCAAGCTTCCGAGCCGCAGGAGCCGCTTGATGAAAACCCTCAGCATCAACCGCCAGCAGCGCGACCTCGATTCTCCCGGTGACACCCCCCTGTTGTGGGTCCTGCGCGAAGAGCTCGGCCTGACCGGCACCAAGTACGGCTGCGGCAAAGCACTGTGCGGCGTCTGCACGGTGCTGGTCGACGGCGCGCCACGGCGGGCGTGCATCACGCCCCTGGCCGCCCTCGACAAGCACGCCGTCACCACCATCGAAGGCGCCGACTCGAAGGTCGCACGCGCCGTGATCGAGGCCTGGACCGCGCTCGACGTCGCGCAGTGCGGCTACTGCCAACCCGGGCAGATCATGGCGGCCACCGCGTTGCTCGAAAGCAATCGCCGACCGAGCGACGCTGACATCAACGCCGCCATGGACGCCATCCTGTGCCGCTGCGCAACCTATGTGCGCATACGGGCGGCCATCCATGCGGCAGCGGAGGCGCTGGCATGAACAAGCCTGTCACCAAGCTCCGTCGCCGGGATTTTCTGAAGGCCGGCCTGGCCGTGAGCAGCGGCCTGTGGCTGGGATTGCGGCTGCACGACGCGGCGGCGCTGGATGCGCCGGCGACTGGCGATTTCGCGCCCAACGCCTTCGTGCGCATCGGCCACGACGACAGTGTGACCGTCATCGCCAAGCACCTCGAGATGGGCCAGGGCGTGCATACCGGCCTCGCCACCCTGCTCGTCGAAGAACTCGACGCCGATTGGACGCAGCTGCGCATCGAGGCGGCGCCGGCCGACGCGAGTCGCTACAACAATCTCAAGTGGGGCCCTTACCAGGGCACCGGCGGCAGTTCGTCGATCAGCAACGCCTGGCTGCAGATGCGCGAAGCGGGCGCCATGGCACGCGCACTGCTGGTGTCGGCGGCAGCCGCGCAATGGCAGGTCGATGCCGGCGAAGTCACGGTCGTCAAAGGCCGCGTGCGACATGCCGCCAGCCAACGGGAAAGCGGCTTCGGCGCCTTGGTCGACGCCGCCGCGCGCCTGCCGCTGCCCGGCGAGGTCAAGCTCAAGCCGCCACGGGATTTCGTCTACATCGGCAAGTCCGCGCCGCGCAGCGACGGCGCCGCCAAGAGCCGTGGCGCGGCCCTTTACACCATCGACCTGCGCCTGCCCGGCATGCGTAACGCGGTCATGCTGCATCCACCGCGTTTCGGCGCCACGCCGGCGAAAGTCGACGACACGGCGGCGCGTGCCGTGCCCGGCGTGCATGCCGTGCTGCGCTTCGACGAAGGCGTGGCGGTGATTGCCGATTCGTTGTGGGTAGCGCTGCGCGGCCGCGATGCGCTCGCGGTGGAATGGGACGACAGCGCCGCCTTGCGCCTCGACAGCGAAGCGCAACGCCGCGACTACCGTGAACGCACCGCACGTGCCGGCCAGGCGCTGCGCAACGACGGCGATGTCGAGGCCGCGCTTGGCTCGGCGCCGTCCGTGGTCGAGGCTATCTACGAAGTGCCTTACCTCGCGCATGCCTCGATGGAGCCCATGAACTGCGTGGCGCAACTCGGCGAACACGGCTGCGAGCTCACCAGCGATCAGGCCAAGGTCGCCGCCTTGCTGAGCATCGCGCCATCGCAGGTCAGGATCCATCAACAGTTTGCCGGCGGATCGTTCGGCCGGCGCGCCGATATCGGCGCAGGCTATGTATTGGAGACGGTGCGCATCGCGCGGGCGCTCGGCGACGGTCGCGCGCTGAAACTGCAATGGACGCGCGAAGACGACATGCGTGGCGGTCGTTACCGGCCGGCCGCCACCCACGCCTTGCGCGGCGCGCTATCTGCCAACGGCGAACTCACGGCCTGGCAACAGCGCATCGTCTGCCAGTCGCTGTGGGGCGGCGACGGTCTGCGTGCCGGCAAGGTCGACAAGACCATCCACGAAGGCGCATCAGATCTGCCTTACCAGGTGGCGAACTTGTGCGTCGAAGCGCACGTCGCCGATATCGCGCTGCCGGTGCTGTGGTGGCGTTCGGTGGGACATACCCATACCGCGTTCGCCGTCGAATGCTTCATCGACGAGTTGGCGCACGCGGCCGGCAAGGATCCGGTGGCAATGCGGCGCGCGCTGTTGCGTGACGACCCGCGTCGCCTCGCGGTGCTGGATCTCGCCGCACGGCAGTCCGGCTGGGGAAGCGCACTGCCCGCCGGGCGTGGACGCGGTATCGCCGTGCATCGCTCGTTCGGCACCTGGGTCGCTGAAGTGGTGGAAGTCAGTACCGCTGCCGACGGCGGCTTCACGGTCGAGCGGGTGACGGTGGCCGTCGATTGCGGCCTCGCCATCAATCCGGACGTGATCCGCGCGCAGATGGAGGGCGGCGTCGGCTACGCGCTGTCCGCGGCGCTCGCAGGCGAGATCACCTTGAAGGATGGCGTGGTGCAGGAGAGCAACTTCGACACCTATCCGCTGCTGCGCATGTCGCAGATGCCGCCGATAGAGGTACACATCGTGGCGTCGGAGGAAGCGCCGAGCGGCGTGGGCGAACCCGCTGTGCCGCCGCTGGCGCCGGCGCTCGCCAACGCACTGTTCGCGGCGACCGGCAAACGCCAGCGGCGATTGCCGTTGCGCGGCGGCGTCTGACCTGTCTCACATGGCGCGGCGACGACGCGCCGCGCCCAGCAGCAGCGCACTGCCAAGCAGCCAGGCCGAGGCCGGCAGCGGTACGCCTTCGGCCTTGAAGCTGCCGTCGGTGTCGCCGTTCTCGAACACCAGCACGCCGCCCGAGGTCTCGACGTTCTCTAAATTCCACTGCAGCAGGCTGGCCAGACCGAAGACCGGACCGAGCGCGACCGAGAAGTCGTAATCCTGCGGCACCTGAAATACATTGTAGAGGTCGGTACCGATGGGACCGCCGCGCGACAAGCCGAGATTGCCGACCGTGTTGAACACGCGCAGCGTACTCAGTACCGCGAAATCGCCCACGCCCTCGATGTGCACCGCGACCGATGCGAAGTCCAGGTAGCGGCAGTTGTCGACGCCGCAGGCAGCGCTGTTGGCGGGGTCGGCCTCGCCGACGATGGCGAACGCGCTGTTCTCGAAGCCGAAGGCATCGAGGCTGCCCGAACCGTGGCCGGTAAAGGTGTAGCGCAGGTTCGCGGCGCTTACCGGCAGCGCCAGGAGCGTCGTGGAGATTGCGCAGATCAGCATGAGCGCAATGGGGTGAATCCTTTTCATGACTGACTCGCTGTCGTGGTCCTGGTGAGTGAAGATGTACGATTCGCGCCGCCCGGGCAGCCTGTCGTGCCGGCGGAAGTGTCGGTGCAGACGCGCCGCGAAAGAAGCCGCGACAGGCGCGAAATTCATTCTTTGTGACAGGGTTCCGCGATTGGTCCTCAAGAAATCCGTGTTTCGGTTTCGCGGCGCGCCCCGCCTGCCGAACGCCTCGGCGATGTGCAGGGCGTGCAGCGCATGAGTGTTTCAGTGTCGCGTGCCGCGACGGCTCCTAACCCCTGGCGACATCGTCCCGGCCCGCTCATCTGGGCGCTGGGCGTGGCGCAGGTGGTGTCATGGGGCACGCTGTACTACGGCTTTCCGCTGTTCGTGGTACCGATGCAGAACGAGTTCGGTTGGTCGCTCGAGGCCCTGAACGGTGCACTCAGCGCGGGCTTGCTGGTGTCGGGGCTGTGCACCTACGGCGTGGGCGCCTGGATCGACCGCTACGGTGGCCGCGGGCTCATGGCCTGCGGCTCATTGGGCACGGCGCTATTGCTGCTGGCATGGTCGCAGATCACGAGCATCACCGGCCTGTACGTGGTGTGGTTGCTGCTCGGTGCGTGTCTGGCTGCGATCCTCTACGAGCCGGCCTTCATGGTGCTGGGCCGTCATTTCACCAGCGACGCGCGGCGCGCCGTCAGCACGCTGACCTTGATAGCGGGGTTCGCGAGTACCTTCGGCATCCCGCTGATCGAGACACTGCTCGGCCATTTCGCGTGGCGGCAGGTGCTGCTCATGCTGGCGGCCATGCATCTGCTGGTGTGCCTGCCGATCCACTGGTGGTTCGTGCCGAGCGCGCCACTGGACCGTGTTCCGCATGCCACGCGTGCCAGCGACGATGACGACGCGCGGGCCGTGATGCGCAGTCGTCTGCGCAATCCCGTGCTGTGGGGCCTGGTGGTGTGGTTCACCGCCTACTCCGTGACCGGCGCGGGCCTGGTGTTCCAGCTGGTGCCGTCGCAAAAAGCGCTGGGCGTGCCGACTTCCACCCTGCTGGTGGCGGTGGCGCTCATCGGGCCGAGCCAGGTCGCCGGCCGCATCGCCATGATGTGGCTCGGCGAACGCGCCGACCTGCGCGTGCTCGGCGCCATCACCACCACGCTGATTCCGATCTCGCTGCTGATCCTCATTCTCGCGCCGCCCGGTCTGCCGTCACTGGCGCTGTTCGCGGTGACCTTTGGCATGGGCAATGGCATCACCACCATCCTGCGCGGCGTCGCGCCCGGCGCGTGGCTGGGGCACCAGCACCTGGGCCGCACCATGGGCCTGATCGGCACACCGATGCTGGTCATGACCGCACTCGCGCCCTTGCTCACCGCCGCGGTGTGGAGCGCCACCGGCAGCGTGCATGCCATGCAGTGGAGCGTGTTGGCGGTGGCCTTGTGTGGCGCGGCCGGCTTCTGGTTCGCAGTGTCGAAGCGCCGGCTTACGGCCGCACGCGCATGAGGATCAGCGCCGCGGTGGGGCGCGATTGATCATGGCCACGCCGAGCGCGGTCAAGGCGATGCCGACCATCTGCATCACCAGCATGGTCTCGCCGAACAACAGCCAGGCTTCGAAGGCGGTGGCCGGCGGCACCAGGTAGAACAGGCTGGCGACACGTGCCGCCGCGCCGCGCTGGATGAGCGTCCACAACACGCCGATGGCACCCAGCGACAACACCACGCACAGCCACGCGAGGGCGAACACGAACGACGGCGTCCACTCCACCGCGCGCTGCTCGACCGCGAACGCCAGCGTCGCGGTCGGCACCAGCGCGGCACAGAACTGCACCAGCGAGCCACTCCACAGGTCGACATTCACCACGTAGCGTTTCTGGTAGAGGGTACCGATGGTGATGCCGGCCAGGCCCACCACCGCGCACAGGGCCGCGGACGCCGGCAGGTCGCCACGCGCGAAGGATTTCGACAGCACCAGCGTCAGTCCGACGAAGCCCAGCACGAAGCCCAGCCATTGCCGGCCATGCAGGCGCTCGCCGAACAGCGGCCCGACCACGGCGGCGGTGATGAGCGGCTGCGTGCCGACGATCAGGGCCGCCAGGCCCGCGTTCAAACCGCCGTGGATGGCGCTGAATACACCGCCAAGGTAGGTGCTGTGCATGAGCACGCCGCTGACCGCGAGGTGCAGGTAGACGCGCGGCTCGCGCGGCCAGGGCGCGCCGCGCCAGCGCGCCACCACCGCCAGCATCGCTATCACGATCACGAAACGGATGGCGAGAAAGGTATGCGGCTCGGCGTGCGGCAGTCCATAGCGCGCGCCGATGAAACCGGTAGACCACAGGAACACGAACAGGGCCGGCGCCAGCGCCGCGAAATTGAACGGCGACATCAGGCGGCGCGCATCAAGCGGAAGTGTCGGCGTTCCAGGCGCAGCGGCACCGCGATGTCCAGCAGCGCTTCGGCGCCGACATTGGCGAACATGCTGCGCAGGTCGCGACGCTGTGGCGCCGACAAGACCTGCCAGGCATCCTGCACCCGCTGCAACATCCACTGGTCGTAGCTGAACAGTGCGCGCGGCACCGTCACTTGGAGCGGTGTGTCGCGTCCGAGCACGACGCGCTGCGTGCCGCAGTGACGCGGCACCTCCTGGTCGCGCGGATGCTGTGCCAGGAAACGCTGCACGCCGGCCATCTCTCCGATCAGCATGGGCACGAAGTCGCGGCACAGCAGCTTGACGATGCGCCACAGGCTGACCGGAATGGTCATGGACTCGGTAAGCGGCTGCGCGTCCGGCGCGCCGGCGCGCAGCCGTCCGATCCACGCCACCACGCGCGGTGCACGCGCGCTCATCACCTCGCCGGCGGCGGGATCGCGAAACAGGTGCGCATACAGGGGCCCGAAGAACGCGAAGTCCCCCAAGGTCGGCGCGCTGCCAAGCAGGTAGGGGTAATCGGCGAAATGGCTGTCCAGCAGCTGCAGGAATGCCAGGTAGTCCTGTTCGACGGTGGCGTAGCTGTCAGGCAACACGCCGAGCGGCGGCAGCCAGCCGTGGAATTGCCGTGCGATCTTCGCGCCGATGCGCAACTGCTCTTCGCGCGAGAAATCCGGATCGTTGTTGTAGCCGAACTCGGCGACGGCAAAATCGTAGTTGTAGTTCCAGCGATAGTGCATGGCCGGCAGTTTCAGCCATTCGTCGCCCAGGAATTCGAGCAGGAAGCTCAGCACGCGCGCGCCGCTGGCAGGCGGCAGCAGCGGCGGTGCGGGATGACGCGCATCGATGAGGTCGCACATGTCCGAGGTGTCCTGCACCGTGACATTGTCGGGCGTGACCAGTACCGGCAACACCGGCCAGCCGACGCGCGGCAGGATCACGTCTTTGTATACCGCGCGCGAAGCCTGTACTTCTTCGAAGGGCAGACGCTTGTAGGCGAGCGCGGCGCGGATCTTGGCCGCGTAGTAGGACGCCTCCACGCCATACAGGACGTAGCCAGCCATGACGCCTCCTTGCAGGCTGCTAAAGCGACAACACCATGCGTGCCACCGGGCGTTCGCGGTAGTGGTTGTCCCAGCGGGCCAACGCGTCCAATCCCTGCAGCAAGTCGGTCTGGTTGAATCGCGCGAACTGCAGCGTGGCGGCCAGCGTGCAATCGGCCACGCTGACATTTTCACCCAGCAAAAACCGACGGCCATCGGCCAGCATGTCGTCGAGGTACAGTAGCGCCGCCGGCCATTCCGAACATGCCCACTGGGCCACGTGTTCGTTGGCCGGCCTGCCGGTCGGCGAACGGGTGGCGTGCACGTAGGCAATCAAGGGATTCAAGAGTCGCTGCTCGACGATGCGTTCCGCCTGGCGCGCGAGCGCACGCTCGCGAGGTTCCAAGCCCCACATCGGCGGCAGCGGGTACATTTCTTCCAGGTAGTCGATGATGCTGAGCGACTCGACGAGGCAGGTGCCGTCGTCGAGTTCCAGCACCGGCAAGGACTCGAAGGGATTGCGCGCGCGGTGCGCCGGCGCATGCTGTTCGCCCTTCGGCAACTTCACCACCACCCCTTCCAGTTCGATGGCGGCGCCGCCGGCGATTTTCTCGGCGATGTACAAACGCACCTTGGTCGGATTGGGCGCGACCTGGAACCAGTAGAGCTTCATGGTCGCGCTATCCCCGGTGTTTCAGGCGCTGGCCTTGGCGCGAGCCTTGGGCTTGGTCGCGGCCTTGGCCGGCGCCTTGGCGCGGGCCTTGCCCTTGGCTTTGCAGGCTGCTTCCATGCGGCGCAGTTCTTCCCAGCTCAAGTAGGAAGTAAATCCGCGCTCCTCATCGAAGAACAGCACCGCGCCGTTGCTGATGAACAGGTACTCGGTGTCTTCCAGCGCGGTGGTCGCGCCGTGCAGCATGCCGTTCGGTTCGTAGATGTAATCGCCGGCATTGAGGACGCCGTCGCGCACCTTGAGCTTGCCGCTCAGGATGAAGGTATGGGACGCCGCCAGGTGCTTGTGCTGGGGCGCGACGAAGCCCTTCTTCCATTTCAACAGCACTGCCCAGCCACCGGTTTCCGAGCCCGTCCACAGGATCTTGACGAAAGATCGTTCAGGGTCGAAGGGCTGCGGCATCCATTCGGTCTTGCTGGCTTGCACCAGCGTGTCCATGAGTTCGGAGTTGAGCGGTGCGATCTGCTGGGGCAGGGCCATGGTGATTCTCCTGGCTGGGTG
>WBZP01006453.1_pt1 | contig 11609 bp, 8 predicted proteins | sample 5204301 | NCBI WGS metagenome assembly WBZP01 (sample SAMN12412401, study PRJNA552823) | activated sludge metagenome | isolation source: activated sludge from nitrification reactor of wastewater treatment plant... | place: USA: Pennsylvania | collected 2017
GGGCTTCCTGAATATCGTAGCCGTGAGCACCGGCGCTGGCCGTCCAGCTCAATAGCCAGGCATTCAGGCCGTTCGGCTCGCCGACGTGCAGGGTGACGGGAGTGGGGTCGGGCAGACGGCCGTACAGGGCGATGGGCAGGAGAGCGACGGGTGACGACTGGGGCACATCCACAGTGACAATAGCGCTGCGGTCGAATGTCTGATCGGCGCTCTCAATGCGGGCCGTGTTGACGACCTGCGCGCCATCGTTGACGCTGGCCTTCAACTGCACGGAGATCGTGACCGTGGCCTGACCACCCTCGGGCACTGTTCCACGCCAGGTCACTGTGCCGCTATTGAACGCGCACAGGTCGGTAATGAATGCCACGCAGTCGGTGTCAATGTGGCTGACCTGCGCCGGCAGGCTGTCGGTCATCTCCGCCGGTATGTCGAACTCACCGGTGTTGCGAATGACGATGGTGTAGGTGAAGGCCTCGCTGGGCCGCACACTGCTCTTCGATGCGGTCTTGGTCGAATCAACAAGATTCGCCGGCTGGAAGGCGCTGCTGGGCAACGTGTGGGCGGACAGATAGCGCTCGATGCCGGCCGGCATGGCCAACAACTGCTCATCCGTGGGCGCCATTTGGTTGTAGGGCAATGGCGTCGCTGCCTCAGATTCGGGCGTTACCGTCCCGGAATCCCCTTGCGCGGCCGTCCCGATCCGCGCCACACCCAAAACGACGAAAAGGGCCAGGGCGACAGTCAGAAAGAGGCCGCGCCGAGGCCGCCGGCCGGGCGGCCGGGCGACAGGTTGCTTCACTTTCATGGCTCTTTACTCCTATACCGATTCAACAGAACCGCTAGATGGCGGCTATGGTACTGCCCTCTGCCATTCCCGGCAAACGAGACGGCCTACGCCCGACCGCCGACCGGCCAACGCAAACGGGCTCATCATACGATAATAGCGTCTTAAATCCTACTCATCCGTCTGTCTTAAGGCACCTCACACGCCGCCCCGCTATTGGCCACACGACAGCTTCCCAACACGGCCACGTTACTGCCATCGGCCGTCATCAGGCGCGCGCCATCGCCGCGCCGATAGAGGCCAGCCACCAGCGTGTACTCCCCTGTATCCAGCGCCGGCAGGCTGAGCACGTGGCGCTGCGCCAGACGGTCGCCGGGCCGCAACGTCTCGGCCGCCGCATCCAGACCATCGTGCTGGGCGACAATGTTGCCTCCAGCATCGAGCAAATGGACGAACATCGCCGCGTCCGCCGGCAGCGGCGACAGCACCTCCCACCAGGTCAGCAGGCGGAGTTGCCCGTCGTGGCCGGCGTTCAACGGCGCAAAGCCGGCCAGTTGGATGGCCGGTGGGTCACCAAAGGCCACGGCAACCGGCGACCAGGCAACAGGCGGCGATTGGGGCAACTCATAGACGGCAAAGGACGGCGCGGTGGAACTGCGGTAGAGCGGCTCGCTCAGGCCCACGGCCGCGGCCAGTTCGCCATCCAGCGGCGCATACTCCGGCACATAGAGCCGCGCCGCCTGCCCAACGGGCCAAACCAGCGCCCCGGCCACGCCGCCGCCCGTCTGCACCCAACGGGCCAGCGGGTCGCGGCCGATGACCCGGCGCAGCGTGGCCGCGTCAATCGGCTCATAGAACACCTCGGCCACCACCGGCGCGCCCCCGTCGCCGGCCCGCCACTGGTCGCCGATGTCGCGCAGCGCCGTCTGATAGCGCAGGCGCGTCTCCAGATTGTCCGCCCACGCCCCGAAGCCGTCGCGCACGGTGCGAACGGCGTTGAAAGCAGCCAACAGCAAGGCCAGGGTGAGGGCCACGCCGCCGACAGCCCGCCGGGCAACCGCTGTCCTATTGCCCGCCGGCCACGCCCGCAGACGCCGGGCCGCCGCAGCCACCGCCAACCCCGGCAACAGATAGACCACCGGCAGCGCCCCCACCAGTCGCACCGTGCTGGGCGCGTCGGGCGAGAGGGCGCTGGGCAACAGAGCCACGGCCAACCAGACCGGCAGCAGGGCGTAGACGGGCCGCCGCCAGCGCCACACGGCCAGGGCCAGCCCGGCGTAGAAAAGGACGGCCGTCAGCGGGTCGAACAGCGGCCGCCCCGGCAGCCCATACGTCCAGCGCGGGTCGCCGCCGAAGCTGAACACGCCCAACGTGGCCAGCGTCGCCTGCGCCACCGGCCCGGCATCGCCCGCGCGCAGGGCCACCAGCGGCCCTTCCAACTGGTCGAGGCGCTGCTGCAACTCCGGGTTGGCCCGCAAGGTCAGGGCCAGCGGTGCATAGACAAGCAGAGACACCAGCAGGACAACCACGGCATAGGCGAGTTGGGCGCGGGTGGCGAGTAGACCCCCCCGCCCCCTGGGAGAGGGATGGGGAGAGGGTATCGGATGAGGGCGGGTGGCGAGTGGCGAGTGACGAGTGGCGGGTGGTGTCCTCCACAATCGCGGAGTCCGCATCCTCAGATGCGGGCGGGGTGGCGAGTGGCGAGTGGCGAGTGAAGAGCGGTACAGAGCTAACGCGGCGGCCAGGACGGGAATCATCAGCGCCGGAATGAGCGGCGCGACGCGGGCAGCAGTGTAGCTGTAGATGGACAGACCCAACAAAAGGCCGGCCAGCGCCGCCAACCATAACCCGCGCCGCGTCAGCGTCACCCGGCGCAGCGGCCAAAACCACACCGCTGCCACCAGCAAGAGCGGCTCCAGGATGGGCCGGATACCGATGCGGCTGAAGATGACCGGCCACCAACTGACGGCCAGCCCCAACCCGGCCACGACCGCCGCCACCGCTCCATAGTCGCGCCGCGCCCAGCGCATGGTCAGGGCCACGAGCAGCAGCCCCAGATAGACCGATGGCAGCCGGATGGCCAGCAGGTTGTCGCCCAGCAGCGGCGCAAACGGCGCGGCCAGATAGTGGTAGAGCGGTTCGTGGCCGTAGCCGTGGCGAAAGAAGAGCGCGTGCTCCCCACCGCGGATGAACAGGGCGATGTCGGCATCCAGCACCTCATCCTGGGCCAGCCCAGGCGGCGCGTCGCCCAACGCCACCAGGCGAAAGGCGGCGGCCAGCAGTAAGATAAGAAGAGTGATCAGTGGCCAGTGGTCAGTGATCAGTGGCGACTGGCCACTGGCAACTGACCACTGGTCACTGACCACTGGCCACTGGCCACTGTCCGGGCGAGGCTCAGGGGACATCATAGATCAGGATCGAGTAGCCGACGCGGGCCGACGGCTGGCGGGCGCGGAACCAGGCGTAGACGCCCTTCTCCTCCGGTCGTAGCGGCGTCTCCCACAGGCTGGTGGCGCTGATGGCGTAGACGCCCGGTGCCGGCGCGGCCGGGTCGAAGGGCACGTCCCACCACAGGCGGAAGAAAGGGTCGCGGCCGAGGCCCGGCAGCGGCTCGTGGGCGATGGCGTAGTAGGTCGGGTCGGCCGTGCCGAACCAGCCCAGCCGCACGCTGTCCACCCCCTCCTCGGCCATCCAGCGCCGCAGCCGCAGCAAGTCTTGCCCCCAGTCCACGTTGCTGTCAATCAGCACGCGGTAGCCGTTGGCCGGGCCGCCGGCGATGGGGTTGAAGTAGCTCAGATAGTGGGGATGGATCCAGAGGGCCACGCCAACCAGAACGGTGACAACGGCCGCGGCCACATGGCGCGGGCCAACGGCAGCCCCCGGCCACACTCTACGCGCTGCCACTTCGCGCCCGGCCAGCCCGGCGACCAGCACCAGCAGGTAGGGCAGCGCCGGCAGCGCGTGGCGATAGCCTATGTTGAGCGCGCCGGTCATTGTCAACCCAAAAAACAGCGCCGCGGCCAGCAGCAGGAAGAGCGCCCGGCAGCGGGTGCGCCTGTCGCGCAACAACCACACGGCGGCCAGGATAAAGGCAGCCAGCAGCACTAGCGGCGTCTTGACGGCGAAAGCCACCGGGAAGTAGGCCAGGAAGCCGTCGTCGGAGAAGCGGCCCAGCAGGAACGACTGCGCCCGGCCGCCGCCGCCCAGCCGGGCGATCTGTTCCACCCCGGCCCAGAAGGTCGGCATCGGCCCGGCCCAGCGGTTGAGCGCGGCCAGATCGGGCGAAATGAACTGGAAGTTGCCCCACTGGAAGCCATAGACGGCCCAGACGACGAGCAGCGCCGCCAGCCCGGCGGCGGCCAACTGCCCCAGCCGCCGCGCCGCCGCGCGCGCATAACCGCGCCCGCCGTCGGGAAAGAGCGGCAGCACGGCCAGCACGATCCAGACAGGCGCAAAGCCCAGAGCCGACATCTTGCTGCCGAAGGCCAACCCCACCGCCAGCGCCGCCGCCGCCCAGCGCCGCCACGGTCGAGGCTGCGGCGTCGTCCACAAGCGCCACAACAAAAACGTGGCCAGGAAGGTGAACAGCGTGCCGCCCAGGTCGGTGGTGGCATAGCGGCCGTGGGCCAACAGGTTCGGCTCGAACAGCAGCAGGCCCAGCGCCACCAACCCGGCCGCCCCGCCCCACAGCCGCCGCGCAAAGCGATAGCCCGTCAGCGCCAGGGCGATCAGCAAGCCCACAATCGGCAACCGCGACAGGAAGACGATGCGCTCCACGTCGTGGTTGTACTGCCACAGAAAGAGGTCGGCAAACTCATACCAGCCCTCACGCCGCTGCCAACTGGGGTGGTCGGTCGGCAGACGCAGCTCCGGCATGGTTAGCAGCGGTAGGGCGCTCAGGGCGTTGATCAGCGGCGGGTGCTCCAGACTCAGGCGAGGATCGCCGGTGCGCAGAAAGGCCAGCCCGCGGGCAATGTGGTTCTGCTCATCCATCGTCGGGCTGTCGCCCACCAGGCTATCGAGGGCCAGGAAGGTAAAGAGGAGCAGCGCCGCCACCGCCATCCAGACGCGCCGCCGTGGTCGGGCCGGAGCGGCGACTCCCCCGCCGGCCCCTCGCGCCGCGCCCTGTTGCTCAACCGTCATGTTGCCATTATAGCCCAGGCAGCCGGCGCGCCACATGACGAATGCCTCCGTCTGGTCTACAATCGGCCCGATGGACCCGCAAGCCCCACCCCCCGACGCGCCCGCGCCCAACCCCACCCGCCGGCGCTTGCTGTCGCTGCTCAAGATCGGCGTGACCGTGTTGGGGTTGTATCTCGTCCTGCGCGGCCTGGACTTCCGCGCCCTGCTGGAAACCCTGCGCACGGTGCGGCTGGGTTGGATGGCTGTGGGCGCGGCGGCCATCGCCCTCAGCCTCGTCGTGCGCGCCTTTCGCTGGCACGTTGTGCTACACGGCGTCGGCTCGTCCATCCCCTTCGGCCGTCTCGTGGAACTCTACCTGATCGGCAGCTTCTTCAACGCCTTCCTGCCGTCGGGGTTGGGCGGTGACGTGGTGCGGGCGGCCGAGGCGGCGCAGGACGTGCCCTCGGACGTGGCCGCCGGCACCGTCCTCGTTGACCGGCTGACCGGCCTGATGGCCCTGTTCGCCATGGCCCTGGTAGTTCTACCGTTTCGGCCCGACAGCTTCCCGCCCCAACTGGCCTGGCTCATCGGCGGCATCTGCCTGGTGGGTCTGTTGGGCGGCTTCGCGCTGGTGGAGGGGCGGCTGCTGCGCGGCATCGTCGGCCGGCTGCCGGCGGAGTTGCGCGTCGCCGGGGGCGGCTTCCTCGACCGCTTCGCGGCCACCATTCACAGTTGCGGCCGGCGGGCGGTGGCTCTGGCGCTGCTGATCTCGCTCGCCTTCAACCTGATGCAAGTCGGCTGGTGGGCCACCACCGGGCGCGCTCTGGGGTTGACCATCCCGTTCGGCTACTACCTGCTGATCGTGCCGATCATGTCGCTGGCCCTGCTGGTTCCGTCTATCGGCGGGCTGGGCGTGCGCGAGAGCGTCGCCCCGGCGCTGTTTGCCGGGGCGGGGCTGGCCCCGGAGCAGGCCGTGGCCCTGACGCTGTTGGTCTTTGGACTGGAGCGCGTGGCCAGCCTGCTCGGCGCGCCGGTCTATCTGGCGACTGTGCTTGATCTAAGAAATCGCACGCGAAGACGCGAAGAGCGCGAAGTTAAGAAGGCTTCTTAACTTCGCGCTCTTCGCGTCTTCGCGTGCGATTTCTTTTCGCCCTAGCCCGCGCCGTTGACCGGCTCAGGCTCGCCCGGCAGGAAGGCGATCTCCAGCATCCCGTCGCGCAGACGACCGCCCCCGGCGCGGCGCTTGGCCAGCACCGTGGGCAGGATCATCTCGCGCTTGAAGTTGCCGATGGTGATGAACAGCTCGTCGCCCCGCTTGCGCAGCCGCACGTCGTCGCGGCCGATGAAGGGGATGGGCAGGCGCAGCAGATAGTTGCCGTCGCCCGTATCCACGATCTCCTGCAAGATGCCGCGATAGAAGATCTCGCCGGGGTCGCTGGCGCCGAAGCAGTCGGCCGCCAGTTGCGACAGCGCCTCTAGCCCCACGACCTCGTGGGCGTAGTAGGGCGCGTACCACAGCGGCAGCGGCCGGAAGTTGTTCTCGATCATTTCAATGTACTTGGCCTGGATGGTCCGTCGCTGGCGATAGAAGTCGCTGTCGTCGGCCGCATCCGGCAAGATGCGATTGATGATGACACTATCCACGGGATAGTTGAACAGGCCCAGATAGCTGATGGCCCGCTCCGCCTCGCGCATGACCATCTTCTCCGGTTGCAGCACGACGCGATAGCTGCTGATTGAGGGATCGCTCAGCGTCGCCCGCAGGTCGGCCGTGGCCGCGTCGAGGTTGCTGATCGCCTCCAGCACCTCCGACGGCCCCTGTAATAGGCGGCTGGCGAAGGGCTTCAGCGCGCGCATGACGATGGCCGACTCCAGCTTGCTGACGTGGCCGGCGTACCAGCGGAACGTGTCGGGCATGGTCAACAGGCGGATCGTCTCGCCCGTCGGCGCGGCGTCAATGATCACCCGGTCGAACTCTTTCTCTTTGGCCTGCTTGTTGATGTGCAGCAGGCTGACGATCTCGTCCATGCCGGGGAAGGCCGATAGCTCATCGGCCATGACGTTGCTGATGCCCGGCCCGCTAATCATGTTGGACACAAAGCCTTGCAGCGTGCCCCAGTAGTTGTGAACGTCGGCGACGACGCTGATCTCTTGCGCCCAAAGGTTGTCCGCCAACTGCACCGGTGCGGCTCCCAAAGGCACGTCGAACGAGTCGGCCAGACTGTGGGCGATGTCGGTGCTGGCGACGAGCGTCTTATAGCCCAACTGGGCGCTCCGTAGCGCCGTGGCCGCGGCCACCGTCGTCTTGCCGACTCCGCCCTTACCCAGATACAAAATAATCCGCATGGAATTCTCCTTCTGCCAGGTTATACGTCATTCCACGCTCCTGGTTGCATACCAATGGCTGGGATGGAACGTCTCCAGCACCGAGCCGCCGATGAACTCGCGCAGCAATGAGTCGTTGGTGATGTAGCGCAACTCCGTTTCCGGCAGCGGCTCGAACCATTGCAGGAAGGCCATCAGCCGGTTAGCCTCCAGCCGCTCCGGCGTGCCCGATTCGACTTGCAGCAGCAGCGGCTCGGCCAGCGGCTTCAGCGCCGACAGTTCGTAGACCAGAGCCGAATTAAAGAAGACGTCGGCGCTGTTCTGATAGGGGAAGATGTGGTTCTTCTCGCCGCGGCGGACGCTGTTCCAGCGGCCGATCGTGGCCGCGGCCGGGTAGCCGCGGTGGGCCGCGTCGCGCACGATGCGCCGCAGCAGGCGCGTGTCGGTCGTCGGCACGCGGTTGTGCTTGTCGAGGTTGAGTTGGGTGAAGGCCGAGATGAAGACGCGGAAGGTGGCCGACTCCGGCAAGCCGTCGGTCAGGCGCGGGTTCAGGCCGTGGATGCCCTCGATCATGACGACGTGGTTCTGGCCGATGCTCAATGGCGAGCCGACCTCGCGTTGGCCGGTCTTGAAATTATAGCGCGGCAGCAACACCTCTTCGCCGGCCATCAGCCGCCGCATGTCGGACTGGAACAGGGCGATGTCCAGCGCCGCCAGCGACTCGAAATCATAGGCCCCGCTCTGGTCGCGCGGCGTGTCCTCACGGTTGACGAAGTAGTCGTCGAGGCTGATGATGACCGGGTAGATGCCCTGGGCCATGACCTGCAACGCCAGCCGCTTGGAGAAGGTCGTCTTGCCGGCCGAAGTTGGGCCGGAGACGGCCACCAACCGCACCGCCGGCTGCCGGCTGGCAATGGCGCGGGCGATGCTGGCCAGTTGCCGCTCGTGCAGCGCCTCGGCCACCAGAATCACCTCCGATGCCCGACCGCCGACGATGGCCTGATTGAGCGACGTGACGTTGCCCACGCCCATGATGGTCAGCCAGTCCTTGTAGGTCTGGAACACCTGCACCAGCCGCGGCTCGTCCTCAAACGGTTGCAGCACGTTAGGCCAGGTGCGGCGCGGGAATTGCAGGATGAAGCCCTCGTCATAGTGGCGCAGGTCGAACAAGTCAAGGTAGCCGGTGCGCGGAACCATGAAGCCGTGGAAGTAGTCGCGCACTCCGTTTAGCTCATAGAGCGTCAGGTACGCTTTGCGGCGGCGCGCGAACAGATCGGCCTTCTCCAGATCGCCCTGCTCCTGGAAGAAGGCCAGCGCCTCCTCCAGCGGCACGCGGATGTTGTTGATGGGCAGATCGGCGTCCACCAGCCGGCGCATGCACAGGCGCAACAGGGCCAGCTCCTCATCGGTTAAGCGCTTGGCGTCGCCGCGCTCGCAGTAGTAGCCGCCGAAAGGCATCGAGTGGTGGATGGTGATCACCTGGCCGGGCAGCACCTCGGCCGCGGCGGCAATCATCAGGAAGCTCAACGACCGCCGGTAGATACGCGAGCCGTCGTTGCTGGACGTTGTCACCGGGGCCAGATCGGCGTCTTCCGTCAGCGGGAAGCACAGCTCGCGCAGGCGACCGTTCATCAGCGCGGCGACAACGCGCGTGTCGGCCGGAAAAGCGGCGGCGCGGATGAACTCCTCCAACGTCGCGCCGCGCGGCCCTTCCAGCACGCGGCCGTCGGGCAGCCGCGCCTGCACGGTCGGGCGTCGTTCGGTGAGATAGACTGTGGGTTGTGGATTCATATGTGCCTGGAACCAGAGCGACCCAAGAGGGCTAGGGTATCACGACAAGTGGGCCGCGGCGAATGCTAGCGCCCACTGGCCGGACAGCCGGACGGCCCATACCAGCGCGTCGTCACCTGGCCGCGCAAGCGGGTGAGGCCGGCCAGACAGGCCAGCAGCACGCGCGGGTTGCCCGCCGCGCTGCCGGCGCTCTTTTCGCCCAGCCTGGCCCGCAACGGCGCTTCCAGTTCATCGGGATTCTCGAGGCCCGATTCGCCGGCGACCATCGCCGTCAGGCCGACCGGCACCACGGTGGCGCGGACGTAGTAGGTGCGGCCGGCGCCGTCGGCAAAGGCGTAAACGGTGTGGGGGGCCAGGGTGCGCAGTTCAGCGATCGGCTCATACCCCAACACCAGCAGCGCCTCATCGGGCACGTTGCCGGCGCGAATGTCCACGGCCACCGTCCAGCGCGCGGCCATCTCCGCCGGCAACCCGGCGCGGGCCAGCAGGGCGCGGGCGTAGCTGTCGAGGACGCGCGCGGCGTACTCGCGCGGGATGCGGCTGTTGACGTGTTGCCAGCCGCCGTTGTAGGCCGCCAGGGCCGTGTAGAGGTCGCCGCCCGCCTGCTGCACCACGTAGGACAGGATGGCCAGTCCCCAGCGCAGGTCGGCCGTCGGCGTCAACAGCGTTTCCGACGACGGCCGCCACTCCAGCACCGCCTCGTCGGCCATGATGTCCATTAGCCCCACCGCGCCACGGCGGCTGATGGCCTGGAACTCGTCATCGGACTCGTGTTTGATGACCGCGGCGACGAAGTCGGGGTGGAAGCCATAGGCCTCGGCCAGCGCGCCGATGGTGTCGGCCCAACGCTGGATGCCCGGCTCCCAGTAAGGCGACAGCACGCCGGCAACCACGTCGCTCTGCGCGCCGGGCGGGGCGCTTTGGGCCGGGGCGGCCGTTGCCCGCACGGGCGTCGGAATCAGCAGCGCCGCCAACGTTGCCAGCAGCGCCAGGCAAGCCACGCAGCGCAGCAGCCCAGGCCCAACCAGACGATTCGCGGCGTGGCAGGGGAGCGTCATCGGTTCTACCCCGCCGGCGGCTCCAGAAAGCTGAGGTCGGTCGTGTCGGGTGGCACGCGCCACCAGGCGACACGCCCCACTCTCAGGGGGCCGGTCAAGTCGGGCGGGACCTCGGCCGGCTCCGGCGCGAACAACGCCCCATCGGGCAGCAGCACGGCCTGGACGGGCAACCAGTCGCCGATGGGCAGCGACTTGTCGGCCGCGGCATAGACAACCAACGGCGCCAGCAACTCCATGTCGCGCAGGAAGTATTGGATCCCTTCGCCGTGCGGGCTGACGCCGAAAAGCTCGGCCCGCGGAAAGCGCCAGCCATGCTCATGCACCCAGTCGTAGAGGGCCAGGCCCTTGATCTCCTTGCCCCAGTCGTCGAGCAGAACCACCGGCACGATCTGGGCGGCGATGCCCTGCGTCGTCAGCGCGAAGGCCAGGTAGACCACCTCTTCCTCTGGCCCCGCCTCGTGCAGTCGCAGAGCCACCCACGGCCCATCGGCCAGCAGCGTGGCCGCCATTCGTTGTTTGATGAACTTCACTCGCCTCGCTCCAACTTCTTGCTTCTGGGCGGCGCGGCCGGGCACTAGCGCCAATCCGGCGCGCCTCACATTCTAGTGTACCAGCCGCAAGCGCGAATTCCAACGTATCGCTTGCCGGTTCCCGGGCCGGGGTCTATCATTCGACCATATCCCACACCCCCAAGCGCCGGCGCCAGGCCATTGGCCGCTCCTGTTGAGCGCCAACCTGCCCGCCGCCGTGGCTGGGGTGTCACACGCGCGAGGCCAATGATGGACATACCCCCAATCTCCGGCAACCAGCCTGAGACCGACGAGGCCGCCCTACTGGCAGCCATTCAGACCGCCCGCCAACTGCGGCGCGAAGACGAACTGGAAAGTTCCCAGGCGCAACTGCTGGCGCTGATGGAAGAGTACCCCGACCATCCGCTCGTCCTGTTCGAGGTCGGCGGCTCCTATGACGTGATGGGCGAAGTCGAGATGGCCATCCCCTACTACCGGCGCGCCATTGACGCCGGTCTTGACGGCCCCGACCGGCAGGAGTGCCTCATCTGCCTGGGCAGCAGCCTGCGTCTGGCCGGCGAACACGATGAAGCGGTGGAGACGCTAGAGCAAGCCGCCGACGAGTTCCCCGGCAATAACAGCGGCCGTGTCTTCCTGGCCCTGGCCCACTACAGCAACGGCGACCCCGATTTGGCCATCGGCACGCTGTTGGCCGTCTTGCTGGAGACGACGCAGGACGCCGACATCCTGGCCTACGCCGATACGCTCGACTACTACAAAGACAATCTGGACGAAACCCTGGACGGCTAACATGAACGCCCTCGGCTTTGAGCAACACGGCGGCGTCGAACAGGTCAAGCTGCTCGACGTGCCCCGGCCGGCAATCGGCCCCCACGACGTTCTGCTCTCCGTGCGCGCCGCGGCCCTCAACCGGCTCGACCTATGGGTGCTGGAGGGCTGGCCCGGCCTGCGGCTGAAGTGGCCCCACATCATGGGCGCGGACGGCGCGGGCCGGGGCGG
>WBZP01006454.1_pt1 | contig 11609 bp, 19 predicted proteins | sample 5204301 | NCBI WGS metagenome assembly WBZP01 (sample SAMN12412401, study PRJNA552823) | activated sludge metagenome | isolation source: activated sludge from nitrification reactor of wastewater treatment plant... | place: USA: Pennsylvania | collected 2017
GTCCTGGGCAGTCCGTGGACATGCCGTCGCGGTGTCGGTTCACCGCGAGAGTGCGCCCGACTCGGAAACAAAGATAGGCATAGAGTTCGTCCAATGCCACGAGCGCTGCTGCGCTCGGCGTTTCGTTTCCGCCGATGTGGATTTGCACGCCGAATGCTTTGCGATTCCAGTTGGTACAATGGGCGCCGTCGTGTTCGAACCCGCGCCCCTCCCAGACATTACCGGCATTGTCGATAACGTAATTGTATCCGATGCCTTTCCATTTCCTCCCATCTCGGTGGAAATGGTGGATAGAAAGGGGCACGTTCGGTCCGCTGGCCCCTCCGGTCGGCCCACCCTCATAGTGGACCATCATATGCGTTCGTTCTAGCGAGTTAACCCCATACGGGGTTCCGCGCCAGCCGTCAAATGACCATTCGGCGCGTGATCTAATACGCATTATAGCGATCCTCTCTTACGGAAACGCATACGATCTTCCAAGATAGCATTCCGTCCGCGGCAGGGGAGGCATGGACACGGGCAAAACATGTCGCACGCGTCGGCATAAGCACAATGCGAACAGACGGAATAATGCCACATGCCGAGCAATCGACTGCCAATAACAGACATGAACGTTTCACGCATATGCGACACCATCCCATAGTCGCAATTGTGGGTGAAGGTGCGCGTTGAGCGCGGCACGTACCGCGTCAGGATTCGAGTCGATAGGCCATTCGAGGAACGCGACCATTTTGCCGCGGCATGCCGGAGCGTGTGGAATTGTTGCGGACCGGAACGTGTCGCTACGCCACCTACAGATCGGGCATCGATATTGCACAGATATTCTCATGTCAGTCCTCTCGTCGGGTTAAAGGCAGGTCGATCGTATCACACATTGTCATTCTCGTCAACAGGCTTGGGGGTACCTGTCGCGTCCGAAATATGCTTGTGCACGTCATCGAGCCTGTTGGTGAGTTTTCCGTTCACATTGTCCGCGATATCTTTTGTGCGCACGTTGATTTCGTCAACGCGCTTAACCGAGTAAATCATCGGGATAACTATGACGATGAGCGAGACGATTTGTTCCAACGGTTTGTCTAGCGCTGCGAGCACTCCGACGACAATGAATATGAGCCCAGTCAACCAGTAGACACCAGCGTTCGTCATGAGTCAATAACTTTCATTCGTGAGTGTGATTCGGAAATGGGATGTTGGGGCAATCACTACGCTAACATATATAGCGCATGGTATAGCGGGAAAAACGATCTCGCCAGTCTGATAAGCTTGCCCCGGCCCGGTTAGCCGTTGGAACGGCATGAGGACAGACAGCGTATTCGGATCAACGAAAGTCCAATCGATCGCGTGTCCGGTAGCGCCGTTAGCTTCCACAACGTATTTCCACGTGCCTGAATGTTGTTTCGGGGTCCACACGAGAATACCCGTGGCAGGCGCGTTCCAAATGAACCCAACAAATCCATTCGAGCCGGCTCCGAACGGCGTCGCGCCAGCTGGCAGGTCAGTAATCCATTCATGATTCAGGAACTGATATGTCGTCTTGGGCACGGCCTTATACGAGCCGACGACGATAATACGGAGATTACTCGCGTTCGTGCAAGCGCTTGCGCGCACGTCAAGATAGCGACCTCGCACCGGGACAATTGCGGAAGCATGCGACCCGGGATAAGAGGCAGCGCCTGCCTGTGAGCGCACGTCGAATGACGTTTCGTTATGACCGATTACTCTGCTACTACCGTCTTTTTCGCTGCCGAAGCTGATGGTCACAGTCCTGTGCTGGGCACCGGCGTAATCATCGTATACGAACAGGATAAGCGATTGGTAGCGCGACGCATCGAACGTCGCAGAACGATACTCGGTATTAGCACCTAGTCCTATAGTAAGATCGATGAAAGGATAATTCACGTCGATTGGCGGAACGCCCAGCAAGCTCATCTGAGATGCAATCGAGGATGACAGCCCGGACGCCGTGAGCGCATCCGCGATAGCGCTCGGCGAGAATAGCGAACCGCCATTCTCAAGCGCTACCAACTCTGCCACGACTCCATCGTCAACGGTGGCATAAAGCGGCCGCTCACTATCCCACGATATCGACGCGCCAGGTGTGAGCGCATATCCGTTACCGGACGGTAGGTCGGAAATGTAGATAGGCCACCACTTATCGGTATTCGTGAGGAGCAACGTCCCCTTATTGCCAGCTGGCCAAAGCTTTTGCGGCGTAGTGGTGTTCACGACGTATTTATACATTACTTACACCAACTCCCAAAACGTAGGTCGCTGCCCGTTGTTCGTGCCGATCGGAAGCGTCTTGATCCCGTAGTTTTTCCCGACAGCCGAATAGTAGGTACCGGGCCCGTCGCAAACTCCCATATGCTCCGACCACAACACGACGCATCCGACAACAGGGGAGCCGATTTGACGCGTCGCCTTACCGAGAGACGTGACATAAGTGTGTGTCGTGAAACGCGGCCCCTTATACACCCCCGTATTCACCATCGCACGCCACACCAGGCCGGAACAGTCGAATTGCCCTGTCGGACCGGCAGCACCGTAAACGTACACGGCCCCTCTCCCGAGACGTTTCATTTCAGCGAGAACTCGAATACCCGAATCGGAGCGCATAGCGTCGCCGCCAGTCTGCGAGTCGGCAATGTCGGTTTTCAGCGATCCGCGATCGACTTCTGACGTGTCGATTTGGGGGGCGGTGCTGGAATCTACTTGCACGACTGTGCCCTGGCGTGACATTACTTCCGCCAATGCGGCATCGTCGTTACTGATCGCAGCAATGAGCATATCTCCGATATCGGACATTCCGTCGGTGAATGTCCGACCTTTCGACGCTGATCGGAGCATAAATGCTCCGAGTACGATAAGTAGATACGCGACGGTGTTCATAGCGCTTTGGCTGCCATTCTCGCAACGTATTCGACGCGCTGGCGTGCCAGCAATGACAAACCAGCGACGATGAACACAATACCAGCGATACCCAATAGAGAATTGCTGATCCACACCTGTATGTTAGCGATGAACGCTTTTGCTGCTGATCCGATACTGTCCAGAGGATTGGCGAATGTAGGTAGAGATGGTAGCGGAATATCGATAGACGCGTCGCTGTTGGTGCGCGACTGTATCGACGTGTTGATCGATGACACGTCGATCGCGTCCGCGAGACCGCGCGCTTCGACAAGGTATTGTTTGTACGATCCGGAATTATAGGCTGACCATGCCCGCCAACCGGAAGCGCGCCAAATTTGATATGCCCTACGTGCGTTCGCTGGCCCGTCTGTTTTTTCCTGTTCCGTTGGGTTGTGAATCGAATTGATCTGAAACAGACCATAATCGATGGAACCGTTCCTATTCGCGCGGTTAACAGCCGCGGCGTTCCACGACGATTCCGCTTTAGCCACAGCAATAGCCGTAACCAAATCGTCGCCAGTCCAACCAACCGCACGTGACCACGACGCTACTTCCGCTCCGGTAGCCATTACACCACCAGCACTTGACCAGGCCGGATGAGATTCGGATTCGACCCGATGATCCCACGGTTAGCGGCGTAAATAGCCTGCCACGTCGTGCCAAATCGCGCCGCGATACCGCTCAACGTGTCGCCACGCACAACGGTATATGTGCGGATTGCTGGCGCGACCGGCGCGCTAGGCACCGGCACGGGAGCAGGCACGGGAGCAGGCTGAGACGGTTGCACGATAGGTGTTGCGCTAGCGTCCGGGATATTTACCCGGTCACCTTTCGCCCATTGCGCTGACCCGTTATTAGCGCTACTGATGCGCGCCATATTCTCAGCCGTCGACGCGCCGTAATACAGTGCCGCCAATTCCGACACGTTGTCGTCATTCCGTCCCATCACAACGTGATCGCGCGGGATAGCACCCTGTTTGCGCGCGGGCGGATCGTCGGTCATCCCGATTGCCACGGGAGTCGGAGGAATACCGTATTCACGCACGACAATATCCCGCAACGCACCTTCCGCATATGAAAGGTCGGAACCTTCCAAATATAGCGTCAAGGCGCGTTGCGAAAGGCCGGGATTGTTACCCTTAGAGATGAGTAGCGCCACCCCCTTCTGCAGCCACTCATCGTTAGTCGTGATACTAGTATTAGGCGCGCTAGTGTTTGTCGGAGCGGCGCCGGTCGTGAATGGGGTTTGCTCTGTAGGCAATTGCGGATAGGCCGTGACGTTAGGATCGACCGGGATATCCTCAGGTGCAGCCGGAGTAGCGATCGGGTCAACCGGTTTGGGTGTGCGCATTGCCACGATGACAAGAATGATAGCAGCAATACCGATAAGGTAAACGACAGGAATACCGCCGACCTTTTTAGAGAAAATGCCGCCTTTCGCGTTGCCGCCAACGGAATATCCGGTTTCTGCCATCTCATCATTCCTATTTCTCACATGTCTAGGAACGCGCGATATGCGGCGTTCCGCGCGTCACGCGACGCGAGGCGCGTTGCGTTAACAGCACCGGCATCTTCAGCTGTGCCGACGATCCGCGGGCCCGTCACGTCATTCTGCCCGCGGATAACCGACCGTGTACCCGCCGCGAAATAGAGGTTATCGAACGGCGCATGCGGTTGCGCCGGTTCGATTCCGACGACAATCGGCAGCGTGCCGTGACCGTAATCGCCTTGGCGAATGCGTTCCGCGGTCAAGCCTTTATCGGGCCCGGACGCGTCGAGCTCTTTTTGCGCAAGCACGCTCGGCTCCCCAAGCGGTTGCGCGACCTTTTCACGCGGAATAACATACGATGCAACGGACGCTGACTGCAGACCGCCCGTCGTAACGTTATGACGTTCCTTCCGCGTGCCAGGTCGTGGCATTTCCTGGGCGACGGCAGACGCGCCGTCGTCGGGCGTATCGCTTATAGTGTCGCGCGGCGTGTCGTCACTACTCGCCGCAAGATCGCCCGCATAAAGCAGAGACATTTACGATCACCCCGTGACAGGTGAGATTGCCGTGCCAATGAGCTTTCGCAAATTGCCGAGCAGCGAGTCCAAAACGTTGGCAGTATTGCTCTTGCGTGAGATGACGACGCTCAGTGCCGCAAGCGCGATGATGCTCACGACAATACCAATAGCCTTGTCAGCCATGATAACTCATTTCTTTGGTGTGTTGACGTGCGGTGTCGAATTAGGTCGAGACGCTGTAGGAATCTCGCCGTTCCATTTCGGCGGTCCTTGGCCCGGTAGCGATTTGGCGAGACTCATCACGGATGACAAGAGGATGAGCAGTCCCAGCGCTCTCACGATGGGAGCTATGCGGCTACCGTTCGCCGCTGACGCAATAATGCCGATACCTGCCGTTGCGAGGATGGCCTGCCATCCGTTATCCGGCCATCCTTTTGCGCGGATGGCGCCACCCATAAAGGCGACGCCACCCGCAGCGACGTACGGCATTTCAGCGCGCATATGTCAGATACGCGACTTGAGACGGGACACGACCCCGAGCAGGAAAAGGAACACCATCACGGCAATGACGTAACGATTGTTCAGCGTGTTAACGACCTTATTCATAGCGACTCCTATTACGCGTTCGATTGGCGGAGGGAAAACCACAGTACAACTACAACAGTCCAACAGACACCGAGCAGAATAAGAGAATCGTTCAATGCGAGCATCCCGACGCTCGCATTGTCCTTATCCTTACGCACGCCTTTCGGGGTACGCGAGGACACCAATTCACGCGGCGCGCCTTGCGAAACGTCTTCTTTCGCAATCGGCATTGTCATTCACCGTCCTTATATTTTGCTCGATGGACACGCCTGCCCTTGAGGGTGATGATAAACGTGTTATCCTGTAGCGCGGGCTCATGGTCCGATAGTGGGACCCTCTCCCCGTCGTGCGTGATGATGTGCGGAGGCTCGTCCGGCTCGACGTCCGTCATGGCCTGGTCCTCGCTCATCGGCGGTAGAACTCGTCAGCGAACCTGATCTGCCCGAGACCAGTAATGAATTCGACCTGAGTAGCGGACACGCCCGGGGTGAATTTCACCTGAAGCTGCGTGCCAGGCTTCGTGTTAAGCCACGACTCGCGTCCTTCCGAAAGTGAATCGAAATTCCACACGATGACACCGCGGTCCAGGCCGGAAAGAACGCCGGCAGAGAGCGGCGCATAAGATGTCGCCAATTCCGCACCAAAATGCCCCGATGAACGTCTCATGTAGTCCAGGTGCGATTCGAGGCGCACACCTTCATCGATTGCCGTGTTGTCGTACACCAGGCCGATGTTACTGCCCGCGGTAAGAGCAGTGCGCACGCCAGCCGCGCGAGACACCAGGATAATACCCTTAATCAGGCCGCCTTTAGCGGAAAGAGCCGACGTATTCTCCGAGGCGGCATTCGCAACCTGCGTTTCATACCGCCACTCGGTGAAATCGCCGAAGCCGGGAGGAAGCGTTTCAAGCGAAACTCCGGGACCGCCCTGAACCGGCGCCCAATACGACTGTTCCACCGTAACCGACAGGCTCGCAGCCGAAACCGTCGTCCCGCTAAACGCAACCGAATACGGCGCAGCGTCGATCTTAAGCTGCAACGATGCATTAGCGTCGAGGTTCGGCACGCATCCGTAACCGGTCCGCGGGTCGATTTCCAATTCGAGGTCGAGTCGGAACGACGCGGTAAAAGCGGTTGCGGTAGCGCTGAACGCATATTCCGGCCCAAGATGCGGGTTGTTGAACGGCAACATGCGGAACTGGGGGTTCTCAATACCCGTCGGGAGATACTTGTTGATCAGATACAGATTGTATCCGCTGATCGGCTGAAAAATCGGCTGTCCGGTAGCATCCGTCAGAGTGATGCCGGAAATGAGATTCCACGGTCCGTCACCCGCGACAACAGCGCCTGCCGACGCACACGTGCCGGTAAACGTGAAGAGCAGGCCGATTTTACGGACCATGCCCGTTGCCGGGAGCGGGATAGGCGCAAACGACGTGGCATTGAGATTGCTGACCGTCTGCTGATTACTGAACCGTCGCATTGGGCGCGACGCGATGGTGAACGGGATTTGCGCGACCGGAACAGCGTCGGAAGCGGTAGCGAGAGCACTAGTCATTGGGTTTATCCTTCTCTTAGAGGCCGAGCGCGAGCCACGCGCGCCCGATACGGTTGTCATGGGAGAGGGCCAAGAGATGGCCGGTGCCCATAACAATGACGACGATTAGCGCGAACCAAATAGCGTGTACGGGCGAGAGGTGCGTGTGAGCATCCATGAGGCATATCCTATCACTTAGCGGGTCAAATTGAAACGGGTTGGCGGTCGATTTCCGACCGCATCTATGAACGTAAAATCATAACGCTTATTCGATTGGAGAATAGACTCCATCTCCCGACGCGACACTTTACCGTCGAGGTTACTCAGACGTTCCAAGTCGGAACGCTCACGAGCATAGGCAATAAGCGCGTAAGAAAGGTTACTGTAAAGCACTAGCGGCAAATGCGACGGGCGTTGGGCGAGTACGATCAGCGTGCCCTCGGCAGACCGGATCAGGCTCGACATCATCGCGATTTGGGTACCGAGATTCAACTGTCGCGAGTCGACCATAAGCAAACCCTCATCTAGATGAACGGTCCACTTACCGACCTTACTAATCTCGCGTAGCGCTTCTAAGAACACCTCGCGCATAAGCGCGGAGGCTTCATCGAACGGTTTGTTCTCAACCTCCGGCCATAGCAAGATTTTACGGTCACGCGGGCCGGGTTTACGCCAACGCTTCCATCGCGTCCAACCCTTGTAATGCTCGGACAGCGTCGAATCGGCTTGCAGCTTGCCGACAAACACGACGACCGAGCCCCCTTTGTCCAAGCGGATTTGGTCAAGGTATCGTGCGATCAACGTTTTCCCGGAACCGGTCCCGCCGGTGACAAGGAAATGCTCCCCTTGGCGCCAAGTCAACGTCAGGTGCTGCAACGTAGAGCGAGCATTCGGGCCGACAGTGATTTTACCCATTAGACGCGCGCTTACAGCCGATGCAATACGGTATGCCGCACGGGGAGTCGCAGTGCCAACATACCCGTATGCCGCTACGTTTCAGCGTGAGGAGCGCGCCGCATAGGCGGCAATTATTCGTCTGCGGCGGCATATCGCTTAGCCTTTACCTCGCTAATGGCAGATGGCGTTACTGCCGCTGCCAAAAGGATATATGCGAACGCGAGGCTCATTCGGGCCGACTTCTGACCGGCCGACAGAATCGACCGGCACAAAGCCGGATCGGTAGTAAGCGCCGCGATAGCCTGAGAGCGGAACACCGGATTCTTTTCGGCCAAGCGGGATGCCGTAATAGGCATCCCGCCGACCATAAGTCCGGCGCACGCAATATCGTTATATTGAGCAAGCACATCAGCAGCTTGCTCGGCAAGCTTAACGTTCGTCGCATTCGCTGCCGGTTTCTTAGACCCGCTCTTAGACGACGTTTTATGGTCATCGCAGAAGCGGGGGCGCCTGCCGCGACCCGAATACTCCAACGCCTTACCGCAGACCTGGCATTCACCATCTGTCGGGATAGACGGAGCGCTGTCGGCAAAGATAACCGGTTCGTCAAGCTCTGAGATGGATGGAAGAATGCTGTAATCGGAATCGGTCATCGTGAAATCCAAGGCTTTTTGGTCGGCACAACCGGCGTGTCGGGGATTAGCGTAGCGATCTTATCGACGAGTGAAGAAATTAGCCCTTCCATCCGGTCCAACCTTTGACCCGTGTCGTCCTTACGCGTCGGTTCGGGAGCCGGTTCCGGAGCCAGTTCCGGTCGCGTCGGTTCGGGAGCCGGTTCCGGTGTCGGCTCAGGCGTCGGCTCATTCTCGGGATGATCCATGTTATGCCTCCCAACGGATCAGATAACCCGCACCTGCCGTAAGACACAATGACGTGAGCGCGGACACGAGAACGGGTCGGATAGAGCGAGTCAACGCTGACAACGCAGCGCCGACGAAGAGCGCGAGGGCCAAGGCTGAGCGGGTAGCTTGCGCGCATTCCGCGCGCCGCTTGCTGTCGTTTGCCTTGATCAGCGCGTGTGGTGCCGCAATCGACGCGTAGATGCCGACCGTTTGCACGACCGCTAGAGCATCGTATGAGATGGTAACCCCAGGCGATTCGCTGTATGATGCCATTTCACAATCCCAACATTTGAAAGATCGGCGACGACTTGAGACCGTCGATAACAGGTTTGGCTTCCGCTTCGATCGCGGAAATAGCCTTGCGGGATGCGGCGATGTCAGCTTCGATAGCTGTCAGGCGACCTTCAATCGCTGTCAGACAACCGTCGAACCGGGTGAGGATTTCCGCGATAATCGCAGCGTTGTCGTTCATCGCGTCACGCTCACATACGCAATACGCATATCTGCGGTGGCAGGTGTGGCGAGACCGACCCACACGGTACCGGTATGCCACGGGATTGGGATATCGGCAGACAGCGGCAGCGGATAACCGAGCATATTCGACGTGACCTTGCTCGCATCGTCACCCAATAGCGGCGAGTCGGCCGCATTACCTGTCACGCGCAAGATGAGGTGCCGACGTTCATCATCGCGTGGCAGGACCTGTATTGGGCCGGACTGTCCGGCGGGGATGAGAACGGTCCCAGTGATCAGCGCACCGCGCGTTTCGTCAGGTGCGGTAGGCGAAATGCCATAATCGATTGCAGGCGGCGGCGGTGGCGTAGCGTGCGATTCGACTAGCGAGTCGAGCGCGATAGCGTCGTCGCTACTTTTATCAGCTTCCATTGACGGGTTAAATTGAACGTCATAATTGCTCGGCATTGACAAGTCCTTAATACGCGTGGTAAGATTCGATGTCGGGCCGAATCTGGCCCGGACCAATTCTAACAGAATCTGAGGAAGCTCACAATGACCGAAACGTCAATTTCCATCCCGACCGGATTCCACAATGACGACCTTGGCGCCATCACATCATGGCAAGACGCGCTGGCGTTGCTGGCGCGTGAGGGTGTGGCTGTCGATACCGTCTCCGACTATGGGCACGGGTTCACTCTCGTTAAGGATAAGGATCTGCTCATCGGAAAACCGATGATCCTCCTAGAGTGGTCATTCAATGTCAGTAAGGAACATCTAGTTCGCAATGAAGACGGCACGGTGAGCGGACGCGAATTCGTGTCCGTGTACGCTGTCCTACAGACCGGACAAAAGATCATCGTCAATGACGGTGGTACCGGCATCTATGCGCAACTCCGGAAAGTCAGCGACACGCGTGTTGCGAATAAGCATTCGCACCCGTTCCAAGGACTCGCGGTCGCGGAAGGGCTGACCGTCTCGGAATACCCGTACGAAGACGAAAAGGGTAACGTCTCGACCGCGCGGACATACTATCTCTCTGAGTCTGCTCATTTGACTCTGTGAAATACGGACGGCCCGGCACGCCTACGCGTGCCGGGCCGTCTCTGCCCATGAGGACCGGCGCCTGACCGCTGACCGCCCGACACGCGCGGGCAGGCGCCTCACATTTGAGGATAGCACACAGTGCCAGGTCAACGGAAGCGCGACTACAAAGCAGAATACCAGCGGCGTCAGGCGTTAGCGAAAGCACGTGGATTCCGGTCATACGGGCAACAGCGACGCGCTATCGAAAACGGTACTGTGGCGGCTATCGCGCCGTCTCGCATTCGAACAAAGCGCACCGCAGACGCGCAATTTAGACGCATAATGAACCTGCCGAAAGGGTGGACAGTACGCGGCGCCAGAATGGATATGGCGCGCGGATGGTCCAACGCCTACGCGCGATCAGACCTCTTGACATTCGACGAGAAACGCGCCCAAACGGACGACGTCTATTTAGACGCGTACATTAAGGCGCTAGTATTCGCGTCATCGAACGTCAAGGGCAACAAACACCATCGCAGACTAACCCCTAGTCCCGACCTAGAGGAGTTCCTAGTCAATGTCCTCGGAATATATCAAGCCGACGAATACGAAACGCGCTACGGCTCCGGCTGGCCCCATGGCGGGCAATATAGAGGTCAACGCGCAACTTACCGGGCAAACGGGGGGCGATAGACAGCGACGTTATCGCGCGACCGCTAAAGGTAAGGCCACTGAGAAGCGGTATCGTCATGATAACAGCAAATGGGTCAGCGACTCTAAATACTTGGCGCGCGATTTCTGTGCTATTGACGGTGAGGGCATTAGCCTGTCGGACGGTACGCATATTTACACACTCTTAGCCTATCGCGATGGCGACGCGTTCGAATCCATTGCGAACGAATATGGCCTGGCCTCGGTCGCTGTATTCGATTTCCTCTTACGGCTCGCCGAAACGCAAAGCATAAAGGTGATCTATGGCGGTAGCTATGATTTCAATATGTGGGTTTCCGACCTGCCCGAAGAGACGTTGAAGCGGCTTTACGCGGACGGGTCCGCCATTTGGAACGGTTATAGACTATCATGGCAGCGCGGTAAAGCGTTTCGTATCGCGCCATATCCGCGCGGTAAAAGCGTGACGATATACGATTGCGTATCGTTCTTCCAACGGCCATTCGTGCAAGCGTGCGACGAATACCTAGGCGACTCGTGGCACGCGCGAGAAATGATCGTACGCAATAAGGGCATGCGGAACCAATTCACAGCGGCCGACGCGCGTGAAATAGCGGCAGCGGC
>WBZP01006455.1_pt1 | contig 11608 bp, 10 predicted proteins | sample 5204301 | NCBI WGS metagenome assembly WBZP01 (sample SAMN12412401, study PRJNA552823) | activated sludge metagenome | isolation source: activated sludge from nitrification reactor of wastewater treatment plant... | place: USA: Pennsylvania | collected 2017
CGCGGGATTATCGAGAGGCACTCAAACATCGGGTCATTCTGGTCTATCCAACGATTACGGGAACATCATTTTCGCGTGAGGCCATTCGCGCGTTGGCCGCCGTTCCGCGTAATGGCGGCACCTTGATTGCCACCCAGGTATTGGGTGGGGGACTCGAAGAAGTCTTTGGCTATTCGGACGTGGCGGAGGCATTGCACAATCAAGAGATCCGGTGGAATCGTGCGCATCCACTTATGGAACGGATGACCGACCCAGCTGAATGGGCGACCAAACTAAACGGCAAGCAGGAGAATTCCGTCGGGACCTACAGCTATGGGCAAGCCAGGGGAGCGCTAGGCAGTTATCCTGACGGGTCGGTGGCTGTGACGGCGAAGGACTATGATAGGGGGCATGCCTATGCCATCGGCATCGATCTCGGCGCCCTATTGTTGAAAGGCTATAACAACCGTACCGATGGGTTCACGACCAGTTTTGATAATCGATTCGATCCCACGCTAGATGTCTGGCTCCGTCTGCTGAAAGGAATGTACCAAGCCGGTGAGCCCAACGCGGTGACGATCGGTACGGTGCCGTTCGGGAAGTCGCTCTCCGTCATGTTCACACATGATGTCGATTTTACGGCGTCCATGGCGAATGCAGTTGCCTATGCAGAATTTGAACGAAGCAAGGGCCTGACCGGAACCTACTTTATTCAGGCGAAATACATTCGGGATTATAACGACGACATTTTTTTCGATGAGGAAGGGGTACGACATCTTGCCAGATTGGCCGAACTCGGTATGGAGTTGGCCAGCCACACCGTTGCACACTCCGCCTCATTCAACACGTTTCCCATGGGGACGGGGCAGGAACAGTACCCCAGTTACCGTCCATTTGTGAAAACCCGCTCGAAGGCATTCGGCGCATCGATTCTTGGTGAACTGCGCGTGAGCAAGTTTCTCATCGATCGGTTAGGCGGCGGCCCTGCGATGGTTTCGTTTCGGCCCGGTGAGCTGTCGAATCCGTTCGGCCTGCCGCAAGCCTTGGTGGCAACCGGGTTTCGCTATAGTTCCGCGGCGACGGCGAACAATTCATTGACGCACTTGCCGTACCAGATGACCTATGACCGGTTGTCGGAGTTAGAAGTCGACATCTTCAAATTTCCCGTCACCATTGAAGACGAGGAATTGCCGCCGATGGGAGAACGTATCCCGCAAGCTCTAGTGTTGGCGAAACAGATTGCTCGATATGGTGGAACTGTCGTGGTGCTGATTCACCCGAACATACTCGGTCACAAGCTTGAGTTCGAGAAGCAATTTTACGAAGCGGTCAAAGACTGGGCCTGGTTCGGATCCATGCGGGAATTCGGGGACTGGTGGTCGGCTCGCAACTTGTTGCAGGTAGACGTGGCCGGCAAAGCCGATCGAATGATGGTATCCATCAATGCACCTCGACGAATCTCCGGTGTGACAATCGAAGTGCCGATCGGGTGGACCTTGTTGCCGCAAAGAGGAGCGAGGCAAGACGGGCACGCGATCATTCTGGATGTGGTCGAGCAGACACGGATGCTCCAATTCGCCGTCGCCGGGGCGCAACGGGACCTCTAGTTGGAGACTGCCATCTCGTCTCCTTCAGCCTAGGCAAAACCCAGGGTGGAGGGGAACGGACCCCATCCCTCTTTCCGGTGGCCCGTCCCGACCATCTCGCCTGTGACCACACCCTTCGTCAGCTGCCGAATTTCGCCGGAAACTGTTTCGCGATGGCATTCGTCAACGTATCGGCAATCACATAGACATGATGCTCCATCGCCGTCCAGGTCTCGTCCTCACCCTGGTAATCTTTGTCCTGAAACTTGTTGATTTGAACCACGTGATGGCCAATATTCGTGGCGAACAGGCTGCGGACCGTGTCTTTGGGGAGGTGCGGATTGATCTGACTGAGAAGGTTGGCGATCGAGGCGCCTGTGGCTATGGCCGTCCCCTGGCGGCGCTTATCCCCGGCAACTGTGGCGTCTGAGTAGGCCTGAATCATATCATCGTGTTTTGTGAGGAGGGTACGAAACCGCCCAGCTGTTGCATCGCCGTAGAACGAAGCCAATGTCTTTGCCATATCTCTTGCGTTGGCCGCCACAGCTTTCTCTGCAAAATCTCGAGATCTCCGATCCCCTTTTGCGTTATCCATCACGACATGGCGAATCCAAAACACATGTCGAGACCACTCGTCACGCAACACGGCCTGCAGGTCGGCCACGGTGACCGGATGTGGGTCTGATACCGAACTTCCTTCATGTGCGCAACCCCCTAGGCCGATAATGGTGAAGACCAGCAGTGCGACGGAGCGATGCAGTGTGTTCATGGCAACCCCTTCCTTACCGTAAGAGCCTGTTCACAATCTCTTGAGGACTTTGTGATACAGGTCTTCTTCTCTACCGAGGAGGCTGTGTATGCGCCAGAGCTACCCAAGCGATATCCGTCGCGAGATGTTCAAGACGCTTCTGCCAATTTTGGAAAGGGCACGAAAGAAAACTCGCCCACGCGAAGTGGACTTGTATGAGGTCTTCTGTGGTGTGACCTATGTGCTCAAGAGCGGCTGTCAGTGGCGGATGTTGCCGAGAGAGTTTCCTAAATGGCGAACCTGCTATAGCTATTTCCAGCAATGGAGCGAATTGCAGGAGAGCGGCATCAGTTTCTTGGAAGACGCCTGAAACAAATGTGGTTGGCGCGGTGCGACAACGCGATGGTCGGACCGAAAAGACCAGCTTCATCATCATTGATGCACAGAGCGTCAAGAACACGGATACCGCCGTAGGGAAAGGCTATGATGGGGGGAAGCTGGTCTCGGGCATCAAATGCCATCTCGCCGTCGATACGCAAGGCCTACCGCACGCGATTCACATCACGACCGCCAACATCACCGATAGGGCCGGAGCGCTTGCCGCATTCAGATTGCACAAAACCAGCCTCTCTGAAGTCAAGAATGTGCTGGCCGATGCGGGCTATACGGGTGAGACATGTGCCGAGCGCGTACAGGCCATGCTCGGCTGTCCCGTCGAAATCGCCAGACGCAGCGAACTCCATACCTTTGCCATCATCCCGAAACGCTGGGTGGTTGAGCACTCCTTTGCATGGCTCGACAAATGCCGCAGGATCTGGAAAACCTGTGAACGCAAACTCCGAACCAGTCTCAATATGATGGTATTCGCCTTCCTGGTTTTGCTTCTCAAAAGATTATGAACAGGCTCTAAGGTTAGATAGACGTCCTTTTTATCCTGCAGCAGAAGTAGCGGTTCTGGTCCTTCAGATCTGTGCAGATGATCAATATGATCTATGCCGCGTTCACATATCGAACGTGTAAACGTCATGTAAACAACGGGTAGCCAATCGCAGCATCTCAAGGAGGGTGACAGGCCTTACAGAAACATGTACAGCGCAGCCACCACACCAAAGAATTCGGAGGTGTTCTTCCCTCTGAGACTGAACCATGGACCGGCAATCAGCCCGACGTGTTGCGTGAAGTGGTATTCCACGGCCGGCGCAATGGAGAGAAGATTGCTATATCCTTTGCCTACCATCGCCGGCTCACCCTGTACACCCACACCCGCTGTTCCGTAAAAGTTCGTCGCATTGATGGTCTGGAATCCGATATCGAGTGCGAGCACCACATGTCGTGTGAGTGTGTATTCTCCCGCAATGCTGAAGGTGGTTACAGATCCAGGTTCAACACGCCCCATGGTGTCGAATCCTCCACCGTAGGCATTGAATCCACGCACCCTGACAGGCGAGTAGAAGCCGTAGGATGCATTCAGGCGGTACCTCAACACATGATCTCCTCCCAATCGCAGTACTTTCTGTACGGCCAGGCCTAGTGTCGTGCCAAACGAGCCACCTCCAATCCCGCCCAGGCTGACCGTTGACGGCCCGAGATCGTTATAGCGGCCAGTCGGAAAGACTTCCTGAACCCAGAGGAGCACATATGGAAGCCATGAATCAGAATCGCCTTTCAGTACTTGGAATCCCAGCTGGAGGGGCAAATCGCCGAATCCGGAGATACGGTCACTTGATGAGGAGTTCTCAAGCCACTGCGGCGCGATTCCAATATCGATCCGGCTCGTGAGGCCGTAGATAAAGAATGTTTGTTGAATGATCGTGCGTGACACGGTGGCCGAATGCAGGCGCCAGTTGTCGTTATACAATCCACCATAGCGTGTATAGAAGAAGTAGGGCTGCACGACCAGATGCCTCGGATCGAGTGTGCGGCCTCTCGTCGACAACAGTGTTCCCGTGAACCAGGGATCGGAAGATGGGTGCGGGTGGGGCTGAGAACTTCCACACCATCCCAATTCTGACAAGCAGATGCACGAGATGAGCATGCTCAGAACAAACTTGGAGAGCATTCCTACCGGAGGAGTGGGTATATGGTTCTTGGGCATAGCGAGGCGATATTCTCCAAATATCAACTCAGGACCTTTCCCATGAATCTCGTTCATCCCGCGTGCCATCTGGAATCAGCAGGGTCCTGCAAATCGTGGCGTTGTGTGATCTGGCACATCCAAATTGAAATGTGTCAACCCTTTTTGAGGTCAGACTTACGCATCCACATAGGTGTTGTATAAATTATCGAGTCCTGTAGTCCAACGTACAACCGCTGGGTCCCTCTTTCAGTGTGCCCGCGCACATGGCGTGTATCCATGCACGGCAGGTGTGCCCCCACACGATAGTTTCTAGCCTTCGCTACTGCAATCGCAATGAGCGTCACATATTTGTGGGTACTATTCTTGCTCGGAATTTCTCAGGAGACCAAACCGAGGTTCTATGCAATTGGCTGCGGCGCTCATCACGATCCTATCACCGCTGATGGGAAGTTCTCTGATCATGCTTTTGGGGTCTTCCCTTGGGGAGCGTGCGGCCAGGATCGGGATAGCCGGCATGAGTCTTTCGACAGGAGCGGCACTGTTCTCGCTTTATGCGTTAGTCCAAGGTTTCCCGCTTCATTTCGTTCTCCCAGGATTGCCTGATCTTATCGCACCACATTTGTTCATCGATCGACTCTCGGGTGTGATGATGGTGCTCGTAACCGGGGTCAGTCTGGTGATCCACGTCTATTCCAGCCGATATATGCAGGGCGATCAAGGCTACATCCGGTTCTTCAGTCTCTTGAGCCTTTTAACCTTTGTTTTGTTGCTGCTGGTCACCAGCGGGCACCTTCTCTGGTTGTTCGTCGCTTGGCATGCCGTCACCTGGCTTCTCCGAACGCTGCTCGCATTTCACAAAGATAGCCGCGCAGCCCAAGAAGCGGGACACACAACGGTACGTGTACAGGTGTTGGGGGATATGGCGCTGCTGGTGGGCATTGGATTGATCTACACGACATTTGGCTCACTCGACTTGACGATTCTCTACGAGATGTGGAACAGCGGTGTGACTGGTCTAGTCCTTGGCGCGGGAACTTGGTGGGAGATTTCAGCCAATACGGTTATCACACTCATCATTGTCCTCGCCCTGCTGACAAAGTCAGCTCAGTTTCCATTTCACATTTGGTTGTCAGGCACAATCGAGGCTCCGACACCGGTCTCCGCCATACTGCATGCTGGAATCGTCAATGCCGGTGGGTTTCTCGTAAATAGACTAGCTCCGCTCTATGGGTCGTCGCCCACCACCCTGTATATCCTCTTCGCCATCGGTGTCTTCACGGCTTTGATCGGGGCCTTGACCATGCTGACACAGTCCAGCATTAAACGAATCTTAGTCTACAGCACGATGGGACAGATGGGGTACATGGTCATGGAATGCGGCTTAGGCGCATTTGCCTTAGCCGTTTTTCATCTCTGCGCTCATGGGCTCTTCAAGGCAACTTTGTTTCTCAATTCTGGAACCAATATCCATAAGGCAAGAGCGGAGTTCATCATGCCAGAACTGCACGCGGTTCGTACGACAGCCGGCTTTGCGCGTGAAACCTGGGTCATCGGGTTGTTCCTGACGCTGGTGATGCCGCTGGCGATTTTGTTACTTGCCCATGGTGTCATTCACATCCCGCTCTTTGAAACTCAGGGCACCATGATTTTCCTCTTCTTCGCGTGGGTCACTTCTGCCCAAGCGATTTTCAGCTTGTACAGGCTGGGTTCCCGGGCTTCGTGGAAAGTGTCTGCCACGATGGTCGTGACGGTGGTGTTTGTCGGGTTCACCTATCTCTGGGCTGGAGAGTCGTTCACTCACTTTTTATATCCAGTCCCCGGGCAAGCAGTCGCGTATTTCCAGGCTGCTGCATGGCATCAAGGGTTGTTCGAGACTTTTGTTGCCGTCGCCTCACTGGCGATCGTGGCTGTCTGGGGAGTGCTGTATGCCAATGCTCACGGCATGAAGATGCCGTTCCCGGGATGGCTGGAATCCCTTCATCGAAAACTGTATGTGGCCTTCCTCAATGCGCTGTATGTGGAAGATCTCTTTCGCGCACTGAACCCGTTTGCGGATCGTACGCGTTCCACGAAGTCGTATCGAATCCGGACGAGGAGCGGATCCTGTGACGACGCAGTGTGAAACAGATCGATTCACTGATGCACAACGAATGGAGCTACGCTCTTACGTCCAATTGGCGGGGGAGTGTGTTTCTCAGTATTGGCCTATGCGAACCTTTATCCACCACAATCCGCTCCATGGACTGGAGGGGATGCCGTTTGAACAGGCCGTGCAGCAGGGAGAACGGTTGTTCGGTGGAAGAGGATATTTGAGTCACGAAGAGTATCGCCGTCATTTCAGAGAAGGACGTATCACGCGTGAAGATCTTCTCGTGGCACTCGAGTCGATTACGCTGGATAAGAACATTACGTTTGCAGGCCGACCTCTTAACCATCAAGAAATTCTTGCGGCCGTCATGGTGTCCGGTCTTGCCGACTCAGATGGGGCCGGCGACCATACCGATAGCGGGCTCGGTGTCGACCGAGTGCTCACCTGGCTTCAATCTCGCCCGATGTCCACGCAAGCCCGAGGCAATCCGAGTCCTTCGGCCGAAATATCGAATCTGTCGGAACAGGAAACGCTCAGTGCTTGGTGCGATGCGACACTGGGCACCACCCTTGTCGAACGTATCAACCGGGAAATGGTGAAGTGGTGCAGCTCGTTCCTCGATGAGGGCGAGGCGGGTTGGAGCATGCCGGGGCGCGATCGGACTTTCTATCGCGCATGGAAGTTGCTCGCGGTTCATGATTTCACTTTGCGCCTCATGGGCATTACGGAAGCGGCTGCAAAGATTCGTACACTGCCTGAACGCCCGGAAGATGCCGTCCTGGAACATCTCGCGCACATGCATATTCCCAAGCCAGCTTGGGAGTCCTATCTTGCGTTGCATCTGGCCGCCCTGCCGGGATGGACCGGTTATCTCAAATGGCGATCGCAGCAAACAGATCATCCCTGGCAGGCAGCGTACCCGGCAGATCTCGTAAAATACCTGGCTGTGCGGCTGTTCTATGAACGAGAGCTTGTCGATACTGCCTGTCGAGATGTGTTGGGGGTCGAGGGCCATAAGGAGGCGATCCGCCGCTTTGTCGAAGCCCATCCACACGCCTATATTCTGCGTCGAGCTTGGGTCAATCGACAGGTAGATGACCCCTTCCGGCAACAAGTTCGTCAGCTGCTGAAGGTGAAGACCCGCCATGCGCACCACAACTGGGAAGAACTCGGTCTCCGATATGAAGCCCATCGGCATACCCACCACGTCCAACAACGCCTTCGGCGATTGGCCTCACAGCTTATGGGTCTGGCAAAGGCGCTCGCACAAGATCCGGAGGCAATCGAAACGACCGCGCCGTCGGATCTTCAGACGCTAAGCGAATGGCTGGAAAGCTTCTCATCGCGTATGCAGTCTTCAATATGGCTGAGCGCGTTTGAGGGGGGATACAGAAGGCGAATTCTCCAGGAGTTAAGTGCAAGCCCCAAACACGTGGAGACGGGGTTCTCCGTTCGTCCATCGAGAGCCCTGGCCCAGGTCGTATTCTGCATCGATGTACGAGCCGAAGTATTTCGTCGCCACCTGGAGCAGTTGGGCGGGTACGAAACATTTGGTCTTGCGGGATTCTTCGGCATCCCGCTCGACTATCAGCCCTTCGGTGCCCATCAACCGGTCGCGCACTGCCCTGTTCTGCTCAAACCCAAGAATCGAGTCTGCGAGATCCCTCGAAGTTACCACGGACTTTTGGTGGAAGAACGAAAACAAGCGGACCAGTTGACCCGCACAGCCACTGAATTGCTGCATGACTTGAAGGGCAATGTGGTGACACCCTATGTCATGGTCGAGGCGATCGGCTGGTTTTTCGGCGTTCCTCTAATAGGCAGGACGCTCTTTCCTACTTGGTATGCAAAGATCAGACGGTGGGCTCAACGTGTGTTCATGCCGTCATTGGCGACCACTCTGACGGTGGAAACACTACAACGGGAAGAGGCCGAGGAAATGGTTGCTACCGAACAGCGAGCAATCATTCGGGAGGTCGTCCGCCAGAGGTTCGCTCTCGACGGCGCCGTGCTCTCGCCGACGCTGCTTGAGAACATTAGACGAGCAGCGATTGGTAACGCCGACAGTGGTTACGGGGATATTGCGAACATACTCAGCCTGACACCTGAAGCGGAGGCGGCTTTCTATCAGGAATTGCGCGATCGGCATCGCATCAGTCCAAGGGGAGTCGCCGCGTACTTAGATCGTCTCACACACACGGGATTTTCCTCAGGCGAACAGGCCTACCTTGTTGAGGCGGCTTTACGGCTCATGGGGCTCACAGCCAATTTCGCGCGTATCGTCCTGTTCTGTGCGCACGGCAGCACCTCGCAGAACAACCCCTACGAAGCGGCGCTCGATTGCGGCGCCTGCGGTGGAAATCACGGACTGCCTAACGCTCGTACGATTGCAGCAATGGCCAATAAGCCAACCATCCGGGAACTATTGAAAAGTCGCGGTATCCTGATTCCTGCGGACACGCAGTTTTTGGCGGCAGAGCATGACACGACGACTGACTGTGTCCGCATCGTCGATTTGGAAGACGTTCCGGCCACTCACCGGAAAGATCTCGAACGATTACTGCTCGATCTTGATCGAGCCGGTGAACAGGTGACATTGGAACGGGCTCAAGCCTTGGCGCCCTATACTTCACGTGATGCGCGTTCAGCTCGGCAATCAGCCAGACGGAGGAGTGAGGATTGGGCAGAAGTGAGACCTGAGTGGGGGCTCTCAAAGAATAGTTTGATTGTGATCGGCCGTCGGATCTGGACCCAACACCTGAATCTAAAAGGTCGCTCGTTTCTTCATTCGTATGACTACCGACAGGATGCGGCGGGGAAAATCCTTGAATCGATCATGACTGCACCGCTGGTGGTCGCGCAATGGATCAATATGGAGCATTATTTTTCGTCGGTCGATAACGAGGTGTACGGAAGTGGCAGCAAGGTTTACCATAATGTCGTAGGCCGTATTGGGGTCATGACCGGAGTCTGGAGCGATCTCAGACTTGGGCTTCCGGCCCAAACCGTCCTGAATGGGTCTATGCCCTACCATGAATCTATGAGATTACTGACTATTATCGAAGGACCGAAGGAGCGAATCGATCGGGTGATCGACAAACATCCCCTCTTGGACCAGTTGATCACTCTGGGGTGGCTTACCCTGATTTCGCTTGACCCGACCGACTACCGATTCTATCGGTACGATCGCGTCAGGGGTTGGATGAAGGAAACCTAGCAGCAAGGAGGCGGCAGTTATGGCTGGACTGACATTGCATCCGATGAAGGAAATCAAGATCATTGTGCAGGGCGAACATTTGAAATTTGTCACTGAGCTTTTAGACCGAACCGGCGCTACCGGCTACACCATCATCAACAACGTATCCGGTAAAGGGCATGACGGCTTTCATGAGGGGCACCTGGTGTTTGATGATACCAGCAGCCAAGTAATAGTGTTTACCGTCGTGCCTGACAGCAAGGTTGAGCCTATCTTGGCCGGGCTGGGTCCACTTTTCCATAGGCATTCCGGTGCCATGTTCGTGAGCGATGTGGCAGTCAGCCGACGAGAGCACTTTACTCCCAAATAAGGAGTGATCGGGCCAACTGATTCCACGTTGGTTTTCTCATGCCGCATGTAACGGAGGGCTTGCCAAGCCGAGGTCTTCCCCAGGTTCAGCAGAATGCACCCGACCCTGATACTCTTTCCAAGCTTAGGTTATGGATCAACCGTCAAAGACGGTCCAAGATTTCTTAGTGGCCTTGGGCTCCCTTAAAGAGCCTGCAGATGTGGCTAGACTGACTGGGGCAATCTGAGAAGTAGCTGCGGTCAAGACAGGACATGCCCCATCAGGTGCCGCCTGACATACAATATTGTTCAATGGAGAAGGTGCTCAAAACACGAGAGGACAACTATATACTCAATCGTTGCGGCTCAGATACTGTCTGCCATGATGAGACGAATCAGTGTGTAGACGATAGATTCATAGGTGCGAACAATTTAATAACGACAGTGCTCAGACCAGCTTTCGGGTCCAGGTCTGTCAGGATGTTTTGGACCTTCACGCCAATGGCTTTCTCAATGCGTGCTTGCAGCACATGCTGACAGGAATCAAGCATGGCGCGGTGAAAGCGGCGAAGCAGCTCTTGGCCTTCCGGTGACCGTGCGAGTTCCTTCTCCGCGGGAATGGACACACTTCTCGTTGAGGTTATGTAGATGAGATCATCGAACACGTTGGCCTGCACGTGGGAGTAGCTGGACTTCATGAACTCTGTCTGAAAATTCAGGACGGCAAGCGTGACGGCATACTCGATCTCGGCTCTATTAAGGGTCATCTCGGACATGATCTAGATCCCATCTTCACGCCAGGAACAAATCCACTGTCCAGTTTCAGGGTCTTCGAGTTTTGTGCTGAAGCGATCTCGAAGAAAGGTTTCTTGTGGCTCGGTGAGTATTGGTGAGGCGATATGCTGACAAAGAGATGAGAGTTCCAACTTCGACACAAGAACCTCTACGCCTTCCCAGGCGGCAATGCCTAGGTCTTCAGCCGTCAAGACTTTCATGCTTCGCCTCCGGTGAGATGCGGGCCGATCCATGGCGGAGGCGATGGACGCTCGAATGAGCGCCATCGCCTCGATGCGCGCCTCAGTAGGCTTTGCTGAATCCGGCTTCACCGTCGTAGTTCCACAGCTTTTGCGCTGCGGACCACCACCAGCCCTTCTTGGTCAGGGCGTCCAGGAAGGTATTCACATCCGCATCCTGCACATCCTTGGTCGCCATGAACCGGCATCGATACCAGTTCACTTGGAGGAGATCGGGACTCACGAAGCCAGGCCAGACCTTCGTACCTCTGTTTGAAATGAATTCACATTTGAACGGTCCGATATCGTCGAACTTCGGGATGCCTTTGTCCGTGATGATGTACATATCGATTCCGACGAGCTTGATGTCTCGCTTCTTCTTTGTCGCCTTGGCGGTTTCGGTAAATGTTGGCATGGGATATCTCCTTGTTGAGTCTGTGCACTCGGGCTCAGGCCTTTGCGTGCATCTTATCCACGATTGCTTGCGCATACTCGTCCGTTTTGGCTGTTCCGCCGACGTCGTATGTCACATGCTTTCGCTCGTCGAGCACTGCGAACATGGCCTTTTCAAT
>WBZP01006456.1_pt1 | contig 11605 bp, 11 predicted proteins | sample 5204301 | NCBI WGS metagenome assembly WBZP01 (sample SAMN12412401, study PRJNA552823) | activated sludge metagenome | isolation source: activated sludge from nitrification reactor of wastewater treatment plant... | place: USA: Pennsylvania | collected 2017
TGCCCTTCAGCAGGACGGTGGCACCGAGGTCGTCGGCCAGCGCGCGGGTGGCGCCCACCCGGTCGTCGCCGGGTGGATGGCCGGCCAGGCGCTCGAACTCACCGGCGTGCGGGGTGAGTACCGTCGGCGCGGCGCGGGACCGGACCAGCTCGGGATGCCGGGACAGGATGGTCAGCGCGTCGGCGTCGACGATCACCGGCAGGTCGGTGGCCAGTACCGCGCGCAGCGTCGCCGACTCGGCGTGTCCGGTGCCGAACCCCGGTCCGATCACCCAGGCCTGCACCCGGCCGGCGGCCTCCAGCCCGGGCGCCGCCACCACCTCGGGCCAGTGCGAAACAACTTGGGCCGCCGCACTTCCCACGTATCGGACCATTCCGGAGTGGGTGGCGACGGCTGCCCCGGTACACAGCACCGCCGCCCCCGGATAACCGTCGGAACCGGCCAGCACGCCCGTCACGCCCTGGCTGTACTTGTCGTCCTGCCGCCCCGGCAGCGGCCAGCGCGCGGCGACGTCGGTGCCCTCGAATCCCAGCAGGTCGGTGGCCGGTAGCTCCAGGCCGATGTCGACGAGGTGGACGCGGCCGCAGTCGGCCAGCGCGTGCACGGGTTTGAGCCCACCGAAGGTCACCGTCAACACGGGGTGGACCACGGGACCCGTGACGGCCCCGGTCAGGACGTCGACACCGCTGGGCAGGTCGACCGAAACCGTGGGTACGTGGGCGGCGTCGGCCGCTTCGAACACCGCGGCGGCCGCGGGGCGCAGCGGGCCACTACCCGAGATACCGACGACGCCGTCGATCAGGAGGTCGGTGCCCGGTGCCACCGCGGGCACCTCGCGCCCGCCGGCCCGGCGGAACGCCGCCCGGGCGGCGGGATGGGCGCGGACCGGGTCCAGGAGCACGGCGTCGGCGGCAGCGCCGCGGCGGCGCAGGAAGGTGGCCGCCCACAGTGCGTCGCCGCCGTTGTCGCCCGATCCGACCACCGCACAGACCCGTCGGCCCGCCACCCCGCCGGTCCGGCGGCGCAGCTCGTCGGCGATCGCGATGCCCAGGGGCCACGCGGCGCGCCGCATGAGCGCACCGTCGGGTAGCGCGGCCAGCAGCGGTGCTTCCGCATCGCGGATCTGCTGACCGGAGTAGTAGTGCCGCATCGGCACCCAGCGTAGAGATCAGTTGCGGGCGTTGGACCGATACTGGCTGGGTGTGACGCCGACGCGATGGCGGAACGTCGACGCGAAGTGGCTCGGAGTGGAGAAGCCGACCCCCTCACCCACGGCACGGATCGGCATCTCGGTGGATGCGAGCAGGCGTTGCGCCTCGTCGATCCGCCGGTTGAGCACATATTGGTAGGGGGTGTCGCCGAAGGTGGCCGTGAACGCGGTGACGAACGCGCTGACCGGCATCTTGGCCAGTTCGGCGAGCGCGCTCCAGGCTGATGTCGGAGGCGAGTTCATCCTTCAGGTGTTCCGCGATGAGTCGCCGGCTGCGGGCCGTCAGCCGCCGCGGTGTGCCGGCGGCCTCCGGGCGATCCAGCGTGTACTGATCACGCAGATGCAGCCGGACCGCCTCGCCGATACTCTCCCGCATCAGCAGCCCGGTGACGTCGTCGCGCGACACCAGGGAGCTCAGCCGTTTCACCGACTCGTGCACCAGCGGATCGTTGAATCCGAGACCGGGGCGCAGCTGACCGTGGCCCAGCACCCGCTCGGACACGGTGAGTTGGACGTACTCGATGGAGTCGCCAACCAGCACCGCCCCGCAGCGGTGACCGGCGGGAATCACCCAGACGTCACCGGGCTGCAGCGTGAGCGTTCCGCGCGGGCCGTCCTCGTACTCGAAGCGCATGGTCCGCAACCGGCCGGCGTGGTGCACGACGAACGTGTGGTGCGGTTCGTTGAATCTCCAGCGCGTCGGCGTGGTGACGCGCTCCCGGACGAACCGGTAGTCGAGCCCGCGGATGCTGAGGCGGGACTCACCGAGGATGTGGCGACCGTCAACGTGCAATGGTTGCCACTCTGCGGTTGCCTGCGGCGCAATACTAACCATCATCTCCCCGACTACACTTGCCAGATTTACATGGACGTGTGCGATCTTACTCATGAGTAAAATAAACACAACAGTTGACACGGGTGAATTGACCTATGTTGAGCTATGTTGCTGTCTACGCCATTAGTTAGCTGGCTGAATCTAGGCAGCGGATTTATGATCTTCCTTAATCCAAGTTGGACGTTCGCTGGCGGTTCGTGCGGTTCCCGCGCGTGGTCGGCGCACCTACGATCGGCACCATGAATTACGGCTATCCGCCGCCGGCCTACGCACCCCCGCCGAAGCCTCCGATCGCGGCGGCGGATCTGACCATCTCGGTCGTCGCCATGATCTTGACCGTCGTGGGCACGGCCGGCGCGGGATTCATGGGCCTGATGATGTTGGCCTTCACCGACTACTGCCCGCCCGAGACGTGCCACCTCGACGCCGGGGTGACGGCGATCATGACCGGCTTGGGCGTCGCGGCGCTGATCGCCGTCGTGGGCAGTGGGCTGACGATCGCCCGACTGGTCCGTCGCAAACAGGCGTGGCCGTTCGCGGTGGGCACGCTGGGCCTCTGCGCCGTGAGCTGCCTACTGGCGCTGTGGGGCTACACGCAGGCGGTCGGGTGACCGGGCTATTCGACGGTGACGGACTTGGCCAGGTTGCGCGGCTTGTCCACGTCATAACCGCGGGCCCGGGCGACCGCCGCCGAGAACACCTGCAGCGGGACGGTGGACAGCAACGGCTGGAAAAGCGTTGACACCGAAGGGATTTCGATCAGGTGATCGGCGTACGGCCGGACGGTGTCGTCGCCCTCCTCGGCGATCACCACGGTCACCGCGCCGCGGGCCTGGATCTCGCGGATGTTGGACAGCAGCTTGGAGTGCAGCAGCGCCGAACCCTTCGGCGAGGGCATCACGACGAACACCGGCAGGCCCTCCTCGATCAGCGCGATCGGGCCGTGCTTGAGCTCGCCGGCGGCGAACCCCTCGGCGTGCATGTACGCCAGTTCCTTGAGCTTGAGCGCACCCTCGAGCGCCACCGGATACCCGACGTGGCGGCCCAGGAAGAGCACGGCATTGGACCTGGCGAACCGCTCGGCGAGGGCCTCGACCGGGGCCATCCGGGTCAGGACCTCGGCCACCAGGTCCGGCATCGCCTCGAGTTCCTGGTACTCGCGGGCCACCTCGTCCGGGTATTTCGTGCCGCGGGCCTGCGCCAGCGCCAGGCCGACGACGTAGTTGGCGGCGATCTGCGCCAGGAACGTCTTGGTGGCGGCCACCCCGATCTCCGGTCCGGCGCGGGTGTAGAGCACCGCGTCGCACTCCCGCGGAATCTGACTGCCGTTCGTGTTGCAGATCGCCAGCACCTTGGCCTTCTGGCCCTTGGCGTGCCGGACCGCCTCGAGGGTGTCGGCCGTCTCGCCGGACTGGCTGATGGCGACCACCAGGGTGCTGCGATCCAGCACCGGGTCGCGGTAGCGGAACTCACTGGCCAGCTCGACCTCGACGGGCAGCCGCGTCCAGTGCTCGATGGCGTACTTGGCCAGCATCCCGGAGTGGTACGCCGTGCCGCACGCGACGATGAAGACCTTGTCCACCTCGCGGAGTTCCTGATCGGACAGGCGCTGCTCGTCGAGGACGATGCGCCCGTCCACGAAATGCCCGAGCAGTGTGTCGGCCACGGCCGCGGGCTGCTCGGCGATCTCCTTGAGCATGAAGAAGTCGTAGCCGCCCTTCTGCGCGGCCGACAGATCCCAGTCGATATGGAAACGACGTGCGGCGGCGGACTGGTCGGCGCCGTCGAAGCCCAGGATCCGATAGTCGTCGGCGGTGATCACGACGGCCTGGTCCTGACCGAGCTCGACGGCCTCACGGGTGTATTCGATGAACGCCGCGACGTCCGAACCGATGAACATCTCGCCCTCGCCGATCCCGACCACCAGCGGGGTCGACCGGCGGGCCGCCACGACGGTGCCGGGCTCGTCGGCGAACGCGAACACCAGGGTGAAATGCCCCTCGAGCCGGCGCAGGACCGCCAGCACCGAACCCACGAAATCTCCCGCCGTCGGGCCGTCGCGGAACGCGCGGGCCACCAGATGCACCGCGACCTCGCTGTCGGTGTCGCTGGCGAACTCCACTCCGTCGGCCCCGAGCTCGGACCGCAGGGCGGCGAAGTTCTCGATGATGCCGTTGTGCACGACGGCGAAGCGCCCGGACGCATCGCGGTGCGGGTGGGCGTTGCGATCGGTGGGCCGACCGTGCGTGGCCCACCGGGTATGCCCGATACCGGTACCGCCCTGCAGGTCCAGCGGGTCGGTGAGGGCCAGCGCCTCCTCGAGGTTGGCCAGCCGTCCGGCCCGCCGGCGCACCGTCATCCCGCCCGTGCCGTCCAGGACGGCCATGCCCGACGAGTCGTAGCCGCGATACTCCATCCGGCGCAGGGCGTCGACGACAACGTCGCGGGCATTGCGCTGCCCCACGTAGCCGACGATTCCGCACATGGTGAACCAGCCTAGTGCAGCTCCGGACCAACAGCCGCTGAGCTACGGTCGTGCGGTGGCCGCCATCAAGAAGCTCGTCGACGCCCTGTCCAGGCCCGGTCCGCACCGCGTCCTACGCGGTGACCTGGCATTCGCCGGGCAACCGGGCGTCGTCTACACCCCCGAGGACGGCCTCGGACTGCCCGGCATCGCCTTCGGCCACGATTGGGTCACATCGGCGGCCGGCTACGCCGGAACGCTGGAACATCTGGCGTCCTGGGGCATCGTGGCGGCGGCCCCGGACACCGAGCGGGGCATCGCCCCGTCGGTCCTGAACCTGGCGTTCGATCTCGGCACGACCCTCGACATCATCACCGGGGTGCGGCTGGGCCCGGGCCGGATCAGCGTGCACCCCGGCAAGCTGGCCGTCGCCGGACACGGGTTCGGGGCGTCGGCCGCGGTGTTCACCGCCGCCGGCCTCGGCAGCCGGCTGCGCGGGGTGGCAGCGCTCTACCCGGCCACCACCCGGCCGGCCGCCGAGGAGCCCGCGACGTCGCTGAAACTGCCCGGCCTGGTGATCGGCGCACCCGATGACGCCGCCAACGTCCGATTCAACGCCCTGGAACTGGCCCGCGCCTGGCCCGGCGCCGTCCTGCGCACCGTCAGCAAGTCCGAGGCCACCGGGTTGCCGGAGAATCGCCGCTTCTCGAAGTTCGCCGGCCTGGGCGGTTCCGACCGGGGCACCCAGCGCGCCGTGCGGCCGCTCCTGACCGGCTTCCTGCTCTACGTGCTGACCGGCGACAAGGAGTATCGGGAGTTCGCCGATCCCGAGGTGCGGCTGCCCCACACCGATGTGGTCGATCCGGACCATGCGCCGGTGCCGCCGGAGGAGAAGCTGGTCGCGCTACTGCGGCGGTAGGGCCAGGAATTCGGACTCGAACAGGCCGAGGATCACAGCGTTGTCCGCCACGGAGGTGTTCGTGGTGAGTTGCGAGAAGCCGAAGACGACGGCCCTCATCAACCGCGCCATCAACACCGCGTCGAGGTCCTTGGGCGTCAGGCCGGCCGCCTGACTGCGTTCGATGAGCGCGATGATCGTCCCGCTGACCCGCTCGGCCTCTTTGCGGTAGATGTCGGCCAACTCGCTGTGGCGCTGCGCATCGATGGCCGCAGCGACGAAAAATGCTGCCGCATTGGGTGATTCATGATTGAACGTGGTCGTTATCCGCACCAGCGTGACCAGGAGGTCGCGGTGCGAGATATCGGTCGTCATCAGGTAGCTCGACCGGGCGATCAGTTGTCCGTAGCGTGGTCGCAGACCGCTTCGAACAGGGCCTTCTTGCTGCGGAAGTGGTAGTAGACCGACCCCGCGGTTACCCCGGCCGCTTCCGCGATCAGGTTGTTGGTCGACGGGCCGTAGCCGTATCGGGCGAAGCACAGACACGCGGCATCGATCACCCGTTGCCGGGTGTCGAGGCTGTCGACACCGGCAGGCCGACCGGGCCCCTGCCTGGGGGATCCGCCCATCGATGTCACACCGAATATCATGGCGCACCGCACCCCGTCGGGGTGAGTCAAACCACAGCCCCTACCTCCCAACCAACCGGTTGGGGTATAACTCTGGGATGCGCACCGGCATTTTCCTCAGTTACGCGGGCGGGTTCAAAGAAGCCGCCGAGCAGGTCGTCGAGTTCGAGACGGTGGGCGTCGACATCGCCCTCGTGGCCGAGGCCTACTCCTTTGACGCCATCAGCCAGCTCGGCTACCTGGCCGCCAAGACCGACACGATCGAACTGGGCACCGGCGTCGTCCCGATCTACGTGCGGACGCCGACACTGCTGGCCATGACCGCCGCCGGGCTGGACTACGTCTCCGACGGCCGGTTCCGGCTGGGCATCGGAACGTCCGGGCCGCAGGTCATGGAGGGCTTCCACGGCGTCCCGTTCGACGCACCGATGGGACGCACCCGCGAGGTGGTCGACATCTGCCGGCAGGTCTGGCGGCGCGAGCGCGTGCAGCACTCCGGCAAGCACTACCAGATCCCCTTGCCCGCCGACCGCGGAACCGGCTTGGGCAAGCCGCTTCGCCTGATCAATCACCCGGTGCGCGAACGAATTCCGATCACCATTGCCGCACTCGGTCCGCAGAACGTCGAACTCACCGCGGAGATCGCCGAGGGCTGGCAGCCCGTGTTCTTCTATCCCGAGAAGGCCCATGAGGTGTGGGGTGACGCGCTACGGGCCGGTGCGGCCAAGCGCGATCCACAGCTGGGCCCGCTGGACATCATGGTGTCCGCCAGCCTGGCGATCGGCGAGAACGTGGACGACCGGCTGGCGTGGGCCAAACCCCAACTTGCCCTCTACCTGGGCGGAATGGGCGCCCGGGGCAAGAACTTCTACCACGCGCTGGCAACCCGTTACGGCTTCGGCGAAGCCGCCGACCGGATCCAGGACCTGTACCTGGCCGGCCGCAAACAGGAAGCGGTGGAGGCGGTTCCGGACGACCTGGTTCGGCATGTATCGCTGGTGGGCCCTCGCGGCCTCGTCGCGGAGCGGCTGGCCGCCTACGCCGAGGCCGGGGTGACCACCATGCTGGTCCATCCGCTCGGCACCGACGATCGGGAATCGCTGGCCTTCGTCGAAGAGCTGCAGGCCCTCACCCACTGATCAGCTGCCGACCTGCGGGAGTTGGTCGGCGGCGATCTCGCACGGGGTGGCGGGCGGCTCGGGTTCCGGCGCCGGCTCAGGTTGCGGCGCCGGTTCGGGTTGTGGGGCAGCCGGTTCCGGCTCGGCGTCAGGCGGAATTTCGGCCGGCGGTTCGGATTCCGGCTCGGGCTTCTCGGGCTCGGGCTTCTCCGGCTCGGGTTCGACTTCGGGCTTTTCGCTGTCTTCGTGGGATTCGGGCTCGGGCTCATCATCGGGCTCGGGCTTGTCGGGCATATCGGGTGTGTCGGGTGTCTCGAGATTCTCGGGAGCGAACTGCGGCATGGTCGGTGTGCCACCACCCAGGTCCGGCATGGGCAGCGACGGAAGGGACGCGGGAGCAGCCGACGGGGGTACGACCGGCGGCTGCAGGGGCGCTACCGGAGCTGGCAGTGGTGCAGAAGCGTAGGTGTCCAACGGAATTGGTGATGGGGCCGCCTGCTGTGGCGGGGGCACTGACGGGGCCACCGACGCGGGCACGGTGGGCGGCGGCGCCGGCGCGGGAGGCGCACCGGTGGAAAGCGGGCCCGGCACCGCGAAACCGATCGGCCCGGCCGCGTCCAGCGTGGTGATGGCGCGCCGGTAGACGGCCCGCGCGTCGTCGTCGGCCTGCCGCATGGCCGCCGTCCACTCACCCAGGATGATGTTGTGCGCAAAGGCTTTCAGTTCGTCCCCGGCCGCCTCGCCGGTGAGCCACTCGGGCCGCACCGCACTCGCGACGGTCTGCGTTCGGGCCACCCGGGCGTCGACGATCCGCCACAGCTCCGCGCCGAGCATCGCAGCGGCCTCCGCCGCCAGTCGCACCGCCGACGCCAGCCGTGCGGCGGCCGCGGCATGCCCACCCACCAGGTCCGCGGCCTGCTCACCGGCCGGCCCCCGCCACGCCTCACTCAGCCGGCCGGGCTGGGCCCGCACCAGTTCCGCCGCCTCATCGGCCCGGACGGCGGCTGCGCGCAGCGTGCCCGCATCGGCGTCGAGTGCGATCAGATCGAGCCCGTCCTCGCTGCCGTAGACGTCGATCAGCCGGTAGCCGGCCAGTCCGCACGCGTCCACGCACCTCTGCAGGTCGCCCAGGGCCGCCCAACCGTCGCGCAGCCGCGCTGCCACATCGTGACCCACCGCTATCCGATCCGTGCCGCAGCGGTGCGTTCGGACTCCGCGTAATATTCTGTGGCAGAGCGTAATTCGAGCGATATTTCGCGTGCCGCGCGCGCCCAGTCGGACAACTCGTCGGCCCGCAGCGCGCACAGCCGCCGCAACGCCTCACCCTCGGACGGATAGCGGCGACCGGCGGTGGATGCGCCGAACGTCAGGGGCGTCGCGACCGCCACCAACTGGGCGACGGCATCGAACTGGCCGGCCACCGCACGCACCCCGGCGGCGTCGAGATCGACAATGTGCATACCCGGTTAGACGTGCCGGGTGCCGATTCGGTTCCGGCTCAGTGCTGATCGCTCACGGACTCGGCGACAGTCAAAGCCAGCCGGCGCGCCGTGTCCTCGTCGGCGGCCTCGACCATGACGCGAACCAGCTGTTCGGTTCCCGAGGGCCGCAACAGGATTCGGCCGGTGTCCCCGAGTGCGGCCTCGGCGGCCTGCACCGCCGCGCGCACCGACGGCGCGTCGGCGACGGTGGCCTTGTCGGCCACCGCCACGTTGATCAGCACCTGCGGCAGCGTGTTCATGGCGGCCGCCAGGTCGGCCAGCGGCGAACCCGTCTGGGCCATCCGGGACATCAGCCGCAGGCCGGTCACGATGCCGTCTCCGGTGGTTCCGAACGCCGGCAGCACGATGTGACCGGACTGCTCGCCGCCCAGCGAGTACTCCCCGGCCCGCATCTCCTCGAGCACGTAGCGGTCCCCCACCGCCGTGGTCCGGACGTCGATCCCGGCATCGCGCATCGCCAGGTGCAGACCCAGATTGCTCATGACCGTGGCCACCAGCGTGTTGGACGCCAACTCGCCGGAGTCCTGCATCGCCTTGGCCAGGACCACCATGATCGCGTCGCCGTCGACCACCTTGCCCGTCGCGTCGACTGCCAGGCAGCGATCGGCGTCGCCGTCATGGGCCAGCCCGAGATCCGCCCCGTGGGCGATCACGGCAGCGGACAGCGCGTCCAGATGGGTCGAGCCGCAGCCGTCGTTGATGTTCAGCCCGTTCGGTTCGGCGCTGATGGCGATCACCTCGGCGCCGGCGCCCCGGTAGGCCTGCGGCGCCGCGGCCCAGGCCGCCCCGTGCGCGCAGTCCACCACGACCTTGAGTCCGTCGAGCGTCGTCGTCGCCGCCTTCCCGGCGTGGCGCAGATACCGGTCCATCGCATCGGGGGCGTCGATCATCCGGCCGATCCCGGCGCCGACCGGACGCTCCCCCGGGCCGGCCGCGACGAGTTCGGCGATGCGGTCCTCGGTGGCATCGTCGAGCTTGTGGCCCCCGGCCCCGAAGATCTTGATGCCGTTGTCGGGCATCGGGTTGTGCGACGCGGAGATCATCACACCGAAATCGGCGTCGTAGGCATTGGTCAGGTACGCCACGGCCGGGGTCGGCAGGATCCCGACCCGAAGGGCGTCGACACCCTCGCTGGTCAGGCCCGCGATGACCGCGGCCTCGAGCATCTCACCACTGGCGCGGGGATCGCGGCCGACGACGGCGACGCGGCGATTGCTGGTTCGGGGCGCCGGGCCGTCGTTGACCAGCTGACGCGCGGCGGCCGAGCCCAGAGCGAGGGCCAGTTCCGCGGTCAGGTCGCGGTTCGCGACGCCGCGAACTCCGTCGGTGCCGAACAATCGACCCACAGGCACACCTCCATAGAACGCCGAAGGCGGGCGTGTCCGAGAGTGCGACACGCCCGCCAGCGGACGGAAACGATCAGCGCTTGCTGTACTGAGGCGCCTTGCGGGCCTTCTTGAGGCCGTACTTCTTGCGCTCGATGGCGCGCGGGTCGCGGGTCAGGAAGCCGGCCTTCTTCAGGGCCGGGCGATCCTCGGGCGACACCAGGATCAGCGCCCGGGCGATCGCCAGGCGCAGCGCGCCGGCCTGCCCGGACGGGCCGCCACCGTCGAGATGGGCGTAGATGTCGAAGCTGCCCTCCCGGTTGACGGTGACCAGCGGGGCCTTGATCAGCTGCTGATGCACCTTGTTCGGGAAGTAGTTCTCCAGCGTGCGGCCGTCCAGCTCGAACTTGCCGGTGCCGGGCACCAGGCGAACGCGCACGACGGCTTCCTTGCGGCGGCCGACGGTCTGGATCGGGCGGTCGATGTAGACGGGCTCACGCGGAGCGGGCTGTTCGGCCACGGGGGCCTCGGTGCTCTCCTCCACGACCTCCACGGCCTCGGGGGCATCCGACGCCTGCTCCAAGACCTCGGGGGCCTGCTCTTCGGTGGTCTCGATCTCGCTCACTGGCTCACCTGCTTGATCTCGTAGGTCTGCGGCTGCTGGGCACCGTGCGGGTGCTCCGGACCGGCGTAGACCTTCAGCTTCTTCTGGATCTGACGGCCCAGCTTGGTGTGCGGGAGCATGCCGACGATCGCGTTCTCGACGACGCGGGTCGGGTGCTTCTCCAGCAGCTCACCAACGCTGCGCCGGCGCAGGCCGCCCGGATAACCCGAGTGGCGGTAGGCGAACTTGTTGGTCAGCTTGTTGCCGGACAGGGCAACCTTTTCGGCGTTGATGACGATGACGAAGTCACCGCCGTCGGTGTTGGGGGTGAACGTCGGCTTGTGCTTACCGCGCAGCAGGTTGGCTGCCGCGACGGCAAGACGGCCGAGCACCACGTCCTGGGCGTCGATGACATACCACTCACGCGTGGTGTCACCCGCCTTCGGCGTGTACGTAGGCACAGCGCTTACCTCAATCTCTTCTCGGGTTATCAGTGCCGGTCAACGGCGTGCCCGCACCAGCAGAGCTGGCTCCCGGCGACCGACGTTGACCCGGGAATCTACGGCCCAGGAAGGGCCGCGCACGCCAACGGAGCAGCTTACCGGCCGCTGTCCGCGCAGGTCAAAACGCTGCGGTGAGTGCGTCGAGGAGCACCGGCCAGTCCGGGCGCACCGCGGCCCGCAGGTAGCCGTCGTCCAGCCCGGTGAATGTGTCGCAGCGCCGGATGGCGATATTGCGCTCCGCCAGCCGACGGCGGGTTCGGTCGGCGTCGTCCACGGCGAACAGGACGAACGGCGCGACACCGTCGACGACGGCCAGGCCCGCACCCCGCATCGCCGCCACCATCTGCGCCCGGCACCGGGCCAGGTCCTCGGCCTCGCGCCGCGCCTCGGCCACCCGGGCCGGGGCGCAACAGGCCGCCACGGCGATCATCTGCAAAGTGCCCATCGGCCAGTGCGGACGACGCGCGCTCAGCCGGGCCAGCACCTCCGACGCGCCCAGGGCGTACCCGACCCGGAG
>WBZP01006458.1_pt1 | contig 11603 bp, 7 predicted proteins | sample 5204301 | NCBI WGS metagenome assembly WBZP01 (sample SAMN12412401, study PRJNA552823) | activated sludge metagenome | isolation source: activated sludge from nitrification reactor of wastewater treatment plant... | place: USA: Pennsylvania | collected 2017
CCGGTCGTCTGGGGGCTGCTCACGTCGCTCAAGCCCGCGACGCAGGTCGTCGCCTATCCGCCGCAGCTGCTGCCCAGCCCGCCGACGCTGGCGAGCTTCGCCGCCGTCTGGACCGAGTCGAACTTCCCGGTGTTCTTCCGCAACAGCCTGCTGGTCACCGCGGTCTCGGTCGCGCTGTCGCTGGTGCTCGCCGTCCACGCGGCGTACGGCCTCGCCCGCTTCCACTTCCGCGGCAAGACGATGCTGATGCTGGGCATCCTCGCCACCTCGATGATTCCCGGCATCGCGATCCTGGTGCCGCTGTACAACCTCTCGGTGCAGACCGGGCTGTACAACACGCTGACGGGGATGGTCGTCGTCTACACCGCGTGGAACGTGCCGCTGCTCGTCTGGCTGCTGAAGGGCTTCTTCGAGAGCGTGCCGCTCGAACTCGAGGAGGCCGCCAGGATGGACGGCTGCGGCCGCTACCCGACGTTCTACCGCATCGTGCTGCCGATCGCGCGCCCGGGGCTGCTCGCCGGCTCGATCATGGCGATGATGTCGGTGTGGAACGACTTCCTCATCGGCTTCACGCTCGCGGTCAGCGAGCAGAAGCGCCTGCTGCCCTACGGTCTCTACGCCTACATCTCCAACATCGGCGTCGACTGGGGGCAGCTGATGGCGGCAACGGTGCTCGCGTTGCTGCCGGTGGTGTTCGCGTTCCTGATCATGCAGAAGTGGCTGGTCCAGGGACTGATGGCGGGCGCGGTCAAGGGCTGACGGCAGGCATTGCCGGCATTTAGGAGGGAACGATGAAGACAGGATGGAAGTCGGTGCTGTTCGCGGTACTGCTCATCTGCGGCGCCGGCGGCGCCGGTGCGCAACCCAAGGAACTCAGCTTCTGGACGTTCCTCGCCACGCAGGGCACCGACCCCCGGTCGACCGCGCTGCGCAACGTCGTCGACAGCTTCAACAAGTCGCAGTCGAACTGGGTGGTCAAGGTCGAGTCGATCAACTTCGCCCGGATCGACAACGTGGTGATCCAGTCGACGGCCGCCGGCCAGGGTCCCGACATCCTCAACGTCTACACCGACCAGCTGCCGATGCACGTCGCGGCCAAGACGGTGATGCCGCTGGACAGGCTGTTCGCGACGCTGCCCGCGGGCACCGAGAAGGACTTCGTCGCCGACCTCAACTTCATGCGCTTCGACAACCAGCTGATGGCGCTGCCCTGGGAGACCCGCGTCTGGCTGCTGTGGTACCGCAAGGACGTCCTCGACAAGGCGGGACTCAAGCCGCCGCGCAACGTCGACGAGCTGCAGCAGGTGGCGGCAAAGGTCTCCACCGACCAGGCGATGGGCTTCGGCTTCGGCGCTTCCACCGCCGCGCTCGGTGCCGGGGCGATGGAAGCGTTCCTGCCGCTGTTCTGGGGCGCCGGCGGCTCGACCTTCGACGCCAAGGGCAATGCCACGATCAACAGCGATGCCGGCGTCAAGGTCCTGTCGCTGCTGCGCGACATGGTCACCAGGAGCAAGGGGATGCGCTCGACGGTCGCCGCGATGTCGGTCGAGGATGCGCTGACCGGGATCAAGTCCGGGACGATCAACATGACGATGATGGGCAGCTTCCGCGTCGGTGCGGCGCGCAACGCCGCGGCCACCGGCAGCAACCTGCAGACCGCGCCGGTCCCCGGCTGGGGCGGCGACAAGCCCTCGCCGGCACGGCTCGCCGGCCAGACGCTCACCATCGGCGCCAACACCAAGTACGTCGACGGCGCGTGGGCGTTCGTCCAGCACTACCTGTCGCCCGCCTCGCAGCTCGAGTTCGCCAAGGCCGGCGTGATGCCGAGCCGGGTGTCGAGCTCACGGGATCGCTTCTTCACCGAGGACCCGGCGGCCAAGGAGATGGCGCAGTGGAGCGAGTACGCCAAGCAGCACGGGCGCATGGAGAAGACGCCGAAGGACTTCTCCAAGCTGTCGGAGGAGATCGCGAAGGCGATGCAGAAGGTCATCCTGCAGGGCGCGGACCCCAAGGCGGCGCTCGACGAGGCGGCCGCGGCGTACAACGCGCAACGCAGCTGACGCCGATCAGGATCAACGGAGACGCACGGCCATGGACATCAGGATACACAGCGAAGCGGACGTGGTGGTCGCCGGCGGCGGACCCTCGGGCCTGGTCGCGGCGATCGCCGCGGCCCGGGCCGGCGCCAGGGTCACGCTGGTCGAGCAGTACGGCTTCCTCGGCGGCATGGCGACCGCGGCCTCGGTCGGGCCGTTCTCGCCGTTCCACTACGACGACCGGCAGATCACGATGGGCATCCCCCAGGAGCTCGTCGAGCGGCTGATGGCGGCCGGCGGCAGCACCGGCCACCTGAAGTGCGTGCCCGAATACGGTTCCGGCTCGTACATGGCGTACTTCGACCGCGAGGTGTACAAGGCGGTCGCCTTCGACATGGTGCAGGAGGCCGGCGTGCGGCTGCTGCTGCACTCGTTCGTCGGTGGTGCCGTCGCCGACGGCGGGCGGGTCAAGGGCATCCGGGTCGCCAACAAGTCCGGTTTCCAGGACGTGCTCGGCGCGGTGACCGTCGATGCGACCGGCGACGGCGACGTCGCCGCGTCCGCCGGCGCCGAGTTCAAGTGGGGCCGCGAGTCGGACAGCCTCGGCCAGCCGATGACGATGTTCTTCGAGATGGCGAATGTCGACGTCGCCCGCATCCTCGAGTACATCGAGGCGAATCCCGACGACTTCGAGTGGTCGTCGCGGCTCCACTCGCGCACGCCGCTGCCGGCGCACCTCAACCAGACCTACTTCGTCGCCCAGGGCTACAAGAAGTTCGTCGCCGAGGCGAAGGCCAGGGGCGACCTGGTCCTCGGCCGCGAGACGGTGCTGCTGCAGAGCACGATGCGCGAGAACACCATCGTGTTCAATTCGACGCGCGTGGGCAAGCTGCGCGGCACCGACGTCGACGACTTCACCAAGGCCGAGATCGAGGGTCGGCGGCAGGCGATGTCGCTGGCCGCGTTCATGAAGAAGTACGTCCCCGGCTTCGAGAACGCCTACGTCTCGTCGACCGGCGCGCAGATCGGCGTCCGCGAGAGCCGGCACGTCGTCGGCGAATACCTGCTGACGCAGGACGACGTCGTCGAGGGCCGGCGCTTTCCCGACGTCGTCGCCCGCGGGTTCTTCCCCGTCGACATCCACGACCCGACCGGCGCGCGCGGCTACCAGGCCGGCGGCAGCACCTGGATCAAGCCGAAGGGCCCGTACGACATTCCGCTGCGCTGCCTGCTGCCGAAGAGCGTCGACGGGCTGGTGATGACCGGGCGGAACATCTCCGCCGCGCACGAGGCGCACGGGTCGCTGCGCGTCCAGGGCACGGCGTTCGCGATCGGCCATGCCTCGGGCGTCGTGGCGGCGGTCGCGGCGCTGGACAAGGTCGAGCCGCGCCGCGTCGACCTGGCGAAGGTCCAGCGCACGCTCGTCGGCCAGAAGGCGAACCTCGAGCTCGGTGCGACCGCATGACGGAGCGCCCCGAGCCCGAATCCGCCCCCCCGGTGCGCAGCCCGGGGAGGCATCGGGTGGGCGCGCTCGTCGACGACCGCAGGGGCCGCGAACACGTGAACCTGCGCGAGCGGGCCTACGAGGCGTTCACCGAGCGCCTGCTCGCGCGCCAGCTCCAGCCCGGGCAGTTCATCTCCCAGCGCAAGCTCGTCGAGGCGACCGGCTTCACGCTCGGGGCGATCCGCGAGCTGGTCCCGCGGCTGGAGGCCGAGGGACTGATCCGGACGGTGCCGCAGCGCGGCATGCAGATCGCCAACGTCGACCTGTCGCTGGTCCGCGATGCGTTCCAGTTCCGCCTGTTCCTGGAGCGCGAGGCGGTGGCGCGGTTCGCGCTGGCGGTGGGCGACGACGAGCTCGCCCGCTGGCGCGCCGATCACGAACGCGTGCTCGCGCGGCACGGTCGCGAACCCGCGCGGCGGGTGGTGGTCGACGCGCAGGCCGTCGACTGGCGCTTCCACGACCGGATCGTCGACGCGCTCGGCAACCCGATCGTCACCAACGCCTACCGCGCCAACTCGATCAAGATCCGCCTCATCCGCCACGAGCAGACCCGCCTCGACGACGGCCTGCTCGAGCCCGCGATGCGCGACCACCTCAACGTCATCGCGGCGCTGGAGGCACGCGACCCGCGCCGGGCGCAGGAGGCGCTCGCCGAGCACATCGACAACGCGCGCCGGCGCGCGCTCGAACTCTGAACGGGAACCAGGGAGCCTGAGATCATGGATGCAACGAGTGTCGTGGTCGGCGTCGACGTCGGATCGGCCAGCGTGCGCGCCGGCGTGTTCGACCTGGCGGGCCACCGGCTCGCGTTCGCGGTGCGGCCGATCCGGCAGTTCCATCCGCGGACCAATTTCGTCGAACAGTCGTCGGCCGACATCTGGCGTGCCTGCTGCGAGTCCGTGCGCGAGGCGGTCGGCGGCGCCGGTGTCGCGCCGGCCGCGGTCGTCGCCATCGGTTTCGACGCGACCTGCTCGCTGGTCGCCGTCGGTGCCGGCGGCCAGCCGGTGTCCGTCGCCGAGGACGGCGACCCGGAGCGCGACATCGTCATGTGGATGGACCACCGCGCCGGCGACGAGACGGCGGCGATCAACGCGACACGCGACCCGGCGCTCGCCTACGTCGGCGGCGAGGTGAGCATCGAGATGGAGCTGCCGAAGCTGCTCTGGCTCGCCCGGCGGTTTCCGGCCCGCTACGCGGCGGCGACCCGCTTCTTCGACCTCGCCGACTACCTCGTCTGGCGCAGTTGCGGTGCCGACACCGCGAGCGTCTGCACGCTGACCTGCAAGTGGAACTACCTGGCCCACGAGGGGCGCTTCCCGGAGGCGATGCTGGCCGCCGTGGGGCTCGGCGATCTCGCCCCGAAGCTGCCGCAGCGGATCCTGCCGCTGGGTTCGTCGCCGGGAACGCTGACGGCGACCGCGGCGGCCGAACTCGGCCTGCAGCCGGCCACCGTCGTCGCCACCGGGATCATCGACGCCCACGCGGGCGGCCTGGCGCTGGTCGGCACCCGGCCCGAGGGCGCACTGGCGTTGATCGGCGGCACGTCGAACTGCCACATGGTGGTGAGCCGCGAACCGGTGATGGTTCCCGGCGTCTGGGGACCGTACTTCGGCGCGATGCTGCCGGGCTACTGGCTCAACGAGGGCGGCCAGAGCGCGGCCGGCGCACTGGTCGACTGGACGTTGCGGCAGTGCCCGGCGTGGGTGCAGGCGAACGAGGCGGCGGCGCGCGAGGGCCGCAACGTCTACGCCGTGCTCAACGACTGGGTCGCCGCGCTCGAGGCCCGGGAGCCTCTCCCGGCGGCGAACCTGCACGTGCTCCCCGACCACCACGGCAACCGCTCGCCGCGGGCCAACCCGCACGCCCGCGGCGCCGTCGTCGGCCTGACGCTGGAGGAAGGGCAGGACGCGCTGGCGCGCGCGTACCTGGCGACGCTGCAGGCGCTGGCCTACGGCACCCGCCACATCATCGACAGCATGAACCGCGCCGGGCACCGGATCGACCGCGTCGTGATGTGCGGCGGCGGAACGAAGAACGCGCTGCTGCTGCGCGAGCACGCCGACGCGATCGGCCGCGACATCCACCTCGTCGAGGAGGAGGACGCGGTGACGCTCGGCGCCGCGCTGCTGGCGGCGACGGCGAGCGGCCGCTTCGCCGACATCCCTGCCGCCGCCGCGGCGATGGTGCGGCCCGGCGGGGTGATCGCGGCGCGTCCCGACGCGCGGGCTTTCCACGATGCGAAATACGCGGTATTTCTCGAACTTTACGACGATCAGCAGCGCTACCGCCAGCGGATGGCGCGCTGGCAGTGACCGACAACCAGGAAAGGAAATTCCATGTTGACGTTGACGCTTCCGGAAACCCGCACTCCCGCGCGGGTCGCGAGCAACGAGGTTCTGCTGGTAACCAACGCGGACCTGCGCGAGTCGGCCAACACCAGGTGCTGGCCGGTCCAGCGCGAGTTCGAGGACCGGCTCGAGCGCGTGCTGGCCGAGCGCTGGGGCCGCCGCGTGCGCCGGGCGCACGCGGTGAAGGCTGACAAGGGCCACGGGTTCATCAGCACCCAGCGCGAGGGCAGCGACGTGTTCGCCGCGCTCGACCCCGACGCGCCGGTGATCGTCCTCCTGACCGCGTGGCAGTACTCCCACCACCTCGCCCCGAGCCTCGTCCACCACCGCGGTCCGATCCTGCTGCTGGCCAATTTCGAGGGGACGTGGCCGGGCCTCGTCGGGATGCTGTGCATGGCCGGCACGCTGACCAGCCTCGGCAAGCGCTACTCGCGGCTGTGGTCGGCCGGATTCGACGACGAGTTCTTCTTCCGCGGCCTCGAGTCCTGGCTCCAGACCGGGAAGATCCTGCACGACAAGACGTACCTGCGCCCGGTCGACCGCGAGCACCCGGTGCTGGGCACGCCGGCCGGGCGGCAGGGCGTCGACGTCGGCAACTTCATCCTGCGCAACAAGGAGATCATTGGCCTGTTCGACACCTTCTGCATGGGCATGATCAACGGCGTGTTCCCGCAGAAGGCGCTGGCCGACATCGGGATGCCGCTCGAGGGCCTGTCGCAGTCCGACCTGCTGGCCGAGATGGCGCTGGTCCCGGGCGAACTGCGCGAGCAGTGCCTGCGCTGGTACGAGGAGCGCGGCATGAAGTTCGCGTTCGGCAGCGACCCGGCCACCGAACTCACCCGCGGGCAGGTGCTGGAGCAGTGCGCGATGCTCGTCGCGCTCGGCCGGTTCGTCGACCGCTTCGGCCTGTCGGCGGTCGGCGTGCAGTACCAGCAGGGGCTCGCCCGCTGCTGCGCGGCGTCGGACTTCGCCGAGGGTGCGATCGGCAACGCCGAGCGGTTCCCGATCCCCACGGCCGACGGGCGCATCGTCCGGCCCGGCAAGGCGATCCCGTGCATCAACGAGGTCGACATGGGCACGGCGATCCCGCAGACGATGCTCTGGCGGCTGCTCGACTCGCTGGGGCTGCCGGCGGAGACGACGCTGCACGACATCCGCTGGGGCAGCGAGTTCGAGGGCACGTTCTACTGGGACTTCGAGATATCCGGCGCCGTTCCCTTCGCCCACATCAAGGGCGGCATCGCCGGCTCGTCCGGCCACCGGCAGTCGCCGATGTACTTCCCCAAGGGCGGTTCGACGATCACCGGCCAGTGCAAGGCCGGCCGGTTCATCTGGGCGCGCGCGCATTACGAAGGCACGCAGGTGGTGCTGCACGTCGGCACCGGCCACGCGGTCGAACTGCCGGCGGCGGAGTTCGAGCGCCGGCGCCGGGCGACGTCGTGGGAGTGGCCGCTGATGAACTGCGTGCTCGACGGCGTGTCGCGCGACCAGCTGATGGCCGGCCACGAGAGCAACCACATCACGGTCGCCTACGTCGACGAGGCGGCGCTGGACGACGTGCTGCGGGCGTTCGTCGCCCAGGCGCTGACGCAGAACATCCGGGTACTGGTGGCCGGCAGCGCGCACGCGGCACTGGGCTGACCGCAGCCCGGCGGCTGCCGCCGGCGACCACCCTGCGCAATGCGGCGCATTGGTCGATAATCCTTCTGCGGACCCGGGCCGCCGCGGGAGCCTGCCGGCAGGTTGCCGCCGGCAGGCGCGCCACCCCGGCGCCCGCGTCCGACGGGCGATTCCCGCAAGTCGCTCGCCCGTGAACTCGTGCCCGGCGGCATGCGGCGCGGTGTCGGCGCCGGTTGCGCCGGGCGGCAGGAGACGTCCATGCCCGGGAACCGCTTGCGCCTCGTCTTCCTCATCGTCGCCCTGCTCCCCGGCAGCGGGTTCGCCGCCGGCACCGACTGCGACCGCGTCGTCTTTTCCGCCCATCCCGACTATCCCCCGTACCACTGGCAGGATGGCGAGCAGATCGTCGGTGCCAGCGTCGCCCTCACCGGGAAGATCCTCGACGCCATGGGAGTGCGCTGGGAGGCGCGTTTCGTCGGCCCGTGGCTGCGGGTCCTGAAGACCGCTGAACGAGGCGAGATCGACCTCGTCGCAGGGCTGAAGCCGACCCCCGAGCGCGCCCAGTTCCTCGCCTTCACCGCCGCGCCCGCGTTCCCGAACCCGATGGCGGTGTTCATCGCCAAGGCGCGGCCGATCCCGTTCGACGGCTTCGCCGACCTCGTCGGCAGGCGTGGTGGCAAGAGCGCCGGCGACCGCTTCGGCGACGAGTTCGACCGCTTCGCCGCGGCCAGCTTGACCATCGAGGAAGCCGACGGCCTCGGCGTCAACTTCGCCAAGCTCGCCGCCGGCCGGATCGATTACGTCGTCACCGGCCTGTACACCGGACGGGCGCAGCTGGCGGCGCAGGGCCTCGCCGAACGCATCGTCGCGCTGCCGCGGCTCGTCAACGAGGGATTCGTCCACCACGGGTTCGCCCGCAACGGGCGCTGCCTGGCGCTCGTCGCCGAGTTCGACCGCCGGCTGGCGGCGATCGCCCGCACGCCGCTGCCGCGCGAGTTGCTCGAGCGCGCACTCGCCGACTGGCGGCGCAAGCAGGAAACCGCCCCCAGGAAATGACCATGGCGCCGCGGACACGGGGAATCGCCTGGCGCGAAGCGGCGCTCGCCGCCACCTGGGCGCTGGTCCTCGGCGTCGTCTTCAGCGGCATCCAGGTCGCCGCCGACTACCACGACACCTTCGCCGAGGAGGAGACGGCCGTCGTCCAGTTGCTGCAGACGCTGCGTCACCCGGCGGCGCAGGCGGCGTACAACCTGTCGGTGCCCGCCGCGTCCGTCGTCATCGACGGGCTGCTCGCGTATCGGCCGATCCACCAGGCGCGGCTCGTCAACGACTACGGCGACCAGCTCGCCGGCGGGACGCGCGCCGCGCCGCTGCGCAGCGAGGACGCGTGGTGGCGGCCGTTCACGCCGGCGACGAGGGTCTACGAGCTGCCGCTGGTCGTCCCCGGCAATGCGCGGCCGGTCGGGCGGCTCGAGGCGATCGTCGACCAGGGTTACCGGATCGAGCACTTCCTGGCCGGCACGCGGCGGATCGTGCTGCTGGGCTTCGGACGCAATCTCGCGCTCGCCGCGGTGCTCGTCCTCGCCTTCCACCTGACGCTGACCCGTCCGCTCACGGCCGTCGCCCGGGCGATCTCCGACCGCCGGCGCGGACCGCCTGCGGCCGCCTCCGGCCGCGACCTGCCGGCGCTGCCGGAAGCCGGCCGCGACGACGAGATCGGCGCGATCGCCCGCGGCTTCGAGTCGTACGCCGCCGAAGCCGACGAGCGCGAGCGCACGATCGCCAGCACCGCGGCCGCGCTGCGCGAAAGCGAGGCCCGCTACCGCGACGTCGTCGAGACCGCCAGCGAAGGCGTCTGGGTCGTCGATGCCGACGGCATCACCACGCTCGCCAACGACGCGATGGCGGCGATGCTGGGCACGCGCCGCGAGGAACTCGTCGGCAGGCCGGTGTTCGACTTCGTCGACGACGCCGCGGTCGCCGAGCTGAAACGCCACCTCGACCGGCGGCGCCAGGGGATCAGCGAGCGTCACGAATTCCGCTTCCGGCGCGCCGACGGGACCGAGCTGTGGGCCGAACTCGCCGCCAGCCCGATCCTCGACGGCGAGGGACGCTACCTCGGCGCGCTCGCGATGGCGTCGGACGTGGGCGTCCGCCGCCGGCAGGAGGCCGCGCTGCGGGTGTCGAACGCCGAGCTCGAGCGCATCGTCGCGCGGCTCGAGCGGCATCGCCAGAGCCTCGAGCTCATCGCCACGATGAACGTGCGCCTGCAGGCGACTGCCGTCGAGGACGAGGCCCGGACGATCATCGGGGAGACCGGCGCGATGATGTTCGCGCCGCACTCGGGGTCGATCAGCCTCGTCGACGCCGCGGGCATGCTGATGCCGGTCGCCAGCTGGGGGGCGAACAACTGGCGACGCGCGGATGTCGCGCTCACCGAGTGCCACGCGGTCGCCGCGCCGGCCGCGCCGCGATCGCTGCAGTGCGCCGGGCGTTGCGCGGCCGTGGTACCGGGCGAGTCGCGCGACGTGGTCTGCCTGCCGTTGCGCGTCGACGAGACGGTCGTCGGCGTCGTCAACCTCGTCGGCGACGGAGCCGCGACCGGAGAACCGGAGGACCTCGAACGACGGGTCCGGCTGTTCGGCGAGATCGCCCAGCTCGGCCTCGCCAACGTCCGGCTGCGCGAGGCGCTGCGCGAGCAGGCGATACGCGACCCGCTGACCGGGCTCGCCAACCGGCGGCTGCTCGACGAGACCTTGCTGCGCGATGCCGCGCGCTCGATGCGCTCGGGCGATCACTTCGTCGTGGCGATGATCGACATCGACCACTTCAAGGCCTGCAACGACGCCCACGGCCACGCCGCCGGCGACGCCGTGCTGTGCGCGCTGGCCAAGGTGCTCGAGCGCGAGGTCCGCGGCGGCGACCTCGCGGCGCGCTACGGCGGCGAGGAGTTCGTCTGCCTGATGCACGACATGACGCTCGACGAGGCGCACCTCCGGTTCGAGGTGCTGCGCGAGCGCATCGCCGGGCTGCGTCCGATGCACCTCGGCGCCGATGTCGGCCCGATCACCGTGTCGATCGGACTCGCCGAGGCGCCCACCCACGGCATCAACCCCGAGGCGATCCTGCGCGCCGCGGACGAGGCGATGTATCGGGCCAAGGCCGCCGGCCGGAACTGCGTCATGGTGGCCGGTGGGACGCCGGTGCAGATCCCTCGCCCCCGGTTGGGCCACCCGGCGGTGGCGCCGATCGGCGACGACCGCCGCCCCACCACCCCCGCGCCCGCGACGGCGGCGATCGACGACGGCGCGGCCCCGCCCGGCCCGCCGACGATTCAGCGATAGAGCGTCCAGATCCGGCGCACCGACTGCGCGAAGCCGAGCAGCGCTTCGTCGCGCTCGACGTCGCCGCCGGCATGCACCTCGATCGTCACGGCGCGCAGCTTCGACGCCCGCCACATCGCTGCCTCCAGCACCTCGTGGATGCGGGCGGGACGCAGCGCCTTGGGCGTCAATCCGGCGACCGGATCGGGCACCGGGCCGGTACCGACGTGCACCTCGACGACGCGGGAGAAGTCGATGCGGTCGAGGAACGCCAGCGCGTCGACGCCGCAGCGCTGCGCGTTGAGGCACAGGTTGTGGACGTCGATGAGCAGGCCGCAACCGGTCGCCGCGCACAGGCGATTGAGGAATGCCGGCTCGCTCATCTCCTGCTGCGGAATCCCCGCCGGATAGACGTTGTTCTCCACCAGGAACGGTATCGGCAGCAGCGCCTGGATCGCGCGCACGCGGTCGGCAACGCGCCGCAGCGCGGCCCGGTCATAGGGCAGCGGGACGACGCCGTCGACACCTTGCGGGGAGTCCGCCCCGTCGACCACCGCGAGGTGCTCGCTGTACCAGCGAAAACCGAATCGGGCGTGCCAGCGGGCGATCCGCGCGAGGTGGCCGGCGTCGAGTGCACCCTTGCTGCCGATCGACAGTTGCATCCCGTGAGCGACGATCGGGCGCCCGTCGGCGATCGCATCGAGCAGCGACTCCGCCGCCGCGTCGCCGCGGCCGTCGCCGGCCTCCGCCGGATCGGACTCGGACCAGAACG
>WBZP01006460.1_pt1 | contig 11603 bp, 12 predicted proteins | sample 5204301 | NCBI WGS metagenome assembly WBZP01 (sample SAMN12412401, study PRJNA552823) | activated sludge metagenome | isolation source: activated sludge from nitrification reactor of wastewater treatment plant... | place: USA: Pennsylvania | collected 2017
CATCAACGACCAGCGACGCGGCCTGCCGCTTGAACTCCTCGGGGTACTTGCTCGGTGCCGGCATCCCGGCCTCCCTCCCTGGCTGCTGCCAAGTCTGGAGGCGTCCGGCCCGCTGGGGTCACTTCAGTCCGGGATCGTGGGATGTCTGGCCCGGATGACTACCTGCCCATCGGCACGGAGTGCACGGCCGTCGTCCTGGGGTACTCGGGGGAAGGGCAACTGAGGCTGTCGACACGTCTGAGCGACCTGCCTGCGCTGGCTGGCGATCTGACTGATTAGGCGCGACGTGCCGTTGTGTGCTGGCGTATAGCGGGGGTCTACTACCTGCCTTCAGCCAGCCGCGTTTCCGCCTACGGCTCCCCAGCTATCCCTTACCGGCAAGTCGGCCAGCAACAAGAGGGTAGCCAACGCTGGGGCGCACCGAAGTGCCGTTCTGACTCGGGTCAGAGGGCGCAAGCGGGGGTGCCGCCGGGGAGGCGCTGGCGGTTCGCCGCGACCCAGGAGTAGACGATGGCGGCGGCATACGACGTCGGGCGTACGAGGGCCAGCGTGCCGAGCCCCCTCGCCGCGACGCCCACGGCTCCGCCGCGGGCGCGTCCACCGACCGTCAGCAGCCTTCCGACCGCCGCAGCACCCTCGGCGCGGGTCGTGACCGGTGCGGTGACGTCGCCGATCCACTGGACCTTCTCGTCGCACTCGCGCGCGGTGAGGCCGAGCGCGTCGAGGTCGACCCGCTGGTACGGCGCGATGGCGAACGACCCCGGGAACCGGTCGGCGAGCCAGGTGACGCTGGTCGTGCAGAAGCCGCAGTCGCCGTCGAACACGAGGACGGCTCCGGTGCGCAGCGCGGTCGGCATGGCTCCAGCCTCGCACTCCCCCGGACCGCGTGCTCGGTGGGCCGACGTACGCGGCCGCACGAGGAACTCCGTGCCGGCCGCTGAGCTGGGACGCCCTGCAGGTCGCCACCTCGTGGCGTCGGCTACCAGGCCTCGACGATCAGGTCGCGGGTCTGCTCGAGCAGCTGCGGCATGGTCTTGGTCGCGCCGATGACCGGCATGAAGTTGGTGTCGCCGCCCCAGCGCGGGACGACGTGCTGGTGCAGGTGGCCGGCGACACCCGCGCCCCCGACAGCGCCCTGGTTCATGCCGACGTTGAAGCCCTGCGCGCCCGACACCGACCGCAGCACCGTCATCGCCCGCTGCGTGAACGCACCGAGCTCGGCCACCTCGGCGGTGTCGAGCTGGGTGTAGTCGGCGAGGTGGCGGTAGGGGCACACCATGAGGTGGCCGGCGTTGTACGGGTAGAGGTTGAGGACCGCGAACACGGTCTCGCCGCGGGCCACGACGAGGCTCGTCGACGGATCGGCGCCCGGTGCGACGCAGAACGGGCACTCGTCACCGGCGTCGTCGTGACGCGGCTTGTTCTCGCCGCGCAGGTACGCCATCCGGTGCGGCGACCACAGACGCTCCCAGGCGTCGGCGCCGCTCACACCTGCACCCGCGCGTCGCGCGCGGCCGCGATCTCGGCGATGGCCTCGGCGACGGGTACGCCGTTCTTCTGCGATCCGTCGCGGTAGCGGAACGAGACGGCGCCGGCGGCGACGTCGTCGTCGCCCGCGATCAGCATGTAGGGCACCTTCTGCTTCTGCGCGTTGCGGATCTTCTTCTGCATGCGGTCGTCGGAGGTGTCGATCTCGACGCGCAGGCCCTCGGCACGCAGCTGCGCGGCGACGTCCTGCAGGTAGTCGACGTGCCCGTCGGTGATCGGGATGCCCACGACCTGCACCGGAGCGAGCCAGACCGGGAAGGCGCCGGCGTAGTGCTCGAGCAGGACGGCGAAGAAGCGCTCGATCGAGCCGAACAGCGCGCGGTGGATCATCACGGGGCGCTGGCGCGAGCCGTCGGCAGCGGTGTACTCGAGGCCGAACCGCTCGGGCAGGTTGAAGTCGACCTGGATGGTCGACATCTGCCAGGTGCGACCGATGGCGTCGCGCGCCTGCACCGAGATCTTCGGGCCGTAGAACGCGGCACCGCCCGGGTCCATGACGAGCTCGAGGTTCTGGCGCTCGGCGGCGGCGCGCAGGGTCTCGGTCGCCTCCTCCCACGCGTCGTCGGTGCCGACGAACTTCACCGGGTCCTTGGTCGACAGCTCGAGGTAGAAGTCGTCGAGGCCGTAGTCGCGGAGCAGGTCGAGCACGAAGGTGAGCAGCGAGTCGAGCTCGGCCGGCATCTGCTCCGGGGTGCAGTAGATGTGGGCGTCGTCCTGGGTGAAGCCGCGCGCACGGGTCAGGCCCTGGATGACGCCGGACTTCTCGTAGCGGTAGACGGTGCCGAACTCGAACAGCCGCAGCGGTAGCTCGCGGTAGGACCGACCGCGCGCGTCGAAGATCAGGTTGTGCATGGGGCAGTTCATGGGCTTCATGTAGTACTTCTGCGGGGCGCGCTTGAGCTGGCCCTCGTCGTCGTACTCCGCGTCGAGCTCCATGGGCGGGTACATGCCCTCGGCGTACCAGTCGAGGTGGCCGGAGATCTCGAACAGGTTGGCCTTGGTGAGGTGCGGGGTGTTGACGAACTCGTAGCCCGCCTCCTCGTGCCGCTTGCGCGAGTAGTGCTCGAGCTCGCGACGGATGATGCCGCCCTTGGGGTGGAAGACGGCGAGGCCGGAACCGATCTGCTCCGGGAAGCTGAACAGGTCGAGCTCGGAACCGAGGCGGCGGTGGTCGCGCTTCTCGGCCTCCTCGAGGAAGGCGAGGTGCTCCTTGAGGCGGTCGCGGCTCTCCCACGCGGTGCCGTAGACGCGCTGCAGCATCGGGTTCTTCTCGCTGCCCCGCCAGTACGCCGACGCCGAGCGCATGAGCTTGAACGCCGGGATGATCCGGGTGGTCGGGACGTGCGGGCCGCGACAGAGGTCGCCCCAGACGCGCTCCCCCGACTTCGCGTCGACGTTGTCGTAGATGGTGAGCTCGGCGCCACCGACCTCCATCATCTCGTCGAGGTCGGCGCCCTTGATCCCGATGAGCTCGATCTTGTACGGCTCGTCGGCGAGCTCCTCGCGCGCCTGCTCCTCGGTGACGACCCGGCGCGAGAACCGCTGCCCCGACTTCACGATCTCCTGCATCTTCTTCTCGAGCGCGGACAGGTCGTCGGGGGTGAACGGGCGCTCGACGTCGAAGTCGTAGTAGAAGCCGTCGCGGATCGGCGGGCCGATGCCGAGCTTGGCCTCGGGGAACAGCTGCTGCACGGCCTGCGCGAGCACGTGCGCGGTCGAGTGCCGCAGCACCGAGCGGCCGTCCTCGGAGTCGATCGTGACGGCCTCGAGCTCGTCGCCGTCCTGGACGACGTAGGTGAGGTCCTTGAGCTGGCCGTCGAGGCGGGCCACGACCACCGAGCGGTCCGGGAACACCTCCGCCGCGGTGGCGCCCTCGGGCACCGTCCGCTCGTCGAGGCTGCCGTCGGGCTGGCGGACGGTGATCTGGGGCACGTCGGACTCCTGGTGCTCGGCGCACGACCGTGACGAGGGGTCGTCCGCGACGGACCCAGCGGGTACGAGGCGCTGGGGTTCGGGCACCGTCAGAGTACCGGCGGGCCTGCTCGTGTCGCCGCCGGGAAACGCGGGGGGCCTAGACCACGCGGTACCCGATGCGCACCAGCGCACCGCTGAGGGTCACGGCGTAGAGCTCGTGGGCGTCGTCGATCCCGAACCCGGACACCTGGCGCAGGATCGTCGGCGACCCGTGGATCTTGTTCTTGAACGGCCAGATCCGCCCGGTGCTGAAGTCGCCCATGATGTAGGTGCCGCGCAGCCCCGGGTACGCCGCACCGCGGTAGACGAAGCCGCCGATGAGCGCCTCCGCCGACTTGCTGGCCCGGCAGCGCGCGACCGCGTCGGCGTGGCAGAGCACGAGGACCGGCGGCGTGTACGTGATCCGGCTGCTGCAACGGGCAGCCCGGTAGACGGCGAACCCCTCGCGGCACGACCAGCCGAGGTTGCGGCCCGCGGCCGAGCTCGGGACGGTGACGTCGACCTCCTCGTACCGGCTCTGCCCGACGTCTCCGATCCACTGCGCGCCGTTGGTGTCGAACGACCAGCGCCACGGGTTGCGGAAGCCGTACATCCAGATCTCGTGGCGCGCGCGGGTCGAGCGGACGAACGGGTTCGTCGGCGGGACGCAGTACGCGTGACCGGCGCAGCGCACGTCGATGCGCAGCATCTTCCCGAGCAGCGAGCGCAGGTTCTGTGCGTTGTTGCGCGGGTCGCCGCCGCTGCCGCCGTCACCGGTGCCGAGGTAGAGGTAGCCGTCCTTGCCGAACCCGATGTAGCCGCCGTTGTGGTTCGCGAACGTCGGGTGCGGGACGACGAGGACCGCGGCCCCGGTCGGGTTCGCCGTCGCCGACGCAGCCGACGGCGCGGTGTAGCGCGCAAGCACCAGCGCGCCGTCGGCGCGGGTGTAGGTGACCCAGAAGCGCGGCGTCGTCACGAACTGCGGGTCGAACGCGAGGCCGAGCATCCCCTGCTCGTTCCCGCTGCGCACCAGTCCGCGGATGTCGAGGAACGTCCCGGTGATGACGCCGTTCTCGACCGTGCGGATCCGCCCCGCCTGCTCGACGACGAACAGCCGCGACGAGCCGTCGTTCGCCGACGTCACGAGCACCGGCGCGACGAGCCCGGACGTGACGAGGTGCGTCGTCAGCCGGATGTTGAGGATCGGCGTCAGCGCCGCGGGCGACACGACGGCGCGGCCGGCGACGGCGGACGGGAGCCCCGTCGCGGGCAGCGCTGCCGGGGCCGCCGCAGCCCGCGCCGCGAGCGGCGCCGGGGCAGCGCCCACCGGTTCGCCGAGAGCGACGAGCGAGACGGCGGCCGCCGCGGCGGCCAGGGTCGGGACGAGGGCACGACGGAGCACGGTCATGGCGGTACCTCCCGGCCGCGACGCTACCTCGCAGACCTCGTCCCGGCGTCAGGCCAGCGAAGGCGACGGCACGTCGCGCACGGGATCCACGACGTCCGCTGCTCCGTCCGTGGCGCACCACAGGTCGAGATCCCGGATCCGGGCGCCGCGCTCGAGCAGCGCCGGCAGTGCCGCGTGCGGCCCCGGGATGCAGAGTCCGACCCCGCCCCCGGGACCCACCCGTGCCGCGAGGGCGTCGGCGAGCAGCAGCAGGCTCGCGGCGTCGTCCGCCTCGGCCCGCAGCAGCCGGACGCCGTACTCCTGCGCCACGATCACCCCGGTCGCCCCGTCGACCAGCACGGTCCGCAGACCCGTCTGGTCCGGCAGCCACCCTGCGTCGCCCGCGACGAAGTCCCGGACCTCGGAGGCCTGTGCCGGTCCGAGCTGCGTCCCCGGGAGCCGCAGGTAGAGCAGGGGCCAGCGCGGGCGGGCGCCGTAGCGGGCGTAGCCCGACAGCGCACGCGGGTCCTCCGACGACGACGTCATCCGCTCGCTGCGATCGCCCCAGAGCTCGGCGAGCAGGGCGCGACCGTGACCGGCGTCACGTGCCTCCGGGTGCACGAACAGGTCGGTGAGGTACGCCGCGCCGCCGCGGTCCACGAGGCCGCCGTACCCCTGCACCGTGCCGACCTCGCCGGACACGAGGAGCCGTCCGGTGCTGGCGACGTGCGCGCGGTAGGCGTCGTCGGTCACCGACTGGATCCCGGTCTGCTCGCACGCCGCAGCCACAGCGAGCAGGGACGCGTGGTCGGCGGGGACGGGCACGCGAGGGGTCGGCACAGCGCGACTGTAGGCCGGTCCCGGACCCCGGTACGAGAAGGACGGCCCCCGGGATCCGGGGGCCGTCCTTCGTCGGTGGGCGTTACTGGGTTCGAACCAGTGACCTCTTCGGTGTGAACGAAGCGCGCTACCACTGCGCCAAACGCCCGTGCCGAGCCGGGACTCTACCAAAACGTGATCAGCCCTCCGAATCGCCCCGGAACTCCGGCCACGGGGTCGCACGTCGTGCTGTGTGCGCCGGTTCACACGCGGACCACGCGTGCGGGAGCCCTCCACGGGGAACCACATCGGCACCACAGAGACTCGCCCCGGAGGGGACCATGCCGTTCGTCAGCGCCGACCTCGACCTCACCCTGGTGATGGACGACGACCGCACCCTGCAGGTGCCGTCGACCCTGGTGTACGCCGTGGACAACCCCTACGCCGTCACCGCCGTGTTCCGCACCGCCGACGGCGATGTCACGTGGGTCTTCGGCCGCGACCTCCTCGACGACGGCCTCATCGAGCCCGCGGGCGAGGGCGACGTGACCGTCTGGCCGACCGTCATCGACCAGCGTCCCGTCGTCTGCCTCGCGCTCGCCAGCCCCGCCGGCAGCGCGCTGCTGCAGCTCGACGCCGGCGCCCTGCGCGTCTTCCTCGACGAGTCCTACGAGCTGGTCGAGATGGGCCACGAGGGCGAGCATCTCGACATCGACGCCGCGCTCGCCGAGCTCCTCGGCGACGCCCCCACCCGCTGACCCGACCCTCGACGCGCGAGGGCTCAGCCGTCATCTCCCCGACCGGGAGAAGTGCTGGTAGTCGGTGCTGGTCCGCCAGCGTCCGCCCCACGACCATCCCGCCCGCAGCGCCGCCCGGTAGAGCGCGCTCGACGTCGTGATGACTCCGGGGTCCCGCAGGTGCGCCCGACGTGCCACGAAGTACCGTGCCGCCGCCCCGGCCGGGTAGATCCGCGACCCGGACCTCGCCGGGTTCTCGTACGGGTTGATGTCGATCGCCGCGCCCCACGAGTGCTCGCTGTAGGACCGTCGACCGGTCTTGGGCCGGCAGTTGAACGCCGAGGTGTTGTCGGCCTCCATCGACAGGATGTCCGAGCGCTCGGGGCTGACCCGGCCGCCGCGGTAGAACGCGTCGATCGGCACGATCGAACGGAACCGGAACCGCGACGCGAACGCCGCAGCCATCATCGAGCGCACCGCCGGGACCGAGCCGGCCGACACCACGAGCGCTCCCGTGCGCACGACGCCGTCGAAGCCGTAGTAGCTGACCGTCAGCCGTCGCAGGGCCGAGGGCGGCACGGGGCACCCCGGCCGCCACGACCAGCGCACATCCGCGCGCGTCAACGGACGCGACACCGACGACCGGAACACGGGCGTCGCGGCCTTGGCGCTCCGCGTCCGCGGCGCCGCTGTCGGTTGCACCGCAGGCACGACGGCGGCGGACGTCGCGAGCGTCGGTGACGTGGACGCGGCTGCTGGCGACGCCGCAGCAGCAGACGGCGGCGTCGGCTCGAGCGACGCCGTGGGCCGGGCCGCGGGGAGGTCGGGAGATGCTGCACCTCGCCCCGTGATCCTCTCGTCCGCGGCCTCGCCGCACGCGACCAGGACCAGCGCTCCCAGCAGCGCAGCGGACCCGCTCCGGACCGCCATCCGCACCTCCCCGCTCCCCGACGCCGTCGGACCAGTCTCCGTCGCGGAGCACGACGCGGCCAGCGCCCGTGCCCGGGCGTCCGTGGCGCGCGGCCGGGCGTCCGGCGGGCCGACGGACGGTCAGAGGCGGGAGCGGGCGGCCCACAGGTCGGGGAACACCGGGCGGAAGAGCGTCGAGGCGAGGTACGCCGCGCCGCTGGACCCGCCGGTGCCGAGCTTCGCCCCGATCGTGCGCTCGACCATCTTCACGTGGCGGTAGCGCCACTCCTGCAGCCCCTCGTCGACGTCGAGCAGCCGCTCCGCGACCAGGGTCGCGGCGTCGTCGCTGCGGTAGACCGACACGATCACGTCGACCATCGCCTCCGACGACGGGACCACCGCGCGCGGATCGGCGTCGCGCACCTCCGCGGGCACGTCGTGCCCGCGGGCGACGAGCATCCCGACGTAGGACGACCACACCGACGGGCGCTCCGCGGCCGCCGCGACGCGGACCCACGCCGGATCGTCGGCCATGCCGGACGGCAAGAGCCGGTCGTCGCGGCGGCCGAGGACCGCCTCGAGCTCGCGGAACTGCGCGGACTGGAAGCCGCTCGCCGACTCCAGACGCGACCGGAACGAGGAGAACTCCACCGGCGTCATCGTCTCGAGCACGTCCACCTGCGCCACGAGCGTCTTGAGGATGGTGCGCACCCGTCCGAGCCCGCCGAGCACGGCGTACGGCTCCCCCGCGGCGAGCGCGCCCTGGACGCCGCCCGTGCCGGGTCGGCGCGCGTCGCCGCGCAGCTCGTGCAGCAGCTGCTGGAACCACAGCTCGTAGACCTGGTGGATGGTGATGAAGAGCAGCTCGTCGTGCTCGGCGATGCGGCCGTCCTCGCCCGTCCGCGGGTGCTGCAGCGACAGCAGCTCCGGCACGCGCAGGTAGGTCGCGTACGTCACGGCGGGATGAGTCTCGGTCATCCCCGGATCGTGCCAGCCCGCGACCGGCCATGGGGCGCTGGCAGGATGCCGGGCATGAGCATCACGGTCCACGAGGTCGACGCCCCCGAGCCCCGTCGCACGTCCGACGGTGCCGTCCTCCTCGAGTGGTGGGCCGACCTCGCCTGCCCCGACTGCACCGCGGCGCTCGACGTCCTCGAGGCGCTGCAGGAGCGGTACGACGACCGGCTCGAGATCCGCCTGCGGCACCTGCCGCTCACGATGCACGTCTGGGCCGTCGCCGCCGCGCAGTGCGCCGTGGAGGCCGCCGAGCAGGGGCGCGGCGACGAGTACGCCGTGGCCGCGCTGCGGCTCATCGACGACGTCGAGGGCCCCGCCGACTACGTCGAGCTGGCCGACTCGTTCGGGCTCGACGCCGACGCGGTGGCCGAGGCGCTCTTCGACGGCCGCCACGCGGCAGCCGTGCACGCCGACGCGCAGGCCGCCCGCGCCCTCGGTGCCGCCGGCACGCCGACGTTCGTCGTCGACGGCCTGCTGGTCAACGCCAACGAGACCCTCGAGGGCGCCCTCGACCTGCTGACGGAGCGCATCGAGCGCGCGCTCGCCTGACGTCCCCCCGTCCATGCGTGATCACGCCAACGTAGAAGGTGGCCTCATCACGCATCGACGGCTGACCTGCCGACGTCCCGGCGTCCGTGGGTGATGACGCCACCGTTGAAGGTGGCGTCGTCACGCGTCGACGGGGTCTGTCGGGTCGGGGGTCGGGTCGGGGGCGGGGTGGCGGGCGGCGTACCAGACGGCCAGCGGGCCGGCGGAGAGGCCGTGCGCGACCACCGACATCGCCACGGTGACGGCGACGACCTCGAGGACGAAGTCGCCGTCGGCTCCGCCGATCTCCTCCGCCGCGAGCAGCGCGAAGATGATCGACGCGAGCCCGCGCGGACCGAGCCAGCCCGCGAGCAGCACGGTGTCCCACGGCAGCTTCAGGCCGACCGCGGCGATCGCGACCGGCAGCATCCGCAGCACCGTCAGGGAGAGCACGGCGTACAGCAGCACGTGCGGCAGCTGCGCCAGGTCGATCCGCGACAGGACCGCGGCGCCGAACACGAACCACACGGCCAGCGCCATCAGCTGCGCGGTGCGCGTGGTGAAGCCGAGGAGCTCGTCGCGGTCGAGCGGCACGTAGCGGTGCTCGCGCGCCGTGTGTCGGCCGGAGTCGTTGGCAGCCCCGAAGGCGACACCGCTGACGAACGCCGCGACGAACCCGTTGCCCCCCAGGGCCACGACCGACACGTAGGTGCCGAGGGCGACCGCGAGCGGCAGCACCGGCACCAGCAGGCGGTCGGCGAGGCCGCGTGCGGCTGCGACGCGGGTGAGGAAGCCGGTGCCCGCCCCGATCACCACGCCGGCGACGACGCCGATCGCGATCTCCACGAGCGCCGAGGAGACCGGGTGGGCGTGACCGTGGTCGACGTCGGCGATCGCAGCCGCGATGCAGAACGCGACGACGGGCGTCGCGAGACCGTCGTTGAGGCCGCTCTCGACGTTGATGACCTGCCGGAAGGTCAGCGGGATCCGCTCGTTGTCGATGATGGCCAGACCCAGCGCCGCGTCGGTCGGCGCGAGCGCCGCCGCGATCACCGCGGCGATCCACGGGTTGAGCCCGGAGAAGACGACCATGGCCACGAGGGCCCCGAGGGCGAACGTGAGCGGGAAGCCGATCCCCAGCAGCCGCAGCGGGTAGCGCCACTCGCGCTGGAACCACCGCGCCGCGATCGACGAGGCGTCGACGAACAGCACCACGGCGAGCGTCGCCTCGATGAGCACACGCACCCACTCCGTGCTGAGCTCGGCACCGGTGTCGGCGACCGACCACGCGGCGATGAGCCCGGCGCCGGTGAGCACCATCGCGGCCGTGACGCTCCAGCGCTCCAGCCGGCCCGAGAGCAGGACCCAGACGAGCAGCGCGACGAGGAAGATCAGCAGCCCGGTCACGGGTCGACCTCGGACCTCGCTGCCTGCTCGAACGCGGCGCTCAGGGCCGCGGTCACGGGGCCTGCGGCGAGCTCGCGGTCGTCGATGCGCGTCACGGGGTGCACGTCACGGGTCGACGAGGTGATGAACACCTCGTCGGCCGAGGCGAGGACGTCGTAGGGCAGGTGCGCCTCGTCCATCGGCGCCAGGCCGCGGCCCCACTCCAGGACGAGGTCGCGCGTCACCCCGGCCAGGCAGCCGGTGTCGAGCGACGGCGTGAGCACGGTCCCGTCGACGACCACGAACACGTTGCTCCCGGTGCACTCGCTGAGCCGCCCCTGGGTGTCTGCCAGCACGGCCTCCGACGCCCCCCGCCGCTTCGCCTCGGCGAGGGCGATGGCGTTCTCGGCGTACGACGTCGTCTTGAGGCCCGCGATCGCCGACCGCTCGTTGCGGGTCCACGAGACGGTGGCGAGCGACGTCGTGGGCGGCCAGGGCGCGGCAGCGGCGAGGGTGACGACGAGCGTGGCGGAGGCGTCGCCGCGGTCGCTGCCGAACGGCCCGGCGCCCGACGTCACCGTGATCCGCAGGCGCGAGAAGTCGGTAGCGACACCGGATCCGGCGACCACGGCTCCGACCGCCTCGCGCACCCGCTCGGTCGACGGCCCGTCGATGCCGAGGCCGTCGAGCGAGCGCTGCAGCCGCGCCAGGTGGCGCGTGAGGGCGAACGGCACGCCGTCGCGCACCAGGATCGTCTCGAAGACGCCGTCGCCCACCGTGAAGCCGTGGTCGAGCACGGACACGCGCGCGTCGGCGATGTCGACCAGCCGGTCGTCGACCCAGTACCTCGTCACGGCGTCAGCCTTCCAGACCCGTCGTCGACCGCGACGCCACGGTCAGCAGCCGGTCGGCCTTGAGGAGGGTCTCGTCCCACTCGCGCTCGGCGTCACTACCCCAGGTGATGCCCGCACCCGTCCCGAAGCGCACCAGTCCCTCGCGGACCCAGAAGGTCCGGATGGCGACGGCGAGCTCGGCAGTGCCCGCACCGGCGTCGACCCAGCCGACCGCGCCGCAGTAGGGGCCGCGGGGTGCGCGCTCGACCTCGTCGATGATCCGCAGCGCGCTGGACTTGGGCGCGCCCGTCACCGATCCCGGCGGGAACGTGGCGTCGACGAGATCGGCCCAGCCGGCGCCCGGCGCCAGCTCGCCGCGCACCGTCGAGACCAGGTGCACGAGCCCGGGATGCTCCTCGACCGCGAGCAGGCTGGGCACGGTGACGCTGCCGGTGCGGCACACGACGCCGAGGTCGTTGCGCACCA
>WBZP01006461.1_pt1 | contig 11602 bp, 9 predicted proteins | sample 5204301 | NCBI WGS metagenome assembly WBZP01 (sample SAMN12412401, study PRJNA552823) | activated sludge metagenome | isolation source: activated sludge from nitrification reactor of wastewater treatment plant... | place: USA: Pennsylvania | collected 2017
ATGAACGCTGTCAAAGCTCCAGCGAGGGCACCCACCCCAACCAGACCCAGCACCAGGGTCCCGCCGGTGGCGACCTCGGCGATTCCCAGCACGAGAGCGGCAATCACCCACAGGGTCCAAGGCTCCATGGACCAAGCGTACGGCCGGCTCAGCCGCCTGCCGACGCCCACAGCGAACTGGTCCGTGGGCGAGCAGGCCGCCTCTCACGTTCAGGCAACGGCCACCCGACCCTCGACCGGCCCGTGTGCCGTGACCCGCTGATCGAAAGTTCTGCCTACACATCCGCGGCAGCGGCTCGGACTCCCGTCACCACGACGACCAGGGGCCACAGCGCTTCGGCTCCGGCGGCCACCCTCTCTGTGAGGCCGACACCGGGTCCTGCGGTTGCGACAATTGCGAAGAAGGTCAACACAAGGATGCCGAGGACCGCCGTGGCGATCACTGGGTACCCATCCCGCAGAGCGGGGTTGCGCGCGAGCCTGTTGCGGGCCATGACCGGCCACACCGCCAGCCCCACAAAAGAACCCGCCGCCACCACCCCGTGCGCGACGCTGCTGCCTGTCATGTCCGGCAGAGGGAACAGCGCGACCAAGAATGTGGCCAGGCCCGCGAGGGCATAGATCGCGCGACCGGGAATTGCAGCCTCGCGCAACCCGGCGGCTGTGATCACGTGGCAGACACCGGTGATCCCGATGGCCAATGTCATGATCCAGCGGTCAGGGGTGCCGACCGCAGCGAGCGCGCTGATGGTCTCGGTGGCGGAGTCGAATCCGTCGGGCTGGACAGCCGCAGCCAGTGTCCATCCACCGATCAGCGCGACTGGCGCGACGGTGGCCGAGACCAGCACCCACCATGGCGTGGGCCAAGAGAATGACACAGCCACATACTCCCGCGTTGCCACGGGGCTCACGCAGATGAGCATCCGATTGCGTCGCCGATCGGACTCGCCGCTCGTTCCTGAGCCCCATCTCCCTGCGTCCTTCGGGCTACGTCGATCTGCCGACAGCCGGAATCAGGACGCCCGGGTTCATGACCCCACGGGGGTCGAGTTCTCGTCGAGCCCCCGTCAGCGCCGCCGCAAACAGGGACGGGCGCTCCCGCTGGTACCACGCCATGTGATCACGGCCCACCGAATGATGGTGAGTGATGGTCCCCCCAGCGGCTTCGATGGCCTCGCTGGCGGCCCGTTTGACCGTCCACCATTGCTCGTCCAAACAGCCAGGTGTTCCCTTGGCGATCACCGTGAAGTACGGGGCCACACCGTCGGGGTATACGTGGGTGAACCGACACGACACAGTCGCCGGATCCAGCCCCTCGTCGGCGAGGGCAGCGGCGACCGCTGTCGTGACCCCGGCATGCAACTCCGTGAACCGATCCCAGGTCACAGCTGTCTCGAATGTCTCCGAAATGACGCCGTACTGCACCAACACGTCGCGGAAGTAAGGCATGCGCATGAAGGCGTTGCGCCAAGTGTCGGCAGCCTGTGGTCGGTCGCCGCCACGGGCCGGTGAGACAGCGCCTCCGTGGTCACGACAGCATTCCACCGCGCGGAGCAACAGCGGCTCGACGTCGTGGTCCGCGGACTCAAAGCCCACCACCAGCAACTCGTGGGTGCCGTCGCCGGCCAGTGAGTTCTGCGCCTCAACCCGATCCAGCAACCGCAGGTTGGCCGGTTGGAGTTCTGCCTGCGATATGGCCCGGACGGCTGCCACTGCCGACTCCAACGAGTCGAACCGCACTGTCCGTCCGGAGCGGAACCGAGGACGACGTTGAAGCCGCACCCACGACTCCGTGATCACCCCGAGCGCCCCCTCGGATCCCAGTACCAATCGGTTGGGATCGGGGCCGGCCCCCGACGCGGGCAGGCGGCGTGTCTGCCATGTCCCGGTCGGACTGACGATTCGCAAGGACTCGACGAAGTCATCGATATGGGTTGGTCCCGTGGCGAAGTGGCCGCCGGCACGGGTGGCGATCCACCCGCCCAACGTCGAGTACCGGTAACTCTGCGGATAGTGTCGCAGCGCCAGGCCGTGGGGCTGCAACTGCTCGGCGAGGTGGGGACCCAGGACCCCAGCCTGGGCGCGCGCCGCCATCGACACCGAGTCGACCTCCAGAACCCGGTCCAAGCGCTGAAGGTCCAACGACACGGTCGCCGAGTAGGCATCGCCGACATCGGGCGTGACGCCGCCCACGACCGAGGAGCCGCCGCCGTAAGGAATCACAGCCACCTCGGCCCCTGCAGCCCAGTCGAGGATGTCGACCACGTCGGTCTCGTCCCGGGGATACGCGACCAGGTCAGGGGCGTGGTCGGCCCGGCCTCCGAAGGCGCGGGCCAGATCGGGGAACGACTTGCCCCACGCGTGTGCCAGGCGATCGGGCCGGTCGCTTGTGATGACATCGGCCAGCGGCCCTGGCGGCTGCGCCCTTGGCGCGTCCAGTGGCACGCTGCCGGCTGAGGCCGGCGGGGCCGGGTCAGCGCTGATGCCGAAGCGATGACGCACGAGCGAGTTGAGAAGCGCGCGTTCGTCTGCACTGACGGCATCTCCCGGACTCCCCCACCCGAAGAACTTGTTCAGCCGCGGTGCGAATCCCATGCGGCCACTCTAGCCACCGTGGGCGCAGCGCCGGGTGCACAGGGGCCGTCACCACGGAAACGCGGTCGTCTCCGCCCGACGAAACCGCCGCTTCGGACGTGGCGACGTAGAGTCAGGGCATGGCACGCGACAGCCTGTGGGCTCAGGTGGACACCGACTTGTATGAAGCCCTGTGTGTGCCGCAGACCGCCACCGACATCGACATACAGCAGGCCTGGCACCGGGCCGCCCGGGCCACGCATCCGGATGCCGGCGGAGACGAGTCGCGGTTCCGCGCAGTCCATGTGGCCTATCTCGTGCTGTCCGATCCCGTCCAGCGGGCGGAGTACGACGCCCGTCACGGAGTGGTTTCTGCTCCCCGGACCGCGCCGGACCCTGGAGTCGCCGCAACGGCGTCGCCAGGATCCGTCGATCTGTCCACCGAACGTCAGCCCCTGCCGTCCAGGCTGGTGCTGGCGCTGGTACTGATCACACTCGGCGCGGTTCTGCTGTCGTACGCCTGGCCGTGGTTCACCATCGTCACCGGATTCGCCGTGGGCGGCTTCGTGCTGTTTCGTTACTTCCGGCACTGGCAGCGGCGCGGTTCGGTGTCTTGAGCTCATGAAGCCCACGTTGCTCATCACCGATGTGACGCTGGCAGCACTGCTGCTGACGACGGTCGCTGCGACTGCTGCCGCGGCACCTCCGATGGCCGGTGCGACCATCCCTCCCGCGGGTTCGATCCCCGCTTCTGTTCCCGAGCACGCGCCCGAGGGCGGGTCATCATCGGGTGAATCCGTGGTCGTCGCCGCAGCGGGTGACATCGCCTGTTCCCCTTCAGATCCCGGTTACAACGCGGGGCGGGGCAGCGGCCGGTCATGTCGCCAGGCTGCCACCGGTCGTGTCGCCGCCGACATGGACCCCGATGCCGTCCTGACCTTGGGCGACAATCAGTACGAAACCGGTCGGTTAGCCGATTTTCGCAGCTCGTTCGACGCGAGTTGGGGCAGTTTCCTCGACAGGTCCAACCTCTCGGCCAACCGACTATGGCCGGTTCCAGGAAACCACGAGTACGGCGATGGGGCGCTCGCGTCTGGGTACTGGGCCTACTTCAACGGAGGCAGCCGAGTGGACCCAACTCCCTCCGGAGTGGCCGGCCGGGTTCACCAGGGATGGTACGAGATGCGCCTGGGGAACTGGCAGGTGTTGGCTCTCAACTCAGAGTGCGGATTCCTGGGCAACCGGGGGTGCGGCAAGGGATCGGCCCAATACCGGTGGTTGCAGGGGCAACTGAGGGACAACCGCTCGCGGTGCACTCTGGCCTACTGGCATCAACCACTCTTCACGAACGGCGAGCATGCGGGCAACCGAGCCGTCCGGCCGTTCTGGCGGCTCCTGCGCAAGTACCGTGCCGAAGTGGTGCTCAACGGCCACAACCACTCCTACGAGCGATTCCCCATGCTCGACGAGCGCGGACGTCGGGACAACGGTGGACTGCGGGAGTTCGTGGTGGGCACAGGCGGCAAGAGCCTGTACCGGGTCGCCGGCGATGGCTCACCCCAGGCGCGGGCCGCGGATGACACCACATTCGGCGTGCTCGCGCTGACCTTGAATCCGACCTCGTACTCGTGGGAGTTCGTTCCGGCCACCTCACCCGGAAACGGCAACTACCGGGACTCAGGGTCATCCCTGTGTCACCCGGGTTGACGTGGGTCGACACGGGGCAGATCGGTCACAAGCGCTCAGTCGAGCCTGACCCGGGTTCAGCTACTCGCACGCAGTTGCGCCCGGAACGCTTGGCCCCGTACAGCGCGGCGTCCGCTCGTGCCAGGACTGACTCCGCATCCTCGTTGACCTCGACCAAGGCGGCTCCGATGCTCACGGTTGCACTGACGCTCTGGCCGTCCAACTCCATGGGAGCGCCGATGGCGATACGGATCTTCTCGGCGACGGCCCGAACCTCACTGTGAGACTCGATGCCGTCGAGGACGACCACGAACTCGTCTCCACCGATTCTGCCCACCTCGTCGCCGCGCCGCAGGGAGCGGTCCATCCTGTCGGCTACACGGGCAAGGACCGCGTCCCCGACGACATGTCCGAAGGTGTCATTGAGTGCCTTCAGGTTGTCGACGTCGCAGAACAGGACCCCGACGAAATCCGGTGAGTCGCTCATCGCACGGCGCAGATCGAGCACATGATCCAGATGGTTCAGCAGGCTTCCGCGATTCGACACGCCCGTGAGGACGTCGTGGGTGGCTCGGTGCTCGAGTTCCCGCTGCCACACCCGATCGGACGTCTCGTCGATGAACTGGTGCACCTGATACACCGGCTTGCCGTCATCGCCAAGCAGGGTGCTGGCCGCGTGGTCGATCCAGATCCGGCCATCGGCCGTGTCGCGAACGTGTTCGTGACGCTCGTCCGAGGTGCAGTCTCCTGCTTGCGCTGACAGGACCTCGGAAAGGGCGGCTCCCAGGACATCCCGGGCCTCGGCCCCGAGCAGGCGGCACGCGGCCGGGTTCACGTCGACGACTATTCCGGCCGAGTCCGTCAGTGCCATCCCCTGAGGCGCGGCATCCATGGCCAATCGGAATCGTTGCTGTGTCAGCGCCAGTTCTTGATGCACCCGCTGCTCGCTGGTGACGTCCCGCAAGCTCACCACCGCGCCAATGACGTCGTCGCCCTTCCCGATGATGGGCTTGGCCGTGACTGACATCCACATGCGACCCCCGCGCACTGTCAGGAACTGCGCCAGAGCCCCGTGTTCACGCACGCCGTGGAACACCGAATGGCGTCCCTCTTGCAGAAGAGCCAGATCCTCAGGCGCCACGAGCGCTGTTGCCTCGGTTCCCACCAACAGTTGCGGATCCCAACCGAGCACATCGCTGACCGACGGGGAGATCCACTGGATCACACCATCGACATCCGTTTGATAGACGACGTCGGATGCGTTCTCGGCCAGCAGTCGGAACCGGCGGACGCTGTTCTGCAGGGCCGTGTTCGCCCGCATCTCGGCCGATACGTCAACGATCTGAGCCAGGAGGTGATGGAGATGACCACTCTCGTCGCGTGCGGCCGATACTGACAGCTCTACCCACACGATCCCGCCGGTTCTGCTGACGTACCGATTGCGCTGGCGGAAGGAATCCGTTTCACCCGACACCAGGCCGGCCAGGCCGGCCAGCCCATCGGCCAAGTCCTCGGGCAGGGTGATGTCTGCGAAACGCCTGCCCACCAGGTCTCCCGCCCCATAACCGAGCAGATGCTCCATGGCCGGATTGGCGTAGATGAACACACCATCAGCGTCGGCCTTGGCGATTCCGATCATGGCGGTATCCATCGACATCCGGTTCAACTCGGACTCTTCGGTCGCAGCGGCCGCCGTTTCTCGTGTGGCGAGCAACTCGGTGATGTCACGCAGTCCCACGATGAGACCGGGGCGTTCGCCCGGCGGTGGGTCCTGGTCCTGGATCGCCACCACCGACATCCGTAGGTACTGGCCGTCAGCGCAGCGCACCGAGACCACCATGTCGACCATGGCCTCGGGATCCCACGTCAACTGACCCTCGTAAGCCTGCCTGCGTTGGCGGCCGTAGCGTCCGATGTCGGCCGGGTCGGCGAGTTCCGTGATCTGCCGACCAACGAGGTCATCGGGGTGCCAGCCGAGTGTCCGGGTGATCGACGGGGACACCCACCGGATGACCCCTTCGCTGTCGGTCCGGTAGACCACGTCGGTGGCAGCACTTGCCAAGGCCCGGTACCGCCGCTCCGCCGCCCCGACGGCGTGAAACTGGGAGTACCTGTCGGTGACGTCGCGCCAGGTGGTGACAAGTCCGTCGCCCAGCGGCACTGCCCTGATATCGAACAGACGGTCGCCACCCTGGCCCGTCTCGAGGGGGTACGTGAAACCGTCCAGCACCAGGGCTTCGCCTGACTCGACCACGCGCTTGTACATCGCGAACAGTCCGGTCTCTTGATGCATCGGCCGAAGGTCGAGCAATCGGGCCCCGATGAGCTGCTCGATCGACAACTGGTGGTCCTGACATGCGGCGGGGTTCGCATCTGAGTATTCGAAATCGACAATCTCGCCGTGTCCGTCGCGGATGGCGAGGAGCAGGACATGAGGATCCAACAGACTGTCGAGCGTGGCCCGCAGTCGCTTGGTGGGGTCCCAGTCCGGCGAATCCGCCTGTCCCAGCCGCTCGATGCCCACCCTCAAAGGCTAGTCCCAAGAGCGACATGCAGTAGCCGACCCGCCCCAGGGCGTGAGTAACAGAACACCCCCTGTCGGGACGAACCACGGCGCCCGCCCACGACCGGTCCGTCACGCACCACCGGGTTCGGGGGGCGTCTGGGCGTCAGGTGTTCGAAGCGTCGTAGATGCTCTGGATCGAGGCATCGAGCATGGCGTTGAACTCGTCATCTGACTGCTGTGCTGTCAGGCCCTCGGTCAGTGCGCGCGAGAAACTCGCGATCATGCCGTGATTGCTGCGCAGTAACGAATCCGCCTCCGCACGGGAGTACCCACCAGACAGCGCAACGACCCGCAGGACCCTGGGGTGAGCGATGATGTCGGCGTAGAAATCGGGAGTCGAAGGCAGCGTCAGTTTGAGCATCACGTGGTGCTCGGCGTCCAGCGCGTCGAGCCACTCCGCGATCTGGGTCCGGAGCAAGTCCTCAGCCTCGGCCTTGCTGGCGCTGTGGATGTCGACCTCGGGTTCGATGATCGGCACCAACCCGGCCCCGATGATGCCGCGCGCCATCTCGAACTGCTGATCGACGACCCCGGCGATGCCGACGGGATCGGCCACCTTGATCACCGAACGCATCTTGGTGCCGAACACACCCTTGTCCTTGGCCCGCGCCAACAGGTCGTAGAGCCCAGGAATGGCTCTCATCACCTGAACCCCGTCGGCTTCGTCGGCCAAACCCTTGTCCACTTTGAGGAACGGCACGACGTTCTTGATGGTCCACAGGTACTCGGCGCTACCGAGACCCTCGATGTCGCGGTCCATGGTCTGCTCGAACAGGATCGAACCGACGATCCGATCTCCCTGGAACGCCGGGCTCGTGATGATCCGAGCGCGCATCTGGTGGATCAGGTCGAACATCTGCTCATCACCTGAATAGGCGTCGTCTGGAATCCCGTACAGACGCAGGGCCTTGGGCGTGCTTCCACCGCTCTGATCCAATGCGGCGATGAATCCGTCACCCTCGCGCATCTTCTGGAACTGCACCTGGTCCATGGGAGCCTCCTCCTCGCGATGCCTGGCCCATCTTGGTCCCGGCCGATCCTGTTCTCCTCCACGCTAACCAGCGCGCCGACATCGCGGAACCCCGGACGCGAACTCAACTCCAGCCTCACCCCGCCACACTCCGGACTGGTGTGACCTGCGGGAGTTGTGCCGTGCCCGTGAGGGCTCTGACGACCCGGCCGGTGATACACAGGACTCATGGACTGATGAACCGAGATGCCCCTGAACGCCGAGCCCCTCCTCGGCGCCGCAACCAGGACGGCCGACGCAACGGCCGTCCTCACGCGGGACCGGACCTCACGGCAGGCCCTGGGAACCACAACCGCCTCATAAGGAGCCACTCATGACGACCACCCGACTCGATGAATCACTGGTCCGCAACGACCTTTGGGAGGAGCTTCCGATACCCACCGAGGCGACCACCTCGCGAGTCGTGGTCAACAACGAGTTGTTGCGCGTCGTCGAGTTCGCCATGGACGCAGGTCAGGAGTTGACCGACCATGCCTCGGGACGTGCCGTGACGGTCCACATGTTGCAGGGTCACGTGACCTTCACCGTGAAAGGCGCCCCGCACTCACTGACCGCGGGAGACGTCGTGTATCTGGCGCCCGGCGAGCGCCACGCCGTGGTCGCGGACTCACCGTGCAGATTCACACTCGTCCTGGTGCGGCCCCACCCCACCCAGTAGTGAGGGTCCCCGACCCCAACTGCTCACGACTCGCAGGCACTCCCGAGCCGCAGGCAGTCCCGAGCCGCAGGCACTCCCGATCATGCACGTCGTTGATCTTGTGAGCGAGCCCACCGCTTCGAGGGCTTGATCGGGAGTGCTCAGCGGTCGAAGGGGCGACCCCGGCGGTGCCGACGGATCAGCCCAAGCCCCTACGCCCTGGGAGTGGGTGCGCCCTGTCATAGCGGGTGATCTGCGCCCGGACCACCGAGATCAGATTGCCCAGCGGCAGGTTGATGTCGACCAGGTGCAGCCCCCAGCTGGGCAGCGGGGCCGGCACAAGCTGCTGGGCGCCGTCGGAACCTGTGGCCATCAGGACCCGGGCGCCGTTCGCCGTGATGCAGCGAGCCGTGTAGCGACCCTCCGGCACCAACCACGGCGTGGCGGCTTCGGGTATCGCGCCTGAGAACATGACCTGCTGTCCCCCCACCCCCAGGACTCCGTAGATCGGAGTGCTGCGGTAGAGCGGTCGAAGATCTCCGGTACCCCCACTCAGCGATGCGGGGTTCGAACACAACGCCTCGTACCGACTACCCCAGGGTTTGCCCGTCGAGGGGCGGGTGCCCAGCGTTCCGAAGATCGTGTCGTCCGGGGGTGTCTGGTCGAATGTGGCGTACGAAATGACGCACCCGAACTGCGATGCCCGGGTACACCCGGGGATGTTGGCGAAGTCACCGCCGCTGACTGTGCCCTTCTTGACTGCCACCGAGGTTCCGGTGAGCAACGCGCTGACCAGGCGATCGCGGACGCCAGGGTTCTTGTCGACTGTGTCCGCGATCAGTCGGCGCAGTTGCCCACTTCCTTGCGAGTGACCGATCAGCACCACACCGCGGCCGTTGTTGTAATGGCGCAGATAGCTTCGCCATCCCGCCAGCACACTGGCATAGGCGGTCTTCCAGTCGGCCGCAGTCGCCAGACCGCCGAGTCCCGGCAGAGTGACCTGGCGGTACATCGGCGCATAGACCCGACAGACCTGCGAGAAGCGGGCGGCCTGCCATTGCGCGATGGAGACCTCCTGAGGATCGACGTCGAGGTTGGCCACCGCCGTCTTCTGCTCGCTGACCGTGGGATACAGGTAGAAGCAGTCGACGGGCTTGCGCGGGGACGTGACCGGAGTGAAGACGCTCGATCGACCAGGGCGGGGCTCCAGCCTTGTGGTCGTCAGATCACCCTGGCACGGGTTCGGCCGCTGCCCTGGACGGCACAGCCAGACTGTCCGGTCGGCGACGGCTGACGTGCCGCTGGCCGAGTCCCGGGCCTCGGCTCCGGCCACGGCACTGACGGTGCCGGGCACCGGTGACTGCGCCACTGCCGAGGCCGGGACAAGCAGGGAGGCGCCCAACGTCACCGCGGTCAATGACGCAACGAGGATCCCGGGGATGGGGTGGCGCACGTGGAACTCCTGGCTCTGAGGTGGCCTCAGCCTAGTGTCGCCGGTGTCGATCCGCTCGTGGAACTGGTGCCGCGTGCCGGCAGGCATTCCCACCATGATTGCGGTTCCCGTACTATTTCGGCATGAATGAGCACGGATCCGATATGAACACCTGGGCTGAGGGCAGCAATTCCGAGGCCTTCGACTTGGATCGGGCGCATGTCTTCCATTCCTGGAGCGCGCAGGGCGCCCTCAAACCGCGGGTGTTCGCTTCGGGGTCGGGCACCCGGATCTGGGACTTCGACGGCAACTCGTTCCTGGACTTCTCCAGCCAGCTGGTCAACACCAATATCGGGCATCAACACCCGGCCGTGGTCGAAGCGATTCAGGGCCAAGCAGCTGTTCAGGCGACCCTGGCCCCGCAGCACGCATCCATGGTCCGTGGCCGCACCGCACAGATGATCAGCGAGTTGGCTCCGGCGCGCCACAACAAGGTGTTCTTCACCAACGGTGGCGCCGACGCAGCCGAGAACGCGATCCGAATGGCCCGCCTGCACACAGGCAAGCACAAGGTCCTGAGTTTCTACCGCAGCTATCACGGCAACACCGGCGCGGCCATCAACGCGACCGGTGACCCTCGCCGCTGGCCCAATGAATACGCGTACGGCCACGTGCACTTCTTCGGCCCCTACCTGTACCGATCGGCGTTCTGGGCACAGACCGAGGAGCAGGAGTGCGAGCGCGCACTGGCCCATCTGGAGCAGGTGATCCAGTTCGAGGGCGCCAACACGATCGGCGCGATCTTGATCGAGACAGTTGTGGGGACCGCCGGCGTGCTGATCCCACCGCCGGGATACCTGGACGGGGTACGGGCCCTCTGCGACAAATACGGGATCGTCTACATAGCTGACGAGGTCATGGCCGGATTCGGACGCACCGGAGCTTGGCTCGCGATCGATCATTGGGGCGTCGAACCAGATCTGATCATCTTCGCCAAGGGCAGCAACTCCGGTTACGTACCACTGGGCGGCGTGATCATCAGCGACGAGATCGCGGCGACCTTCGATGACCGCGTGTTCCCGGGGGGGCTGACCTACAGCGGCCACCCGCTGGCTTGTGCATCGGCCCTGGCCACGATCCAGACCATGAAGGACGAGGGAATCGTCGACCACGCACGACGGATCGGGGAGACCGTCATCGGACCCGCCCTCATGGAGTTGGCCGACAAGCACCCGGTGATCGGCGAGGTCCGTGGCATGGGGGTCTTCTGGGCCCTGGACCTGGTGACGGATCGTGCCACGCGCGAAGCCTTGGCTCCCTATGGCGGAACGAGCGAAGCCATGGGCGTGTTGACGGCCGCGTGCGTGTCGCGCGGACTGCTTCCGTTCACCAACTTCAACCGTCTGCACGTGGTGCCACCCTGCATCGTCAGCGAGGACGACGCTCGTGAGGGACTGGCGATCCTGGACGAGGCGTTCGGCGAGATCGACGCGTACTACCAAGGCTGATTCGGCCCGCCAGGCAAGCACCATCGCCGCGTCATCCGGCGCGGAACCACCGCGCCCAGCCCCTTTCCGACGCGGCGACGCCTGCTGGAGGCGATCGGGCCTGGACAGTGTCTGGTGCGTCTGGTGCGCCGGAAGTCAACGTCCCGCAACGGCCACCAGGGCCGACCGCA
>WBZP01006462.1_pt1 | contig 11602 bp, 14 predicted proteins | sample 5204301 | NCBI WGS metagenome assembly WBZP01 (sample SAMN12412401, study PRJNA552823) | activated sludge metagenome | isolation source: activated sludge from nitrification reactor of wastewater treatment plant... | place: USA: Pennsylvania | collected 2017
GGGGGTGAAATCCGTAGCCCCTCAACATGTTTAGTCCGTCAGCACGCACCAACGGTAATCGGCCGGGACACCTGCCCCGGCGAGCTCACGCCGCTGATCGCGCTCGCCCGTCGCATCCGCGCCGTGCGGCTGCGGCGAACATGTCGCGCCCGACCCAGCCGGACCGGCAGGCGCTGCGCGCGCCGTCCCGGCGGGGCCCGACATTCGCCTCCAGCGCGGCGGCTCCGCCCGCCGGAGCGTCCCACCCGATTGACGTCGGGTCTGCGTGCCATCCGGCACCACTTCCCCAACTCTCGAAGGAGTTCCCCCATGGCCGAAATCGACTACGCCTTGGCCTGGCATTTCCAGTTCGATGGCGATTCACGCAATCTGCAGATGCGCTTCCGCCGCAACTGGGCGCCGGGCCGCGCCAGCGTCTTCGACGGCAGCGGACAGCTCATCGCGGTCGTCATCAACCCCGGCGGCGCAGACAACGAGCAGACCTACGCCATCAGCAAGCCCGACGTCGACTTCCAGACCGTTGAGAGTGTCATCGACGGCTGGGAGCGCTGGGCGTGGGTTTCCGGCCCGGAGAACCAGCGAAACATCAGCCTGAACCTCATCCACGCACGCCTGGCCGCGGCCGGGCTGGCATGAGGGCGGCGGAGATGAGTCAACTCAAGCCCTGCCAGAAGTGCGGCCACGACTACTACCCGCTGCGCCGCGGGTACTGCCACCGCTGCGACGCCCAGCGGCGCGCCCGACACGGCTACCAGTGCAGCTACGTCGACGCAGCGCCGGTGCGCGAGCACGTACAGGCCCTGCGCGCCGGCGGCCTGGGACTCAAGCGCATCGCCGAACTCAGCGGCGTCAACCGCAAGACGCTGATGACGCTGGTCAACGGCCGCAGCGACCGCAACACCGAACCCAGCAAGCGCGTCGCCGCCAACACCGCCCAGGCGGTCCTGGCCGTGGAGGTCCCCGAGGTGCCGCACCACGGCGTCGCCGCCGGGCAACTGGTCGACGCCATCGGCACCGTGCGGCGCGCTCAGGCCCTGGTCGCCTTCGGATACCCGCGGTGCTACATCGCCAGCCGGCTGGGCATCGAACCGGGCAACGCCACCAAGCTGTTCAGCCCCGCCACGCTACGGGTGCAGGCTTCCACCGCCCGCAAGATGGAAGCCCTCTTCATCGAGTTGCAGGCGACCCCGGGCCCCAGCCAACGGGCCCGCAACGACGGCATCCGCAATGGCTGGGACGTCCCGCTGGCCTGGGACGACGAAGAACTCGATGCGTTCACGCCCATCCTGGACGCGCCGCGCCCCGTTGAGGCCACCGCCGGTGACGAGGTCAGCTTCGCCGACCTCTACCGCGAACTGCGCTACCTCGGCTACAGCGACCACGACATCGCCCGCCGCGAAGGCATCCAGCTCGACTCGCTTTACCAGCGCCTGCGTCGCGACGGCCTCACCACCACCCCCGACGTCCCCGGCACCCCGCCGGCGGCCTAACCGAAAGGAAACCCTCATGTTCGACACCTACGACACCGGCCTGATCGCCTACGCCGCCCAGGTTGACGAACTGCTCAGCCTGCACCGCGGCACCGACACCATCGACAAGCCGCTGCTGTGGGCCGACAGCTTCACCAGCCAGATCCTCACGGCGCTGACCGAGGACGACGACGAGCTGCGCGACCGCGCCTTCCCTGACTGGGAGGACGACGACGAGGAGATCGACGTCGACACCATCCGCGACAGCATCCTCGAACGCATCCGCGACGACATCCTGTGCGAACTGCCCAACGGCTATGGGGTCGGCTGCGACCCGAACACCGGCGCGCCCACCCTCTGCTGGGTCGGCCCATCGGCACCGTCAGGCTAGCCTTGCGCGGGGAGCCCGGCCGCCTCCACCACCCCCCCGGGAGCGCGGTCGGGCTCCCCTTTTTTGCGTCGGAGGCCCGCCCTGCGGGCGGGCGTGAAATCCGTAGCCCCTCACCACTATTCCGTTCAGCAGACCCCCCATCGTCGCCGTCAGGGAACCCGGCGCCGCCAGGGCGCAGCCGCCGAAACGGCCTCGCGCGTCTCGCTTCGCGGCCGCGCGGCACCGGCCGCATTCGCCGCCCTACCGCAGTGGACCGGCAAGCGCTACGCGCGCCGGCCCCACGCGGGCGGACGAATCGTCCTTCAGGCCTGCGGCGCACCCTCGGCGACGCCACCCTCCCGGCGAAGCCAGGGCCGTGCCGACCGGCACCGACACCCGGTCACCAACAGAAAGGAGCGCTTCATGAGCGCCTTCGTCCTTCCCGCCGAGCACCTCAACGTGCTGCTGTGGGGCGCCCTGCGAGCCGGCCACGGCCGGATCTGCTGGCACTACGGAAACCCCACCCGCATGGGTGAGCTCACCGCCGAGAACACCACCGCCGTCGGGCAGCTGCTGCTCGACGCCAACCTCGCCTCAGTCAACTACCTCTACAACGCCGCCGGTACAGCCGAGCCCTACCACTACCGCACCCCGGTGCACACCAACTGGAACGCCGTCGAGTTGCTTAAAGCGCTGGCCTGCTACGAGTACCAGTCCTGCGAGTCGCCCGACTGGGAGGGCAGTTCGGCGCAGCGGCTGTGCCGGGTCATCGAACGCGAACTGATCGTGTCCCTGAGCGGATGGACCGAAGCCCCGTGGTCGATCTCCACCACCAGCGCCCCCGCGGCCGCCGAGCGACGCTACCGGGCCTCACGGCGGGTCGAGGCAAGCCGGTGAGCGCGCCAGCCAAGATCACCGGCGAGCAATACATCCAGGTGCTACTTCAGCGCCAGGCCTCCTGGACCGCAGAGCACGGGCACCGGTACAGATACCCCCCGCTACTGGAGTGGTTCATCCGTGCCGAGGACTCCGCCCTGGTCGATCTCGACACCCTCACCTAGAACCCCACCCCGGGGCCGGGTCCGATTCCGTTCCCCCGCGGAGTCGCGACCCGGCCCCCTTTTTTGATCACGGGGGACTCACCGTTCGTAGGCGGCGGCGCGCCCGGCGCGACCGCCGGATGCCCGCCCTTCGGGCGGGTAGAAAGCCTGCGCCACAACAGAATTTAATCCGTTCAGCAGGCCCCCCATCATGACCGCCAGGGAACCCGTCAGCGTCAAGCTGCGCCGCTTCACGGGCTCGCCCGTCTCCGTTCGCTGCGCTCACTGCGCCGTGCGGCTCCGACGACCAGCGCGGCCCGCCGGAACCGCCACCGGCAAGCGCTGCGCGCGCCGGCCGCGGCCCGGGCCGCCCCAGTCGCCTGCAGCCCTACGGCTTCGCCTTGCCGCCGCCACCCTCGCGGTCCCAGCCAGGCCTGTGCCGACCGGTACCGAAACCCGGTCACCAGAAAAAAGGAACAACCATGTCCCTCAAGCTCGATGCCTCGACCCTCATCTCCAGCCTGCCGGCGATCCTGGGCTACCAGGTCTACGACTCCATCGTCGCGGTCATGCTCAAGCGCCACGGCGGTCAGGACGCGATCGACTGCGTGCTGCGCGTCGACGTCAACAACCCCCTCGACCAGATCGCGACCATGCCCCACGTCACCGGCCGCAACGCCACCAACACCTCGGGGGCCATCCTTATCGCCGTCGCCGGGCCCGAACATCACAAGCACGCCGGAGACGCCCTCGATGTGCTGCGCAACGCCCTGATGGACCTCGACATCCCGGTGCGCGGCCGCCTGAGCACCGCCACCACCGCCGAGCCCACCCTGTGGACCGACATCGACACCGGCGACAGCGGCATCACCGCACCGTGGACCGACAGCCCCATCACCACGGCCAGCGTCGTCGAGGGCCGGGTCGTGGCCAACACCCGCGAGGACCTCGTCGCCGAATTCGCCATCACCGAACCCGCCGCCCCCCAGGTCGAGATCGACAACCTCGAACCGCTGATCGACGCCGGAGAGGAACTCGCCGCAGTCATCGCCGGTACCGGCGAGGTCACCCCGGACCTGGTCGGCCGGGTAGCCCTGGCCATCACCGTCAGCGTCCGCCTGCGCGACGCGCATCTGCTGCTCGGGTTGGACCACGTCCAGCGCAGCGCCTCGGTGTGGACCGCCATGTCGCGCAGCATGCGCGGAATCGCCCGCGCCCAGGCAGCGACCATCGCCGCTGCCTACCACTACATGGGCGGGGACGGCCCGCGCGCCGGCATCGCCGTCGACGTCGCCACCCAAGCAGCCCGCGACGCCGGCCAGCAGCCGCTCGAGCTCACCGGGCTGCTCGACACCGCGCTGCACATGGGCGTGACCCCCGAGAAGATCCGCGACGTGATCGTCAACGCCGGCAGCACCGGCAACGGCGCCTAGCAGTTCCACCCCGACCGGGGCCCGGTTCGTTCTCCACCCCCCAGGAGGACGAGCCGGGCCCCCCTTTTTTGTTCACGGGAGCCCGGCCTGGCGGGGCGGCGGCGCGCCAGGCGCGACCGCCGGATGCCCACCCTTGCGGGCGGGCGGAAAGCCCCTGAGAGTCAATAACTTTCCGTCAGCAGTGCCCGAATCGTACCGGTTCGGAACCCGACGGCCTCAAGCTGCGTTGCGCGGGGCTCGCGCGTCTCCGGCTGCGCCTCGCTGACGCTCGGCTCCGCCTGCGCCGCGCGGCTCCAGCGGCATTTCCGGCCCTACCCAACCGGCCCGGCAAGCGCTGCGCGCGCCGGCCCGGCCGGGGCCGGAAATCCGCTTCCAGCCGGAAACCGCGCAACTCCGCTTGACCCCGACGGGCCCCGACCGGTGAACGCAGCACAGCGCTGACTCAGGCGCACACCACCTTCACGAACGGAGCAACAGCATGACCAACAACAACCACCACTTCGACCTGGCCTCGGCACTCGTCGACGAGGCCGCCGGCCACCTCATCGGCCGCGACGACGCCGACACCATCCGGCAGGCCTTCGGTGTCGAGTTGGAGATCTTCTCCGACACCGACTACTGCTCGATCGAGGCCCGCGAAGGCCAGACCCTCCTCGCGGCCGCCACGGCGGTGATGCGCCCGGGCGGCACGCTGAAGGCCTCCATCGACATGTTCCGCGCGGGAGACCTGATGTTCTGGGCCACCCAGCACCAGGGCGCCGACGTGATGTTCTGGGCCAAGGGCCGCGAGCACTACAACCTCACCGCCAAGGCGGGCAGCGACGCCTGGGTCGTCTCCACCTTCTCCGCCGACACCCCGTTCGACAGCCTGCAGGCCGCCCTGGCCTTCGTTGTCGCCCACGAGGCGGCCGCGGTGTGGAACGAAGTCGTCGCCTAACCACCCCGCCACCGAGCCGGGCCCGGCCGCGATCCCTCCCCCCCGGGGGTCCGGCCGGGCCCCTCTTCGTCTGCAGCCCAAGCGCATTCACACCAAATCAAAGGAGACCAACCATGGGCCAATACTTCACCCCGACCTTCCTCGACGCCGCCGGCCGAATCGTGGCGGCGCTGAACCCCGACGACTACGGCTCCGGGCTCAAGATCTACGGCCACACCCGCCACGACGCCCCACTCATGCGTGCGGTCGAAGCACTGCTGCGCCTCGACGGCAACATTCGGCTCGTCTGGGCCGGGGACTACGCCGACGAAGAACGCGGCCGTAACGCCAACCTGTACTTCCTGGCCGAGCCGAAGCACTTCGTGCGCTTTGCCGGACTGGTGCTCGACGACGTCGCGCCCACCGCCACCCTGCCCGACCACTTCACGGCCGGCGGCGGCGCGGGCTTTATCTGCAATGCCGACAAGCGGGCCTTCCTCGACATCGCGGCGCTGCCGCTCGACGACTGGGCGGTGCGGCGCAACCCGCTACCCCAGCTCACCGCCGAGGGCGGCGGGAGGTCGGGACCGTGGGCGCGCGACCGCCTCTTCCACACCACCAGCCATCCCGGCGCCGGCTGGACGCCCCAATCCGCAGCAGCCCTGGTCTAGGACCACCACCAACCGAAAGGAACGCCCCATGTACGACCCCGACGAATGCCTCGACAGCACCGACGGCGGCTGCGCCGGAGAGGTCTATCCCCGACCCGCACTGTCCGGCTCGGGCCTGACCTATGTGCGATGCGACAAGCACTTCGACGATCACGCCCAGCGGGTCGGCCCGAAAATCGCCGCAACCCGGCGGCGCTACCCCGACACCGACATCCCGCCCAGCTGGTTCGATGCCAGCGCGGCCGGAGAACGCTGGAACGAGGACTGACCCGCCACCCCCAAACCGGGGCCCGCCGACCCTCATCCCCCCGAGCGTCGGCGGGCCCCCCTTTTTCTTCCGGTTACCCGACGCCCGCCCCAGGCGGGCGCAACAGCCTGTGCCACGCACCTTTTTCTCTCTGTCAGCAGGCCCCCCATGGTGGCCGCGAGGGAACCGCCGCCCACTCAAAACCCCGCCGTCCACCGGGCTCGCCCGTCTCCGTGTCGCGCTGCGCGCTCACTGCGCCGTGCGGCTCCGACGACATTGGGCGGCCCGCCGGAACCGGCCCGGCAAGCGCTGCGCGCGCCGGCCACGGCCCGGGCCGCCCAAGTCGCCTCCAGCCCGCGGCTCCGGTTTTGAGGGCTGCACCCTCGCGGCCCTGTCCCGGGGCGTGCCGACCGGCACAACACCACCGACTCCCCAAGGAGCATCCATGTCCAACCGCCCCATGCAGGCTCTGGTCATTCACCCCCACCGCAGCGCCGCCTCCGGCGTGCGGTCGCTGAGCACCAGCCTGACCAACCTGCAGAAGATCGTCGGGGGCCACCTCGAGCCGGTCTACGGCTACCGCCGACCAGACGGCACCGTCAACAACTGGCCCACCGCCACCCTCTACGTCAACGAGCTCGGGAAGCTCCAGGGAGCCCCCGAGAACCTTCTCGCGACAGCACTGTGGTGGGCCCTGGATCCCCAAGCCGTCGGCCGCACCCTCCTCGTCGGAACCGTGGTCGTTCTCGGCGCCGGTGACGACGCGGGCAACGAAACCCCCGTTCCCCAGCACGTCCAAGCCGCCTTCAGCGCCCTGTGCGACGGCGAGGACATCACCTACACCCAGTTCGCCGCCCACTAAGCCACCCCAACCCGAAAGGAACACACCATGGCCAACACCATCTGGGGCTACGCCGATTGCGCGCTCTACACGCTCAACCCCGCTCACCACGTGACCGCCGAGATCGCCCGCACCGGCGAACCCGGGCCGGCCGACGGCATCACCGGCCTCTGGGTTCTCGGACTGTGGACCGACTACGGAGAAGGCATCGCGCTGCAGGGCAGCATCGCTGAGTTCCAACACTTCCTGCGCCTGGTGATCGAGCACGTGGCCCGCGAAACCCAGCAGGAAGGGCTGCCCGATGCCCTCAACGAACTCGCCCGGGTGCGCGCCCGCCGCGAAACCCTCCTCGCCAACAACCCCAGCGCGGAGGACCTCGAGGCGGCCGCGGGATACGAGCTGGCCGAACTCGATCTACTCCGGTGGATCGCACAGGCGACCAGCGAGCTGATCGACCACCAACCGTGACCGCCCCCGACACCGGCCGCCCCTTCGGGGGCGCGCCGGACTCCACCCCTTCCGAACCCTTCACCCGAAAGGCAGCACTTGCAATGACCCTCACCGGCACCGACCCCACCGACCCGTGGACCGAATCCGACGACGACGACGTCCCCATGCGCCCGGACGGCAACGTCCGCATCGCCTGGCGCGACACCCCGCGCCACTACATCGAACAGACCGCACTGGTGTACCTGCGCCTCGACGACGCTGGTACCAAGTGGATCGTCGACAGCTCCAGCCTCGACGGCTACAGCCTCGACAGCGCCTACGACGACATCAGCGCCCACAACAGCGAATGCCCCTGCGGCACGCCGGAAGAATGCGAACGCGCCCGCGCCACGGCCGACCAGATCCCCCTGCCCAACGCCAGGGAACTGGCCGCATTGATCGTCCAAGCCCTCTAACTGCGGTCCACTGGTGGCCCCGGCCGGACGTCGCCCCGCAAGGGCGGCCCCGGTCGGGGCCGCACCCCGCCCTGGCGGGCGGGAACCGAGCCGTCCCCCACTAGTTGTCCGTCAGCACTCCACCAGCGTGAGCGCACTCCATGCGGCGGCGTCAATCTCCGCGCCGCGGGGCTCGCGCGTCTCCGGCTGCACCTCGCTGACGCTCGGCTCCGCCTGCGCCGCGCGGCTACGGCGACATTTCCGGCCCTACCCAACCGGCCCGGCAAGCGCTGCGCGCGCCGGCCCGGCAGGGGCCGCAAATTCGCCTCCAGCCGGAAACCGCGTCGCTACGACTTGACCCCACCGCCCGTGCGCTCCCCCCGGAGGAGTGCCGACCGGCACGTCCCAAGCCACTCCCCAAGGAGAAAACCATGAAGACCGAACTTGACTTCGACTTCGACCTCGACGAAGAAACCCCCGTCCGCGCCGAGCAGTGGATGGACCTCGCGCTGTGCGCAGTCGAGGCCGACCCGGAGATCTTCTTCCCCAAGACCAACGGCGCCGCCAAGAAGGCGAAGGCCGTGTGCAACCGCTGCGCGGTGGTCAGCGAATGCCTGGCCTTCGCGCAGAAAAACGGCATCATCGAAGGCGTCTGGGGAGGGCTCTCGGAGACCGAGCGCCAGAACCTCGCCCCCGACACGGCCGCTAGCTGACCCACCCCACGGGGAGTCCGGTGCCCTCCACCCCTCGGGAGGGAGACCGGGCTCCCCTTTTTTCTGACGGTGGGTGGCGTGCGCTATCCGGCGAGCGGCTCACCGGTGGGCTCGCTCGGCTGCGCCGTCGCCTCGCCCACCGCCGCCGGTCTCGCCTGGCCGGCCCCGCACGCCTTCGGCGTCGCTTCGGCCGGCCCGCTCGCCTCGTGCGCTGCGATGCAGTCCCGGATCACCTTCTCCGGAACCCCGGCCTTACGGGCCACATCCTTGACCGCCGTCCCGCGGTCGCGGATCGCCGCATACGCGGCACCCGCGACACGCTGCTCCCTTACGCGCCGGCCTTCGGCCCGCGCCCGCAGCTCCGCGGTCCGCTTCGCGATCTGCCGCTCAAGATCGGCGTCGATCGCCTCCAGCCGCTCCTGGGCGGCCGCGGCCTTCTCCAGATCCACCCGATTGTCCCGGGCGCGAGCCGCGGCCTCCTGCTCCTCGCGCCGCGCCGCCTCCAGCGCGCGCCGGCGCGCGGCCTGCACTTCATTCGTCAGCTTCATGCACCCACTAAAACCCCCACCCCCCACTTCTTACGACCACCACCAGCCCTCAGCCCCTCCCACCGCCCACCACCAACAACCGCACCCCGCACCACACGCCCTACCAGCACCTTTCCACCGCCCCCCAAAATGCCTCCCAATCTCCCTCACACCTCTTGCATTCCGGTGTCCGTGGTCGATAGGGTCATCACGACCGCTGAGAGAAACGGACGCGACTGTGACACACCGCAACGCCCCGCGGGGGCGGTTGCGCGTCGCGATACACCTTCGGCGGGCCTCTGACCGCGTCACTGTTGGGCGTCTCTGCGACCCCGTCGTCGGGGTGATGCCGCGGTGATGAGCCTGCACAAACTGACCGCCGGCGACGGGTACATGTACCTCATCCGGCAGGTCGCCGCGGCCGACGACACCGCCCGCGGCCGAGCCAGCCTGGGCGACTACTACTCCTCCAAGGGTGAGACCCCCGGCCGCTGGATGGGCCGCGGCCTCGCCGCGCTCAGCGCCGCCCCCGCCGGGGTAGCCGACGGCCAGACCGGCGATCCGTGGAACGTGTCAGCGGGCTCAGAAGTCACCGAAATGCAGATGAAGGCACTCTTCGGCCAAGGGCTTCACCCCAACCGTGAAGAGATCGTCAAAGCGTTACTCGCGCAGGGCACGCCGCTCAAGGACGCCGAGAAAGCCGGTCGCCTCGGGTACAAGTTCCGCGTCGAACCCGATCAAGCCAACGAGTTCCGCACGCGGCTCAAGAGCGCCTACGAGGATCACAACCGCGCCGCGCAACAGCCGCCGTGGACCCCGATCGGGGAGGCCACCCGCGCCGGTATCCGCACCCGCGTGGCCACCGAGGTGTTCACCGCGCACTATCAGCGGGCCCCGAAAGATTCCCGGGAACTGTCCGGGTTCATCGCCCGCAACACCCGCACCGCGACCAAAACCGTGGCCGGCTACGACCTGACCTTCACGCCCGTGAAGTCCATCTCGACGGTGTGGGGACTGGCCCCCCGCGCCTTGTCGGAAGCCATCGAAGCGCTCCACCACGAAGCCATCGCCGATACCTTGCGATGGGCCGAGGACCACGTCGCCTTCACCCGCATGGGTACCAACGGCGTCGCCCAGGTCAAGGCCACCGGACTGATCGCCGCCGCCTTCGACCACCGCGACTCGCGCGCCGGTGACCCGAACCTGCACACCCACGTCGTGGTCTCCAACAAGGTTCAAGCGATCGGCCCCGACGGCATCCCCCGGTGGCTGGCCCTCGACGGACAGATCCTCTACCGCAACGCAGTCGCCCTCTCCGAGCAGTACAACACCCTCATCGAAGGCAAGCTCGTCGAGCGGTTGGGCTTCACCTTCAAAGACGTGCCCACCGCGGCCGGGCGACGCAGCGTCCGCGAGATCGACGGCGTACCGCCCGAACTGCTGGAGGCGTATTCGTCGCGACGCACCGCCATCGTCGACCGCGTCGGCGATTTAGCGACCGCCTTTCAACGTGAGCATGGCCGCGAACCGACGACCGTGGAGTTCCTCGCGCTGTCGCAGAAAGCCACCACCGAATCACGGCAAGCCAAGCACGCCCCGCGCTCCCTGGCCGAGCAGCGTGACGAATGGCGACGGCAGGCCATTCAAATCCTGGGCAGCGTCCGCGACCTCGACGAGATGATCGCCACCATCAGCGGGCGCACCACCAAACGAGTCGCCCTCACCGACGAACTGGTGGCATCGCTGGCCGCGTCGGTCATCGCCACGGTGTCCTCCGAGCGGGCGACGTGGCGCGTTCAACATGTCCGCGCCGAAGCGGAGCGACAACTGCGGGGCAACTCCTGCTACGCCGATTCGCAGCACGCCGCCGACCGGATTGTGGCCGCGGCGTTGGGTGATCGGTCCATTCAGATCTCCCGGCACGTCGATGAGGAGCGCAACGAACCGGCGTTCCTGCGCCGCAACGACGGCGCCAGCGTGTACCGCCAGCATCACAGCACCGTCTACACCAGCGCCGAAGTCATGGCCGCCGAACGGCGCATCCTGTCGGCCGCCGCGCTCGGCGGCGGACGCGTCGCCGACGACACCAGCATCGGACTGGCTCTGCTGGAAGCCCACGCCCAGGGCGGCACCCTCAACGATGGACAGCAGGCACTCGTGCGCGAGATGGCCTCCTCGGGAGCGCGGGTGCAACTCGCCCTCGCCCCCGCCGGCACCGGCAAAACCACCGCAATGGCGGCGCTGGCGTCAGCGTGGCGCAACAGCGGCGGCACCGTCGTCGGCCTGGCCCCCACCGCCGGTGCGGCCGAAGTTCTCGCCGGCGACCTCGGCACCGAGACCGACACCATCGCCAAACTCGTCCAACTCGCCGACCCCGATCCCCGCTATCCCGTCACCGCCGACGACCCCGCCCGCCACTGGTTCGACCGCATCGACAGCTCCACACTGATCGTCGTCGATGAAGCCGGGAAAGCCTCCACCGGCGAATTGG
>WBZP01006463.1_pt1 | contig 11602 bp, 8 predicted proteins | sample 5204301 | NCBI WGS metagenome assembly WBZP01 (sample SAMN12412401, study PRJNA552823) | activated sludge metagenome | isolation source: activated sludge from nitrification reactor of wastewater treatment plant... | place: USA: Pennsylvania | collected 2017
GATGCGCCGCGCGACTAGGCCCGCGATCTGCACGACCCCGAACTGCACTCCGCCCGCGGTGGTGATGATGAGGCTGTTGCGCTCGTTGTCCTCGCTCGCTTTGTCGAGTTCGGCATTGATGAAAATGCCGGGCCGATAGGCGAGCCGTTCCACCCGGCCGCTCACGGGACTGCGATTCACATGGCAGTCGAATACGCTCATGAAGATCGAGACGCGCATGAGGGGCGTTTCGCTCAAGCCGAGTTCGGGCGGCGGAACCGCGTCGAGGACGCTGCAGACGCGTCCGTCGGCCGGCGCGACGATCACCCCGTCGCGCAATGGCGTCACCCGCGGCGGATCGCGGAAAAAGTAGGCGCACCACGCGGTCGCGACGACCCCCAGCCAGCCGAGCGGGGTCCATAGCCAGAACAGGATGAGACTGGCCACCGCAAACGCGCCGATGAAGGGATAGCCTTCGGAATTGATCGGCGCGAGCTGCGAGCGGATGGAGTCGACGAGGGACATGGCGGGCTCGGTTTTCATGCGTTTCCTGTAGATCGGATTGCGCGGCAGGCCAAGCAGCGGGGTCGGACCGGCAAGCCGCTTGCTTTGGCGAGAGCGAAATTCCATTCCCACGGAACCGGAGTTCGCTCCACTGATGTTCAAGTGGCCTCATGTGGTCGCAATTTTCTGCGGCGAACCCGGTTCCCACCGCCGGATCAAGTCCGAGGGCATGCTTCGCCGGAAAATGCTCTATTTCCGGCAACGACGAACGGATAGCGAAATGACTCGTCTCAAGCTCAGCGATCGTGTTCTGGAATCCCTTCTCGACGATGACGTTCCGTTTGGCGATTTGACGACGCATGTCCTCGGCATCGGAGCAAAGCCCGGGCGGATCACATTCGCCGCGCGCGACCGCATGGTCGTCGCCTGCGCCGAGGAGGCTGCCCGGCTGCTCGAACTCGCGGGCGCGCGCGTGAGCGCGGTCGCCGAATCGGGGGCGGAGCTTGCACCGGGACGTGCGATTCTGGAAGCCACGGGGTCCGCCGAGGCGTTGCACTGCGGCTGGAAAGTTGCACAAACGCTGGTGGAATATGCCTCCGGAATCGCCACGGCGGCGCGGCGGATCGTCGAGGCGGCGCGCGCCGCGCGGCCCGATATCCCCGTCGTGTGCACACGGAAAAACATGCCGGGCGCGAAGGCGGTCGCAATCAAGGCGATCCTCGCCGGGGGCGCGACGCCGCATCGGCTCGGCCTGTCGGAAACAATTCTGATCTTCGCCGAGCACCGCGCCTTTCTTGATCGGCAGTCTGCCGCGGAAACGATCGACCGGGCGCGCCGCACCGCGCCGGAAAAGAAAATCGTGGTGGAGGTCTCCTCGCTCGACGAAGCGCTGACCTGGGCCGCAGCCGGCGCCGATGTGATCCAGACCGAAAAGTTCTCCGTCGATGATCTGTCTGCGCTTTCGATGCGGCTCGCAGCGTCGGGATACGGAACGTTGGTGGCGGCGGCCGGCGGAATCAACGCGGGCAACGCGGCGGCCGGCGCTGATATTCTTGTCACCTCCGCCCCTTATTCTGCACCGCCGCTTGACGTCGCGGTGCGTATCGAAGCGGCCTGATTTCTGATCAAGACGACCGCAAGACGATTGGCCTCGGCTAGAAAGGGCCGCCACGCCGTTATTCAGCGGCGTCGGCCGCGAACGGCTTATCCTCGCGGCGCTCGTCGTCCGTCACCTGTTCGCGCTCGACGCCGGCAGGCGAATCCCCCACCAGCGCCAGCTTCTCGCGCGCCTCCTCGGCCTCGCGCTGGCGGTTCCACATGCTGGCGTAAAGTCCGTCCTGCGCCAGCAAGGCCGGATGCGTCCCGCGCTCGACGATGCGTCCGTGATCGAGCACGATGATTTCGTCGGCGCCGACGATGGTCGAGAGCCTGTGCGCGATCACCAGCGTCGTGCGGTTCTTCGACACGCGGTCGAGCGCGTCCTGGATATCCTTTTCCGTATGGCTGTCGAGCGCGGAGGTCGCTTCGTCGAGCAGCAGGATCGGCGGCCCCTTCAAGATCGTGCGCGCAATCGCGATGCGCTGCTTCTCCCCGCCCGACAGCTTCAGCCCGCGCTCGCCGACCTCCGTCTCATAGCCGCGCGGCGTCGCGCGGATGAACCGATCGATCTGAGCGAGCTGCGCCGCCGCCTCGACCTCGGCGTCGCTGGCGTCCCAGCGGCCGTAGCGGATGTTGTAGCGCACGGTGTCGTTGAACAGCACCGTGTCCTGCGGAACCATGCCGATGCTGTTGCGCAGCGACTCTTGCGTCACCTCGCGGATGTCCTGGCCATCGATGCTGATGCGCCCGCCCGTCACCTCATAGAAGCGGAACAGGAGACGCGCGATGGTCGACTTGCCGGCGCCGGACGGACCGACAATCGCCACCGTGCGGCCGGCCGGGACGTCGAAGCTCAGCCCCTGCAGGATCGGCCGGTTCGGCTCGTAGGCGAAGCGCACGTTCTCGAACGTGATGGCGCCCGCGCTCACCTCGAGCGGCCTGGCGTCCGGCGCATCCTTGATCTCCGGCGGACGCCCGAGGATATCGAACATCATTTCGATGTCGATCGCCGCCTGCTTGATCTCGCGATAGAGCATGCCCATGAGGTTCAGCGGCATGTAGAGCTGGATCATCATGGCGTTGATCATCACGAAGTCGCCGACCGTATTGGCGCCGGCCCGCACCCCGTAGGCGCACATGCCCATCGCGATGGTGAGTCCGATCGTGAAGATCACGGCTTGTCCGGCATTGAGCACCGCAAGCGACGTATAGGCCTTGACGCTCGCATCTTCGTAGCGCGCGACCGAGGCGTCGTAGCGCCTGGCCTCGCGCTCTTCAGCGCCGAAATACTTGACCGTCTCGTAGTTCAACAGCGAGTCGATCGCCTTCGTGTTCGCCTCGGTGTCGCTGTCGTTCATCTTGCGGCGGATCGCGATCCGCCATTCGGTCAGAAGGTAGGTGAACCAGACATACAGCGCGATCGTCGTCAGGATGACGACGACATAGCGCCAGTCGAACTGGTAGAGCAGCACCCCCGCGATGAGCGCGACCTCGACCACGGTCGGAGCGAGTTGCAGCAGCACCATCCGCACCATGGTCTCGATGCCGTTGCGGCCGCGCTCGAGAATGCGGGTGAGCCCGCCGGTCTTGCGTTCGAGATGGAAGCGCAGCGACAGGAGATGCATGTGGTCGAAGGTGAGCATCGCGAGGCGGCGCACCGCATGCATCGCCACCTTGGCGAAAACTCCGTCGCGCGCCTGGGTGAGCAGCGCCATCAGAATGCGCGAGCCGCCGTAGGCGATGGTGAGCGCGAGCGGCGCCGTCAGCACCCAGACGATCCACGGCGGCTCGCCGGGAGCGGCGCCGCCCTCGCCCGCGAGCGCATCGATGGCCCACTTGAACGTGAACGGCACGGCGATGGTCGCGAGCTTCGCCAGCAGCAGCAGTACGAGCGAGAATACGACGCGTCCTTTGAGATCGCGCCGTTCCGAGGGCCAGATATAGGGCCACAGCCCGACGAGCGTCTGCAGCAGCCCGCCGCGCCCGAACGCGATATCGCCGGCGGGCCTGTCAGCAAACGATCTCACGAGCGTCGCTCACAGGCCGGAAGCAATGCAGGTAAACGAGCTTCGAACCGCATGCGTGTGATATAGGCCTTTCCACCGGGGCGTCGCCAGGGCCGCTTCCCCGCTTCTCCGCGCCCGACGCGGGCATTGCGGGCTTGACGGTGATGGATGGCTACACCAAATCTACCGAAATGGGTGAACTTCGCACTATCTGCGTCTATTGCGGGTCGAGTCCGGGGCACGATCCCGGCTATGTCGCCGCAGCCAGGCAATTCGGCAGAATCCTCGCAAAGAACGGAATCGGCCTCGTCTATGGCGGCGGCTCCGGCGGTATCATGGGCGCGCTCGCGGAAGCCGTGTGCGAGTCCGGCGGTCGCGTCGTCGGCGTCATTCCCGAATTTCTGCGCCAGCAGGAACGGCTGTTCGAAGGCGCGAACGAGATCATCATCACGCGCGACATGCACGATCGCAAGCGCATCATGTTCGAGCGGGCCGACGCCTTCGTCGCCATGCCGGGCGGGATCGGCACGCTCGAAGAACTGGTCGAGCAACTGACCTGGGCTCAACTGGGTCATCATCGGAAACCGATCCTGCTCGCCGACATCAACGGATACTGGGCCGCGCTCATCGATCTGTTTGCACGCATGCATGCGGCGGGGTTCATTCACAGCGGCGCCAAGTTCAAATACAGCGTGTGCAGTGCGGTAGAAGATATCCTGCCCACCTTGCAGGCGGAGGTCGCGCGCGTGAGCGAGCGCGAAAAGGCGGGCGAGCCGGCGCTGGTCGAACGCATGTGATGTAGAATTTTCCTAATAAAATCACGCATTCGTTCGATTATGTGAGGCGATGCCGGCGTTTCCCATGCTATGCTGCTGCACTCGCGGACTCGGCTAAAGAAACGAAACAAACTTTTCCAGACGCTAATCCATCTGGTCCTGCCAAGACTTACGCGATCTTTTGCGCGTCGACGATCCTTATCCTTCCTCAGTTGAGGAGTTGCGAATGGTCCGACGTGCTCTGCAAGTGCGTGCGTCTTCCAAAACAGCTCGCGCTTCCCCGCCTTCGTCGAAAGCTTCCCCGCGCTCGTCGAAAGCGTCGCCGCCTGCATCGAAGCAGGAAGAGATCTACGTCGTCGGCATCGGCGCATCGGCGGGCGGGCTCGAGGCGTTGCGGCCGTTCGTCGCCAATCTGCCGACCTCTGCCAATCTCTGTTTTGTCGTGGCGCAGCATCTGTCGCCGCAGCACCGCAGCATGATGGTCGAGCTGCTGTCGCGCGAGACCAAGATTCCGGTGGTCGGCATCAACAATGGCGTCAGCATCCGCGCCAACACGATCTATATTGCGCCGCCGAACTGCGACGTCTTCTACCGTAGCGGCAAGCTGGTGCTGCGCGCGCCGCTGGAATCGATTGGCCCGAAGCCGTCGATCGACCATTTCTTTTCCAGCCTCGCTTCAGGCCTCGGCCCGCGGGCGATCGCGATCGTGCTCTCCGGCACGGGCTCGGATGGCGCGAACGGCCTGCGCGCGGTGAAAGCGCAAGGCGGTATTACCTTTGCGCAGGAGCCGTCCTCGGCGAAATACGAGAGCATGCCGCGCGCCGCAATGACGATCGGCGGCGCCGACCTGATCCTCCCGCCGACGGAGATCGCCGGGAAACTGACCGTCATCGCGCAAGGTCACAGTCTCAATCTCGGGCTTGCCGAGAAGACCGACGACGGCGGCAACACGTTCCAGACGATCATCCGCCATATCCGCCGGCAGACCGGCATCGACTTCAGCAAATACAAGGAGGCGACGCTGCGTCGCCAGATCGCGCGCCGCATGTCGGCGCTGCAGGTCGGCACGCTGAAGGACTACATCGCCTACATCGAACATCATCGCGAAGAGATCGAGATCCTCACCAAGAACTTCCTGATCTCGGTCACATCGTTCTTCCGTGACAAGGAAGCGTTCAACGCGCTCGGCAAGCTGCTCGACAAGATCGTCAAGGAGAAGCGCAGCGGCGACACGTTGCGCATCTGGGTGCCGGGATGCGCCACCGGCGAGGAGGCCTACTCGATCGCGCTCATGCTCGCGAGCAAAGCGCGCCAGCGCCTCGCCGGCCTGCGCGTGCAGGTTTTCGGCACCGACATCGACGGGGTGGCGACCGCCCAGGCGCGGCGCGGCGAATACGCTGAAAGCACCGTGATCAACCTGCAGGGCAATCTCCTGCACAATTACTTCGCGAACAACGGGCGGCTGTTCCGGATCGACAAGTCGATCCGCGACATGGTGGTGTTCTCACGCCACGACGTGGCGCAGGATCCGCCGTTCAAGAACATGGATCTGATCAGCTGCCGCAATCTTCTCATCTATTTCAAGCCGAGCCTGCAGGAGCAGCTTTTCAAGCTGTTTCATTACGCCCTGCGTCCCGGCGGCCACCTGTTTCTCGGCAAGTCGGAGTCGCTCGGCGCCTGCAAGGGGCTCTACTCGGTGGTGGACAGCCGCCACAAGCTGTTCCGCCGGCGGGATATCGCGACGCGCCCCTACTACGTGCCGCGCACCATCAGCGGCGGGCCGGAGCCTTATGTCGACATCGACGCCCGCAAACCGGCAGACGCTCCCGATCAGGACAACAGCCACGTCGGCCGCGAACTGCTGGTGGAGCATTACGGGCCGCCCAGCATTCTGATATCGCATGACGGCGACCCGTTGCATTTCTTCGGCGATGTGAGCCGCTTCGTCCGCCTCGGCGCCTCGGGCGGCAAAGTCGACCTCAACCTCCTGTCCATCATCAATCAGAACCTGCGCGCCGAATTGCGGGTGCTGCTGCATCGCGCCGCCCGCGATCAGAAGTCGCAATACGGTCAGCCGCACGGCGAAAAGGACACCGGCCGCGCCATCCGCCTCGCCGTGCATCCCGTCGACCGCGCCCGCTCGGAGGAACGGATCTATCTTGTGAGCTTCGAGGAGAAGGATTCGGCGCCGTTCGCCACGATCGTGTCGCCGGACAATCTCGACGAGACGGCCGCGCAGCAGATTCTCGCGCTCGAACAGGACCTCAAGGCCGCCAAGGAAAACCTGCAGACGGTCGTCGAGGAACTCGAGACATCCAACGAAGAGCTGCAGTCGACCAACGAGGAGCTTCAGGCCTCCAACGAGGAATTGCAGGCCTCGAACGAAGAGCTGGAGACCGCCAACGAGGAGCTGCAGGCCACCAACGAGGAACTCACCACCGTCAACGACGAGCTCTCCGTCAAGACCAACGACCTCGCCGAAGCGAACAGCGAGCTCGAAGGCATCATGGCGAGCTCCGCGGAAGGAATAGCGCTCATCGATCCGATGCTCCGCATCGTGCGCAGCAACGAAAAGGCGGTGCGGATGCTTCAGCTCTCGATCGGGCTGGAGCCGGTCCGCCTGGTCGACATCGCCGCCTTCGACGAAGCGCCGAGCGCCCAGGCGGCCGTGGAGAAGGCGATCAAGAGCGGCGCGGCGCACACCGAGGAAATCCAGCTGCAGTCGCGGCGCTTTCTGATGCAGGTGTCGGCGCACCGCCTCGACAAGCGCATCACCGGCGCGATCCTCACGCTCTCCGACATCACCGATCTGCGTCGCGCGGAGCTCGCCGCCGCCGAGCAGGGCCAGCGCGCACGCTCGTTGATGGAAAACTCAACCGACGGCATCATCATCGCCAAGGGGCGCGGGCTCATCCATGCCTGCAACCAGGCGGCGTGCGCCTTGCTCGACATGCGCGAGAACGACATCATCAGCAATCGCGCCGACCGGCTGTTCCTGCACCATGACGTCAACGTTCGCTCGCTCATCCAGCATCTGAACGACGATGACCCGCCGGACGCCCCCAAGCGGTTCGAAGTGACCCTCGTGCGCCGCAATCGCGTTCGGCATTTCGACGTGATGCTGAGCGGCTTTGCCGTCGAGGGCGAAACCTACAACGCGGCGACGCTGCGGGAGATCACCGAGCTGCATGAAACGCGCGAGTCGCTCGCCGAGGCGAAGCTGATCGCCGAACAGCTGAACGCGGCCAAAACAAACTTCCTCACCAAGTTCAGCCACGAGCTGCGGACGCCGCTCAATGCCATTGTCGGCTTTTCGGATGCGATCCTCAATCACATCCACGGCCGGCTGGAGCATGAGAAATACCTCTCCTACATCGCCGACATCCACTCCTCCGGCCTCCACCTGCTCGGCCTCATCAACGACGTGTTCGACATCGCCAAGATCGAAGCGGGCTTGCTGCGGCTGAACGAGGAGCCGGTCGATCTGATCAAGCTCATCTCGAGCGCCGTCAGCTTCGTCGGCCCGCTCGCGGGCAAGACGAGCGTCACCGTGGCGTTCGACGTCAACACGCCTGCGGTCTGTCTGCGCTGCGACGAACTCCGCGTCCGGCAGGTTCTGCTCAACGTGCTGTCGAACGCCGTGAAGTTCTCGCAACAAGGCGGCAAAGTGCGGGTGACGATCCGCCCGCACAATGAGCGCGGCCTCGCCGTGGAGATCACCGACAAGGGCGTCGGCATGGACCGGGTGGTCGTCGAGCGGATCGGCACCGATTTCGTCGCCCCGGCGAACGTGCGCAGCAGCGACAAGGAGGGCAGCGGTCTCGGACTGCCGGTGAGCATCGCCTTGATGAAGGCGCACGGCGGCGCACTGAACATCGAGAGCTTGCCCGGCAAGGGCACGACGGTGACGCTGTTTTTCCCGCCGGAGCGGATATTGTCGACAATGGCCGCCAAGCCCAACGGCAAGGACAACGCGCCGCCGCCAAAAACTGTCGCCAAGCGCCCGGGCAAGCGCGGCGAGGCGAGCGCGCAAAGCAGAAGCTGACGCGCGCCGATGGGCGCGGGCTACGCGATGCCCGCGCCGGACTTGATCAGCTTGTAGACGACCGAATCCATCAGCGCCTGGAACGACGCCTCGATGATGTTCGCCGACACGCCGACGGTCGTCCAGGCATCGCCCTTGGCGTCATGGCTTTCGATCAGCACGCGGGTGACCGCGCCGGTGCCGCCGTTGAGGATACGCACGCGGTAGTCGATGAGTTCGAGGCCGTTGATGAATTTCTGGTACTCGCCGAGATCCTTGCGCAGCGCGAGGTCGAGCGCATGGACCGGGCCATCGCCCTCGGCGGCGGAGATCAGCTCCTGCTCGCCGACCTTGACCTTGACCACGGCGAGGCTGACCGTGATCGGCTTGCCCACCGCGTTGATGCGATGCTCGACGGTGACGTCGAATTTCTCCACCGAGAAATAGTCCGGCACCCCGCCGAGCGTGCGGCGCGCCAGCACTTCGAACGAGGCCGGGGCCGATTCATAGGCATAGCCGATCGCCTCGCGCTCCTTCACCACATCGAGCAGGCGGCCGATGCGCGGATCGTCCTTGTCGACCACGAGGCCGATGCGGTCGAGCTCCGCCAGCAGATTCGAGCGCCCCGCCTGATCGGAAACGAGCACGCGGCGGTGATTGCCGACCGTGTCGGGCCGCACATGCTCGTAGGTGGCGGGCTCCTTGACGATGGCGGAGGCATGAATGCCCGCCTTGGTCGCGAACGCGCTTTCGCCGACATAGGGCGCGTGCCGGTTGGGGGCTCGGTTGAGCATCTCGTCGAGCTTGCGCGAGACCGTCGTGAGGCTTTTGAGCTTGTCTTCGCTTACGCCGATGTCGAAGCGCTCGGCGAACTCCGGCTTGAGCCGCAGCGTCGGAATGATCGAGACGAGATTGGCGTTGCCGCAGCGCTCGCCCAGCCCGTTGAGCGTGCCCTGGATCTGACGCGCGCCCGCGCGCACCGCGGCCAGCGAATTCGCCACCGCCTGCTCGGTGTCATTGTGCGCGTGAATACCGAGATGGTCGCCCGGCACATGGCGCGCGACTTCGCCGACGATGGCCTCCACCTCGTGCGGCAGCGTGCCGCCGTTGGTGTCGCACAGCACGACCCAGCGCGCGCCCTCCGCGTAGGCGGTCTTGGCGCAGGCGAGCGCGTATTCGGGATTGGCCTTGTAGCCGTCGAAGAAATGCTCGCAATCGACCAGCACCTCGCGGCCCTTGGCCTTGGCGGCGCGGATGCTGTCGCGCATCGCCGCGAGGTTCTCCTCGAGCGTCGTCTCCAGCGCGACCCGCACATGGTAGTCCCACGACTTGGCGACGAAACAGATCGCATCGGCGTGCGCGTCGAGCAGCGTCACGAGGCCGGGATCGTTGGAGGCCGAACGGCCGGGCCGCCGCGTCATGCCGAACGCCGTGAAGGTCGCCTCGACGTTGCGCGGATGCTCGAACAACTCGGTATCGAGCGGATTGGCGCCGGGGTAGCCGCCCTCGATGTAGTCGATGCCCAACCCGGCGAGCATGCCGGCGATCGCCAGCTTGTCGGAGAGCGTGAAATCGACGCCGTTCGTCTGCGCGCCGTCGCGCAGCGTGGTGTCAAACAGATAGAGCCGTTCCTTCATGCCGCCCTCACCAGTAACCGACGTATTTCAATGCAAGCGCCACGAGGAGCGCAATGAATGCGACCTTGAGCGCGATGTAAAAGAGCCAGCGGCGCGGAAACGACGTATCGGCGCGGTTCATCGCGACGCCTCCCCGGCCAGCTTCTTCTGCATGGTGGTGTTCGCGATCCACTCGCCGCCGCACAGGATGGAATTGCGCTGCTGCGGAATATAGGCGCGGTTTTCGAAAAAAGCCCGCGCGGTGTCGCTTGCGGCGGTGGTGAGCCGCGTTGCGCCGCGCGCGCCGGCCAGCTTCTCCAGCGCGTCGACGAGCAGCGTTCCGACGCCGCGGCCGACGACCGCGGGATGCACGTAGAGCATGTCGATTTCTTCGTTGCGCGCGAGCGCGGCGAAGCCGACCGGCGAACCGCGGAGCGTGCCGACGATCGTCAGTTCGCCCGCGAGCCGCGCGGCGAACTTCGCCTCGTCGTCGGCGGCCGACGCCCACGCCTGCCGCTGCGCTTCGCTGTAGTCCTCGCCGGTCAGTTCCTCGATGCTGGCGCGGAAGATGTCCGCGAGCACCGCCGCATCCGCCGGCAGGAACGGCCGCAACGCGAATTCCGGATTCGCCTGCGCCATCATCGGTGCGCCCTCTTGCCCTCTCCCCTCGCGGGAGAGGCTTCCTTCCGGCGCTCCGCGAGCGCAGACACAATGACAGTCGAAACGCCATCGAGGTTTGTCAGAACCTCGTTGTTCCAAAACCTCAGAACTCTAAAGCCGCTTCCTGCAAACCATCGATCGCGAGCTTTGTCCCGCTTGGAGTCCGCATGCTGGCTCCCATCGACTTCAATCACCAGCCGTTTTTCGTAACAAAGGAAGTCCGCTACATAGGGTCCTATCGGCACCTGCCGACGAAACTTAATGGCTGCAAATCGACGCGCCCGCAATGCATGCCATAGCTTTCGTTCGGCATCCGTCATCGATCCGCGTAATGCCCGCGCATGACGCGATGTCGCAACGATCGGAGCGCGTGCTTTCGGCGCTTTCGGAACGCATAATTCTACACCCTCTCCCCTCGCGGGAGAGGGTGACGCCGAGCGCGAGCGAGGCGTCGGGTGAGGGGGCGGCGTGCTTACGCCGGGCGACGAGTACTCCCCCTCACCCGGCTCGGACCTCCGGTCCTCGCCACCCTCTCCCACGAGGGGAGAGGGATCTTTTGCGCGCTGGTTCATCGCGCGACCTCCCAGGTCGTGCCGTCCTTGGTGTCCTTGAGCACGATACCCATCGCGAGCAGTTCATCGCGAATGCGATCAGCTTCCTTGAAGTCCCTTCGCGCGCGCGCCTCGGCACGGGCCAAAACCAAGCCGCAAATCTGATCAATCTGGTCGGAATATTTCTGAAGATCGCCAATTCTTATTTCTGGCGACACGAACTTTACAGCGTCATGAAATGCCTTCAGCTGCTTCGAAAAAACAACATTCCAGTTCGTATTACTCAAGCTCCTGGTCAGAGCCTTAAGTGGGTAATTCTTAGGAGCCAGTTCAAGCATCTCCTTCAGCACATCGATTTTTGTTCTTTGGGGAAATAATTCCTCGACCA
>WBZP01006465.1_pt1 | contig 11601 bp, 11 predicted proteins | sample 5204301 | NCBI WGS metagenome assembly WBZP01 (sample SAMN12412401, study PRJNA552823) | activated sludge metagenome | isolation source: activated sludge from nitrification reactor of wastewater treatment plant... | place: USA: Pennsylvania | collected 2017
GTTCTGGCGCTTGGTGCATCTGACGAGCTACGTCGCCGTGTGGCTCTCGGTGGTCCATGGCGCCATGGCCGGCACCGACGCCTCGAACCGCGTGTACCAGATCGCCGCCCTGGCCCTGACCGTGGCTGCCGTGGTGGCCGCCGGGACGCGGGCGATGATCGGCACGAGCCGCGGCCAGCGAGCCCGGGCGGCGTCACCACGCTCAGCCCTGGGTGAGCGGCGGGCGTCCAGCCTGACCCGGTAGCGGCCACCACCTGCCGGTCGAGGCCGCTGCTGACACGTTTTCCGGCAGACTATGAGCCATGTCCTACGACGTCACGCAGCGCTTCACCGCGCTGCTGTCGCTCGTCGCCGCTGCCGCCGCGGTGATCCTCGGCGGAATCCGCTTCGTGCACACCGACGCCGTCCGCGGCGTGCTTGCGCCCGTGCGCCACGCCCAGGTGTGGCTGGCCTGGCTGGTCGCGGCCACGTCGATGGTCGGGAGCCTGTATTTCAGCGAGCACTTCGATCTGGTGCCGTGCCAGCTGTGCTGGTACCAGCGCATTGCCATGTTCTCCCTGGCCGTCATCTTGCTGGTCGGCGCCATCCGCCGTGACCACGGCGTGCGCTGGTACGCCGTGCCGGTGGCCGCTGCGGGCGTCGCGATCAGCCTGTGGCACCAGCTCGTCGAGTGGAACCCGCAGCTGGAGTCCGACTCGTGCAGCGCCACGGTCCCCTGCAGCGTCCCGTACTTCCGCACCTTCGGGTTCATCTCCCTGTCCTTCATGGCCTTGTGCGGGTTCGCCGCGATCATCGCCCTGCTCACCCTGGCCCACCCCAACTCGTCCACCAACTCATCCGAGGAGCACCTCTAATGGCACCCCCGAAACGATCCACCGGCACCTCGCTATGGCTGTGGGCCATCCTCGCCGGCATCATCGCCATCATCGCCGTCCTCGCCATCGTCCTCAGCGGCGACGACGAGAAGACGGCGACCCCGGCCACGGCGCCTGGCAGCGCTGCCGCCGGATCGGCTGGGACCACCGCCGCCAGGGGCAGCGGCGCCGTTGCCCCGGCCGAGAACCAGCCCGTCGCGGTCACCGGAACAGCACTCCCGGCAACCGACCTCGACACGTTGGCCAGCCCGTTCGACGACCCGGCGATCGGCCAGACTGCGCCGACCCTCGCCGGGTATGCCTTCGACGGATCTCCGATGACCATCGATCCCGCCAAGGGCCCGCTGATGGTGGTGTTCCTGGCCCACTGGTGCCCGCACTGCAACAGGGAGATCCCCGTGCTGCGGCAGTGGAAGGACTCGGGCGGTGTCCCCGACGGGCTGCAGGTCATCGCCGTGTCCACCGCCGTCACCTCGGCGCGCGAGCACTTCCCACCCTCGCAATGGCTCAAGCAGCTGAGCTGGCCGTGGCCGGCCATGGCCGACAGCGCCAAGCAGGCCGCCGCCAGGGCGTACGGCGTGGGCAGCTACCCGTACTTCGTGGTCGTCGGCGCCGACGGCAAGGTCAAGGTCCGCAACGCCGGCGAGATCACGGTGACCGCGCTGACCGAACTGGTCAACCGGGCGCTGAACTCGTAATCGATCCGATCGAGCACGGATCGACCCTCTTGGCGCGCAGCACGTGGGCGACGGCATCGTTCAGCCGGGCGTCGGTCAGCTGTCCCGCCACCACCGCGGCCTGCAACGCGGCCAGCACGGCATCGGTTTGGTCGGTGTTGGTGAAGATGGCCACGTCGGCGCCGGCGATGATCGCCAGCACCGCGGCCTGCGCGATGGTGTGCCCGTCGGTGATGGCGTCCATGCCGAGGGCATCGGTGAAGACCAACGCGGTTGCGTAGCCAAGTTCGGTACGCAACAGGCCGGTGATCGCCGCCGGCGACAGCGAGGCCGGCGTCTTCGGTTCGGTCAGCCCGGGGACCGAAAGATGGCCCACCATCACCGCCGCTCCGGACCCCGCCAGATCGGTGTAGGGCAGCAGGTCACGCCGGCGTAGCTGGTCGAGCGGCGGCGTGACCGCCGAGGCCTCATGGCTGTCCGCCGAGGCGCTCCCGTGGCCGGGGAAGTGCTTCAGCACCGGCAGGATCCCGGCCGACTCCCAGGCCTCGACGTAGGCCCTGGCGAACGCCGTCACGACCGCCGGATCCTGGGAGAACGCCCGCGATCCGATCGGACCGGAACCGGTGATCGGTGACACGTCCACCACCGGGGCGTAGACCACGTCGATGCCGAGGTCTCGCAGGGCGCGGGCGTGCGCGGCGATCACGTCGCCCGCCTCGGCCGGGGTCCGCTGCTTGGCCATCGTGCGCGCCGAGGGCAGCACACCGACGTCGCCGAGACGTTGCACCGAGCCGCCCTCCTCGTCCGTCGCCACCAGCAACGGGATGGGCGAGGCCGACTTCAACGCCTGCAGATCCGCAGCCGTCGACCGGGCGGTCCAGGTCATCAGCACCACACCGCCCACGCCCCAGCGGCGCACGTCGGCGGCGCGGCTGCGCAACTCGTCGCCGGTCACGGCCGGCCAGACCAGCTGGCCGACGCGCACCGCCAGCGGCAGGCCGGCGACGCAGCGGATCTGGTCAGGCGTCGGCGCAGACGTGACCTCGGCAGTGACGTCCGTGGACGCCACGCCACGGGGGTTGGAGGCCACCGAGGTGGAGCTGCACGCGCCAAGCAGCGTGATGATCGCGGCGGCCCACCGCCGGCTCACGTCTGCTGCACCACGGTGTCCGTGATCGAGGCGTCGTGAGTGATCAGCTTGGCGAAGCAGCGGTTGTTGTTCAGCCCGTTCGTCCGGCAGAACGCCAGCGCGCCGTCAGGTGTGGGGAAGGCTTGCGGGGCGATGCTGACGTACAGGTCAGTGGACTTGAACACGTAGTCGCCGCTGCGCAGCATGAGCGCGCCGAACCTGGCGCGCAACTGGTCGTGGAGCGCGACGATGTCGGAGAACCGGTAGGTGATGCCGTCGTCCTTGGTTCCCGGCCGCTTGGCGGAGAGCTGCGGCACCCACGACCCCACCAGCGCCTCGACGGCGTCGTGGTCGGCGAACAACCGCAAGGTGAGGGAGTCCTCGGCCTGCTTCTGCGGATCGACCGCCGGCGCGGCGGCGGTGACGCCAGGTGCGGCGCGAGCCGCCGTGCCCGACGGCGTCACGCCTGGTCCGGCGGTGGACCCGCCGGTGACCCCCAGCGGGGTGACCACGGTGCCCGACGGTGTGGCAACGGCCGGCGAGTCGCTGCCGTTGCGGACCACGATGGTGACCACCGCAGCGGCGGCGGCGATCAACGCCAGGCCCAGCGCGGTGACCGCGCCGGAGGGTCCCGACGGCGGGGCCGACCCGAGTGGGCGGGTCACTGCACTGGCTCCGTCGCGGCCGACGCCATCGCTCGCTGGCGAGCCTGCAGATCGGTGAGCAGCACGAGCAGCCCGGCCAGCACGACGGCGACCACACCTAAGGTGGTGGCGATGTGCGGCTCGGACGCCAGCTTGCCAGGGTTGCTGATGCCGATGCCCAGGTGGAACTTCTGATCGTCACCGACGAGGGCGGTGAGCCACAGCGTGGCTGCCGCGACGGCGCCGCCGAGCGCCGTCGCCAGCCCCCAGCGCCGGGCGTTGAAGAACCCGGCCAGGCCGACGAAGGCCAGCAGGGCCAGCATGCCCACCCGGCACAGCACGAAGGCGACGGGTACCCCGTCGGTGTCGAAGTTGCTGTCGAAGGAGGCCGGCGCGGTGGGGATCAGCGGGCCGAGCGCCATGCCCAACGTGCCCAGCACGCCGAGCACCGTGACGACGGGGTTCAACCGCCGCTGCCCGTCGTTCCCCGAGCCCGGCAGGGACAGCACGAACAGCAGGATGCCCAGCGCTGCCAGGGCGACCAGGAGGAAGAAGCCGATGTCGAAGGTCTTGGTGAACCGGCCCACACGCTCGTTGATCGCGGCACGCTCCTCGGCGTCGAGACGGGCGAGCACCACCCCGATGTTGAGCACGGCCCACCCGGCCGCAGCCATGCCCAGACCGCCGGCCAGGCCGGTACCGAACCGCTTCCAACCGGCGCCGACCACGGCGGCCAGGACAGCGACGACCGCCAGCACCACCGCGACGGTGGGCCCGTTGGCGGCGACGTCGCGGAGCTTGGAGGGGGACCCCAGGCTGAGCACCCCGTCACGCTTGGTGGACATCACGTTCACGGTCATGGTGCCGATGGCGACGGCGCCGGCGAGCACGGTGGCGATGCCGAGTGGCGTGACCTTGCGGATCGGCTCGACGACGTACTGGTGCTGGTAGGCGTAGGCGTACGGGTCGTAGACCGGTTGGGCGGTGGTCGGCGCGCTCTGGGCGGACCAGTGCGGGTCGAAGGGCGCCTGGTAGCCCTGGTACTGCGGGTCCTGGTACTGCGGGTCCTGGTAGGCGGGTTGCTGATAGGCCGGTTGCTGGTAGACGGGTTGCTGATACGCCGGCTGTAGGTACGCCGGCTGCTGGAACCCGGGGTCCTGGTACACCTGGTCCTGGTAGGGCGCGGCCACGGGTTCCTGCCACGACGGCGGGGCCAGCGGGGCCTGCTCGACGACGTGCCACTGGCCAGACGGCACCTGCTCGCCCTCGGCGGCAGGCGGCGGGGCGAAGGACCCGGCGGGTGACGGGGCGGCCACCAGCTGCGTACCGCACGACGGGCAGAAGCGGTTCTCCGGCTGGACAGCGGCCCCGCACACCGAACAGAACACCGATCGTCTCCTCATCTGCCGCTGACCGTCGTCAACGTACGCGGGCGGAGTCTAGGCGAGCGCCATGATGGGGAGGATGTCGCCGGTCGGTCGGTTCGCCCCCTCTCCCACGGGGACGCTGCATCTCGGCAACCTGCGCACGGCGCTGGCCTCGTGGCTGTCAAGCGCCGGCGCTGGCGGCCGGTGGCTGGTGCGCATGGAGGACCTCGACCGAGTCACCTCCTCGCCCACCCATGCCGAGGCCCAACTCGCCGACCTGGCCCGGATCGGGATGCGACCCGACGGACCGGTCGTGTTCCAGTCGGCGCGCTTCGATCGCTACCGGGAGGCCATCGCCCAGTTGCGCGCCGCGGGCCGGGTGTACGAGTGCTTCTGCACCAGGCGGGAGATCCGCGAGGCCGCCAGCGCGCCCCACGGGGTTCCACTGGCCTACCCCGGCACCTGCCGGGATCTCACCACCCGCCAGCGGGGCGAACGGCGCGGGCGCGGCAGGCCACCGGCGCTGCGGCTGCGGATCGACGAGGTGATCGAGTTCGACGACCTCGTGGCCGGCCGGGTCGGCGGCGCCACCGGGGACGTGGTGCTGCAGCGCAACGACGGGGTCCCGGCCTACCACCTGGCGGTGGTGGTGGACGACGCCGACCAGGGCGTGACCCTGGTGGTCCGCGGTGACGACCTGACGGCGTCGACCCCGGCGCAGATCCTCCTGCAACGGCTCCTCGGCCTTGCCACCCCGGCCTACGCTCACGTCCCGCTGGTGGTGGGTCCGGACGGCGCCCGTCTGGCCAAGCGCCACGCCGGGGCAACGCTTGCCGACCTGGCCAGGCGCGGGATCGAACCGCCCGAGGTCCTGCGCCGCCTGGCCACCAGCCTGGGCATCGGCGTCGACGTCCCGCTCGAGCTCGCTGCGCTGGCCGCAGCTTTTCGCTGGGAGGGCATCCCGCGGACGGCGTGGACCGCGCCCAGCGATCTGCCACGATCGAAGCCGTGAACGACGAACTCACCGATCTGCAGCGCATCCTCGGATACGCCGGGGCCGCGGCGAGCGGCGACGAGTACACCGAACTCGCCGCGGACATCCTGGTCACCCCGTTCTGGACACCGTCGTTCTGTGCCGCGCTGATCCGCGCCGCCGAGGCGACCGGTGCCTTCGAGCCCAACCCGCACGACCCGGTCCCCGGCCACGAAGTCTCCCTGGCGGCGATCAGCCCGCAGCTGTTCGAGGCCGTGCAGAACGACGTGGGGGGCCGGCTGTGGCCGCGGCTCAAGCGAGTCTGGCCGTATGTGGACTACGTCGGTCTGCGTGACGCCTTCGTCATCAAGTACGAACTGGGCGGCCAGGAGGAACTGCGGATCCACCACGACGTCGCCCAGGTGTCGGCCTCGATCAAGCTGAACGACGACTACACCGGCGCCGAGTTGCGGTTCCCCCGCCAGAACGCCGGCAACGCCTCCGTCGCGGTGGGCGACGCGCTGGTGTGGCCGTCGCTCGTGACCCATCCGCACCTGTCCACACCACTGCGCTCGGGCACCAAGTACTCCTTGACGATTTGGTGCGAGGTGCCGAATTTCTGAGCGAGGGCTGCGTTAGCCTGTACGGACCGGAGCGGCCCCCCAAGTCCTCCACGTGACATCAGCGGCACGAGACGACGACCACACAAGATCGAGGTGACTTCATGAACCGACGCGGAATCGGCATCGCCCTCGGCGGGAGCGTGCTCGCCCTGGCGCCCGCCGTCGCGCCCATGATCACCGGTGACCCGCAACCTGCTGCCGCCGCGGAACCCGTCGCTGCCCCCCGGCGCGCCGCGGCCCCGGCCAGTGCGGCCGCGGCCCCGGCCAAGACCCCCGCTCCCCAGGCGCTGACACCCACCCGCAACAGCGCGATCGACATGCTGGTGGCCAACGCCACCCGGCTCGTCGCCCCGCAGGAGCAGCCCACCCCGCTTGCCGAGATCCCCATCGCCCCGCTGGCCTCGGTGGTGGAAAAGGTTCCCCAGACCGACCAACCGATCCCGGCCATCGGCTCCAAGACCAACGGCACCACCAAGGTGGTCCAGGTCCGCCTGGCCCAACTGGGCTTTTGGAACTCCTTCAGCGGGCACTACGACTGGTCCACCCAGCAGGCCGTGCTGGCCTTCCAGAAGTACATGGGCCTGCGCCGCACGGGTTCGGTCGACGCCGAGACCGCCAACTGGCTGTCGATCTTCACCGAGCGGGCCCGCGGCGAGTCCAACTACGGCACGCTGGTCGAGATCGACAAGGACCGCCAGCTGCTGTTCCTCGTCAAGGACGGCCGCACGGTCTGGGTGTTCAACACGTCAACGGGCAGCGGCAAGGCCTACAAGGCGACGAACAAGAAGGACCCCACCAAGACCGAGGAGGGTGACGCCGTCACCCCGGTGGGCCTGTTCCGCACCGACCGCCAGCGTCCCGACGGCTGGTGGGAGGGTGACCTCGGCAAGATCTACCGGCCGAAGTACTTCGTGGGCGGCATCGCCATCCACGGCATGACCAGCGTGCCCGCCTACCCGGCGTCACACGGCTGCGTGCGCCTGTCCCTGCCGGCGATGGACTTCCTGTGGGCCCAGGACCTCGTGCCGCTCGGCACCCCGGTCTGGGTCCACGACTGAACCACCCGGCCCGGCGCTCACCCGCCGGCGTCAGTCCGCCCGGCGGACCTTCAACGTGCGGTCATGGGCCGTCAGGCACTCACCCGTGTCCAGGTCGAAGCGCCAGCCGTGCAGTGAGCACACCATCGTGCACTCCCCTTCGAGGACGCCGAACACGGCGAGATCGGCCTGGCGGTGCGGGCAGGTCCGCTCCACCAGGTAGTTGCCGAGGCGGATCTCCTCGCTGGCGATCCCGCCGCGATCCGGATCGAGCTTGCGTTGGGCCTCGGCCTCGGTGCGGCGCATCCGCTCGGCGGACAGCGACTTGAAGAAGTTGTAGACGAACTCGTTGAACGGCCCGGACCGCCAGGCGCGGAACCGGGCCGACAGGAACAGCGAGTCGCTCCAGTCGACGGCGCGCTCGGCGGCAACGGTCTCGACCAGGCGGCGGTTGATCTTGAACCAGTAGTTGTGCGGCTCACCGGCGAACTCACGCACCTCGCCGGCGGGAAAGTCGATGACGATCGACAGCGGCTGCTCCTCGTCCAGGCAGTGCACCACGACGCAGCCACCCACGGCCCGGCGCAGTGTCGGGGCCATCGCCAGGATGGGCGCCCACCACGCCCGGAGTGTGGCGAGCAGGTCAGGGGTGGGAGCGGCCCACGAGTTGCGCTCGGCCTCCAGGTACCCGGCCCAGTCGCGCTGGTAGGTGGCCAGGTACTCCGCCTTGTGCTCGAAGATGTCGGCGACAGCCCGGTCGCTCATCGGGTGGGTCACCGTGAAGCCGCGCGGGTCGGGGCTGTCGGTGCCGAAGGCGATCTCGGTCCCGGGCACGGCCAGGATCCCGTGTCGCCCGGCGGCGGCCAGGCGGTCCATGAAGCTGCGCTGATCGGGGAAGATGCTCAGCTCGTCGCCACGGATCATGTTCAGCCCGAACAGGTCCGGGTCCAAGAAGGCGGGCGGCCCGGCGCTGGGCACCACGGCGCGAGCGCCGATCGACTCGACGTAACGCATCGCCCTGGAGAATTGGTGCTCGACCTTGTCGTCGACCAGCTCGCGCATCCGCTCCGGCGTCTCCTCGTACACCATCGGGTACCAGATCGCCCCGCTGTACTGCAGCCAGTGCAGGTCGACCGGGCCGTGGTCGCGCAGCGCATCGAGGTTCGTGGTGCGGCAGTCGTTCTGGTTGACCAGCCGGCCGGTCCCGTCGCTGACCACCATCGCCGAGTCCCCACCCGGCCCGTCGGTGATGCTGGTCTCGCAGTGGATGGTGATGTTCAGACGAGCGCCGAGCGACAACTCTTCTCCGTCGGTGGTGCGGATGATGTTGCGGAACCCGAGGCCGCGCAACGTGCGCTCCTGCTCACGCGTCGGGTACCCGGGGAGCAGCACGGTGGTGTCGCGATTCATGTGCTCGGTGAGCCACGGCTCGTCGAGATGGTCGGCGTGCAGGTGGGTGATGTACAGGTAGGTGGGGTTCTCGATCCGCTCCATCAACTCCGAGCTGAGCTGGTCGTTGCGTGGGAACACGCACCAGCTTCCACGGAATGCCGGGAGGAACCAGGGATCGCAGACGATCGACCCATCGACGGTGTCGATGAGGATGCCGGCGTGACCAATCGACGTGGCGCGCATCGTTGCTCAGGGTAGCCACGCAGCACGCTGCGCACCCGGGTACCAAGTCCCTGGCGTGCTGTGACGTCTGCCTCGCCAGGCCGCTGCGTCAGGCGACGGGCGGATCGGTGTACTGCTGGCCGGCGCGGCTGACGTGCTCGGTCCACGCGCCGCCGTCCCAGTAGCGCAGCTCGAAGCGACCGGCGGGGTCGGCGTACCAACCGGCGGGCACGGCCGGGGTGGCCGCGGCCGGCGCCGGCGTGTAGCTGGGGGCCGCGGCCGGCGCCGACGACGGACCCGGATCGTAGGAGGGCACCGACGAGACCGGTGAGGACGGCGCTGCCGGCGATGCGGTGGCGCCCCAGCCGGAGGAGTCCGCGCCAGGAGTGCTGGCCGGTTCGTAGCTCGGCGCGGACGACGCGCTGGTCGCGCTGTCCGCCGCGGCGGCGGATCCGCCCTCGCGGCTGAGGATGGCGCTGATCGACGATCCATGACCGGCGATGCCGACGACGGCCCAGCCCTCGGCCGACTTCTCGGTGAGCGATGAGGCCAGCGAAGCGGCGTCGTTCGAGGTGATGCTGGTGTACTCCATGGGCGGCATCGTAGCGTCGCCCGTTCAGCCGTGTTTCACCAGATCGTGGACGTCGGCGCCGGTGGGAGCGCCGTCGTAGACCAACGCTCCGTCTCGCAGGGCGATCAGCCGGTCGACACGATCGACGAAGGCCAACTCGTGCGTGGCCACGAGCAGGGTGGCCCCCGCGGCCGACGCCCGCTCGAGCAGCCCGAGCAAGGCCTGCTTGCCGCCCTGATCGAGCCCGACGAACGGCTCGTCAACGAGCAGGACGCTGAACGGGCGGATCAGCCCGATGGCGATCGCCGTCTTCTGGCGCAGGCCGCGGCTGAAGGTGGTGGGCAGATCGTCGGCTCGCTCGGCAAGTCCGAGGGTGGCCAGCAGGCGCTCGGCGGTGGGTTGCCAATCGGTCTCGCCGTGCAACCGGGCGGCGTACTCGAGGTGCTCGTTGACCGACAGATCGTCGTAGAACGTCGGGCTGTCGCTGAGCCAGCTCAGCAGGCGGCGGGCGTCGGTGTTCCCGGCGCGGTGACCGAACACCGTCGCCGAGCCTGCCGACGGATCGAGCAGGCCGGCGAGCATCTTCATCAACGTCGTCTTGCCGCTGCCGTTGTGGCCCACCACGGCCACCCGCTGACCGGCCGGCACGGCGATGGTCAACGGCTCCAGCGCCGGGCGGTCGCCGTAGGTCTTGGTCAGCCCATCGGTGGCGACGGCGGTCTCGGTGGTCACGATGAGCCTCCCGGCAGCGGACGGTTGGGGTGGTAGTTCTTGCCCTCGTCGAGGAACTGGCGGAATCGGGCCCGGACGCGGTCGCGATACCGGACCCAGGTGACGGTGCCACCGATGACCAGGACACAGCCGGCGCACCCGCGCAGCGCCGCGGTCACCGGGCTCTCGCCGTGGATCACCGCCGAGCGGACGAAGAGCGGGGCGCTGACACCGATCACGCTGACGACGACGGGGAACAGCAGGCGCATCGTGGTCTGGAACCCGGCCATCTCCGGCGGAAGGAACGCCTGCTGGCTCTGCGAGCTCAGCGGATCCGGGGCGTCACGGACGATGCTGACCACGCCGCCGCACGCGCCGGCCAGCGCGACGGGCAACGCCAGGATGGCCACCGGCGCAACCATGTCGGCACGGCGGAGCACGGCGAGCGCCGCGGTCGCGGCGACGGCGGCCGCCGGGACCAGCAGGACCACGGGTGGGACGAGATGGCGGACCAGCAGGGAGGCACGGGCCACCGGGAAGCTGTCGGTGTAGTTCGGCTGGTCGATCTCCTGGGACAGCGGCTCCATCGTTTCCAGGCCGAGCAGGAACCCGGCGAGAGCGGCGACGACCACGAGGGCGGTGGCGCCGCGTCCGGCGCCGGCGACCGCGGCGCCGAGCACCGCAGCGATGGCGGCGATGCGCACGAAGCGGGTCAGCGGGGTGCGCGCCAGGCCGCGCAGGCCGCGGCGGATCACCGGGTCACCGCGGCCGCTGTACCGCAGACGGACCCAGGGCCGGGTGCGGCTGTGCTCCTGGTTGAGCTGGCGGCGCAACAGCACCACGGTGCGCAGGTCCTGCATCGTGACGGCGAAACGCAGCTGGGCGACGAGGCTGCTGCGCCGGGCCAGGGCTTCGAGCGAGGTCCGCCCGACGCTGGCGAGACCGGCGACGGTGAGGCCAACGGCGACGACCACGGCGACCAGGTCCACGGGATGCTGGCGCCATCCCCACAGCCCGAGGCTGCCCACGACGGTGTACGGGCCGGGGACGTCGTCGGCCGCGGCGGCCACCTGCCAGCCCAGCAGCGCCAGGCCCACGGCGGTGGTCACCGCCAGCTTGGCTCTGATGCCGTGGGCCACGAGCGCTGCCCCGTACCAGGCCAGCCCGACGGTGAGCCCGAGCAGCGCCCCGCCCGCCGCCCACGCCGGGGCCGAGCCAGGGAGCCGGCGACCGGCAAGCTGCCCGGCGACGGCACCGGCAAGCACGCCGAGGCCGAGCGCACTGCGCAGCCGCTGCACGGCCGGCCGGCGCAAGGCGACGCCGCGCTCCACCGGCGCCAGCATGACCATCGAGACGTCAGCGGCCTCGAGCGCCAGTGGT
>WBZP01006466.1_pt1 | contig 11601 bp, 10 predicted proteins | sample 5204301 | NCBI WGS metagenome assembly WBZP01 (sample SAMN12412401, study PRJNA552823) | activated sludge metagenome | isolation source: activated sludge from nitrification reactor of wastewater treatment plant... | place: USA: Pennsylvania | collected 2017
ATGAATACAAAAAACTGGTGGGGACCTTTGACTTTCATACTCATAATCAGTTTACTTGGTGTGGGAATGATCGGGTATCAAACGTATATCGATGCTCCTCCGATGGCCGGATTTAGTGATGAAAAAAATAATCAGATATTTGATCAGAAAACTATTGAACGTGGTCAAGAAGTATTCCATAAATATGCTTTGATGGAATATGGAAGCTTTTTTGGAGACGGTGCACAACGAGGACCTGATTTTACCGCTGAAGCTTTACACCAGGTGAATGTAGCTATGATAGAATACTATAGTAATGAGTTTAAAACTGTAAAAGGAACCGAGCCTGATCAGTTTGAGGTATCTCAAATAAATGAAAAAATAAAGCAGGAACTCAAGGTCAACAGATATGATAAATCTACCGATCTCGTAGTGCTGACCCCTGCACAGGTATATGCACATCAGAAGGTGCAAAATTATTATACCAATATATTCATCAATCAAAAAGGAGCAGCGGGTTCGCTGCCTTCCGGATATATCAAAGACCCTCAGGAAATTAACGATTTAAGTTCTTTTTTCTTTTGGGGAGCATGGGTATGTGTGACTGAAAGGCCGGGAGAAAAATATAGTTATACCCATAATTGGCCTTTTGATCCATCTATAGGAAATAATCCCACATCTCCTGTGGTATTGTGGAGTGTGTTGGGCCTACTTGCCTTTGTTCTGATGTGTGGAATTGTACTTTATTTTATAGGTCAGTACAATCAACTGCCCAATAAATTTTTTAAACCTGCTACCAAAGATTTATTTTCTGTAGAAAGGGTAAAAGCTTTTTCTCCAACGCCTACTCAAAAAGCAACCTTTAAATTCTTTTTTGTTGCGATCATGCTATTTTTCATTCAGGTATCCAGCGGTCTGATTACCATCAATGATTTTGTCAATTGGCTGGGTTTCTTTGGGATAGAAATAAATGATAGCTTCCCTGTCACTATATCGAGAAGCTGGCATCTTATGTTATCATTGTACTGGATTTCTACTTGCTGGATAGCATCTTCTATATTTATTTTGCCCATACTATCAAAAAAAGAAATACGTGGACAATTAACATTGATCAATATATTATTCGTATTGCTTTTTGTTCTGGTAGGCGGATCACTTACCGGCATGGTTTTAGGACCACTGGGATTAATGGGTGATTGGTGGTACTGGTTAGGTCATCAGGGATGGGAGTTTGTGGATTTTGGTAAAGGGTTTCAAGTGCTTTTAATGGGTATTTTTATATTATGGATGGTCGTTGTTTACCGGGGAATTAAACCAGCACTTATAAAAAGTGAACCCTGGAATTTGCCCAACTGGATACTTTATTCTGTTATTGGAATCCCCCTACTTTTTTTATCCGGATTTGTAGCCAAACCCGAAACCAATTTTGTTATCGCTGACTTCTGGAGATGGATGGTCATACACATGTGGGTAGAAGCATTTTTCGAAGTATTCATCACAGTGATTGTGAGTTACCTGATGGTCCTGATGGGACTTGTGAGCAGACAGGCTGCGATAAGAGTAGTCTATTTTGCTACGATATTGTTTTTAGGTACTGGTTTATTGGGTATATCCCACAATTTTTACTGGAATGCCAAACCTGTAGCCACTATGGCACTGGGAAGTGTATTTTCCACTTTGCAGTTTGTTCCTTTGATCCTATTGACAGTTGAAGCCTGGAGATTCAAAAATATGCCTAGAATGGCCGTGGGAGATGTAGAGCATAAAAACCTGGGGAATTTTGGTTTTCCGGAAGTATTTTTATTTTTAATAGCGGTTAATTTCTGGAATTTTTTCGGTGCCGGCGTATTGGGCATCATTATTAATCTCCCGATTATGAACTACTTTGAGCATGGAACTTATCTTACAGTAAATCATGCTCATGCAGCCCTTATGGGTGTATATGGCAACATCTCATTGGCCGCTCTCTTGTTTGCTTCCAGACTTATGATAAAAGAACAATACTGGAATAAAAAAGTAGTCAACTTTTCATTCTGGTCAATCAACATTGGCCTGATGCTGATGGTTGTACTCGATCTTTTCCCTGCAGGGTCAATTCAATTTAAAGCTGTGGTCGAACAAGGACTTTGGTATGGTCGCTCACACGAATTTGTAGATTACGGAATCTTTAATAAACTTACCTGGATGAGAGGAATAGGAGCGAGTGTATTCTTCTTTGGTGGTGTTTTGCCGCTGACCTGGTTCATAGTTTCAAGATTAAGGTCATTGAAACCTACTATTGATACCATTGAACAAATGGACCCCATCAAACCTGCCAAAAAAGAACAAGAAATACTGGAACCTGAAGAAGTGATTTGATTATTTGATAATATGTTTTGATTTTGCCCCTATATTTTTATGGGGGCATTTTTTACTTTCAGCTTTTTAAAAAAGTATGCCCATCTTTTAATCCTTTCATCAGATCTTTGAGACTTGTATTTTCAAAAATATGAAATAGCTTTTCCTTAACAGGTTTATATTTATAGTGAAAAGGACAAGGTTGTATTTCTGAACACTCATTAAGGCCCAAACTACACCTATTAAGTATATTACCATCAAAAGCTTCTACGATCTGAATTAATTTTATCTTTTCAATATTATTTACATCAACTTCGAATCCTCCACCCGGACCTTTAACAGAATTTATAATTTTATTTTTTACTAATTTCTGGAGTATTTTTGAGGTAAAAGCTTCCGGAGATTCTATCTTTTGAGCGACATCAGTCAAACCAACCCTTCTTCCACCCATCGTTTGAGAAGCAATATATATTGATGATCGAATGGCATACTCACATGTTTTTGAAAACATACTTTAAGTTTTTTGTAAAAACAAAAATATAAAAACTATTTCAAAAATCAATTCTTTTTATCTTTTGTGTGCACCTTTACTGTATATCCTCGTTCTTCGATGATAGATACAAGTTTTTCCAAGGTCACCTTGGTGTCGTCATAAGTAATTTTACTGATCCCCGTTTCGAGTTTTGTTCTACTTTTCAAAACCCCGTTTACTGTCTTCATTTTTGAGTCAATTCCGTCCGCACATCCCTTTTGACAAGTCATACCTCCTACCTCAAGTTCAATAGATATTAAATTTTGATTCGTGTCTGTAACGATCGTCTTTGTTTTTTGAGCAACCGCATTTGTAGGTAAAATTATTCCAACAGATACCATCACCAATATGACGATGACTGACTTTATTAATGACTTCATCATAAATTAATTTTTATTTGTTTACTGATTGTATATTTAACAATCCTTATTTTTATAAGTTCTGATCATATCATTTACTTGTATTCTAATTATACTGAAGCTAATTGTATTTGATAAAAATTATGTCTTCATTTCACTCAAAATCAGTACATCGATTAAACCGTTTTTTGCAAATTAAATTATATTGAGTATCAATTATCTGACTTATACCACTCTGCATAAGAATTGGTGGTTTCGTCCAGCCTTGCAGAAATAAGCTCCGCCTCTTTTATAAATTTCGGACTGAGCAATGATATAAAATAGGTTAATAAATTTTCACATGTGGGTTGAAATGGCAATACGATCAACTTCTCGCATTCATCTTTGATTTCCTTACTATTTGATATCGGAGAATCGTGATTTAATACCAATGCATGATCGAATTTGTCGATAATTGTTTCATTGACAATTTGCTTAATTTCGCCAAAATCTGCAACCATGCCATCATGTGAGCTTCCGGCTTTTTGTATAGGTACCCCAAGCAAAGTTACTCTAAAATGATACGTATGGCCGTGAATATTTTTGCATGGCCCCTGATAATTATGAAGTGCATGTGCCATATCGAAAGAAAAATTCCTGGAAATTCTAATTTTTTGTTTATTCAAGATCACTATTTCATCTTTTAATGATTAACTCAGAGTTTTTCAAACCTCGCCTGAAAAAATCTTAAATACTTCGGCTCATAAACCATTTTTAATCCTTTTATCTTTTTTCGTCCGGCATAAACATTCGCCACTGATTCAGCTATTACATCCATATGTGCCTGTGTGTATACCCTGCGAGGAATAGTAAATCTAACCAATTCAAGATTTGGGTAATAATTTTCTCCGGTGTCTTTTCTTCCCGCTGATACTACACCTCTTTCCATGGTCCTGACTCCGGAATCTGTATAAATTTCAGCGGCTAATGCTTGTGCAGGATATTGATCCTGGGTCAAATGGGGTAAAAACGCTTTAGCATCTACAAATACACCATGACCTCCGATGGGTTTAACAATAGGTATGCCATATTCCATCATTTTCTGACCAAGATATTCCACTTGTCCTACACGTGCATGCTGGTGATTATCATTCAGGCTTTCCTTTATTCCAACCGCTATGGCTTCCATGTCTCTGCCAGCTAGTCCTCCATAGGTATGCAGCCCTTCATATACCACAACAAGATTTCTTGCTTCTTCAAAAACGTCCCATTCGTTCGTTGCCAAAAATCCTCCAATATTAACCAAAGCGTCTTTTTTAGCACTCATGGTTGCGCCGTCAGTATAAGAACAAATTTCTTTTACAATATCGGCAACAGGCGTTTTGCTGTACCCCGTTTCTCTTTGCTGAATGAAATACGCATTTTCAGCAACTCTAGTCATATCGTGTATGATTCTGATGTTATGCTTTTGAGTCAGCGTCCTTAGATCACGAAGATTTTCCATACTGATGGGTTGTCCGCCTGCCATGTTTACATTGGTAGCCACACTTATATAAGGTATTTTTTCTGCCCCATATGTCTTTATTAAAACTTCAAGCTTTTCCAGATCAATATTGCCTTTGAATGGATGTTCATTTAATGGGTCGTGGGCTTCGTCAATAATCACATCTTTAAAAATACCTCCAGCCAATTCCTGGTGCAATCGGGTAGTTGTAAAATACATGTTGCCAGGGACAACATCCCCTTTTTTTATCAATATTTTTGACAATATATTTTCTGCTCCTCTTCCCTGATGGGTAGGTATGATATACTTGTAGCCATAAAATTTTTGCACAGCAGCTTCAAATTTATAAAAACTTTTACTGCCTGCATATGCTTCGTCACCGGTCATAAATGCACTCCATTGTATGTCGCTCATCGCATTCGTGCCGCTATCTGTCAATAAATCTATATAAACATCTTCTGACTTTAATAGAAATGTATTAAATCCTGCTTCTTTTATTGCGCTTAAACGATCTTTTATTGTAGTCATTTTTAATAGTTCGACCATCTTGATTTTATAGGGCTCTGCCCATGACTTTCGGCTATTCATGATAGAAGGTTTTTTCTTATATTTTAATGTTGTTGCAATGCAAAATTATTAAGTCAAAATAGGATAAGAAGTGTTTCAGATTTTTGTTCACGGTGATGTATATCATATTTCCAGTAGATATTTTCATTATCTTTCTATGATTTCTATCATTTTATTACCACAGTCTTCGATATCAAAATTATAATAAGAAGGGCCGGGATTACCAATCGTTTGTGAATTGTTTCTAAAGTGCTGAATAAAATATTTTCCACGGTATCCCTGTTCTGTAAGTACATTCACCATTTCCTGAATATCATTATGGTCAAGTAAGGCGGAATGTATGGTAGTCCTGACTTCATATTGAATATTTGATTGTAACAAGACGTCAAGACTTTCCATAAATTCAGCATAGAAGTCCCCTTTTGTGATATGAAATGTTTTTACTTTGGTCGCCTTAAAATCCAATGCTACATAATCGATCATATGGTTATAGATTAAGTCTTTCAGTATTTCAGGTTTGCTCCCATTCGTATCAACCTTGACTAAATATCCTAGAGACTTTAACTCTGCTATAATATCATTTATACCTTTACTTAACAGGCATTCTCCTCCACTCAATACCACTGCATCCAGTAAATGTTGTCGTGAAATGAGAAATCTTCTTATTTCTTCAAAAGTATATTTCCCCTTACCATTTACAATTTCAGGATTGTAGCAATAACTACATCGCATATTACACCCAGCAAACCAAACAATGCACGCTGCTTTATCAGGATAGTCCAGCAATGTAAAAGGGGAAATGCTATAGATCAATTTCCTGTGCAGGCTGCTCTTTGAAATATATTCTTTGTTTGTGTTCACCTTTCTTACCTATATTAAAACTTTCTACAGGTCTGTGATACCCCATCACTCGGGTGTATACAAGACATTTTGTTCTTTTTTCGGTTTGGGTTACCAATGAGGAATTACATTTTGTCGAATTCATATTTTTGAGTATTTATTTGTTGGAGTAATAAATCGTCACATTTTGGGCAATATTCATGCTCTCCGCTTAGATATCCATGTACGGGACATATGCTGAATACAGGTGTTATCGTGATATAAGGCAACCGGAAGTTTGTGATTACTTTTTTAATAAAATTCCTGCAGGCTTCTGCATTATTTATTTTTTCGCTCATATACAGATGCAACACCGTACCACCCGTGTATTTGCATTGCAGATTGTCCTGAAGCAACAGGGCTTCAAAAGGATCTTCCGTATAATCTACCGGCAACTGTGAACTATTGGTGTAGTAAATATTTCCGTTTGAACCCGCTTGAATAATATCCGGAAATCTTTTAATATCTTCCTTTGCAAACCGGTAAGTGGTGCCTTCGGCAGGAGTAGCTTCCAGGTTATATAAATTGCCGGTTTCTTCCTGATATGTTTTTAGCTTGAGGCGAATATGATCCAGGATTTCTTCAGCAAACGATATGCCTTTTTCTGGGCTAATATCGTATTTATTCTGCGTGAAGTTGAGAATCATTTCATTCATTCCATTGACGCCTATGGTTGAGAAATGATTCTTAAATCCGGGCAAATATCTTTGTGTATATGGATAAAGCCCACTGTCAAACATTTCCTGAATAAAAATCCTTTTCTTTTCAAGCGTAGATTTTGCAATATTCAGGAGTTCATCAAGTTTTGCAAAAAGTTTTATTTTGTTGCCGGAGTAAAGATACCCTAGTCTGGCCATATTGATCGTGACGACACCGATGCTCCCCGTCATCTCAGCGCTTCCAAATAGTCCATTACCTCGTTTCAGCAATTCTCTGAGATCGAGTTGCAATCTGCAACACATACTTCGTACCGCATTGGGTTTATAGGCTAGAGGGTTTTCGGTTTTATGTCCATTTTCATCACGGAGGTATTGACTCCCAACAAAATTCTGAAAATAGGATGAACCTATACGTGCAGTATTTTCAAAAAGCAGCTCTGTATTCTCCCCATACCAATCAAAATCTTCTGTAATATTGACCGTAGGAATCGGAAATGTAAACGGCTGTCCATTGGCATCACCTTCTGTCATGACCTGATAAAAAGCCTTATTAATCATATTCATTTCCTGCTGAAAATGTTTATAACACAGTTCTGACGGCTGGACAACTCCTCTCTCTTTTATTCTGATTAATAAAGCATCAGTGGTGATATATTCAAAGAGGTGCCTATCTCTTCGTGCAGGAAATTGTTCTTTAAGATCGTCTGGTACCATCCAGTCCAGGGTGATATTGGTAAATGGAGACTGGCCCCATCTGGCAGGTACATTGAGATTATATACAAAACTTCTGATGGCTTTCAGTACTTCCGGGTAAGTTAGTTGATCTTTAAAAACGTACGGAGCAAGATAGGTATCATAAGAACTGAATGCCTGTGCCCCGGCCCATTCGCTTTGCAGGATACCCAAAAAATTGGCCATTTGCCCCAGCGCTTCCCTGAAGTGGTTGGGCGGTCTACTCTCAACCCTTCCTCTCACACCATTAAATCCTTCATTGAGGAGAACTCTCAGGCTCCATCCGGCACAATATCCGGTCAGACAATCAAGATCATGGATGTGTAGGTCCCCGTTTCTATGTGCATATCCTTCTTCTGAAGAATAGATTTTATCCAACCAGAAATTTGCAATGATTTTACCGGAAATATTATTGACCAATCCGGCATTGGAGTACGAGGTATTTGCATTGGCGTTGATTCTCCAGTCGCTTCTGTGTATATACTCCTCTACGGTGTGTGTACTGTCAATATAGGTTGTATCATCATTTAGCCCTTTATCATGTTCTCTTTGCATCTTTCTGGTATGCCTGTACAGCATAAAACTCTTCATCACTTCAAAGTATCGACTTTCATACAGTGCTTTTTCGATGGTATCCTGTATTTCTTCCACAGAAATTACTGTTACCGAACCAATAGAAATATTGACTCTTTCAAAGATTTCTTCGGTGTATGTTACCGAAACACTTTCAAAGGCTTTTTGAATAGCATCTTTGATTTTATATGCTTCAAATAACTTATAATCTCCGTTTCTCTTGATCACAAACCTCTCCATTCCTCATTAATTTTGCTGATATATGAGGTTATCTTCCTGCTTGATTGCTTTCGGAAATAAAATGTTGTTTTCCAGATGAATATGTTCATGAAGCTTTTCTTCAAACTCCTGCAACATCGCATATGTTACTATAAAAGTATTGCAGGCGTTTGGTGGCGGAGTGTAATTATTGGATAAAACCGATATTTCTCTGTATCTGTCTCCTTCTGTGGTATGTTCATCTTCCATCATCGATATCGGGTTTTTTACACTCCCGAACATTGGTGGTTTGTGGCATAAGCCCTGTCTTTCGTCCGCGACCATTTTACGTATGTATGGAAAGAGGATGTTTTCTTCCTTTTTCATATGGTTTAACAAGTCTTCACATGACGCACTGAAGATTTCATGTATTTTATACAGTTCATTGTATCCATGTCCATGCACTTTACAGACTTTTGTGAGATACTCATCAATCACAGGTATTTTTTCTTCTATGTACCGATGGTATTTTTTTTCAATATAGTCGGCCAATAAATCTAAAGGCCAGGTGTTAAACTCGGTTCCGGATTCTTTTTGGTCTGTTTGGACCTTTTCCAGATCATGGATTAGTTTTTCAACTTCAACTGATCCGGAGCCGGAAAGATCCATGAGTTTTCGGTTGCCCTTACAACAAAAGTCAACGCCATACGACCTGAATACTTCTGCTGTTTTGTAATTTTTTGCGACAATGTCGCCTATGACTGAATCAATATTAATGTTCATTTTTATAAAATTAAATGTGAAAAATAATGATTGGTATCTAGATGTATTAAAAACCAAGTCCGATGTGAATTCCTCCTAGTTGTGTATATCCCGAATCTTTGGCAGGACCAAATCGGCCCGGTGCTACCAGTTCGATAAAAAAAGCAGAACCCTTCTTGGTTTTTAATGCTTTATTAATCAGTGGGGTAAATCCAAACTGACCTTCTCCTATTTCAAAAGCAGCCCTTAGTCCCAGTGTCCACCCATTTTTCAAGGGATACAATATGCCGGGGTGATATAATAAGTGTATCCTAAAAGGAAGGTCGGAATATATGTAGGGATTTATAAACGGAACCAGCTCCAAATCTATTTTGACTTTACCTGTTGTATTAAATGTAATACCAAAAGGAAAGCCCACTGAATATACGCTGGTTCTGTCAAAAAATACAGTTTTTCCATTATTGTGCATAAACATAATTTGAACTACGCCAATGTGATATCCGGCAACTTTTGAAACTTCCGGCTTTACATTCTGAGTAGTATCCTGAGTATTTGCTGAATATATAATGGTTGTCATTAAAATAATGAGATAAATTAGTTTGCACATATAATAAAATTATTAATTGCTTTTTTAAATGATTATCAGGTGCAAATATATAAAAATTATGATAACGGACAAATTTATCCGTTATTTTTTTATTATTTTTTCTTTCCTCTTTAAAAATTATCTTATACCTTTAGCTTTAAGTATTATTCAACTCTGATCAATGTCACCTTACATCCTCTTTGCCTTTGTGTTCGGATATTTTTTGCTCCTCCTGGCAGTCGCTTGGTACACATCCAAAAACTCCAATAATGATTCCTTTTTTATAGGCAACCGAAATAGTAATTGGATGCTTGTAGCCTTTGGCATGGTAGGTACTTCCCTTAGTGGTGTGACCTTTGTCAGTGTCCCCGGAACAGTTGGTGCAGGTGGTTTTGGCTATTATCAGGTCGTAATTGGCTATTTTATTGGTTATTTTGTGATTGCATTTGTATTATTGCCTTTATATTACAAAATGAATCTGACATCCATTTATAGATTTTTGGAAGAGCGATTTGGACCTGTATCCTACAAAACAGGTGCTTTGTTTTTTATCATTTCAAGAACCCTGGGTGCTACTGCTAGGATGTTTCTGGTGATTAATATACTGCAAATATTTATCCTTGATGCCATGGGCATACCGTTTATTGCTACCGCATTTATAATGCTGTTACTTATCCTCTTGTATACTTTTGAAGGCGGAGTAAAAACGATCGTTTATACAGACACCTTACAAACTACTTTTATGCTTGGTGGACTGGTGGTGTGTATCATTGCATTAATGAATAAAATGGACTTTAGTATAACGGAAACATTTAGTGCTATGTCTGCTCAAGGTTATACCAGAATATTTAATACAGATGTAAATGCTTCAGGATTTTTCCTAAAACAAATACTAGGAGGTGCATTTATCACTATTGCTATGACTGGTCTTGATCAGGAAATGATGCAAAAAAACATCAGCGTAAAAACCCTTGGTGGTTCTCAAAAAAACGTATTAACCCTGGCCACCGTTTTGTTGATTGTAAATGTTTTGTTTCTGATGTTGGGTGGATTGTTATATTTATACGGCGCTCAAAACAATGTTAACTTTAAAGGAGACGATATTTTCCCATCTATTGCTTTGGGAGGTTATCTTTCAGCAGGCATCGGGGTAATATTTATCATTGGTCTTATATCTGCACTTTTTCCAAGTGCAGATGGTGCGCTTACTGCCATGACTTCTTCATTTTGTATCGACATGCTAGGCATGCAAAAAGATACATTGTCTACAGATAAAGAAAAAAGAAAAACCAGACTTACCGTTCACCTAAGTTTTGCTCTTCTGTTTTTTGTTTGTGTCCTCATTTTTAAGTGGATAGACGATAAGTCCATCATTGATGTCATTCTCAAACTGGCTGGATATACTTATGGTCCACTTTTAGGTCTGTTTACTTTTGGAATATTTACCAAAAGAGTGTTGAATGACAAATGGGCCATATGGGTGTGTTTACTTTCCCCTATTTTAATTTTTGGAATAGATTTTATCAATAATGCGGAATGGTTTACTAAAAAACTGGCTTTGAGTGAAGGTACTTCAGCAACATTAATTCAACTATCAGAAACGGTCTTTTCCGGATTTAAAATAGGAATCGAGATTTTGATTTTAAATGGAATTTTTACCTTTGCCGGACTTTGGATGATCTCAAAAAAACCAACTTTATAATCTGTATGCAAAAAGTAACCGAATCTCCTTCGCTTTATAGGCATCTCGAAAAAAAATCGACTATGGAGCTCCTTGATGATATCAATACTGAAGATCAGAAAGTTGCATTGGCCGTTCAAAAATCGATATTTCAAATTGCTCCTCTTATTGACATCATAACGGAAAAAATGAGCATCGGAGGTCGATTATTTTATATCGGTGCCGGAACGAGTGGAAGACTAGGTGTCCTGGATGCTTCAGAATGTCCACCTAC
>WBZP01006467.1_pt1 | contig 11601 bp, 12 predicted proteins | sample 5204301 | NCBI WGS metagenome assembly WBZP01 (sample SAMN12412401, study PRJNA552823) | activated sludge metagenome | isolation source: activated sludge from nitrification reactor of wastewater treatment plant... | place: USA: Pennsylvania | collected 2017
GCCGGGTTGCTGCTGCTGGGCCGGCTGGTCATTCGCATCCTCTTCGAGCGCGGCGCGTTCGACGCCGCCGCCGGCGACCTGACCTACCGCGTTCTGGTCATCTACGCCGTCGCCCTGCCGGCCTACATCGCCACCGAGGTCATCACCCGCGGCCTCATCGCCCTGCGCGACACGCGCACACCGCTGCTGACCAACTCCGGCCAACTCATCGGCCGCATCGTCCTCATTGCCGTCCTGCTGCGCCCGCTGGGCGTCGTGGCCATCCCGGCCGCCTTCGCCCTGACGAGCACGCTGGAGACGTTGGCCCTGGGCGCGGTGCTGTGGCGCAAGCTGGCCCAGCCCGGCCAGGACACGCCGCCCGCCATACTGCCCAACGAGGTGACATCATGATCCGCCCCCTTCGTTTCGCCCCCGACCGCCTGGCCCGGCTGGAGACCGAGTCGTGGCGCGCCTACTACGACCGCCGCTGGCTGAGCATGGCCCGCGTGCTGGTGGCCGCCCACCGCGAGCAGTTCCACCTGTCGCCCGCCGGCGCGCTGCTGGCCACGATCAGCGCCAGCCGCGCGGCCATCGCCTTCGCCCCGCTGGAGGGCAGCGACGTGGACACGGCGCGGCGGCATCTGACCAGCTATTACAACCGCGTGCGGGCCGCGCTAAGCCCGGCCGCCGACGCGGCGACGCTGGCCGAGCGCGAGCTTGACTACTGGGTCGTCCATCGCCGGCTGGCCATCGCCCGCAAGGCCAACCCGCCGGCGGCGACGCCGACGACAGCGGAGACGTTGCGCGACATCGAGCCGATGACGGTGGCCTTCGCCCGGCTCCACGCGGCGCTGTTCGACAGCACGCCGGAGATGATGCGCCCGTCGGCCGAGTGGCGCGCCCTGGCTGCCGTGGCCGTTGACCGCATCAGCGGCGGCTACTCGACCGACGTCGCCGCCGACTGGGCGCTGGTCGAAAACCACCTGCAACGCACCTACCGGGCCATCCTGGCCATCACCGCCAACCAGCAGGCCGCGCAACTGGAGGTGGCCACGTGAACGAGCAAATCCTCACCCAACCATTCGACATGGGCCACTCCTGCGACGTGGAACTGGAGGCGGTCGAAACCTACGTGCGCGCCGCGCAGCGCCGCCTGAAGCACAACCCCGCCGCCGGGCTGGCCGCGCTGGACGACATCTTCCGCTGCGGCCGCGCGCCGCAACCCGCGCCAGACGGCCGCCACCGCGGCGAGCTGGTGGCTCTGGACGTGGCGCCGGGGCTGACCGGGCTGCTGGGCGGGCTGACCGACCGCTGGCTGCCGTGGCAGGGCAAGGTGTTCGACGCGGCCAACGATCGCGGCGACAACATCTTCAGCCGCGACGCCTACACGCCGGCCCGCGTTCTGTGGCCCTTCCACAACCGCTATCGCGACGACGGCCCGGCCACCGTTCGCGCCTTCGACTTCCAGACGAGCGTCGGCCCATCGCGGCAGGACGCCGGGCTGGAGGTGCTGCGGCTGGACTACAACCTGCCGGCCAATCCGCGGCTGTTCGTCACCGTCCGGCGCGTGCTCGACGAACTGGTGCAGGTGGCCGACGGCTACTACCTGGGCAAGGCGTACGTGCGCTGGTATTGGGGGGCGTGGTCTATGGTGGCTTATTTTGCGTTGCGGCCGGAGTAGTGGCCAGTAGGTCAGTAGTCAGTGGGTCAGTGGGTCAGTAGGTCAGTGGTCGGTGGTCGGTGGTCACTGGGCTAATCTGTGGATGTTCATTATGGCTGAATACACGTTTGTTGATCACTGGACAGTCAACGCGCCCATCGAGGCGGTTTACCGCACCATTGCCGACCCGCGCACCTATCCGCAATGGTGGCGGGACTACGACCGGATCACCATCCTGAAGGACGCGCCGTTCCCCCACGTGGGCGGGCAGGCCGAGTTTCTGATCCGCTCGCCGTTCGGCTACCGGCTGCGCATCGTCGTCGAGACGGTCGCCGCCGAGCCGCCGCACGTCATTGACACCCGCTCCACCGGCCAGTTGCAGGGCACGGGCCTCTGGGAGTTCCACCAGGAGGGCGACGCCACGCATATCACCTTCACCTGGACCGTCCGCTCCGACCATCCTGTGCTCAACCGGCTGGAGCGCGTGGCCAAGCCGCTCTTCGCCCTGAGCCACGCCATCGTCTCCGGCCGCGGCCACCGTGGCCTGAAGCGGCTGCTGGAAACCGCGCCGGCCCCCGGCGATCCTTCCGCGATAGGCGAGCCGCTGTAGCCAGTCACATCACGCCATTTCATTCTTCTGAAATCTGCGTAATCTGCGAAATCTGTGGTTATTCTAAAAGGAGAGAAACATGAACCAGTCTTACGCTCGTTTCGGTGGTCTCAGCGCCATGATCGTCGGCGCGCTATCCGTTCTGTACGCGATCTTCTTCCTGGTCATCACGCCGCGGGCCGAAGCCGTGGGCGCGTTGGGCAGTTGGATCATCCTGGCCGTCAGCGGCGTCTTCAGCAGCGCGGCCTTCGTGGCCCTCTATCTGCGGCTGCGGCCGTCGTCGGAGGGGTTCGCGCTGTGGGGGCTGGTGCTGGGGCTGTTCAGCAGCTTCGCCACGCTGGCCCACGGCGCGTGGCAGGCGCTGGCGCTGGCGACGTTGAACTCGGCCGGCCAGTCGCAGCGCGCGGCCATCGAGTTGGTACGCATGGTCCCGTCGCCGGTAGATCCGGCCGGCGTGGCCACGTTCGGCGTCATCGGCCTGGCCTCGCTGGTGACGGGGCTGATCATCATCGCCGGCGGGCGGCTGCCGCGGACGCTGGGCTACCTGGCCGTGGTCAACGCCGTCCTGCTGGTCACGCTCTACTTCGCCACTGCCGCCGGGGCGCAGACGCTCATCCTCATCTCCGGCGGGCTGACGTCGGTCATCGTCGGCCCCGTCTTCTGGGTGTGGCTGGGCCGGGAGTTGCGGTGGGAGGCGGCGGCGGTAGTTGGAGCGCCGGCGATGGCGTAGTGGGTCAGTAGGTCAATAGATCAGTGGCTTGACTTGAATGGAGATAAACATGTACGCAGTCGTGAACCATTTGCACTTCAATCGCCCGGCGGCGGAGTTCAGCGCCGCGGTGCAGGACAGCGGCGGGCCTCGGCTGGCCCAGGAGCGCGGCTTTCGGCAGATCTACTTTGTCCAGGAGGCCGAGAACCAGGGGATCATCATCATCCTCTGGGACGACGCGGCCAGCGCCGCGGCCGGCGCGCAGAGCTTCGGGCCAACCTGGTTCCATGAGAACATCATGCCCCACCTGGCCAGCCCCCAGAACCGCAGCGCGGGCGAAGTGCTCGCCAGTTACCCGTAAGCGAGGAGGCCAATCGTGAAAGCAGGTGATGTGCTGGTGAATCCGGTCACCGGGATGCGGCTGACAATCATCGCGACGGCCGCGGAGACGGGCGGCCGGTCGGTCACGGTCGAGTACGAACTGCGGCCCCACAGTGGGCGCGACTACACCCCGCCCCACGGCCACCGCACCTACGTCGAGCGCTTCGACATCCTCAGCGGGCGCGCGGCCACCGTCGTGGGCGGCGTCATGGGCACGGCCGCGGCGGGTCAGAGCGTCCACGTGCCGCTCAACACGGTTCACATCCACCCCTGGAACATCGGCGACGAACCGCTCATTGTCCGTCAGACGACCGAAGCGTTGACGCCCGACCCGCGCGGCCTGAGCAACGCCCTGGCGTCGGCCGAGACGCTGTTCGAGTTGGCCCATCGCGGCAAGGTCAACGCCAACGGCCAGCCGAACCCGCTCCAGGCGGCGGTCATCTTCAACGACCTGCTGCTGCCGGACAGCTACGCCGGCGGGCTGCCCTACGCGGCGCAGCGGGTGCTGTTCGGCCTGCTGGCCGCGGCGGGCAAGCTGCTGGGGTATCGGTCTACTGTTCCGGTCAACGGCCAGGCCCAGGCGGCCACAGCGCCGTAACGCTCGTGCCCAGACCTCAGGGAAGAAGTAACCACAGATTTCACAGATTTCTCAGAGCGCAACCTGTGAAATCTGTGTAATCTGTGGTTTCTCTTCCGGGGCTGCTTCCGCTTCGTTGGCCGCGCCGCGTCGCCGGGGCTATCATCGGCCCCGGATGCAACGCCCTACCCGCTCCTCGCGCCTCTCCTTCGCCGCAGCCCTGCCGGCGGCCGTCGTCCTGCTGGGCGCGGCCCTGCGCTTCATGCAGATGGGCCTCATCCGCTACGGCTACGACCAGAGCTACCCGGCCTATCAGGCCGTGGCCCTGCTCGATGGCGGTGTTTGGCCGCTCATCGGCCAGCCGTCGTCGGTCTTCCTCGACAACCCGGCGCTGATGCCCTACCTGCAAGCCCTGCCGCTGCTGCTGTGGCGCAGCCCGTGGGCGGTGCAGGGGTTTGTGCTGCTGCTCAACAGCGCGGCGACGTGGTTCGTCTGGCGGGTGGGCAACGAGATGCTCGGCCGCCGCGCCGGGCTGCTGGCCGCCTTCCTCTTCGCCGTCAATCCGTGGGTCGTCTTCTTCAGCCGCACCACCTGGGTGCAGTCGCTGGTGCCGTTCTTCATGGCCGTCGTCGCCTGGGGCCTCTGGCCAACCTTCGTGGTGGATCGCCCCTCGCCGCGCCGCTTCCTGGCCGGCGGCGTGGCCCTGACGCTGCTGACGCATACCTATGTGGCCGCCTGGGGCGTGCTGCCACAGGTGGCCGTGCTGCTGCTCCTCTTCCACCGCCGGCTGCCGCGGCGGGCGGCGGTCGTGGCGTTAGGTGTCTTCGCAGCCGCAACGCTGCTCTACGCCGCCGGCCTGCTGACCCGCGCCGAGGTCAACACCAGCAAGGCCGGCTCCTTCCTGAGCGGCGGCTGGCAGGGATTGAGCGACGAGGGCCTGCGCCACGCCGTGCGGCTGGTCAACGGCATTGACTTCCGCCCGGCCTATGCCGCGGGCAATCCGGCGGGGGAGCTGTGGCCGGCGCTGTCGTGGGCGGCCGTCGTCGCCCTAACGATAGCGTTGGTAGCGGGGATAGTTCGCGCCGTCGTGGCCCTGCGCCGGCCGGGGCGGGAGCGGCGGCTGGCGGCCGTGCTGCTGCTGTGGTTCGGCGCGCCGCTGCTGCTGACCAGCGTCAAAGGCGCGTTCGCCGTCCACCCCCACTATCTGCTGCTGACCCTACCGGCCGGGCACGTGCTGGCAGGCTGGGGTGTCGGGTTGGTATTTAAGAGGAACGCAGAGAAACGCAGAGAGGGGACGCAGAGAGACGCGGAGGAGGAGTTCTTTTCTCTGCGTCTCTCTGCGCCATCTCTGCGTCTCTCTGCGTTCCTCTCCCTCTTCCTTGCCGCCATCGGCCTCATCTTCGCCCATGACCTCTACCGGGCCAACGAACTCGTCGCCCGGCAGCCGACGCAGCCCAACTTCGACGGCTGGGCGCTGGGCGCGGCGGCCGAGGCGGGGCGCTCCTTGCGCGCCCTGGTGCTGGCCGACGCCGGCCCCTTCCCGCGCCGCATTGCCGCCGAGGGGGACAAGGCGCTGTTGAGCGGGTTGAGCGCGACCTATGTCCAGCCGGTGCGCGGCGTGGCCTTCCCCGACTTCGTGTTGCTGCCCTCGGCCGCGCCGCTGGTCTACGTCTACGACGGCCACGTGGGCGTGCCGACCTGGCTGCAACCCTGGCTACGCGAAGAGCCGGCGCTGACCTTCGACGACGGGACGCGCCTCGGCTTCGCGCAAACGCAACCGCTCCTGACGACCGCATTTGCGCCGGTGGAGACGCTCGTTGGCTGGCGCAGCGAGGCCGGGCTGACCTTCGCCGGCTACACCCTCAATGAACTGCCCGACGGCGCGCTGGAACTGATCACCGCCTGGCGCGTGGACGAGTTGCATCCCGACCGCGGCGGCTGGTACGTCGCCGCCAGCGTCCACCTGCTGGACGCGGCCGGCAACCTCGTCGCCAACGTCGCGGCCCAGGGGCAGTGGGGGCATCGCTGGGAACTGGGCGACGTGTACGTGGAGCGGGTGACGGTCCCTGGGCCGATTCCTTCTGGGGGGCGGGTGGAGATTGGGTTGTTTGATAGTGTGCGGGGGGTGGGGTATACGCTGTTCGATGAGGTGGGAGCGGCGGGGCAGTATGTGATTACAGCGGGCGCACCGTGAATAGGTGAGCTTTGTCACTTTACAAGTACACCAACACTCTCTAAACTGAAATCAGCGGTGGCAGTCATCCGCCCCGGCGTTATAGGGCGTTTGACACGTCGCCTCTAAGGAGGCTTTATGTTCCGGCAATCGCTTCGGCTCGCTATCTTGATCCTTATCGTCGTTACCCCCGCAGCCCTCATGGCCGAACCCGGCGCGTTGCTGACCAACGCGGGGTGGGTTGAGCTAGGAACCGGCTCAGCCTCAGGTGGGGGGATCAGTAACATAGGCAGCCCCTATCCGACGTGGCCATCCCTGGCGGTTGACAGTGAGCGTCTGCCGGTCATCGCCTGGCAAGACGGTTATTACTTTCACGAGATATTCGTTCGGCGTTGGAACGGAACGGCCTGGGTCGAAATGGGCGCGGGTTCGGGGACCGGCGGAGGTATCAGCCACAACGATACAGATTCCGATAAACCATCTCTGGCGATTGGTCCTGATGATCGGCCGATTGTAGCCTGGGAGGATGGTGAGAACGAAAGCAAACCGGAGATCTTCGTCCGGCGTTGGAATGGCACAGCCTGGGTAGAGATGGGCCAGAACTCGGCCACGTTGGGAGGGATCAGCAACACGGCGACGGGGTCCTGGATGCCGTCGCTGGCCATCGGCGCCGATGGCACACCAATTGTCGCCTGGGTCGAGGGGGAGGTTGAATGGGAGCCGAATGAGATATACGTCCGGCGCTGGAACGGCTCAACCTGGGTTGAATTAGGCGAAGGCTCAGCCTCCGGCGGGGGAATCAGCAACACGGCTGCGGGCTCTTCATGGCCATCTCTGGCGATCGGCGACGATGGCGCGCCGATCATCGCCTGGACGGAGATCGATCTGAACGAAAGTGGCGAGATTTTCGTCCGGCGCTGGAATGGCGCGTCCTGGGCGGAGTTGGGGGCAGGCTCAGCCACGGGCGGAGGGATCAGCAACACCGCCGGCCACTCCAGAGTGCCATTTCTGGCCATCGGTGGTGACGGCGCGCCGATTGTGGCCTGGGAAGGGCAGAACGAGATCTTCATCCGGCGCTGGAACGGCACAGCCTGGGTAGAGATAGGGGCCGGCTCGGCTTCGGGCGGCGGCATCAGCCACACGACCATAGCTTCCTGGGCACCCGCTCTGGCGATGGATGATGACGGCGCGCCAGTGGTAGCCTGGTTCGATGGCGGCAGCACGAAGGCCGAAATCTACGTCCGGCGTTGGAACGGTACAGCCTGGGTAGTGGCGAGTCCCGGTTCGGCCGCCGACGGTGGCGTCAGCGAAACCCTGGGATACTCGGCTGAGCCATCGCTGGCGGTCGGCCTCAACGGCGCGCCCATCGTGGCTTGGTCGGAAGCCAGACACCTGGAAGGGCACTGGGCCTTCGTGCGCTATTGGCCGCTGCGTACCCACCGCGTCTATTCGCCTTTGTCCCTGTCGCCACAGTTTCCGCCGGCGCGATCCGCTGCGCGTTGAGGACGATTGTCGCGGGCCAACTATCGTTAGGGTTGTGCCGGCGAGAACGCGCAGCGCAATGCGTGGCCGTTTGCGCACGTCAGGCCTGACAGGTCTAAGAGGGCCTGTCCGAACTGTGCTATACTGCTGCCCATCATGAACGCCGCTCTTGCCCCCGCCCTGCAACAACTGCGCGCCGGCCTCGAAGCCCAGTACGGCGACCGGCTGGACCGGGTGCTGCTCTACGGCTCGCAGGCGCGGGGTGACGCGGGGCCGGAGTCGGATGTGGATGTGTTGGTGGTGTTGAAGGGCGAGGTCAATCCGCTGGCCGAGATTCACGCCAACGAGTTTCTGGTGGCCGACCTATCATTGGAGAACGATCTCGTCATCCTATGTCTGTTCATGAGCCAACGGGAGTTCGTCGAGGAAGATGATCTCTTCCTGCGCAACGTGCGGCGGGATGCGGTCGTGGTCTAATGCGTCCCCGGCGGAGTCCGCATCCTCAGATGCGGACGGCCCAACCGGGCGCACATCTGAGGATGCGCACTCCGCCTAATACGCGCTTCGCCGGCCGCTGGGGGGCAAGCCCCCCAGACCCCCCGCTTCAGAATCCAGCAGCCGGCAATCAGGAGCCAGAAACAACGGGGGCGACCGGGCGGAAACCGACATTGTTGTAGGCGTAGTCCGGCGAGTTGATGTTGCGGATCGACACGCGCGCGCTCCTCTGATTGTAGAACCACGACCCGCCGCGCAGCACGCGGCCACCCTGGGTCTGGTCATACCACGAGGCCGTCCATTCCCAGACGTTGCCGGCCACGTCCACACAGCCGTAAGGGCTATCCCCCTTAGGCGAGTACTGGCCTACCGGCGTCGTGTCGCCGACGTTGCTGTTGAAATTACAGTGCCCGGCCGTCGGCGGCTCGTTGCCCCACGGCCAGACGCGCCCATCCGTGCCCCGCGCCGCCTTCTCCCACTGCTCCTCCGCCGGCAAGGCCAGCCCAGCCCAGTCGCAGAATGCGTAGGCGTCATCCCAACTGACCTGCACGACTGGATGATCCTCTTTTCCGGCGATGGATGACTCCGGCCCGCGCGGGTGACGCCAATCCACGCCCGCGATCCAGTCCCACTTGCTGCCCGTCCAGCCACGACCCTGGCCTTTGATCTCGGCCGTCGTCCGGTGGCCAGTCGCCTGCACAAAGCGGGCGAACTGATCATTGGTGACGGGCGCGCGGGCGATCCAGTACTCCGGCAGAGTGACCGTCCGCTGCGGCTTTTCATCGTCCCATGCCATCTCGTCGCTGTCGGCCGAGCCGTAGAGAAACGGCCCGGCGGGGATGCGGATGAGTTCGATGCCGGTCTTTTCGTGGATGCGGCGGCTTGGCAGCGCAGGGGGGCGGGGGGGCAGGGGGGCGGGGGAGAGACGATCCAACAGGTCTTTCAATCCTGCCGGATAATCCCGCTCGAACATCACCCACTGGTAAGCGTGCCACACCGGGTCATAGCGACCACGACTGACGCAGATCGGTATGAAGCGCATTTCGCCCGCGCGCTCCAGTTCGATGGCGACGTTGGTCTCCATCTCGACCCAGGGAGACTCCATCGCGCCAGGCGTCAAGACGAGCAGCATGACACCGCTCTCGGCCAGGCCGCGATTGATGGCCGACACCCACTGGCCTTCGGGGATGCTCTCCGGGGCGATCCAGATGGTGTAGCCGGCGCGTCGCAAATCGTCGGCCAGACGGTGGGCGAACGCTTCGGCGTCGGCCACGGCATGGCTGACGAAAATCTGTTTCGGGTTGCGCTCGGCGTGGCGGCGGTCGCGGCGCGGCGGCACGGCGGTCACGGTTTGGCGCGTCGCCGCCTCACCAAACGCCGCGCGATATAGGTCAGAGCGCTGCTGGCCCAGCACGGCGCGCAAGTCAACGAGACGGCCGTGACGTTCGGCATACAGCACCAGTTCCCGCGCCTTGCCGGTCAACCCCCTGCCGCCGAGATCGTCATACTTGATCTTGAGATGCAGGCAAAGGGTCTCCAGCTCGTCCAAATCGAAGTGAGCAACGAGAAACTGGTGGAGTTGGGTGGCGTCAGGTTGGGTCATGGCGTCCGGCAAAATCGTTACGTGTCTACTCTTTGCTACGCGCAGCCAACCACCGCGCCAACGACTCCACACTTTCGCCCGACTTCTTGCCCAGCAGCATCCCCTCAACCCCGATGTCCTCATCCAGGTCGGGCCAGTGGATGCCGTAGCCGGCACCACTGATCTCGAAGTGCTCGCGCTCGGCCGGCGTGGCGTGAGACAGACGAGGATACCAGCCGATAGGGATGGCGATGGAGCGGCCGTCTTCCAGATCAGCGGCCAACGTATCATCACTTACGGTCACATGCACGATTCTAGCGACCGCTAGCGTTGGAATTACAGAAAGCGTCCCACTCATATCTCAGCCTCTCCAGGTTCGCCCTTATCAATGATTCGATCTCACGCAGTTCGCGGCGGCTATATCCATGATTAACCGCCAACGAGACATCAGGATCAAGCCAGAACTTGGCGCTTAGTCGGTCACGATCCACGTGCATATGCCGTGGTTCATCACAATCGTACGAGTAGAAATAGAACCGGTAAGGTCCACTGCGCAACGCTGTCGGCAACGCACCCATCCTTCGCTAGATGACTTGATGCAATTGTATCAAAACCTGCATTCCGATAGTAACTGTCATCAATCAGGACAAGTGATTGCTACGTCTCAGAGTAGAACACGGATGACGCGGATTTTCACAGATTCACGCGGATCAGAGACAATCCACCTCTTATCCGTGTCAATCCGTGAGAATCCGCGTCATCCGTGTTCCATTCCTTCCTTCAGTAGAGCGATTTGCCAAATCGCTCTACAATCCCACCCATGACCACCATCCGCGCCTTCATCGCCGTTGACCTGCCGCCCACCGTCAAAGCCGCCCTGAGCGATGTGGCCGCGACGTTGGGCGGGCGCGTGCCGCGTGGGGCCGTGCGCTGGGTGCGGCCGGAGCAGATGCACCTGACGCTGCGCTTCCTGGGCGACACGCCGGCCGACCGGCTGCCCGCTCTGGCCGCCGCGCTCGACACGTTGGCCGCCGGCCACGCCCCCTTCGCCCTGCACCTGACCGGCGTCGGCTGCTTCCCCAACGCCCGCCGGCCGCGCGTCGTCTGGGTGGGGCTGGGCGGGGAGGAGGCGAAGCTACTAGCGTTGGTGACGGCGCTGGAAGCGGCCCTGCGCCCCCTCGGCTGGCCGCCGGAGGACAAGCCCTTCCGCGCCCACCTGACGCTCGGCCGGGTTAAGGACGAGCGGGCGGCGCAGGGGATTGACTGGTCGGCCGACGTGCCGGCGCTTACCGTACCTGTGGCGGCCATGCACCTCATCGAGAGCCAGCTTCGACCGGAGGGGTCGGTGTATACGGTGCGGCACACCAGCACCCTTGCGGCGCGATAGCCGCGGGTTCAAACCCGCGGCTGCTAAACAAAACCGGCTGAAGCCGGTTGCCAACGCTTTTAACCGGCTTCAGCCGGTTTCGTGTAACAGCGGTGGGTTTGAACCCACCGGCACCGAACCCACCGGCACCGAACCCACCGGCACCGAACCCACCGCCCGCCGACCCATCGCGATCACCACGGCCGGCGGGTTGCCAACCCGCCCTACATGGGTGCGACGCGCACCAGGTGGTACTGCCGCTTCCCCTGCCGCAACACCAGGAAGCGCCCTTCGATAGCCTCACCGACCGTGGCCGTGGCCGCCGCGTCGCTGATCCGTTGGTTGTTGAGGTAGATGCCGCCACCCTGAATCTTGCGCCGGGCGTCGGCCTTTGACGACGCCAGGCCGCTGCCAACCAGCAGATCCACCACCGGCACGCCGCCATCGGCCAGGGCCGCCGCGCCGATCTCGCTCGACGGCACTTCGGCGAAGATGTCCTCGATGTCGGCCGCGTCCAGCCCGCTGATGTCGCCGCCGACCAGCGCCGCCGTGGCTTGCTCGGCCCGCGCCAGCGCCGTCTCGCCGTG
>WBZP01006468.1_pt1 | contig 11600 bp, 6 predicted proteins | sample 5204301 | NCBI WGS metagenome assembly WBZP01 (sample SAMN12412401, study PRJNA552823) | activated sludge metagenome | isolation source: activated sludge from nitrification reactor of wastewater treatment plant... | place: USA: Pennsylvania | collected 2017
CCAACGTTGATGCAGATCAGCCATCGCACCATTAGTTTCAAGCCGGCCAAGAGCTTTTAACGCCAGCACCGCGACCTTAAATTCATCCTTGGCGGCATTACAGGCCTGAGCGGTGGCTAAGGTGTCCAAACTGGCGCCGACAATACCGGGGCAGGTCAGTGTCTCCCGACCATCCTGACTATCCTCATACCAAAGAGCCCGATAAAGCTGAATAGCCTTCAGGCGCATATCCAGATTTTCCGCCAGTTCCACCTCAGTGCGCGATACCCAGGCTGGCAACATACTATCCTGACGAACCATCACACAGAAGGCATCCAGTCGTGCAAGCAACGTCTCAAAATTGGCCAATAAGGTAATTCGGGCGGCAACTGGTTGGCTTTGCATTTATAATTCCTTCTTATACCATCATCGAATTTATCAGGAAAAACCGAAAGACCACATCGCCTAACCCACTAGAAAATCGGTAACTCAACATCTTCAAACAATGCGCCAACTTCCTCCAAAGTCTGAAGCCGCTCCATAATCTGTACCCGCTCCCGAGTCAAATGAGGAGCAAACAACTCAATAAAATCATACATATAACACCGTAAAAACATACCACGCCGAAAACCAATCTTAGTCACATTAGCCACAAACAAATGACTAGCATCCAACTGTACCAGATCCTGATCCTGCCTAAAGTCATAAGCCATCCGTGCGACAATGCCAACGCCCATCCCCAAACGAACATAAGTCTTAATTACATCAGCATCAGTTGCAGTAAAAGCCACCACTGGTTTAAGCTGAGCATTGCGAAACACCTCATCCAACTGCGACCGGCCAGTAAAACCAAAAACATAGGTTACCAGCGGATACTGAGCAACATCATGCAAGGTCAAGCGTTCCAACTTAACCAGCGGATGCTCACGCGGCACCAAAACACAACGCTGCCAAATATAGCAAGGCATCATCACCAAATCCTCAAACAACTCTAAGGATTCAGTAGCAATAGCAAAATCAACTTCGCCAGACTGTACCAATTCAGCAATCTGCGCGGGAGAACCCTGATGAACCTGCAAAGTTACCGCTGGATAACGCTCCCGAAAAAGCTTAATCACCGGCGGTAAAGCATAACGAGCTTGCGTATGAGTTGTAGCAATCAACAAGCTACCACGCCGATCATCACGATATTCTTCAGCTAAAATTTGAATATTATTAACTTCACGCAAAATACTCTCCACCTTCACAATAATCTGTCGACCAATCTGAGTCATTTCAGTTAGATGTTTTCCATTGCGGCTGAACAATTCAACACCCAACTCTTCCTCTAACAACCGTAATTGCTTACTAATACCAGGCTGAGAGGTATACAGACTCTCCGCAGCAGAGGAAATATTCAAATTATTGCGAACGATAGCAATAAGATAACGCAACTGTTGCAACTTCACGGCAGACTCCAAGAGAACCAAACATACAGCCAACACAAACACCATTAAACTAAACCAGACGCGATATACAGAATTTACAGCCAATTCTCAATCATCCAAGGGTTTCTCATGACTCACTCCACAGGAAACCAGAACCAAACCTGTCAATGGCGGCAAATCCAATAACAGCGAATAGGAGTACCCCAAATGAGGAAGAAAATCAGCATATACCTCACCATTAACCACACCATCACCACCGTAAACCCTAGCATCAGAATTTAGAACTTCCTGATACAATCCAGAAAATGGTACACCCAAGCGATAACCTCGACGCATCACCGCCGAAAAATTGAGTGCGACCAAAACAGAGTTATTCCCACCGTCACAACGCAGATAGACCACAACAGACTGAGCAGCATCGTGGCAATCCAGCCACTCAAAACCTTTCTGAGAAAATTCCAAACCATGCAAGCTCGTCATGAATCGATAGAGACCATTAAGATCCCGAATCAGCATCTGCATCCCTCGATGTTCCAACTTATCCAGCAAATCCCAATCAATAGTTCCAGCGTAATCCCACTCATGATTTTGAGCCAACTCATTACCCATAAATAAAAATTTCTTACCAGGGTAAGTCCACATATAAAGATAAAGCAAGCGCAAATTAGCAAAACGCTGACAGCGATCCCCCGGCATCCTGGAGAGCAACGAACCTTTGCCATGAACGACTTCATCATGGGATAGAGGGAGCATAAAATTCTCAGTAAAAGTATACAGTAGACCAAAGGTCAACAGTTCATGATGATGACAGCGCAAAGCCGGATCGTAAGCCAAATATTCTAAAATATCATGCATCCACCCCATATTCCACTTCATGCCAAATCCTAAGCCTCCCATCCAGGATGGTCGAGTCACCAATGGCCAAGCCGTTGATTCTTCAGCGATAATAAGTACTCCAGGATAGCGGCGGTGAATAACATCGTTCAGTTCTCGCAGAAAAGAAACCGCCTCCAGATTTTCATTACCACCGAAAAGATTAGGCACCCACTCGTCAGATTCACGAGCATAATCCAGATAGAGCATGGACGCGACAGCATCTACCCGCAGGCCATCCAAATGGCATTCCTCCAGCCAAAAACAGGCACTGGCCAGTAGGAAATTTTTTACCTGATTACGACCATAATCGAATGCCAGCGTACCCCAGCCCCGCTGCTCCCGACGGTCAGGATCCTCATGTTCATAAAGATACGTGCCATCGAACTGGGCCAGACCATGAACATCCTTGGGAAAATGGCCGGGTACCCAGTCCAAAATGACGCCAATATCGGCCTGATGGCAATAATCTACAAACCAGCGGAAATCATACGAATCGCCATGACGACTGGTCGGGGCAAAATATCCAGTCGTTTGATAACCCCAAGAGGCGTCCAACGGATGCTCAGTGATCGGCATCAGTTCAATATGGGTAAAGCCCAGCGAGCTGACATAGGCAACCAAGCGCCGCGCCAGTTCTTTATAGTTCAAGTAGCCACCACGCTCATTCCGCTGCCAAGAACCCAAGTGGACTTCGTAGACCGCCAGCGGCGCATGAGCCCAGTCCTGGCGCCGGCGCCGCGTCACCCAAGCCTCATCACGCCACGGGTAGGGCATATTCTCTACTACCAGAGTAGCATTAGCCGGACGCCGCTCGAATCCACAGCCATAGGGATCGCTTTTGCGCAGCCGTTCGCCAGTTTGCTGGGCCAGAATCTCAAACTGGTAGCGCACGCCCACGCTCACATCAGGGATAAACAATTCCCAGACACCGCCACGGTGGCGCAATGGATGACACAGGCCATTCCAGCCGTTAAAGTCGCCCACCACGCTGACTTGGGCAGCATTCGGAGCCCAGACCGCGAACAGCACCCCGGTGATGTTTTCCACCACCCACGGGTGCGCGCCCAGCACCCGATAGATATGGAGGTGACGGCCCTCGTTGAACAGATGCAGATCATACAAACTGATCTGCGGAGAAAAGCTATAGGGATCATGGGCGATTTGCTCGCGGCCAGAAGCATCAGTCCAAGCCAATCGATAATGTAGTGGCAGCGCGCTGACAGCACCGCGCCACTCGAACAAATCGGTATCCGCCAGTCGCCATAGCGGCTGATTGAGGTCAGGTAATCGAACCTGCTGGGCACCGGGCAAGAATACCCTGATAATCAAACGATCGTCGTGGACGCGACGACCGAGCACCGCAAACGGATCGGGGTGAAGGCCCGCGCCCAGCAGGGCGGCATCGGCCAAGATCCGGTCTCCGGCGGATGCGTCCAAGCTTTGGAGATGGTCGTTATCGTCAGGGTACATCATCGAAATCGTGGGGTATCCCGTTCGCTCGGTCAGTCCTTCGATGATTCTGGCCCAGGCACCGCAAATGGCGAAAACCATCTTTAAAACCGACTATGATTAAGGGTCTCAAGCATCCGTTCGCCACCAGCGGTCGACCTGTTCCCGATGCGGTGAGTCGCACCGTTCGGACCACCGAACTTGAAACTTGAAATAGCATAGCAGAGAGGGACATTAAACGCATGAGCGCCGCCATTACCTCACGTTTTGTCAGCCGCCTAACCCGAGAGACGCTCGCATTGATCCTGGCGGGTGGGCGCGGTAGCCGACTCAAGCAGCTTACCTTGTGGCGCGCTAAACCAGCTACGCACTTCGGTGGCAAATACCGGATTATTGATTTTCCGCTATCCAACTGTATCAATTCTGGGATTAGGCGGGTCTGCGTACTGACCCAGTATAAGGCGCATTCGCTGATCCAGCATATCCAGCGCGGCTGGGGTTTCCTGCGTGGTGAATTTGGCGAATTCGTGGAGTTGTTGCCGGCCCAACAGCGGATCGACGAAGCTTCGTGGTACAAGGGTACGGCCGATGCGGTCTATCAGAATCTGGATATTATCCGTAACCACGCTCCAGAATTCGTGCTGATTCTAGCCGGGGATCACATCTATAAAATGGATTATGGCCCAATGCTGGCGCTACATGTGGAAAGCAAAGCGGACATTACGGTCGGCGGCATTGAGGTGCCGCGCGAGCGGGCGCATGAATTCGGGGTGTTGACGGTGAACGACCGCGATGAAGTGATCCGCTTTGTGGAAAAGCCACAAACGCCGGAGACCCTGCCAGGACGAAACGATGTAACGCTCGCCTCAATGGGGATTTACGTATTCAATACACAGTTCCTGTACGAACGGTTAATCGAGGATGCCGAAGACCCGGACTCCAGCCACGATTTCGGCAAGGATTTGCTACCGCGCCTGCTGGACCGGCACCGGGTAATGATCTACCCGTTTCGCGATGTACAAACCAAGACGCAGAGCTATTGGCGAGATGTGGGCACCGTGGATGCATTCTGGGCATCGAACATGGAACTGGTCGGCGTAGACCCGGAGTTGAATCTGTACGATGACCACTGGCCAATCTGGACCTATCAGGAACAGTTACCACCCGCCAAGTTTGTATTTGATGACGATGGACGGCGAGGCATGGCGGTGGATTCGATGGTGGCGGATGGCTGCATCATCTCAGGCGGCTATGTAAATCATTCTCTACTTTTTCCACAGGTGCAGGTGCATTCCTTCGTGCATTTACGAGATGCCGTGGTGTTGCCGCAGGTGGATATCGGGCGCTACTGCCATTTGAGCAAGGTCATCATCGACCGGGGCTGCATCATTCCACCCGGCACGGTGGTTGGCGAGAATGCCGAAGAGGACGCGCGGCAGTTTTATCGCACCGCGAAAGGGGTGGTGCTAATCACGCGCGAGATGCTGGGTCAAGAGTTGCACCGGGTCCGCTGAGAATCAAAAGGCGAAAGGCGAAAGGCGAAAGAAGACGCTTTAGCCTTTTTAATGTATTAAATAATTTATCTTTTAAATTAGGGGGTTAATTGTGATAAGCACGGGTTCGCCATTCGACCGCCGGCGCGCGGGATTGCTGCTGCATCCGACCTCGCTGCCGGGCGGTCATGGCAACGGCGATCTGGGGCCGAATGCCTATCGGTTTGTGGAACTCATGGCGGCATGCGGATTTACGGTCTGGCAAACACTGCCATTGGGGCCGACTCATGATGACCTGTCGCCGTATTCAGCGCAGTCGGTTCATGCCGGCAATCCCAGGTTAATTGCACTGGAACCATTGATCGAGGCGGGCTGGTTGCGATCCGATGAGGGCCCCGACACAGGCGAAGCAGGCTGGGCTTACCGCCAGCGGCGATTAATCGAGGCGCGGCGCGGCTTTCAGGAGCAGGGCGGGGCGGAGCGCGGCGCCTATAAGGCATTCCTGAACCAGCATCAGCGTTGGTTGGACGACTACACCCTGTATCAGGCAATCCGGGCAGCGCAGGGGCATCTGGCCTGGTTCGACTGGCCGCGTGAGTTGCGCGACCGCCAGTCCGCGGCGTTGGATACAGCGCGGCGACAATACGCTGATGCTGTTGCCCAAGCTCAGTTCGAACAGTTTCTGTTTTATCGGCAGTGGACGACGCTTAAACGTTACGCCAATGAGCGGGGCATTTTGATGTTCGGCGACATTCCGCTGTTCGTCGGTTACGACAGTGCGGACGTGTGGGCGCAGTGCGAGGCATTTCTGCTTGATGGCGAGGGGCGACGGACGGTGGTGGCAGGGGTGCCGCCGGATTACTTCTCCGCCACTGGTCAGTTGTGGGGCAATCCGCATTACGCCTGGGAACGGATGAAGTCCGATGGGTTCCAGTGGTGGAAGGCGCGCCTGCGTACCCAGTTGACCCAATTCGATCTGTTGCGCATTGACCATTTCCGCGGCATGGAAGCATATTGGGAAATACTAGCCAGCGCTGAAACAGCCGTAACGGGGCAATGGCGGAAGGCTCCGGGTGATGAATTGTTCAGAGCGCTACGGGCGGAGTTCGGCAGTTTGCCTCTGGTCGCCGAGGATCTGGGCATCATCACGCCCGAAGTCGAGGCGCTGCGCGATACCCATGGCCTGCCAGGAATGAAGGTATTACATTTCGCCTTTGGCGGCGGGGCCGATAATCCGTATCTACCCCACAATCATGTTCTCAATTCGGTGGTTTATACCGGCACGCACGACAACAACACGACGCTGGGCTGGTTTGAGGAATTGGACGAGCAAACCCGCGCGCATCTATTTGACTATTTGGGTGGGGGGCCGGAGCGAATGCCGGAATTGCTGACGCGGACGGCTTTCGCCTCGATAGCGCGGCTGGCGATATTGCCGATGCAGGATGTGCTGGAACTCGGTGGCGAGGATCGGATGAACCAGCCAGGTATCGCTGATGGCAACTGGCGCTGGCGATTCCGCTGGGAGCAGGTTGGAGCGGGCGTGGTGGATCATTATCGGCATTTGCTGGAGCTGTACGGGAGGGTGTAACGATGGCGACGGCGATGAGCGCCAATGCGATCTGGACCCTGTTGACCACCGTGCGTGAAAAGCAACCGCTGGTGCATAACATTACCAATTTCGTGGTGATGAACAACACCGCGAATGCGCTGCTGGCGCTGGGCGCGTCGCCGGCAATGGTACATTCCTGCGATGAGGTGGAGGATTTCGTTGCGCTCAGTCAGGCGCTGGTGGTCAACATCGGCACGCTCTATTCGGAGCAGATCGCGGCCTGCAAGCTGGCAGTGGCTAAAGCGCACGGTGTCGGCGCACCCTGGATTCTCGATCCGGTTGGGGCTGGAGCAACGCCATACCGGCGTGCGGCGGCGGGTGCTTTGGCGCGGCTGGGACCGAGCGTGATCCGGGGTAACGGTTCGGAAATCCTGACCCTGGCCCAGCAGGCGGGAGAGGGTAGGGGAGTGGACAGCCTGCATGGTTCAGAAACCGCACTGGAGGCGGCGCGGATACTGGCGCGGGAGACAGGGGCGGTCGTCGCGGTGACCGGCGCGGTGGATTACGTGACCGACGGAGCGCGGGTGACGGCGATTGCGAACGGCCATCCATTGATGACGCGCGTTACGGGGCTGGGTTGTTCAGCGACAGCGGTTATCGGCGCGTTTCTGGCGGTGGAGCCGGATGCGTTCGCGGCAACGGTGGCGGCTCTGGCGGTATTCGGCGTGGCGGGGGAAATCGCGGCGGAGCAGGCGATAGGGCCGGGGAGTTTGCAGGTGGCGTTACTGGATGCGTTATATGCGATGACGCAAAGTCAGTTTGAGCAAAGGCTGAAGTTTGAAAAAGGTTAATCCGTTCGAGGATTCCCGCGAAAGCAGCACAGGCTCGCAATTCTTTTACCAGATTGCGAGCCTGTTTTTTATTAAACGATCTGTATCATTCGAAAGGAGATTCTACACTGAATAACTAACGGGCGTCGGGTACCCGGAAGAATTACGGAGGATTTATGACTCACGGTGAGCGCCGGTATGGCGTCGGTTTTCTGGTGATCGTGATGCTGGCGCTGTGGGGATGCGCGGCCAAGCGGAGTACGGAGTCGGCGCCGGGAGAATTGCCCGTCGGTTCCCGGATCAGCCTGCCTGAAAACACCAAGGCACTGGGCGATGTAGTCTGTGAATTCTACAAGGCCGGCGGCAGGCAGGGCCTGGAACAGTTCGAGATCCGCTGTCCAGGCTGGGAGCGCCCGGCGGGGCTGGTATGGCGCGGCACCCTGTCACGCCCGGCGGCGGACTGGCAAAAGACGTTTCTGAACGACAGCGATCTGGCCCAGTCCATTCAGACCGATGCGCAATGCGGCAATCCGGAGTCGACGCGTATTCTCTATGATCAACCGGCCGCGCTGCGCCGTTGCGCCACGTATAACGGCGGTTTCCCCTATCTCCTGATCGTCGCCGGGAGCGACAGCCAGACCTTCGTTCTCTGGGGTCCGGCGCACCTGGCGCCGCTGTTCGAGGGCTTTATCCTCGGTTCGCGTCAGGGCGCGGAACAGGTCAAGCTGGCGGGCACCCAATCGCAACTGATCGCGCTTGCCGAGCAGACCATCGCAACCGAGGGCCGGTTCATCGGGTTGGAAGACATGGGCCGGTTCACCGCGCTGGACGAATTGAGCACCCTGTACAACTCCGCCCAAAACCATCAACGAGCGCTGGAACTGGCTCAGCGGGCGCTGGAAATTCACGATCGTCTCAGGGGGGCGGACGACGCCAGCGCCGGCTACCTGGTGGCGCGGATCGCCCGTGAACTGAGCCGCCTGCAACCTGGCGGCGCCGATGCCATGTTTCAGCGCGCCGAGCCGCTGGTTCGAGCCTCGTCGAATCCATCGGATTGGCCAGAATTTCTAGTCTACCGGGCTTGGCATGAGTTGATCCGTGGTGACCAGGCACGGGCCGAACAGGACGCCCGCCAGTCCTGGGACTTAAGTCGAGCGGTGGCGGCGCAGTCCAGGCAGGGAGCCATGAACCCGCGCATCGCCCATTCGCTGATCGGCGTCGGAGATGTATATGTGGAACTGGGCAAGCTGGGTGAAGCCGAGTCCGCTTATCAGGAGGCGCTCAAGATTTTCGATGCCGCGCGCGGCGGCGATTATCACTGGGTGGCTAAAAGCCACGAACGTCTGGCCGGTGTCTATCGCCGCCGTCAGGCGTTCGATCCGGCCCGCGCTCAAGCCCAAGCCGCGATCGAACTGAATCGCACCCTGTTTGGCGAGGGGCGGGCGCTGGCCGAGTCGCTGATGCTACAAGCCGCTATCGAACGCGATGCCGGTCGACCCCAACGGGCGCTGGATCTCTGGCGAACGGCCCGGGATATGCTGCTGAATGACCACGCGACGCTGGCGCAATTACGAACCGAGGACTTTGAAGGTTACCTCGATCTGCTATTCGAATTCGCGGGCGCCGATGCGGCCACCGGTGGAAGCGTATTGCTGGACGAGGCGTTTACGGTCTCGCAGTTAGGGCAAACGCCAACGGCGGGACGCGCTGTTACCCAAGCGACGGCGCGTCTGGCCGAATCCGATCCAGCGATACGGGAAGCCACGCGGGCGCTGCAGGATGCCCTGAAGGCCCGCCAGGACGTTCAATATGAACTGGGTCTGGAACAGGCCAAGCCAGCGGCGGCGCGGAACGCAACCCGCGAGGAGGCGCTCAAGACCAAGCTGCGCGCGGCGGCGGCGGACTATCAGCGGCAGGAAGAACGCCTGCAGGTCCAATTCCCGCGTTATGGCCGCCTAGTGACTCCAACCCCGCTGAATGCAGCGGCCGTCGCCAAATTGCTGCGGCCGGGCGAGGCCCTGCTGCGAGTTTTGCCGGGCGGAAAGGCAACCTGGGTATTCCTGGTCAAGGCTGATGGAACCCTGCGCGCCGTCGCCACGAAGCTGCCGGCCCAGCAGTTGACCGCCGAGGTCGAACGCTTGCGCGCCGGGGTGGATGGCAGTTCCGGAGAACTGCCCGCCTTTGATTTGGCCCTGGCGCACGAGTTATACCAGCAACTGCTGGGTCCCGTGGCGCCGGCGCTGGCCGGCGACAGCCATCTGATCGTGGTGCCGGCAGGGGCGCTGCTCAGTCTGCCGCCCGCACTGCTGGTCCGCCAGGCGGCCGCGGATTCCCGCGATTACCGGAAGGCGGCTTGGCTGGTGCGCGACATGGCACTCAGCCTGTTGCCGTCGGTGGTATCCCTGGAGCAGTTTCGCCAGGTGGCCGGATCGTCGCAGGCTCGCCTGCCGTTCATCGGCTTTGGCGATCCCGCGTTCTCGCAGCAACTCCGTACACCCCACGACGGCGGAACCGTATCGGTCGCATCGGGTTGCCAGATCACCGCCGAAGCTCTCGGCAAGCTGCCGCAACTTCCGGACACGGCGATCGAGTTGCGCACGCTGGCTCGCACCCTGGGCGCCGGTCAGGACAAGGTGCTGTTGGGCCGGGAGGCCACGGTGCCCGCCGTACAGGCTAGCCCGCTGCAAAACTATCGCATCATTGTCTTTGCCACTCATGCATTGCTGCCGGGGGAACTGGACTGCCTGGCGGACCCGGCGCTGGTGTTGACGCCACAGACCGGGGCCAAGACCGGCGATAACGGGCTGTTGAGCGTCAGCATTATCGCCAACATGAAGCTGGACGCGGAATGGGTGTTGCTGTCGGCCTGTAATACTGCTGGGGCGGGAGGCGGCCTGCGTGGCGAGGGATTATCGGGTCTGGCTACGGCATTCTTCTATGCGGGCACCCGGGCACTGCTGGCTTCGCACTGGAATGTGGTTTCGGATCCGACGGTCTTTCTGACCACCCGGACTTTTGAGTCGTACCAGAAAGCGCCGGGACTGGGACGGGCGGAGGCGCTGCGCCGGGCGCAACTGGCGATGCTGGATCAACCGAACCGGTCACATCCGATCTTCTGGGCGGCTTTTACCCTGATTGGGGAAAGCAGCCCGTCGCCGTAACACCTCATCAAACAGGCACCGTCATCATTTGCGTTAACCGATGAGCGCAACCTGCGCCAGGACAGCATGACCATGAAGACTCGGCCATTATTCCATCACTCTGAATTCTGGATTCAAACTATCGCTCTGGCATTTGCCGGTCTGCTCTTGGTGTTATGGCCGGATTGGAGACATGCGCCGATGGCGCAAACCGTGTCGCCGGCCAGCCACGACTTTGGAACCGTTACCGTCGGCAATACCAAAGGACCGGTAACATTTACAGTTGATAACCCTTTGTTAGCTGGCATTATTATTACCAGTGTTCAAGCGGCTTCGCCTTTCTCCGCAGTCAATACTTGTCCTGGCGTTCTGGCTCCCGGAGCGTCCTGCAGCATTCAAGTCAGTTTTGCGCCAACTGGCGCTGGGAATTATACCGGGACACTAAGCGTTCCCTGGATCACTGATTTGCCACCGCCGCCACCCGGTCAGGCTAATCCGAGCGGGACGCTGGTTGCGAACCTGACGGGTGTTGGGGTATCGCCTCCTCCTCTGATCGCGGTTGACGACGCCGCCACGACCGCGATGGAAACGCCGGTGACGATCGCCGTGCTGGCCAACGACAGCGGCGGGGTGCCGCCGTTGAGCGTGGCAGGGGTGACGCCACCGGCGCACGGCAGCGCCGCGCTCAGCGGCAACGCGATTGTTTACACCCCGACCGCCAGCTACACCGGCACCGACAGTTTTGGCTACACGGTGCGCGACAATGCCGGTCAGACCGCGACGGCCACGGTGACGGTGACGGTGACGCCGCGCAAGCTGATCGCGGTTGACGACGCCGCCACCACCCCGCTGGA
>WBZP01006469.1_pt1 | contig 11600 bp, 11 predicted proteins | sample 5204301 | NCBI WGS metagenome assembly WBZP01 (sample SAMN12412401, study PRJNA552823) | activated sludge metagenome | isolation source: activated sludge from nitrification reactor of wastewater treatment plant... | place: USA: Pennsylvania | collected 2017
GATGATGATGACGACGACGAAGAAGATTTCGATGAAGATGACGATGACGATGACGATGATGACGACGATTGGGACGATGATGACGACGAGGACGACGAGGACGAAGACCGCTGATCCCCAGGAGCATCGCGGTCAGGCGCACGCGGGGCTTGAAAGCCGGTTCCGCGCCCCGATTCTCCCCTCTCCACTCCCTGCCTGAAGGCACGAAATGAAGCGAATCTTCCTTTTTCTGGTCACGAACCTTGCCGTCGTGCTGGTGCTGTCGGTCGTTGCCCGGCTGCTGGGCATCGACCAGTACATGACGGCACGCGGCGGCGACCTCGGCGGCCTGCTCGTCTTCGCTGCCCTTTTCGGCTTCGGCGGTGCGCTCATTTCACTTGCGATCTCGAAGTGGATGGCCAAGCGCTCGATGGGCGTGCGTGTCATCACCCAGCCTGCGAACCCGACCGAACAGTGGCTCGTGAACACGGTGCGCGCCCAGGCCGAGCAGGCCGGCATCGGCATGCCGGAAGTCGGAATCTTCGACTCGCCGCAGCCGAACGCCTTTGCAACCGGCGCGCGGCGCGACGCCGCGCTCGTGGCCGTCAGCTCGGGATTGCTGCGCTCGATGAGCCAGAAGGAAGCGGAAGCCGTGCTCGCCCACGAGGTGAGCCACGTCGCGAACGGCGACATGGTCACGCTCACCTTGATCCAGGGCGTCGTGAACACCTTCGTGATCTTCCTGGCGCGCGTGATCGGCGGACTCGTCGACCGCCGCGAGGACGGGCGTGGCATGGCCTACTTCGCTACCGTGATGGTCGCTGAACTGGTGCTCGGCATCCTCGCAAGCATGATCGTCATGTGGTTTTCGCGGCAGCGCGAATTCCGTGCCGATGCGGGTGGCGCACACCTCGCAGGCACCGCCAACATGATCGGCGCGCTCGAGCGCCTGAAGGCCGCGCACCCGCAGCCGCTGCCTTCGCAGATGGCGGCCTTCGGCATTGCGGGCGGGCCGGGCGCGGGTCTGAAGCGGCTGTTCATGAGCCACCCACCCCTCGATGAACGGATCGCGGCGCTGCGCAACGCGCGCCTCTGAGGCGATGACCGACCGCTGCACGCATGCCGCGAGCAGTTCGGGCACGCCACGCGGCACGGCACGCCTCGCGCCCTCGCTGCTGCGCTGGATCGATTCGGGTGCGGTGACCGCGCCGCGCCACGCTGCGATCGGCGACGGCGACGGCGACCGGATCGACTTCGCACGCATCCTGCCGTTTGTCGGGATGCATCTCGCCTGCCTCTTCGCGTTCGTCGTGGGCGTGTCGCCCGTCGCGGTCCTCGTCGCTGCGATCGCCTACCTCGTGCGCATGTTCGCGATCACCGGCTTCTACCACCGCTACTTCTCACATCGCTCATTCAAGACCTCGCGCGCCGGCCAGTTCGTGTTCGGAGTCCTGGGCGCCGCGGCCGTGCAGCGCGGCTTCGTGCCCGATCTGAAGCGCGTCCGCGACCTGCTGCAGTTCCCCGAGCTGCGCTGGCTCGATCGCTTCGACATCCTCGTACCCCTGCTGCTTGCGGTCGGCATGTTTGGCCTCGGCGTGCTGCTGCAAGACGTTGCACCGCACCTCGGCACGAACGGCTGGCAGATGCTCATCTGGGGTTTCTTCATTTCGACGGTCGCGTGCTACCACGGCACCTACACGATCAACTCGCTGTCGCATGTATTTGGCCGCCAGCGCTACCGTACGGGTGATTCGAGCCGCAACAACTGGCTGCTCGCCCTCGTCACGCTCGGCGAGGGCTGGCACAACAACCATCACCACTACCCTAGTGCCGTGCGCCAGGGCTTCTACTGGTGGGAAGTCGACATCACCTTCTACCTGCTGAAGCTGCTGTCCTGGCTCGGCATCATCTGGGACCTGAAACCCGTACCCGTCGCCGCGCGCGACCGGTCGCCGCGCCGGATCCACGGCCCATGACAACCGAAGTCACGTCCAGGGTCGCGCTCGCGGGCTTCCGCCGCATCCTGGGCGCGGACGCCGTGCTCACGGATCACGAGGCGATGGCGCCTTGTCTCACTGATCACCGCAAGCTTTACGAGGGCGCAGCGCTCGCTGTGCTGCGCCCAGGGTCAGTCGAGGAAGTCGCGCAGTTGCTCGCCTTCTGCAATGGCACGCGCATCGGCGTCGTACCGCAGGGAGGCAACACGGGTTACTGCGGCGGCGCCACTCCCGACGAGTCGGGCCGGCAGGTCGTGCTGTCGCTCGCGCGCCTCGCGCATGTGCGCCGGATCGATCCGGCCAACTATTCACTGGTTGCCGAAGCGGGCTGCATCCTCGCAAACCTGCAGCGCGAAGCCGAGGCCGTCGACCGCTTCTTTCCCTTGAGTCTCGGCTCCGAAGGCAGTTGCCAGATAGGCGGCAACCTCTCGACGAACGCCGGCGGCCTCAACGTCCTGCGCTACGGCATGGCACGCGACCTGGTGCTCGGTCTCGAAGTGGTGCTGGCGGACGGGCGGGTGCTCTCCACGCTCGGCGAGCTGCGCAAGGACAACACGGGTTACGACCTGAAGTCGCTGTTCATCGGCGCCGAGGGCACGCTCGGGGTCATCACGGCAGCGAGCCTGAAGCTCCTGCCGCGACCGCGCGCCATTGCCACGGCCTTCGTCGCCGTGCGTGGCATCGCCGCGGCCGTCGATCTTCTGAACCTGCTGCGCGAGGCGAGCGGGGACCGGGTGAGCTCATTCGAGCTGATCCCGCATATCGCCGTGGAACTCACGACACGGCACATTCCGGGCATCGCCGAGCCCCTTGCCGGCGAGTTCCCGTGGTACGTGCTGTGCGAGCTCAGCTCCTCGCGCGCCGCGGACGCGCTCGACGCAATGCTCGAAAGTGCGCTGCGCGATGCGATGGACGGCGGACTGCTGGACGATGCCGCACTCGCGCAGAACGAGCGCCAGCGCGCCGCATTCTGGCGCCTGCGCGAATCGATTCCGGAGGCGCAGCGCATCGAAGGCCCGAGCCTGAAGCATGATGTCGCGCTGCCGATCGGCAAACTGGCACGATTCGTGGAGGAGGCCTCCACGTGGATTGCAGCCAACCTGCCGGATGCCGTGCTGGTCGCCTACGGCCACCTCGGCGACGGCAACCTGCACTTTAATGTGAACGCCCGCGCCGGCACCGATCCGTTGCGCTTCGTGGCGCACGCCGACGAAGTGCAGCGGGTCGTGCACGATCTCGTGGCTTCCTTTGGCGGGAGCGTGAGCGCCGAGCACGGCATCGGGCGCCTGAAGGTCGACGAGCTCGTGCGCTACGCGCCACCCGTGGAGATCGAGCTGATGCAGGCCATCAAGCGCGCGCTCGACCCGAACGGCATCATGAACCCCGGCAAGGTGCTCAAGGTGGCCCCGTGAGTGCCTGCCATCGACACCCACTGCGCATTCCCTTGGCCTGTGCTGCCCTGCTCTCGATCGGGGCCTGCAGCCGCCACGCCGAGGCGCCGGCGCCCTCTGCGACGCCACCGCCGGCCACGCAATCCACAGACCGCATTGCCGAAGGTGCGCCGCGCATCGCGCTCGCACCGGACGGCGTGCATATCGACTATCGCGTCTACGGCCAGGGCGATCCGCTCATCGTGCTGATCCACGGCTGGTCCTGCGACGCAAACTACTGGCGCGCGCAGATCGACAACCTGAAGACATCCTATACGGTCGTCGCAGTGAACCTCGCGGGCCACGGCGCATCGGAACGCAATCGCAGGAACTGGACGATCGCGGCTTTCGGCGCCGACGTTGCTGCGGTGCTGGCCGCCCTGCCGCAAGGCAAGGTGGTGCTGGTCGGCCACTCGATGGGAGGCGCAGTGGCGCTCGAGGCGGCGCGGCTCATGCCTGATCGAGTCATCGGCATCGTCGGCGCCGATGCATTTCAGGATATCGGCGCCACCCACAGCGCAGCCAACCGCGAGTTCGCCGACCAGTTGATGGCGCGGCTGCGGGCGGACTATATCGGCGCAACGCGCGAGTTCGTCACGACGCAGCTCTTCGCAAAGGATGCCGACCCCGCGCTGGCACGCCGGGTCGCCGATGACATGGCGCTCGCGCCGCCTGAAGTCGCCATACCCTCGCTGCGCGCATTGTTCGACTACGACTACGGCCCGGTGCTGGCAGATCTCCATGTCCCCATCGTCGACATCGAAACCGACCTGTACGGGCCGGCCGATCTCGCGCGGATCCGCCGACTCGCTCCCGCGTTTCGGGTGCAGGTCATGGCGGGTCGAGGCCATTTTCTGATGATGGAAGATCCTGCAGGCTTCGATGCGCGGCTGCGCGAGAGCATCGCCACATTCATGAAGGGCGGCCATTGAACGGCCCGGCGGGCGACGCAACGCACTACGCGCGCTACGCACGTCTCAGCGGGATGCTCGACAGCGCCTTTCGGGTGCCGGGCACGCGTTTTCGCTTCGGCTTCGATGGACTGATGGGCCTCATTCCCGGTCTTGGGGACTTTGTCGGCGCAATATTCGGCGCCTACGGGGTACTGGTCGCGCGCCAGATGGGCGCACCCCTCGCCCTCCAGGCACGCATGCTTGCAAATGTCGGCCTTGATGCTGCGGTCGGGGCCATTCCGCTTGCGGGCGACCTGTTCGACTTCGCGTTCAAGCCGCACCTTCGCAATCTGGCGCTGCTCGATCGCTGGCGAGCCGACCCCGCGCGCACGGTGCGGCGAACCCGTCTCATGCTGGTGGTCGTGCCGCTTGCGATCGTACTGATGGCTGTCGTGACGCTCGTCCTCGCGATACTGGGGCTGATCGCCCTCACGCGCTGGCTCGCCTGACGCCACAGGGCGCGCCGGGGCGCCAGGCCCCCGCAGCACCCCGCGCTATTTCTTTGGAGCCGCCGTCTCGGCCGCGAGCCACGCAATGAGCGAGGCACGATCATCGGCCTTCGGCAGGCCCGCAAATGCCATCGTATTGCCCGGCACGAGCGCGGCAGGGCGCTGCAGCCATTTGTCGAGCGTCGTTGCATCCCAGGTGAGGTTCGCCTTCCTGAGCGCAGGCGAATATCTGAAGCCCGACACGGTAGCGGCCTTGCGGCCCATCAGGCCCGCGAGATTCGGGCCGAGCACCGAGGGTGCCCCGGGTTTCAGCTGGTGGCAGGCCTGACACTGCGTAAACAACAGTTTGCCGCGCTTCAGCTGCGCCTCGGTCGGGGCTGTGCCCGCGGCCAGCGCGTGGGACGCGAGGATGACGGACAAGGTCGTGACGGACAGCAGCATGCGCAACATCAGCGTTCCTCGGGCAGGCAGGACTGCAGAGAATTCTACCGACCCTGCCTGAACGGGACGTTAAGGGAAACTACCGTGCTGCGCGGCTGAGGAACCACCGCCACGCAGCGGACATCCAGCCAGCCGAGGTCAAGCACGATCACATCTGCAGCTGTGCTCGCCCACGAGGTCCCGAGCGGTTCGTTCCGGCCCGGTTCGTCGAGGATCAGGATCAGCGCATCCCGGCCGCCCGCGAATGGCCAGTCCCCGGCATGCAGTTCGATCTCGAGCTTGCGCCCGTCCGGTGTCTGGAAACGCGCGCGACCGCCCTGATCATGCACGTCGACAGCGAAGGTGTCGTGCAGGTCCGCACGGCGCCCGGTCGGCGACCAGCGCACCTGGCAGGCGAAAAGGCGCGCCTCGTAGAGCTGAAACCAGGTGTAGCCCGCCGTCTCGTCCACGACCACGTTGTCGACGACACGCACATGCCGCTTGCGGTACCAGTACAGGTCCTGGCCGATCAGGACCCGGTAGTCGATATAGAGGGCTGCATCCGGAGCATCGCTGCGGCAGCCGTTCCCTTCGGTGCCACCGACGAACTGCGTGACTTCCCGCCGCAGCACCAGATCGCAACCGGAGATCGTTTCGATATCATCGACGCGCAGACTCGCGATGAGGCGGGGTGAGCGGTGCAGGTGGCGGAAACGCCCGGGATCCCGCAACGTGTACTGGCGCACGCGCACGCCGCCCCCGGTGCGCGGCTCGAGCCGCAGCAGCACCTGGCGACGCAGGTCCTCCGGGTCGTCCTGCAGAAACTCCTCGGCGTAGAGCACGTTGTCGCCGAGCCAGGGCAGTGCGATGCGCGAAACGAGCGTGCGCACCCGCAACTCGGAGCCTGCGGCCCGCCCCGCCTCGCCCCGGTTCGAGAACACGAGCTGTTCCGACGTGTCGTAGATGCCCGGCCACCAGGCAGCGAGTGTGGCGACATCATCGGCCGCGGCAGCACTGGCGATCCCGAACATACCGACCGCAATCGCTGCGAGAGCGAGGGGCCGCCACACGTTCATCCTGGCGGCTTTGAGATCCGGATCAGCCCTTCCTGGGCGGTGCTTGCGATCAACGTGCCGTCGCGCGTGTGCAGCGTACCGCGCGTGAACCCGCGCGCTCCCGAAGCGTTCGGGCTGTCTACCGAATAGAGCAGCCATTGATCGACGCGCGGCGGTCGATGGAACCACATCGCGTGATCGATGCTCGCCGTGGCCAGCCCTCCCGCGAGGAAAGTGGCCCCGTGCGGCCGCAGCGATGTGCTGAGCAGGTTGTAGTCCGACACATAGGCGAGCAGGCAACGGTGCAGGCGCTCGTCATCGGGCAGCGGACCGACGGCGCGCATCCAAATGTGCTGCCAGGGCGGCAGCTTCTGCGGGTGCAGGTAGTCGACAGGCTCGACCATGCGAAACTCGAAGGATTGCTGCGTACCGAACAGGCGCTGCAGCTTCTCGGGCAGCTGTTCGAGCAACTCGCGCGGCGGCCTGCCGCTGTCGGCCAGTTGCTCGGGAGGCGGGACCTGCGGCATCGGCACCTGATGATCGAGCCCCGGCTCGCTTGCCTGGAAGGACGCCGACATGTTGAAGATCTGCTGGCCATGCTGGATCGCCACCACGCGCCGCGCATCGAAACTATGGCCGTCGCGCGCACGGTCGACGTCATAGACGATCGGTGCGTTGAAATCCCCGCGGCGCAGGAAATAGGCGTGCAGCGAGTGCACTTCGCGGCGGGGTTCGACCGTTTCGTACGCGGCCATCAGCGCCTGCCCGAGCACCTGCCCGCCGAACACCTGCGGCGAACCGACATCGCGACTCATGCCGCGAAAGAGATTCACCTCGAGCCGCTCGAGCTCGAACTGGCGCAGCAGGTCGGTCAGACGCGCGTCCAATGCTCAGGAACCCGTGACGCCGAGGCGCTTGTGCATGACCGGGCTTGTGGTCGTGTATTGCAGAAACTGCTTCTTCTGCGGATACAGGTGGTGCTGGATGGCGAAAGCCGCGAGTGCCGCCTCGTGGAATCCGGAAAGGATCAGCTTCTTCTTGCCGGGATAGGTATTGATGTCACCCACGGCGAAAATGCCCGGCACCGACGTCTGGAATTTCTCTGTATCCACCTTGAGTGCCTTCTTCTCGAGTTCGAGACCCCACTCCGCGATCGGCCCGAGTTTCGGGTGCAGACCGAAGAACGCAAAGAGGTGATCCGCCTCGAGTACATGCAGCGTCCCGTCGGCGCCCTTCACGTGCACGCCGCGCAATGTCGCCGCATGATCTGCTCCATCCTGGATCAGCGACTGCGCGAGCCCTTCGATATGCCGCAGCTTGCCGGCGGCTTCCAGCTCGCGCATGCGTGCAACGGAAGCTGGTGCCGCACGGAACTCGGATCGCCGGTGCACATGCGTCACCGGCGTGCCCTTGCCGGCGTAGTCGTTCACCCAGTCGAGCGCAGAATCTCCGCCACCGAAGATCACGAGCCGCTTGCCGAGATAGTCCGCGGCGCTGCGCACGCGGTAGTGGATCTGTCGGCCCTCGAAGACCTCAGCACCCTCGATCCCGATGCGCCGCGGCTGAAAGGAGCCGACTCCGGCGGCAATCACGACGGCACCTGCATCGAAGGTCGTCCCGGCGGTGTTCTTCACGTGAAAGCGCCCCGACTCGAGGCGATGCAACTCGCAGACCTCCGCGCCGAGATGAAACTGCGGATTGAAGGGGTGCGCCTGCTGCATCAGCCGATCGACCAATTCCTGCGCCCCGCAGACGGGCAGCGCGGGGATGTCGTAGATCGGTTTGTCGGGGTACAGCTCGGTGCATTGGCCACCCGGAGCCTGCAGCGAGTCGAGCACGTGGGCCGAAATGCCGAGCAGGCCGAGTTCGAAAACCTGGAAGAGGCCGCAAGGGCCCGCGCCGATGATGACAACTTCCGCTGAGATCGCGTTCAAACGAAACTCCCTGTGGACTGCGGGAAATTCTAGCAGCCCGTTGGCCCGGGGCCACCGGGACGGACTATATTAGGCGCGGACCACCGGTGGCTCGCGGGGTGTTTGCATGCTCACGATCAACGTCAATGGCACCGATCGCTCTGTGGACGTCGATCCCGATACGCCCCTGTTGTGGGTTCTGCGCGATTCCGTGGGACTCACCGGCACCAAGTACGGCTGCGGCATGGCGCTTTGTGGCGCCTGCACGGTCCACCTGGATGGTCAACCGATCCGCTCCTGTACGACCACCGTGGGGTCGATCGGGACGGGCAAAGTCACGACCATCGAAGGCCTCTCGCCGGATCGCAGCCACCCCGTGCAGAGGGCCTGGATCGAACTCGACGTCCCGCAGTGCGGCTATTGCCAGTCCGGTCAGATCATGTCGGCGACGGCCCTGCTGGCGAAAACCCCGAAGCCGACCGATGCCGAGATCGATACGGCGATGTCGGGAAACATCTGCCGCTGCGGCACCTATCAGCGCATCCGTGCAGCGATCCACCGCGCGAGCGAGATCGCAGGGGAAAAGCCGTGAGCTCGATCCTTGCTCCCGGCGCACTCACACGGCGCGATGTCCTGAAAGCAGGCGCGGCCGGTACCGGCCTCATCCTCGCGGTGAGCCTGGCAGGCTGCACGAAACCGGGAAGCGCGGGCGGCGAACGCAAGCCCGTATCCATGAATGCGTGGCTGCGCATCGGCACGGACAATTCGATCACCTTCCTGTGTGACCGCTCGGAAATGGGTCAGGGCGTCTACACGGCACTGCCTACCCTGCTCGCCGAGGAGCTCGGCGTCGATCCGCGGCGCATCGCAATCGAATTTGCGCCTGCGGGAGAGGCTTACAGGAACAGCCTGATCGGCGCCCAGGTCACCGGCGGCAGCACGAGCGTGCGCGACGCGTGGAAGCAGCTGCGCCTCGCCGGCGCGCAAGCGCGCGAAATGCTGAAGAGCGCCGCGGCCAGGAAATGGGACACTACGGCCAACGCGTGCCGCGTCGAGAACGGTGTCATCATCTCGCCCTACGGCAAGCGCCTCACCTTCGGGGCGGTCGCCGAAGCCGCCGCCGCTCTCCCGGTTCCGCAGGGCGTCGCGCTCAAGGACGCAGAAGAGTTCCAGTGGATCGGCAAACCTCTTGCGCGCCTCGACACGCCCGCGAAGGTCGACGGTTCGGCGACGTTCGGCATCGATGTGAAGCTGCCGGGCATGCTGCACGCCGCGCTCGCGCAACCGCCGATGCTCGGCGGCAAGGTCAGGCGTCTCGATGACACGGCTGCGAAAGGGATGCCGGGCGTGCGTCACGTCGTGAGCACCAGTTCCGGCATCGCAGTCGTCGCCGACAGCTGGTGGCAGGCCCGCAAGGCGCGCGATGCGCTCCGGATCGAGTGGGATGGCAGCGCGACCGCCGCGCTCAACGACGGCTCGATCCTGCGTGGCCTGAAGCAGGCGTCCAGCGGTGCTGGACTCGTCGCACGACAGGTCGGCGACGCAGACGCCGCGCTCGAGTCTGCGCGACGCGTCGTGCGTGCCGAATACCAGCTGCCGCTGCTCGCACACGCCACGCTCGAACCGCAGGTCTGCACGGCCGACGTGCGCGCCGGCGCCTGCGACCTGTACATACCGACACAGTCGCAGGGCGCAGCGCAGGCCGCCGCCGCCGCCGCCGCAGGCCTGAAGCCCGGGCAAGTGAATGTCCACACAACCTTCCTCGGGGGTGGGTTCGGGCGCCGCCTCGAGGTGGATGTGATCGGCGCCGCTGTCGAAGCCTCGAAGGAGGCGGGCAAGCCGGTAAAGTTGCTCTGGACGCGCGAAGACGACATGACACACGATGCCTATCGTCCGCCAGCCTGGGATACGGCCGCCGCGGGCTTCGACGGTGACGGCAGGCTCGTCGCCTGGAAGCTGCACCTCACGGGCCCCTCGATCACCGCCCGTGTCTTCCCTGGCGCCATTCCTGCAGGCAGCGTCGATCCGTTCTGCGTGGAGGCCGCGGCCAATTTTCCGTACGACGTACCGAACATCCTGGTCGACTGGGTGCGCCACGAAGTGGGCCTCGATGTCGGTTACTGGCGATCGGTGAGCCATGCGCTCAACTGCTTCGTCGCCGAGAGCTTCATGGACGAACTCGCGTACGCCGCAGGCAAGGATCCGGCAGGGTTCCGCCGCGCACTGCTCGCGAAACAGCCGCGCTATCTCGAAGTACTCGAAGTCGCACTGCGCCGCGCTGGCCATGACAAGCCTGCCGAAGGCCGCTTCCAGGGCATCGCCGTGATGGAAGGCTACGATACCTTCATGGCACAGGTCGCGGAAATCTCGATCGCGGACGGCAAGGTCAAGGTGCACCGGATCGTTTGCGCAGTCGACTGCGGCCAGGCCGTCAACCCCGGCATCATCACTGCGCAGGTCGAAAGCTCGGTCATTTTCGGGCTTTCGGCGGCTCTGTGGGGCGAGATCAACGTGCAAGGCGGTCGCGTGCAGCAGACGAACTTCCACGACTATCGCGTCCTGCGCCTTGACGAAGTACCGGCCATCGAGACGCACCTCGTCAGCAGCGACAATCCGCCCGGCGGCATCGGCGAACCGGCGACGGCGCTCGTGGCACCAGCAGTCTGCAACGCAATTTTCGCGGCCACGAAACAGCGGCTGCGTTCACTCCCCATCGCGAGACACAAACTGGCATGAGCAAGAACTCCGAACTGCACAAGCGGCGCGAGGCCGCAGTCCCCCGTGGCGTCAGCAACAACTTTGCGATCTACGCCGATCGCGCGCAGGACGCCGAGCTGTGGGACGTCGAGGGCCGGCGTTACATCGACTTCGCGAGTGGCATCGCGGTACTGAACACCGGTCACCTGCATCCGGCGATGAAGGCTGCGCTCACCGCACAGATCGAGCGTTTCACGCACGCCTGTTTCCAGGTGACCCCATATGAGAGCTACGTGGCGCTCGCCGAAGCACTCAACGCGCTGGCGCCCGGCAACACCCCGAAGAAGACCATCTTCCTGACGACTGGCGCGGAAGCGGTCGAGAACGCCATCAAGATCGCGCGCTATCACACGAAGCGCTCGGGCGTGATCGCGTTCTCCGGCGGCTTCCACGGGCGCACGCTCGCCTGCAGCGCCCTGACCGGCAAGGTCGCCCCCTACAAGGCGGGCTTCGGGCCGATGCTGCCCGAGGTGTATCACCTGCCGTTTCCGATCGCTTACCACGGCGTCACGGCCAACGAATCTTTCGCAGCGCTCGAGCAGCTGTTCAAGGCCGATGTCGATCCGGCCCGTGTCGCCGCGATCATCATCGAGCCCGTGCTGGGTGAAGGCGGCTTCTATGCCGCTCCGACCGACTTCCTGCGCCAG
>WBZP01006470.1_pt1 | contig 11598 bp, 11 predicted proteins | sample 5204301 | NCBI WGS metagenome assembly WBZP01 (sample SAMN12412401, study PRJNA552823) | activated sludge metagenome | isolation source: activated sludge from nitrification reactor of wastewater treatment plant... | place: USA: Pennsylvania | collected 2017
CTTGGTTCTGCCAAGGATGTCGCTCGCCATGCCGTCCGGGATGACCGGGGTGAGACGAACCGTCGGGCAATACTGTTTGGAACCGATGCCGTTGAAGTTGATCCGCCATTTCTGATTTCTGCGGAGTTTTCCCGTGACGTACTTCTCGGGGTCAAAGAGAGGCTCATACGGGCCTGCAACCCTCGGAAGATCAGAAAGATTCTCGCCGCTAGGTGTTTAGTCAAGATTCTTATAATTCTCTATCTGTTTCGCCTTGGCACCTAGCGCGTCAAGATTGCCTTCATGGAATCCTGTTTTTGTTGATTTTCCGAAAGAATGAACAGATTTTATTAACAAGACTGGAGCCTCATCGCCGAGTGCCTCTCGAACTCTCCCGTGCTACAGGCGAGAAAGACCGGGCGCGTTGGCCGGTACCGTGCACGCTCGGGTTCATTCAAAGCTCTCGTGCTGCACTCGCCGGGCCGGGATCGCGAGCTCGCGTGCTGCTTTGCTGGCGGCCTCGATCAAGCGGCCAGGGCCGCAGATGTAGAACACCGCGTCAGGTGCTACGGCCGCCATGATCGCCTTGAGATCAAGGCGGGTAGCGCCGGGGGCACGCGTGAAGTATAGATGCAACTGCTCGGAGAGCTCGATGGCCAGTTGGTCCCGATAGGCCATCTCGGCGGCGGTCCTGCCGCTATAGTGCAGTTCAAAGGAGTTGCCGCGTGCCTTTTGCTCGTGGGCCATCGCCTTGATGGGGGTGATGCCGATCCCGCCGGCGATCAGGATGGCAGGGCGACGGTCATCATGAAGAGCGAACTGGTTGGCCGGATGATCCAGCGCCAGTCGCGTACCGATCTGCCAGTGGGCATGGATCGCCGCCGACCCGCCGCGCCCTGTTTCCTCGCGTAGCACGGCAATCTCGTACATGTCGCGCCGGTGCGGATGCGTGGCCAGCGAGTATTGTCGAGTCACGACCGAGCCATCCGGCAGTCGCACTGGTACCGCAAGATGCGCACCGGCCGTGGCCGGAGGCAGGTCGCTCCAGTCGGGCGCCCGCAGTTCATAGGCCCGGACGCGCGGAGTCATCTGGCGTATTCCGGTGACAACAAGCTTCAGCAAGCCACTGCCTATCTCATCGAAAACTTCTACGGCTGGTTCGAGCTGCCCGGCATCGCCTTGCAATGCACTGAGCTGTTCTCTGACTTGGGCCTCGGTGAAGCGCGGCGTGATGTATTTCGGGCAGTTCCAGTCGAACGCCTCGACCGTGACGACGACGCCCCGCTCAACGCGTGCCCGATAGTTCGGAGATTCGAGGCGGGCAACGAGGGCCGGTTCCGTATCTTCGTCAATCAGGCGTGCCCGTCCCCAGATCTTGAGCCGGCGCTGGGCGGGATAGTCCATCAGAAACAGGCTGACCCGGTCATCGCCTTCAAGGTTGCCGACCGAGATGTATTGGCGGTTTCCGGAGAAGTCGGCGTAGCCGATCGTCTGCGGACCGAGCACCTTCAGGAAACCGGTCGGGCCGCCCCGGTGCTGGACGTAAGGCCAGCCGTTCTCGCCAACGGTGCCCTGGTAAAAGCTGTCGCGTTCGGCAATGAATTCGACTTCGTAGGGACCGAGTTCCACTGCTTCGACCTCACCCAATTCGGCACCACGATAGGCGTCGCGACTGCCCATCCGCGCTTGCGCGGCTTGAACTTTCGGAGTGAAGGCGATCTTTGCGAAGGCGCGGGCCATGAGCAATCTCCTTGTTGCCGGGAGCATGGCCCCCGGCGTCGCTTGGTGGAATCAGGCGGCAAGCTTCAATTCGACTTTCGGGAAGTCGATGTCGACGCGTCCGGCTTTGCCCAGCAGGTTGGTCAGGATGTTCATCCCGACGTGGGTAATGACTTCGACGATATCGGATTCGCTGTAGCCGGCGTCGCGCATTTCCAGCAGTTCTGCGGTCGTGACTTCGCCCATGTGGGCGACCAGTGACCGCGCAAACCTGACGGCGACGGCCGCTTTTTCATCGCGGCTGGTGCCGGAGCGGTTGGCCTCAATCTCGGCGCCGTCCAGACCCGCCTTGCGGCCGATCGCCGTGTGTGCCGAGAGGCAATACTCGCAATTGTTCTGCTGGGCCAGGGCAAGCGCGATGCGTTCGCGTGTCTGCGGATCGAGCGAACCGTCGCCGGCGATGCCGTGCAGCCCGAGGAATGCCTTGAGGGCGGCCGGGGAGTTGGCAAAGACCTTGAGGAAATTGGGCACCATGCCGAGCTTGGCATGGATGGCGTCGTAAAGGGCCTTCTGTTCCGGATTGGCCGATTCGGTGGTAACGAGGTTGATGCGTGCCATGATATTTCTCCTGTTTTGGGTTGGGTGCGTCGGCGTGTTGTCGACGGGTGTTACTTTGCCAAATTGCGAGCGATATAAGAATAGCCATACAATGGAATCCACTATTCCAATAATCGGAACAAACCATGGATCGATTTCATCTCATGAGCGTCTTTGTCGCTGTGGCCGAAGAAGAAAGTTTTGCGGCGGCTGCGCGGCGGCTGCGCATGTCGCCACCTGCTGTCACTCGTGCCGTTGCCTTTCTTGAAGAGCGGTTGGGCGTACGGCTCCTCACGCGCACCACCCGTCTGGTGCGGACCACCGATGCCGGCGTTCGCTATCTCGAAGACGCACGACGCATCCTGCTTGACGCCGACGAGGCCGATGAGGCGGCAGCCGGCATCAATGCCACGCCACGCGGCCATCTTGCGGTCACGGCTCCGGTGATGTTCGGGAAAATCTATGTAATGCCCGTCATCACCGACTACCAGCGGGCCTTCAAGGAAACCACAGTCTCGGCGCTGTTTGTCGATCGCGTCGTCAACCTGGCGGATGAGGGGCTCGATGTCGGAATTCGCATCGGGTCATTGCCCGACTCCTCGCTGCGGGCAATTCGCGTCGGCCAGGTGCGTCGTGTCGTCTGTGCGTCGCCGGCCTACCTGAAGGAGCACGGTCGCCCCGAAACCCCTGGCGATCTTTCCGAGCATCAGATTATTGCCGCCACTGCGGTGTCCGCCGGTCCGGAATGGGCGTTCGCCAAGGGGAAAGAGAAGATCGGCGTCCGGCTCAGTCCGCGCATTCTGGTGAATACCAATGATGGCGCACTCGAAGCCGCCAGGAGCGGACTTGGCCTGACCCGGCTGATCTCGTATCAGGTGGCGAATGAACTGGCAGCCGGCACGCTCGATGCAGTGCTAACGGACTTTGAAGAGGCTTCGCTGCCGGTCCACGTGATTCATCGCGAGGGTCGCCACGGATCGGCCAAGGTTAGAAGCTTCGTCAATTTGGCCGTTGAAAGATTGAGGGCAGACAAGGCGTTGCAGTGAAGTCACGACTCTGGCTGCACGCCACAGATAGGCGACTTGCCGCTCCGCCTACCCGGCGTTTGGCGCGGCTTAGCGAATTCGCTGCAAAATGCCTTCGAGCTGGTCGAGGCCGCCAAACTCGATCTGGATTTTTCCGGCCCCCTTCTTGTTGGTGTGGATCTCCACTTGCGCGCCCAGAAAATCCGACAGCTCCTCCTGCAAACGCAAAACGTCCCGATCCGGTTTGCGGGTTTCGACCGTTTTCGGCGGCTTGAGCGCCTGTTGCACCATGCGCTCGGCATCGCGCACCGACAGGCCTTTCTGGACGATGCGTTGAGCGAGCTGGATTTGCAGCGCGCCAGCCAGAGGAAGCAAAGCGCGTGCATGGCCCATGTCGATTTCACCGCGCATCAGCAACTCCTGCACCGGTTCGGCCAACTGCAACAGGCGCAGCAGATTGGACGCAGCGGGCCGCGAGCGGCCGACCGCATCGGCCGCCTGTTGATGCGTCATCGCAAACTCGTCGATCAGCCGCTGCAGGCCTTGCGCTTCTTCCAGCGGGTTGAGATTCTCACGCTGGATATTTTCGATCAGCGCCATGGCCAGCGCCGATTCGTCCGGGATATCGCGAATCAGCGTGGGCACTTCACGCAGGCCGGCCATTTGCGCAGCGCGCCAGCGGCGCTCGCCGGCGATGATTTCATAGCGATCTTCGCCCGTTTGGCTGTCGAGCGGGCGGACCAGGATCGGTTGCATCAAACCCTGCACGCGAATCGAAGCGGCCAGCTCTTCAAGGGCGGCACTGTCCATCCGCGTGCGCGGCTGATACTTGCCTGCCAGCAGGTTGCCGACCGGCAGCGAGCGTTGCTGTTCCCTGCCTTGGGCCTCGTTGCCGGCGAGCAGCGCATCGAGGCCGCGGCCCAGTCCTTTCAGTTTCATGCTTGTGCTCCTTGTACGGCGGCCGGACGCGCATCACCATCCCGCCGATCCAGCATTTCCTGCGCCAGGGCGGCATAGGCCTGCGCGCCTTTCGAGAGCCGGTCAAAGGCGATCACCGGCTTGCCGTAGGACGGCGCTTCGGCCAGGCGGACGTTCCGCGGGATGATGGTACGGTAGACCTTGTTGCCGAAATGATCGACCAATTCGCGCGCGACCTGCTGTGTCAATGTGGAACGGGGGTCGAACAGGGTGCGCAGCAGGCCTTCGATTTCAAGTTTTTCATTGAGATTGGCGCGCACCTTCTTGAGCGTTGCCACCAGGTCGGTCAGCCCTTCCAGCGCGTAATACTCGCATTGCATGGGAATCATCACGGCGTCGGCAGCGACCAGACCGTTGACGGTCAGCATGTTGAGCGCCGGCGGGCAGTCCATCAGGATAAAGTCATAATCATCGCGCGCCGGGAGCAGCGCATCCCGAAGGCGGAACTCCCGGCCGTCGATCTCGATCAAGTCGACTTCGGCGCCTGCCAGTTCGCGGTTGGCGGGAACGATGTCGAAGCCGAATTCGGTCCGGACCAGCGCATCGCGCAGGGTCGACCGCCCGATCAGAATCTGATAGACCGTCGGCAGGGCGATGCGCTTGGCGATGCCGCAGCCGGTCGTGGCATTGCCCTGCGGGTCGAGGTCGATCATCAGTACGCGTTGCCCCAGCGCGGCAAGACAGGCAGACAGATTGACGGCCGTCGTTGTTTTGCCGACGCCGCCCTTCTGGTTGGTCACGGCCAGTATTTTTGCCAACTCGACTCTCCCCTAACTGTTAGCGTCGGCTTTACGAATGACAACCAGATGACGCTCGCCCTCGACTCCCGGAACCTGCAGGCGATGAACGGCATCAATCAGCACATCGGCCGGCAGGTGCGCCATCTCGTCCTCCGGCCGGACCCCCTTCATGGCCAGCCAGCGTCCATCAGCGAGCAGCAGATGCCTGGTCATGGCGACAAAATCAGCCAGCCCGGAAAATGCGCGGGCCGTAATCGCGGCGAAGCCGACTGACGGATGATACTGTTCGACTCGCCCGCAGTGAACGGAAATATTGGGCAGGCTCAGCTCAATCGCTGCCTGTTGCAGAAAAGCGCACTTTTTCGAATTGCTGTCGAGCAGGGTTACGCGCCAATCCGGGCACGCGATCGCCAGGGGAATCCCCGGCATGCCGCCGCCGCTGCCCACATCCAGCAGGCTTCCCGCCGGAACGTAGGGCAGCACCGCCAGCGAATCGAGCAGGTGGTGGCTGAGCACCTTGTCGCGGTCGATCAGTGCCGTCAGGCTGTAGGTCCGGTTCCATTTGCCCAGCAGGGCTGCGTAGTCCAGGAGGCGGGCCTGCGCCGCCGCCGTCAACACGATGCCCAGCGCGGCCAGACCCTGCTCCAGCAGCATGGCCTGATCGGTCGATTCGACTGACTCAGGCGATCTTGCGAGACGCATCCAGAGAACCGCGCTTGAGATATACCAGCAGAATCGAAATCGCCGCTGGCGTCACGCCCTGGATGCGCGAAGCCTGGCCGATCGTCTGCGGCCGGTGCCGGATCAACTGTTGCCGGATTTCGTTCGATAAACCGCCGATCGGGCTGTAATCGAAATCCTCCGGCAGACGTGTTTCTTCGTTGGACAGGTTGCGCGCCACCTCTTCGTGCTGGCGGTCGACATAACCCTGGTACTTGGCCTGGATTTCAACCTGCTCAATGACCAATGCATCGGAGAGTCCGGCATCGACAGTGAGCGCATCCGATGGCCCGTTCAATTGCAATGACATCAGTGTTGGATAACTCACGTCCGGCCGCCGCAACAAATCGTGCAGCGTGTATTCGTGTTCGATCGGTTTGCCCAGCACGCGGGTGGCTTCGCTGGCCGACACGGTGGAAGGACGCACCCAGGTCGACCGCAGGCGTTCCTGCTCGCGGGCAACCGCTTCGCGCTTTGCGCAGAACGCCGACCAGCGGACATCGCCGACCAGACCGATACGCCGCCCGTGCTCGGTCAGGCGCATATCGGCGTTGTCCTCGCGCAGGGAAAGGCGGTATTCGGCGCGACTGGTAAACATGCGGTAGGGTTCGGTCACGCCGCGCGTGATCAGGTCGTCGACCAGCACGCCCAGGTAGGCCTCGTCGCGACGCGGCGTCCAGGCTTCCTTGCCTTGAGCTTGCAGGGCCGCGTTGGCACCAGCCAGCAGGCCTTGCGCTGCCGCCTCTTCATAGCCTGTCGTGCCGTTGATCTGCCCGGCGAAAAAGAGGCCGTGAATGGCCTTGGTTTCAAGCGAAGCATGCAGGTTGCACGGGTCGAAATAGTCGTACTCGATGGCGTAACCGGGGCGCAGGATGTGGCAGTTTTCCAGTCCGCGCATCGAGCGCACCAGCGCCAGTTGCACATCGAAAGGCAAGCTCGTCGAAATCCCGTTCGGGTAAATCTCGTTGGTCGTCAGCCCCTCCGGCTCAAGAAAAACGTTATGGCTGTTCTTGCCGGCAAAGCGGTGAATCTTGTCTTCGATCGACGGGCAATAGCGCGGACCGATCCCCTCGATCACGCCGGCATACATCGGCGAGCGGTCCAGATTGGCGCGAATGATGTCGTGCGTGCGTTCATTGGTGCTGGTGATCCAGCAGGGCAACTGCCGTGGGTGCTGGCTGGCCTTGCCAAGCAGTGAAAACACCGGCAAGGGGAAATCGGAGTGCTGTTCTTCCAGAAGGGAAAAATCGATGGTCCTGCCGTCGAGCCGCGGTGGCGTTCCGGTCTTCAGCCGCCCCGCGGGAAGCTGCAGCTCGCGCAGACGGGCAGCCAGCGACAGCGACGGCATGTCGCCCATCCGTCCGCCCGTGGTATTCGACATGCCGACGTGGATCAGCCCGTTGAGAAACGTGCCAGCGGTCAACACCACGGTGCGCGCGGAAAAACGCACGCCCAGCTGCGTGACCGCGCCAGCCGCGCGATCGCCTTCCATCAGCAGGTCATCACAAGCCTGGGCGAACAAGGTCAGATTCGGCTGATTCTCCAGCCGATGGCGAATCGCCTGCCGGTAGAGCACCCGATCGGCCTGCGCGCGGGTCGCGCGTACGGCCGGGCCCTTGCTGGAATTCAGGATGCGAAACTGGATGCCGGCCTCGTCGGTTGCCGCGGCCATCGCACCGTCCAGCGCGTCGACCTCCTTGACCAGATGCCCCTTGCCGATCCCGCCGATCGACGGGTTGCAGCTCATAGCACCCAGCGTGTCGAGGTTGTGCGTCAGCAGCAGCGTTTTCGCGCCCATGCGCGCACTGGCCAGCGCCGCCTCGGTGCCGGCGTGTCCGCCACCGACGACAATCACATCAAAACGGTCGGGAAACTGCATGGAAAATCCGTATCTTCCGGGAACGCTGAAGGGATGCGGATTCTACGCCAATTCGCTGAAAAATAACAGGTTTCAGCCGTAGCCCACGGACTTTCCCAGCTTGGCCTCGAGTCGGGTCGCGCTGCCGCTGCGCGCCGTATGACGTTCCACTTGCTCGCGGAAGCACAGTCGCGTAAGGTTCCTCCATGGGCACTTCCGACCTCAATGACATCGCCGATATCCAGCACAAGCTGGGTAAGGAACTGGCGCGCATGCGGGTGCTGCTCGTTGACCGGCACGCCAGTGCGCGCAATTCCATGCGCATCATTCTGTCGAGCCTCGGAATCACCGCCGTCCATAACGCCGGCACGTCGGCCGAAGTGCTGCGGCAAGTCAAAGCGTATTCCTTCGACATCATTCTCTCGGACTATCACCTCGATGACGGCCGTGACGGCCAGCAGCTTCTCGAGGAACTGCGGCACAAGAATCTGATTTCCCTGTCCACGGCCTACATGGTCATCACGGCTGAACGCGCATATCAAAACGTCGTGTCCGTCGCCGAGCTGGCGCCGGACGATTACCTGATCAAGCCTTTTACCGCCGACCAGTTTCATAGCCGTTTGATCAAGACCATCTATAAGAAGCATTTCTTCGAAAAAGTATTCCAGCATCTGGACAACGGTGCTTATGCCGATGCGCTGGCGGCTTGCGATGGCTTGATCGGCAAGGAAGATGCCTACCTTTACGACATCCTGCGTTTCAAGGGCGAGATTCTGAACGTGCTCGGCAGGCACCAGGAAGCCCAGGTGGTTTATCAGCAGGTGCTGGACCATGCCATGGTGCCGTGGGCGCGCATGGGCCTGGCCATTGCATTGCGCGGCACGGACGACCTGGCCGCCGCCGAGGAAATGGGCGCGTCGGTGATCGACGATTTTCCCGAATACCTGGCGGCCTACGACTTCGTGGCCAGCGTTCGCGAAGAAATGGGGAAGCTGGCCGAAGCGCAGCAGGTTCTGCAGAAGGCTACCGAATTTTCTCCCAACAATTCAGTGCGCCAACGCATGGTCGGCGATGTGGCCGTGCGCAACGACGACCTTGATACGGCCGAACGCGCCTATGGCAAGGTACTCGAACGCCATCAGGGTTCGTCGCTGAGGGTGCTCGACGACTACACCAATCTGACGCGCGTCATGCTCGACAAGGGGCACACCGAAGGCGCCAAGAAAGTTACCCAGGATCTGCGGCGCGACTGGCGCGGCAACAAGCAGGGCGAACTGGCCGCGTTGATCATGGACAGCCTTTGCTGCGAACAGGAAGGCGAACCGGCCAAGGCCAAACAGGCGCTGGAAAAGGCGCTTGAGTTACGCAGTTCCCTGGGCGATTCCGACAACAAGGAGTTTTCTCAGAAGATTGCTGTCGACCTGGCCCATGCCTGTCTGGCGTGTGGCGATGAAAACATGGCGCAGGAGATTCTGAGCAAGGTGGCGGCCGAAAACCACGAAGACCGCAGCATGATCGCCCAGATACAGGGCGTTTTCTCCAAGACGGGCCACGAAGAGGCGGGAGAGACCTTGCTGGCCAAGGTCGGCAAGGAAATCGTCGAGCTCAACAATCGAGGCGTTCTGGCCGCGCGCAGCGGCAATATCGAGGCCTCGGTGCAAATGCTGATCGAAGCGGTCGAGCGCGTTCCCAATCTGCAGTTTCTGGTCAACGCCACCAAGGCGATTTTCACCATGCTGGACCGCAAGGGCTGGGATGAGGAAATGGGGCAGCGTGGAATACGCTACCTGCAAATGGCGCAGTCCAAGGACACGCGAAACGCAAAAGTCATATCAGCGCGCGAACTCTACCACAAGGTGGCCCGCAAATACGGGATCGAAGTCGTTCCGATCGGCGGCGTTCGCAGTGCGGGTGAGAAGAGCGGCGGCTGACGCTTTGCTTGAACGCGAACCCGTATGGGCGGTTCCCGTTTCGTGGCGCAGCGAATTCCGGAACATTCTCGCCGGCTACATGAGGCGAAGACGCTCGCTTTCGCGCAAGCAATAGGCTTGCAGCTTGAGGCGGAAAATTGTCAGACGGCTTCGAGTACGAGGTTGATTCGACTGACCTACTCGAACTCGTGAAGGCCAGCGATTGTTCGGCATACGACGGCGAATTCATTGCGCTGCCCAGGAAGCTGGATGCCAAGATGGTTACTCAGGATGGCAAGCTCTTGCATGCATTTCCGAAGCGCACCGTGGCACTTGTCGCGGGCCAAAAGGAGCGTTAGGACTTGGCAGGCCAAGCAATTTTTACCTGCCGGTGTTGTGTGACACAGTCGCGTAGGTAGAGGTTGATCAGGCTCTGGTAAGGAACTCCAGCATCGGCCGCCATGCCCTTAAAATAGGCAACCACGTCTTCAGAGAGGCGCATGGTGACTGGCTTCTTGAGCTTCGATGCGTAGGGATTTCTACGCGAATTCATTGCGGACAGGTCGTATTCGGTTTTCATGTTTCTTCATCACTGTAGAACGCGCTTTCGCGCTTGGTAGCCTTGCGGGCGGAAATGATCCGGATGATGTTGCCTGTGTCCCGTTCGCAGTGGCATACGAGTAGCAATCTTGCTCCCGTGCTCATGCCTAGCAAAAGAAAGCGATCCTCGTGCGACGAGTGGTCAGCGTCGAAAAACTGGACGGCAAACTCGTCGTAGAAAACCGACTGTGCCTCCTCGAAGGAAACTCCGTGTTTCTTGAGACTTGCAGTGGCCTTGGCTGTATCCCACTCGAACTTGATCATATGTACAGTGTATTGAAGTAATGGGGAAAGTCAATGGAATCACTTGTGAAGAACCATTCTGGCAATAGCACTTTTGTCGAATGAGGCGATATCCGGCAATACCCGCTTGGGCTGAAGCCCGGCGGCTATCGACGGCAGATACGGGCACTGCTTATTCGGAGGGATGCTGCGCGCTTTCGCGCAGCATCCTGAGCAAGCGCCTGATCGGGGTCGGCAATGCCGCCGTTTCGATCTCGCTGTGCGCTAACCATTCCCATCCTGCTTCGGCGGCAAGAGAAGCCCTTGCTTCGACGCTGCATCGCACGGTCTGAATCGTCAGGCGGAAGTGGCTGAAGGAATGTTTGAGCGCCGGCATGCGCTGCGTGTCGAGCAGGCGACAGCCGTGACGCCGGGCCAAGGCACTTGCCCCGCTGGCGCCGGCTTCGGGCAAGGCCAACAGGCCGCCCCATATTCCGGCCGGCGGCCGGCGTTCCAGCAGGACGCGTTGGCCGTCGGTGAGCAGGAGCAGCGTTGTTTCGCGCTCTGGCAACACTTTTCCCGGTTTGGCGACCGGCAGTTCGGCCTGACGGTTTTCCTGCCGGGCAATGCACATTGCATGCAACGGGCAGGTTTCGCACGACGGCTTGCTACGCGTGCACACCGTTGCGCCGAGGTCCATCAACCCCTGCGTATAGGCCTCGATATGCGTTTTCGGGAGGAGGGCGTCGGCAAGCGACCACATCGTTTTTTCCGTTTGTGCCAATCCGGGGGGGGCGTCAATGCCGAAACAGCGCGCCAGCACCCGCTTGACGTTGCCATCGAGGATGGCCGCACGTTTCCCGAAGGCAAAGACACTGATCGCCGCCGCCGTCGATCGCCCGATCCCCGGCAATTCGTTGAGCAACGGGAGATCGCTCGGAAATGCGCCGCGGTGATCGGCTACGACGGTTTGTGCGCAGCGGTGCAGATTGCGCGCCCGGGCGTAATACCCCAGCCCGGCCCAGCGTTCGAGCACCGTCGTCAGCGGCGCCTGGGCCAGGGCCTCAATCGACGCGAAGCGCTCGATGAAACGGGCGTAATAGGGGATCACCGTGCCGACCTGGGTTTGCTGCAGCATGATCTCGGAAAGCCAGATGCGGTAGGCGTCGCGCGTATTCTGCCAGGGCAGATCGTGGCGGCCGTGCTGTCGCTGCCAGTCGATCAAGCGGGTCGAGAACGTCTTGGCCGGG
>WBZP01006471.1_pt1 | contig 11597 bp, 11 predicted proteins | sample 5204301 | NCBI WGS metagenome assembly WBZP01 (sample SAMN12412401, study PRJNA552823) | activated sludge metagenome | isolation source: activated sludge from nitrification reactor of wastewater treatment plant... | place: USA: Pennsylvania | collected 2017
CCGGGACCACCGCCGTTCCGGCGCATCCGGCTTACCCCGCGCTGCGTAGAAGACTGCGAGACGGCGCCGCTGCCGCCGGGTGCGGCCGGCCCGGCGGCCGCCCCCTGCCGGGCGCATCGCGGCCGTCCAGACGCTTCGCCGGCCGGTGCGCCCCACCCATCGTTCGCATCCACTGGAGCCCGACATGACTCATCCGGACCTGCATTCCCGCGTCGTCCGTACCCTCGCGCCGGCCGCCCTCGCGCTCGCGCTCGCCGGAACGCTGGCGCCCGGCGCGCTGGCCTCGAGCCACCGCGAGGCGCCGTTCATCGCCACCCAGCCGCAGCACGACGCGACCGACTTCTACATGTTCCGCAGCTACGAGCCGGGCCGGCAGGACTACGTCGTCCTGGTCGCCAACTACCTGCCGCTGCAGGACGCGTACGGCGGGCCCAACTACTTCAAGCTCGACCCGAACGCGCTCTACGAGATCCACGTCGCCAACGACGGTGGCGCGAAGGAGAACATCACCTTCCAGTTCCGGTTCCAGAACACGCTCGCCGACAACCAGTTCACCGTCGGCGGCAGGCAGGTGTCGATACCGCTGGTCGTCAACGGCTCGGCCGACGTGGCCGCGGCCGGCTCGACGGCGCTCAACGTCCGCGAGGCCTATACGCTGGACGTGGTCCGCGGCGGCCGGCGCACCGGTGCCCGGCAGCCCGTGGTGAACGCGACCGTCGGCGGCACGGGCTTCGACAAGCCGGTCGACTACGTGGGCCGCAAGACGATCGGCGACTACGTCGCGTATGCCAACCGGCACGTCTGGGACATCCAGATTCCGGGATGCAGCGGCGGCGGGCGGGTGTTCGTCGGCCAGCGCAAGGATCCGTTCGTCGTCAACCTGGGCGAGATCTTCGACCTCGTCAACATCAAGTACCCGGCCGTCGAGCTCAACCCGCTGGCCGAGTACGCGACGACCGACTCGATCGCCGACAAGAACGTCACCTCGATCATCGTCGAGGCACCGATCGCCTGCCTGACCGAGGGGAAGGGCTCGGTCATCGGTGGCTGGACGACGGCGAGCGTGCCGGCGAACCGGACGGTCACCGCCGCGCCGACCGCCGGGCTCGAGGCGACGACGCAGTCGGGCGAGTGGGTCCAGGTGTCGCGGCTGGGGATGCCGCTCGTCAACGAGGTCGTCATCGGCCTGAAGGACAAGAACCGGTTCAACGCCAGCGAGCCCAAGGACGACGCGCAGTTCGCCGACTACGTGACCAACCCGACGCTGCCCACGCTGCTCGAGGTGCTCTTCGGCAGCGCCGGCGTCAAGGCGCCGACGAACTTCCCGCGCACCGATCTCGTCGCGGCGTTCCTCACTGGCGTCGACGGCCTGAACAAGCCGGCCGGCGTCACCCCGTCCGAGATGCTGCGGCTCAACACCGCGATCGCTCCCGCGGCCAAGGGGACGCAGAGCCGGCTCGGCGTGCTGGGCGGCGACGCTGCGGGCTTCCCCAACGGCCGGCGGCCGGGCGACGACGTGGTCGACATCGAGCTGCGCGTTGCGATGGGCGTGCTGTGCACGCTGTCGATCGGCGGCTGCAAGCCGGCCGATGCGCCGGCCGGTGCGCTGCGCTACACCGACGGGGCCTTCATGTCCGATGCGTTCTTTGCCGCCGAGTTCCCGTTCCTGCGGGCGCCGCTCAAGGGCTCGCCGAACGACGACAACGCGGTGAAGAGCGTGCGCAAGGGCCGCTGAGCGCCGTGGGCGGGGAGGGCGTCGCAATGCGAGGTTGGCGACGGTGGGCGTGCGTGCTGGCGGCGGCGGGCCTGGCCGCGGTCGGCGGAGTCGCGGCTGCCGCACCCCACCGGCCGGCCGCGGGCGACGAGGTCCTCGAGGTGTTGCCGGAGCGCGCCTCGCCGCTGCTGGCCGACCTCAAGCGCCGCCGCGCGCTGCTCGCGCGGTTGCCGGTCGACCTGCGCGCGGCCGCGGCATTCGCGCGGGCGGCGATCGGAGCCGCGCGCGCGACGGGCGACCCGCGTTACCTCGGCCAGGCACAGGCGGCGCTCGCGCCGTGGTGGTCCGAGCCCGAGCCGCCCGCCGAGGTGCTCCTGCTGCGGGCGACGATCCGCCAGAGCCGGCACGAGTTCGCACCGGCGCTCGCCGATCTCGACCGCCTGCTCGGCGGCGAGCCAACCCACGTCGAGGCGCGACTCACGCGGGCGAGCGTGCGTGCCGTCCGCGGTCACTACGCCGACGCGAGGGCCGACTGCACGATGCTCTCGGGGCGGGTCCAGGAACTCGTCGTCGTGACCTGTGCCGCAGCGGCCGCCGGGCCGGCCGCGCATCCCGAAGCGTACCGGCGCCTCGCCGCGGTGCTCGCGCGCACGCCGACAACGGGGCCGGTACGCGCGTGGGCGGAGACCGTCGCCGGCGAACTCGCGGCGCGCCGCGGCGAGACGGGCACGGCCGAGCGCCATCTGCGGGCGGCGCTGGCCCAGGATCCATCGGACGGCTACGCCAAGGGGGCGCTGGCCGACGTCCTGCTCGACGCGGGCCGGCCCCGGGCGGTCGTTTCGCTGCTCGCCGGGGAGACGCGCAACGATGCGCTGCTGCTGCGCCTCGTCCTGGCCGAGCAGGCGTTGCCGGAGACGCAGCGGGCCTACCGGCAGCACGCCGGCTGGCTAGCGGATCGGTTCGCCGCCGCGCGCCGGCGCGGCGACGAGGCGCACCTGCGGGAGGAGGCGCGCTACGCCCTGTTCGTCGAGGGCGATGCCGTCCGTGCGGTCGCGCTCGCGCGCCGCAATTTCGGCCAGCAGCGCGAAGCCGCCGACGTCCGCCTGCTGCGCGAGGCGGCGATCGCCGCCGGCGACGCGCCGGCGCGGGAACTGGCCGACGACTGGCTCCGCGCGCACCCGCCGGGACGCCCGGAACGGGGGGCGCCGACATGACGCCGCTGCGCGCGCTCGGCCGGCTGGCCGTGCTGCTCGTCCTGGCGGCCTGGACGCACGCAGCCGCCGCGCACCGGCCGAGCGACGCCTACCTCGTGCTCGCGCGCGACGGCGCGGCGGTCACCGGCCAGTGGGACATCGCGTTGCGCGACCTCGACCTCGCGGTGGGCCTCGACACCGACGGCGACGGCGCGGTGACCTGGGGCGAGCTCGCGGGTCGGCGGGCGGCGATCGAGTCCTATGCGCTCGCCCGGCTGGCGCTCGCGTCCGACGGCGTTGCCTGCCCGCTGGCGGCGGCCGACCTCCTCGTCGACCGGCGCGGCGACGACGGCTACGCCGTGCTGATCCTCGCCGGGACCTGCCCGCGGGCCGGGGCGACGCTCGATCTCGACTACCGGCTGCTTGCCGACGTCGACCCGCAGCACCGGGGCCTCGTCAGCTGCGCGGTGGCCGGGCGCGAGGAGAACACCGTGCTCGGCGGCGAACGCAGCAGCCATCGCTTCGGCAGCCCCGCCGGAACCGCGGCGGCGACGTTCGCGACGTACGCGCGCGAAGGCGTCTTCCACATCTGGGAGGGCTACGATCACCTGCTGTTCCTCCTCTCGCTGCTGCTGCCCGCCGTGCTGGTGCGCCGCGACGGTCGCTGGGAGGCGGCCGCCTCGTTGCGCGCGGTTGCCGTCGACGTCGCCAAGGTCGTCACCGCCTTCACGCTCGCCCACTCGGTCACGCTGTCGCTGGCGGCACTGGGCCTGGTCGCGCTGCCGTCGCGTGCCGTCGAGTCGGCGATCGCGCTCTCCGTGCTGCTCGCGGCGCTCAACAACCTGCGGCCCGTCGTCGCCCGCCGCCGCTGGGTCGCCGCCTTCGGTTTCGGCCTGTTGCACGGGTTCGGCTTCGCGGGCGCGCTCGCCCAACTGGGCCTGCCGGCGGGGTCGCTCGCGCTGTCGCTGGCGGGCTTCAACCTCGGCGTCGAAATCGGGCAACTCGCCGTCGTGGCGGCGTTCCTCCCGGGGGCCTATGCGCTGCGCGAGCGCCCCGGCTACGCGCGCTACCTCGTCGGCGGCGGCTCGACGGCGATCGCCGCGCTGGCGCTCGCCTGGCTGGCGGAGCGTGCCTTCGACGTTTCGCTGCTGCCGGGAAGCGGTGCCTGAAGCTGTCGCGTCCGGTGCGAACGCTTCCCGGTGATAGGATGTTTTTAATAATAGTGCATACTCGTGCATACTACGGTGCGGAACCGATCGGAGCGGGAGGAATGATGGCGGCAGCGGAGAAGATCCTTGTGCTTGCGGCGCTGGCGTTGTTGGCGCTGGCGGCGCCCGCACGCGGCGACGGCGTCGAGAAGCTGGACACCGTGGACGTCGTCGGCCACTACGAGAACGCGGTCGGGACCTCCGATGCGGCGAGCCAGGGGCGGATCACGCGGCAGCTGATCGAGGACCGGCCGATCCTGCGGCCGGGCGAGGTGCTGGAACTGGTGCCGGGGCTCATCATCACCCAGCACAGCGGCGCGGGAAAGGCGAACCAGTACTACCTGCGCGGCTTCAACCTCGACCACGGCACCGACTTCCTGACCACCGTCGCCGGCATGCCGGTGAACCTGCGCACGCACGCGCACGGCCAGGGCTACACCGACCTCAACTTCCTGATCCCCGAGCTCATCGACCACGTCGACTATCTCAAGGGGCCGTACTTCGCCGCCAAGGGCGACTTCGCGTCGGCCGGCGCCGCGGACATCCACTACGCCGAGAAGCTGCCGCGTTCGCTCGCCGAGATATCCGCCGGCAGCTTCCGCTACGGCCGCGGCCTGCTCGTCGGCTCGCCGGAGGTCGGCCCCGGCCGGCTCGTCTACGGACTCGAGCTCTACCACAACGACGGGCCGTGGGAGCGCGACGACGACTTCCGCAAGGTCAACGCCGTGCTGCGCTGGGTGCAGAAGGCCGGAGACGCCCAGTGGAGCGTCACCGCGATGGGGTACCGCGGGAAGTGGAACGCCACCGACCAGATCCCGCAGCGCGCCGTCGCGGAAGGGGTCATCGGCCGGTTCGGCACGCTCGACCCGACGACCGGCGGCGAGTCGCACCGTTACAGCCTGTCGGCCGACTGGGCGGCACCGGTGGCCGGCGGGCTGGCCCAGCTCAACGCCTACGCGGTCGACTACCAGCTCGACCTCTTCTCGAACTTCACCTACCGGCTCGACAACCCGGCCGCCGGCGACCAGTTCCTGCAGGCCGACGATCGCCGGATCTACGGCGCCAGCGGCAGCCTGGCCTGGCAGGGCAGGCTGGCCGGGTTCGACACCCGCAACGTCGTCGGCTTCGAGGCGCGGCAGGACCGGATCGCCCCGGTCGGGCTGTACACGACGGCGGCGCGTGAGCGGCTGGCGACGACGCGCGAGGATCGCGTCCGCGAGTCGAGCGCTGCCGTCTACGTCGAGAACGAGACCAGCTGGCACCCGCGGCTGCGGACCGTCGCGGGGCTGCGGGCGGACGCGTACCGCTTCAAGGTCGACTCCGATCTCGCCGCCAACTCGGGAACGGCGAGCGACAGCCGCGTCTCGCCCAAGCTGTCGGCGATCCTCGGTCCCTGGGCGAAGACCGAATTCTTCGCCAACTACGGGCAGGGTTTCCACAGCAACGATGCGCGCGGGACGACGACGACCGTCGATCCCAGGTCGGGCGACCCGGTCGAACGGGTGACGCCGCTGGTGCGCACGCGCGGCGGGGAACTCGGGACGCGCAGCGAGTGGCTGCCGGGGGTGCAGTCGTCGCTCGCGCTGTGGCGGCTCGACATCGACTCCGAGCTGCTCTTCGTCGGCGATGCCGGGACGACCGAGCCGTCGCGCCCGTCGCGCCGGCAGGGCATCGAGTGGAACACCCGCTGGCAACCGCGGCCCTGGCTCCTGTTCGACCTCGACCTCGCCTGGTCGAAGGCGCGGTTCACCGACGACGACCCGGCGGGCAGCCGGATCCCCGGCGCGATCGAGTCCGCGGTGTCCGCGGGGGCCACCATCCGCGACCTCGGCGCATGGTCGGCGAGCGTGTTTCTGCGCTACTTCGGGCCACGGCCGCTGGTCGAGGACAACAGCGTGCGCTCGTCGTCGTCGACGATCGTCAACGCGCAGGTCGGCTACCGATTCGACCGGCGGACGAAGCTCGCGCTCGAGGTCTACAACCTCTTCGATCGCGAGGTCGACGACATCGCGTACTACTACACGTCCAGGCTCGCCGGCGAGCCGGCGGCGGGCATCGACGATATCCACTTCCACCCTGCGGAGAAGCGAAGCTTCCGGGTCACGCTGACACATGCCTTCTGACGCCTCGACGGGCGGGCGGCCGCCCGCGGGTTGATCTGGATCAACGGGCGTCCACGCTGCCGACCGGGAGCGCGCGCCCGGGCTCCGGCGCGCCGCATTCGTGTAAGAATATTCGCTCCCGACATCCTACGCGGCGCCCGCCGCGGCGACCGGCGGGAAGGAGCGGACACAATGCACATGGCGGATGCGCTGTTGTCGCCGGCGGTCGGCGGAACGATGTGGGTCGCCACGGCGGCGACGATCGCCCTGTGCTCGCGCCGGCTCGCCGCCGATGGCGACGACCGCAGGGTGCCGCTGATGGGCGTGCTGGGCGCGTTCGTCTTCGCCGCGCAGATGGTCAACTTCGCGATCCCGGGCACCGGTTCGTCGGGGCACCTGGGCGGCGGGCTGCTGCTCGCGATCCTGCTCGGGCCGCGGGCGGCGTTCATCGTGATCGCGTCGGTGCTGATCGTCCAGGCGCTGTTTTTCGCCGACGGCGGGCTGCTGGCGCTGGGCTGCAACGTGTTCAACCTCGGCTTCTTCCCCGCATTCGTCGCCTACCCGCTCGTCTACCGTCGGCTGGCTCCGGCGGGCGCCGGCCGCGTCCGCTCGGCACTCGCGGCCGTCGCCGCGGCTGTCGTCGGGCTGCAGCTGGGGGCGCTGGCGGTCGTCGCCGAAACGGTCGCCTCGGGCGTGTCGTCGCTGCCGGCGACGACGTTCCTGCTGCTGATGCTGCCCATCCACCTGGCGATCGGCGTCGTCGAGGGGCTGGTCACCGCGGCGATCGTCGCCTTCGTCGGCACGGTTCGGCCCGAGCTCTTGGCTCCCGCGGCACCCCCGGTGCGCGCGCCACGGGTGCTCGTCGCGGGCACGCTCGCCGTGGCGCTGTTCACCGGCGGGGTGCTCTCGTCGTTCGCGTCGAAGGCACCGGACGGGCTCGAGTGGGCGCTCGAGCACCTCGGCACGCAGGCGCCGGTCGCGGCTACGACCCCGGTCCACGCCCTGGCCGGTGCCGTGCAGCAGGCGACTGCGCTGCTGCCCGACTACGGGCTGCCGGCGGCGGCGGCGGGGCCCGACGCCGAGCCGGCAGGCACCGCGCTGGCCGGGCTCGTCGGCGCGCTGGCGACGCTCGCGCTCGCCCTCGTGGCCGGTCTCGCCGTGAGGCGGCGCCGGCCGCGTTGACCCGGCGGGCTGCCGTGCCCGCGGGCGGGCCCCGCTCCGGGATGCAGGCGCGATGACGATCGCGGCAGGCCTCGCCGACTTCCACCGGCTCGATCTCCTCGCCGGCGGCGACAGCCCGCTGCACCGGCTCGATCCGCGTGCCAAGCTCATCGCGATCCTGCTCTTCGTGGTCGCGGCGCTGTCCTATCCGCGCCACGCCGTGACGCAACTGCTGCCGTGGTTCGCGTTGCCGCTGGGCCTCGCCGTCGCGGCCGGGCTGCCGGTCGGCTTCCTCGCCCGCCGTGCGCTGGTCGTGTTGCCGTTCGCGGCGCTGATCGGCATCGCCAACCCGTGGTTCGACCGCGTTCCCGCGTGGAGCCTCGGGCCGCTCGTCGTCACCGGCGGCTGGCTGTCGTTCGCCTCGATCCTGCTGCGCGCGCTGCTCGCCGCCGCCGCCGCGCTGCTGCTGGTGGCGCTCACCGGCATGCCGGCGCTGCTCGCCGCGCTGGCGCGGCTGCGCGTGCCGCGGGCGCTGGTCGTCCAGCTGGCGCTGCTCTACCGCTATCTCGCGCTGCTGGGCGACGAGTGGCGCGCCGTCGCGGCCGCCCGGGCGCTGCGCGCCAACGGACACCGGCTCGGGCTGCGCGAGTACGCGCAACTCGCCGGCAGCCTGCTGCTGCGCTGCGCCGCGCGCGCCGAGCGGATCTACGCCGCGATGCGCTCGCGCGGCTTCGACGGGACGTTCGCCGGTGGCGCGGCACTGCGCTTGCGCGCCGCGGACGCGCTGTTCGTCGCCGCGATGGCGGCTCTCGTCGCCGCACTGCGTTTCGGCGATGCCGCCGGCGTGCTCGGCGCGCTGCTCACCGGGGTGGCGCGGTGACCGGGCCGGCGGTCGAGGTGCGCGACCTCGCTTACCGCTATCCCGACGGCACCGAGGCCCTCGCCGGCGTGTCGTTCACCGTCGCGCCGGGCGAGGCGGTCGGCGTCATCGGCGCGAACGGCGCCGGCAAGTCGACGCTGCTGCACCTGCTCAACGGCCTCCTGCCGGCGTCGGGCGGCGAAGTGCGGATCGGTGGCGAGCCGTTGACGCCGAAGTCGCTCCCGGCGATCCGGCGGGCCGTCGGGCTCGTCTTCCAGGACGCCGACGATCAGCTGTTCACGCCCTCGGTCGAGGACGACGTCGCCTTCGGCCCGCGCCACCTCGGGTTGCCGCCGGCCGAGGTCGCGGCCCGCGTTCGCGACGCGCTGTCCCGCGTCGGCCTGTGGGAGCAGCGCGCGAAGGCACCGTTCCGGCTGTCCGGCGGCGAGAAGAAGCGGGTGGCGATCGCGTCGGTGCTGTCGATGGTGCCGGCCGTGCTCGTCGTCGACGAACCGACGGCCGGGCTCGATCCGCACGCGCGGCGGCAGTTGCTGCGCCTGCTCGCCGAGTTCGACCACACGCGGATCTTCACCAGCCACGACCTCGACATGGTGGCAGAGCTGTGTCCGCGGACCATCGTGCTCGACCGCGGCCGCGTGCGCGCCGACGCGCCGACGGCCACGGTTTTTCGCGACGACGCATTGCTGCGAGAATGCCGGCTGGAGCGGCCCCTGGCGATGCAGGCCTGTCCGGTCTGCAGCCGCGGCACGCCCGGCGGAGGGTGAGGCGATGGAACGGATCACGATGTCGATCGACGAGGAACTCGCCAAGGCGTTCGACGAGCTGATCGCCGCGCGCGGCTACGCGAGTCGCTCCGAGGCGATGCGCGACCTGCTGCGGCGCGAAGTCGAGGCCCGCCGCCAGGAAGGCGATGCGAAGAAGACGCACTGCGTGGCCAGCCTCTCGTACGTCTACAACCACCACGTGCGCGACCTCGCCGAGCGCCTCAACGCCGCGCAGCACGCGCGGCACGACCTGGTCGTGTCGACGATGCACGTCCACCTCGATCACGAGCACTGCCTGGAGACGGCGATCCTCAAGGGCAACGCCGCGGCGGTGCGCGCCTTCGCCGACTCGATCGAGGCGGAACGCGGCGTCCGGCACGCGAAGCTCAACCTGATCACCGTCCACACCGGCGACCTGCACCGGCTGCCCGGCGCCCACCACCACCACGGGCACATGCACCTCGTGCCGCGGTCGTAGCGGACAGCTGCCGGCGGGGTCGTTCGCCTGGGCGGATCCAAGGAGCGCACGATGCCCCTTCCGAAGTCGATCGTCTCGCTGCTCGCGCTGCTCGCGCTGGCCGCCGGACCGGCGCTGGCCGACGACCGCGCCGCGACCCGTCGCTACGCGGTCCTCTCGCTCATCGGCGACGCGATGAACGTCGTGACCTACCAGCCGGCCGTCGCGGGCAACACCGACCGCAACCGCCGGGAGACACACGCGGTTCCCGGCGGCGAGTTCGACCGGGCCGCGCTGCTCGCGGCGGACGACGCGCTGCGGCGGCGGGAACCGCAGGCCGCGGTGGTCCTGCTGGCGGCGACGCCGGCGCTCTACGCCGGGGCCCCGCGGCTGCTCGACGGCAAGCGGCCGGCGCTGCCGGCCGACCTGGCCGCGACGCTCGAGGCGCAGCGGGCCACGCACCTCCTGCTCATCCGCAAGCACCGCGCCGATGCACGGGTGCAGGCCGGGGGAACGCTGCTGGGCAGCGGCAAGCTCGAGGGCATCGGCTTCTACATCGACCGGGAGACGACGCTGACCCGCGCCGACACCGGCCAGCGCGGCGAAGGCTTCCTCGGTCCCTACGCCTACATCAAGCTGGCGCTGGTCGACCTCGCCGCCGGCGTGCTGGTGCGCGAGGATTACCTCACCGGATCGGCCGCGGTGGCGGCGGCGCGCTCGGCCGACGGCGACCCGTGGACCGCGCTGCCCGAGGCGCAGAAGGTCAACGTGCTCGGCGGGCTCATCGCCCGCGAGGTCGGGAACGCGGTGCCGAGGCTGCTGGCGGACGCGGCGCCGCCCGCGGCCGGCACGCGCTGATGCCGGCGCTGCGATGACGGCGCTGCCGGCTGCCGTCGCCACGTTCCTCGCCGGCCGGCGTCTCCCGTGCCGGCGACGCTCCCGCCAACGCGATCTTCCGCCGCCTGCGCGACTGCGGTTACGACGCGGTCCCGGTCAACCCCAACGCCGAGGCGGTGGAAGGTGCCCGGGCATACCCCGACCTCGCCGTGGTGCCGGGGCCGATCGACGGCGTAATCGTCGCCACGCACCCGCAGGTCTCGGCTGCGGTCGTCGATGCCTGCGCCGCGCGTGGCGTGCGCCAGCTCTGGTTCCACCGCTCGTTCGGCACGGGCAGCGTCTCCGACGCGGCGCTGGCGGCCTGCCGCCGCCACGGGATCGAGCCGATCGTCGGTGGCTGCCCGCTGATGTACTGCGGCCGCGTCGATCCGGCGCACCGCCTGTTCCGCTGGTGGCTGTGCCGGCGCGGGAGGGTGCCCGGCTGAGGTGCGCGCGAACGCCCGCGGGCCGGGTCGTTCACGCGACCAGCCGGCCGATCGCCGTGATGAGCCGCGTCAGCGCGTCGCCGAAGGCCAGCAGCACGAACGCCCAGAGGAACGCCGACGACCAGTTGGCGACCTGGAACGTCGTCCGGTTCATCTGCGCCGCGCCGGCGACGATGGGCACCGACGCCCGCAGCGGGCCGGAGAAGCGCCCGAGCACGATCGCCCAGGCACCGTACCGGTCGAAAAAGGCGTGCCCCCTGGGCAGCAGGTCAGGGTGCCTGGACAGCGGCCACATGCGCGCGATCTGCGCGTGGTAGTGGTAGCCCAGCCAGTACGACACCCAGTCGCCGAGCGCGGCGCCGCTGCTGGCGGCGAGCCAGACCAGCGCGAACTCGACGCCGCCGATGCCGACGACGGCACCCAGCGCCACCAGCATCCCCCAGAACGGGAGCACCAGCGAGATGACGGCGATCGATTCGCCGAACGCCAGCACGAACACGACGGGAGCGGCCCAGCCGCGGTGCTCCCGCACCAGGCTGACGACGACGTCGGTGATTTCCTGCAGCGACATGGCGGCGATCCCGGCCCGCACGCGCGCCGGTTCGGTCCAACGCGCACCGTGCCGTGCCGGTCCGCATCATACCGGGTCGCCGCCGTTGTTCGTGTCAGCGCCCGAGGGAAGCGATCAGCGCGAGGCGGTCGCGGTGCCGGCGGGCCTCCCGCTGTTCCCGGACGTCGGGCGGCAGCGCGCGGTCCATCTCGGCGAAGTAGTCGCCGTGATCTTCGAACGCGCGGG
>WBZP01006472.1_pt1 | contig 11596 bp, 11 predicted proteins | sample 5204301 | NCBI WGS metagenome assembly WBZP01 (sample SAMN12412401, study PRJNA552823) | activated sludge metagenome | isolation source: activated sludge from nitrification reactor of wastewater treatment plant... | place: USA: Pennsylvania | collected 2017
TGCTGGCTTCTTTGACGCGATTCGTGCTGTCGCGTTCAATGAAAACCCCGCCCTGATGCGGGGTGTAATGGAGCACAGCTTGCTTACTTGGCCGGGGCGAGGATGTCGCGCAGGCAGCTGCGGTGCTCGGGGCCAACTTTGTCCTTGCATGCCTCGCGCGCCTTCTGGTGCTGTTCACAGCGTGCTGCGTCAGCGGCCTTGCTGCAGTCTGCCGGTGGCATCTTCTGTTGCACGCACTGCTTGAAGGCAGGGCCCTGCTGGCCCTTGCACTGGTCATAGGCCTGCTTGCGCGCCGCACATTGCTCGGGATTGCGCGCCTTGCTGCAATCGACGTTCTGCGCCTGCTCGCGCATGCATTGCTTGCGTTCGGGGCCAGCCTTGCCCTTGCAGGCCTCGGCTGCCTTCTGGCGTGCTTCGCGGTGGGCGGCACAGGCGGTCGGGTCGGCTGCCTGCGAGCAGTCGCGCTGGCCGCGCTGGCCGCCGGGACCACCGGAACTGCCGGGGCCGCCCCCTTGCTGGGCGGATGCGGGCAAGGCAGTCATGGCGATGATGATTGATGCCAATGCAACGAGCGATTTCATGTTCGGCCTCCGTTCGTGGTTGGGATGACTTCATTCTAGCGACCACCCCGAACTTTGGGGGTATTCATGTGTGTCGGGATGTATCCGGCATTGAGCAGCGTTGCCGGCGGCGGTATAGTGCCCGCAGGACATGGGGCGGGATTCGCGATGAGTGCTGAGGTAGTGCATGAACACCGGCTGACGCTGCAGGAAGTGGTCGGCTGGCTGATCGAAGACGGGATGGTCGACCGCGCGGCCGGTGACAAGCTGGTTGCGGAGCGTCGGCTGTTCAAGGGTGGCGTGCATCCGCTGGTGCTGGTCGCCGATCAGGAGTGGCGCAACCTGAAGCCGCCGGAGAAAACGCTGACGCTGGAGGATCTGACGGTCTGGCTGGCAGAACGCGTCGGGATGACGTACGTAAAGATCGATCCGCTCAAGGTCGACTTCTCCATCGTCACCGAGGTCATGTCGAGTGCCTATGCGACGCGGTTCAAGATCGTGCCGCTGCAGATGACGACCAAGGAAGTCGTGGTGGCCAGCGCCGAACCGTACATCCGCGAGTGGCAGAAGGAGCTGCAGCCGATCCTGAAGCGGGAGATCCGGACGCAGTTCGCAAATCCGGCCGATATCGAGCGCTACCTGGTCGAGTTCTACAACCTGGCGCGCTCGGTGAAGAAGGCCGCAAAGACGGGTAGCGGTGCCAGTGCACTGTCCTCGTTCGAACAACTGGTCGAACTCGGCAAGACCAACAAGCAGTTCGACGCCAACGACCAGCACATCGTCAATATTGTCGACTGGCTGTTGCAGTACGCATTCGAACAGCGCGCCTCCGATATTCACATCGAGCCACGGCGCGAGCTGGCGATCGTCCGCTTCCGCATCGACGGCGTGCTGCATCAGGTGTACCAGATCCCCGTATCGGTCGCGACGGCGATGACCAGCCGCATCAAGCTGCTTGGCCGCATGGACCTGATCGAGAAGCGGCGGCCGCAGGACGGCCGCATCAAGACACGAACGCCCGACGGCCAGGAAACCGAACTGCGTCTGTCGACGCTGCCAACGGCATTTGGCGAGAAGCTGGTGATGCGTGTCTTCGACCCGGATGTGCTGGTGCGTGATTTCCGCGACCTCGGCTTCTCCGACGATGATCTGGCGCGCTGGAACTCGATGACCGCGCAACCGAACGGAATCATCCTGGTCACCGGGCCAACCGGCTCCGGCAAGACGACGACGCTGTACTCGACGCTGAAGAAACTGGCGACGCCGGAGGTCAATGTCTGCACGATCGAGGATCCGATCGAAATGATCGAGCCGTCGTTCAACCAGATGCAGGTGCAGCAGGCGATTGACCTCGGCTTTGCTGACGGCGTGCGTTCGTTGATGCGTCAGGATCCGGACATCATCATGGTCGGCGAAATCCGTGACTACGAGACGGCCGACATGGCCATCCAGGCAGCGCTCACCGGGCACCTGGTGCTGTCGACGTTGCATACCAACGATGCGCCGTCGGCGATTACGCGCATGCTCGATCTCGGCGTTCCTCCGTATCTGCTGACCTCGACGGTTCTTGGCGTGATGGCCCAGCGCCTTGTCCGGACCTTGTGCCCTGCGTGCAAGAAGGAAGGCGGTCTGCGTGCCGAGGATGAGGAGCATTGGAACCAACTGGTGGCGCCGTGGAAGGCGAGCCGCCCGCCGCGGCTATATCAGCCGGTGGGGTGCCTCGACTGCCGCATGACCGGATATTCCGGACGGATCGGCATCTACGAAGTGATGTTGATGTCCCAGGAAATGAAGAAACTGATTCGTCCCGACACCGACATTGCCCGCCTGCGTGAGCAGGCCTATCGCGAGGGCATGAAGGCGCTGCGCATTTCGGGGGCGACAAAGGCCGCGCAGGGGCTGACGACGCTCGATGAAGTGATGAAGGTTGCGCCCCCCGGAGAGGATTGAGCCGGTGGCTTCAATAACCTGAGGCGCCTGGCTTCCCGTAGAACGGCGGCCAGCGGCCAACCAGGTTTTCGAGCAGGATGAGTTCGCGGTCGGTGTGGTTGACGACCGTGGCGGGGGCCATCGTCGGCATCGCGGAATCGTTGTGGATCAGGATCGGATGGTCGTGATGTTGCGTTTCGATCCGCTCGACCTGTTTCGGATCGGCCAGCGGGGTGACCTCGGCGATGCCGTAGCAGAGACAGAAGTAGACCGATTTCCCCTGTGTCTCGATATAGCAACCTGTGCCGCGGATGCCGATCGTTGCGTTCGGAACTTCCAGTTTCTTGGCACCCTTGCCGAAGACCGACAGGATGCCCCCGGTGATGACGCGCATGATGCCGGCGGCAGTATCACTGGCGAAACTCACCGTACTCCGTTCGCGCTGCATGTAGGCATCCTGCCCGATCACGTAGATGGCTTCGCTTTTGGGTCCGGTGACGATGGTGTCGCCGCTCTTGACCAGCATGCCCTCGCGTGCGGCCTGACCGTTGACGGTGACGTTACCGCTGATCGTGTGCATGCCGGGGGCAATCGGTTTGTTGCCTTCAGCAAGCGCGTTGCGAATGAGCCCCGAAATGCCGCCTGGCCCCAGACTGCCAGCAGCTGCGAGCGCCTGCAGCCATCTGCGGCGTGCGATCCTGTTCATCAGTGGGCGATGCCGCCCGAGGGAGAATCGCCGGATTGCAGCGCGGACGCGATTACATCGCGTAGCAGGCTGCGCGTCAGTTCGGCCTTCTTGGCATAGCCATCGATGGCGTATTCGCGGCGAATTTCCTGCTCCGGTGCGTGTCCAGGCTGGCCGGTACGGATAATGATCTTGAGGTCGCGGCAACCAAGCCGCTCGCGGATTTCCGTCACGGCACGCAGACCGGCGTCCGGCGTCTCCATGACGACATCGAGCAGCACCAGTTGCACCGGGTCGCTTGTCGTCAGGAGTTCGATGGTTTCGGCGGCGGAGTAGGCATGCAGGAAGCGCAGCGGACGGCCATGAATCTTCTGGCCGGCGAGCGCGGCAACAGTCGCTTCGTGGACGCTGTGGTCATCGTCCGCGATCAGGATCTGCCAGGCGGAATGGGCGTGCGTTTCGACGCCTTCCGTCTCGGTCGTGTCATCCTCGATCACCACGATGACGTCCTCGTCGGCTTCCGACAGGCGGCGATTCGTGGCCTGTTGCCTGGCGCCATGCCGCGGGTGATGGATCAGCCCAGCCATCGTCTTCTCCTTTGCTCCCTGGTCTTGAATTCGCCGGCTTGCGCATTATTCTCGCGGTTGCTTGCCGGTCATCCTTCGTCGCAGTCTACTCCGGCTCGCAGGTGAGCGAAATACCCCGGAGCCGATGCGCATCGACGTGCTGCAGGCCGGGCGCAAATGGGTTCGGTTTTCTCGGCAGGCTACTTGCCGAGCTCGCAGATGCCGCGCGTCAGCCCGTCGATCGTCAGCGGATACATGCGATTGCCCATCAGGTTCCGGATCAACCCCGTCGACTGGCGGTACTGCCAGACATGCTCGGGTTCCGGGTTCAGCCAGATGGCGCGGGGGAAGGTGGTCGTCATGCGGGTGAGCCACTCGGCACCGGGCTCTTCGTTCCAGTGCTCGACGCTGCCGCCGGGGTAGAGGATCTCGTAGGGGCTCATGCTGGCATCGCCGACGAAGACCAGCTTGTAGTCGGCACCGTAGCGGTGCAGAACTTCCTGCGTCGGAATGCGTTCCGTGTGGCGACGACGATTGTCCTTCCAGACACTTTCGTAGACGCAGTTGTGGAAGTAGTAATGCTCGAGATGCTTGAATTCACTGCCGCAGGCGGAAAACAGCTCCTCGCAGACGCGCACGTGGTCGTCCATCGAACCGCCGATGTCGAGGAAGAGCAGCACCTTCACGGCGTTGTGTCGCTCCGGGCGCAGGTGAAGGTCGAGCCAGCCGGCATTCTTGGCAGTGCCAGCGATGGTGCCTTCAAGATCGAGTTCCTCGGCGGCGCCGGTGCGGGCGAAGTGGCGCAGGCGGCGAAGGGCGACCTTGATGTTGCGCGTGCCAAGCTCGACCTGATCGTCGAGGTTCCTGAACTCGCGCTTTTCCCACACCTTCACTGCCGATCGATTTTCGCTTTTCCCGCCGACGCGGATGCCTTCCGGATGAGTGCCGCCATGCCCGAAGGGCGAGGTGCCGCCGGTACCGATCCATTTGCTGCCGCCGGCATGACGGCCTTTCTGTTCGGCAAGGCGCTTTTCGAACTCCTCCATCAGCTTGTCCCAGCCCAGCTTCTCCAGCTTGGCCTGCTCCTCTGGCGTGAGGTGGCGCTTCATCGACTGGCGCAGCCACTCCTCGGGGATCGCCTTGTCCATGCCGGGGAGTGACTCGATGCCCTTGAAATACTCGGCAAACGCGCGGTCGAACTTGTCGAAGTGCGCCTCGTCCTTGACCAGGGCTGCACGCGCGAGGACGTAGAAATCGTCGAGGCTGTGGCCGATGACGCCCCGCTGCAGCGCTTCGAGCAGGGTCAGGAATTCCTTCGTCGAGACCGGCAGCTTGCGGTCCTTCAGGTGCAGGAAGAAGTCGACGAGCATGGCGATTGCGCCGAGGCTTAGCGGTTCTGCCGCGCCATGAAGATCAACCGTTCGAAGAGGTGCACGTCCTGCTCGTTCTTCAAGAGCGCGCCATGCAGCGGCGGAATCGCCGCCTTCTGGTCCTTGGCGCGCAGGGCCTCGGGCGGGATGTCCTCTGCCAGCAGCAGCTTCAGCCAGTCGAGCAGTTCCGAGGTCGAAGGTTTCTTCTTGAGGCCGGGTACCTCGCGCAGCTCGAAGAAGACCTCCAGTGCCTCGCGCAGCAGATCCTTCTTCAGGTCCGGGAAATGGACGTCGACGATCTTGCCCATCGTCTCGCGGTCGGGGAACTTGATGTAGTGGAAGAAGCAACGGCGAAGGAAAGCGTCCGGCAGTTCCTTCTCGTTGTTCGAGGTGATGAAGACCAGCGGCCGGTGCCGGGCACGTACCATCTGCCGCGTCTCATAGACGTGAAATTCCATGCGGTCGAGTTCGCGCAACAGGTCGTTCGGGAACTCGATATCGGCCTTGTCGATCTCGTCGATCAGCACCACGCACGGCGTCTCGCATTCGAAGGCCTGCCACAGTACGCCCTTGACGATGTAGTGGGCGATGTCCTCGACCTTCGGGTCGCCGAGCTGCGAGTCGCGCAGGCGGGAGACGGCGTCGTACTCGTAGAGCCCCTGCTGCGCCTTGGTGGTGGACTTGATGTGCCACTGGAAGAGCGGCAGGCCGAGCGCTGCCGCCACTTCCTCTGCCAGCATGGTCTTGCCGGTGCCCGGTTCGCCCTTGATCAGCAACGGCCGCTGAAGCGTCACCGCGGCGTTGACGGCAAGCGTCAGGTCGCGCGTGGCGACGTAGTTGTCGGAACCTTCGAAGCGCATTCCACCCATGTCAGCCTCCGAGTGCCGGATAGTCGATGTAGCCCTTTTCCTCGCCGGCATAGAAGGTTTTCGTGTCGGCTTCGTTGAGCGGTGCGTCTGCCGCGAGTCGTGCCGGCAGATCGGGGTTCGAGATGAAGGCGCGGCCGAAGGCGATCAGGTCGGCCTGGCCACCGGCCACGGCCGCCATGGCGCGGCCACGGTCGTAGCCACAATTCGCCATGTAGGGGCCGGCGAAGGCCCGTCGCAGAGCCGCGTAATCGAAACCGGGGGCCGACTGTCCGGTCATGTCGCCCTCCAGCACGTGCAGGTAGGCCAGGCCGAGCGGGGAGATGCGGTCCACGACATAGCCGAAGGTCGCCTGCGGATTCGCATCGCTGATGTCGTTGAAGCGGTTCTCGGGCGAGAGGCGGATGCCGACGCGGTCGGCACCGAACACCTCGATCACCGTGTCCATGACTTCCAGCAGCAGCCGCGCGCGGTTGCCGATCGGGCCGCCGTAGTCGTCGTCACGCTGGTTGGTCGAGGAGCGCAGGAACTGGTCGAGCAGATAGCCGTTGGCGCCGTGCACCTCGACGCCGTCGAAGCCGGCGGCTTTCGCGTTCAGTGCGGCCTGGCGATAGGCTGCGATGACGCCCGGCAACTCGTCGCGGGCGAGTGCACGCGGGGTCACGTAGTCCTGCAGGCCGCTGCCAGTCCATACCTGGCCGGCCGGCTTGAGCGCGGACGGTGCGACCGGCGCCGCGCCGTTGGGCTGCAGCGACGGATGCGAGATGCGGCCGACGTGCCAGAGCTGCAGGAAGATGCGGCCGCCCTCGGCGTGCACCGCATCGGTGACGGCGCGCCAGCCGGCGACCTGCTCTGCCGAGTGGATGCCGGGTGTGCGCGGGTAGCCGTGACCTTCGTCACAGACCGGCGAGGCCTCGGTGATGATGAGACCGGCGGACGCCCGCTGGCGATAGTAGGTCACGGTCATCGGACCGGGTACGTTCCCGGGCAGCGCGCGGTTGCGCGTCAGCGGCGCCATGACGATGCGATTGGGCAGGGTCAGCGCACCGAGGCGGATAGGGGTGAACAGATCGTTTTGGCTCATGAGCGGGTTCTCCAGGCGTTGTTTTTGTAGGACGGTGCTTCGACTCAGCCGCGCGCGGCGCGTTCAATGCTTTCCACGTAGGCCTGGGCATCCATGCCGCCGCCGACCTGCTGGGCGCGGAAGATGGTTTCGCCGAGGCATTCCAGGATGATGTGCTCGGCGGCGTGTGGGTCGTGGCGCGCAGCGAGCTTCTGCCAGGCGGCGCGAATGCCCGGTGGCTGGTCGATCGAGACCTGCTCGGCGACCGCGAGGTGCAGCGAGAGGTGCAGGAAGGGATTCATCTCGCCGCCTTCGGGCGTCCAGTCGCGGGCGATGGCATCCTCGCCGCTCGCCAGCAGCGTCTGGTATTCGGGGTGGCGCAGGATGATGTCGATTGCGGTCGCCTCGGCGCCCTCGACGATGCTGCGCTCAAGATGCTTGCGCCAGGCATCGCAGAAGAAGCGGCGGACCTGCTCACGGCTGGGGTTGAACATCGGGATCCTTTCGGTACAGGGCGGCTACTACCGCATTCTGCAGTTGTCGGCTGTTCTTGTCATGGAAGGCGATCTGTCCGGTGCCGTAGGCGCCGATGACCGGCATGCCCGGAAAGCGTCGGGTCAAGGCGGCGAGGTCCTGGTCCTGGTCGCCGTAGAACCAGGGGCCGCGTCCGATGCATGAGAAATAGAGTGCGAAATCCGGCTGGGTCGTCGTGGCGCCGGCCAGCAGGGTCGCCATTTCATCCGCTGCAGCCAGCGGGTCGCGAATGCCCCAGCGGAAACTGTCGCCCGGCTGCAGTGCGGTGCTCAGGGTCAGCGAAGCGTCGGCGTTGGCCGTGATGATTGCTGCGCAAAGCGATTCACCGCTGCGGGTAGTCGTGCAGACGTTGATCAGGTGGAGGGGGAGCGGAGCGCGTTCCCGCCAGGCCGCGGGCAAGGCGTCGAGCAGATGATCCAGCGCTGGCTTGCCGTCTACGCTCAACAGGTCGTAGCCGCGCACGGCGGAGACCAGATGCTCCTCGCCGAGTGGCTGTACGCCGGCAGAAAGCAGCGTTTCCAGGGCGGCGCCCTGCAGATGGGTTTCAGCGATCCCCTGTCCAGCCAGGCGGGCCGACTGCCAGACCGCGCCCTGGCCGTTGCTGCCGTGGAAGTGCAGGCCGAAACGGCGGCTGTTTGCCCATGAGGAGGGGAACGGGCTGCTTGTGCAGCATAGCAGCGGAGAATCATCCCCTGTCGAGACCAGGGACAAGCCATCGCCAATCACCATTGCCGCTGCAGCCGGGCCATCGAGCCGCCATTCGCGCTCGTTGCAGATGCCGGCGGCAACGCACCCGAACACCTGGGTGCAGCGGGTTAAGCGCGCTGCTGCCAGAACCGCGGATTCGGGATGGCGCGCAAATTCCGGTGTCAGGAAAAGCAGTACTCCACCAACAGCGCCCAGGTCGGCCTTCTGCATGGCGCGGCGGACGGCATCCTCGACCAATTGAGGGGACGCTTGCCTGCCGGATACGAGGGCGGTTGCGACGGTCATTGGTGTCGGTTGGCGGGGAATGGCGTCGAGCGGCGTCGAGCGCTTCAGCCGATCGCCTTGCCCTTGAATTCGCAGAGATCGACGATCAGGCAGCGTTCGCACTGCGGTCGGCGGGCGGTGCAGACATACCGTCCGTGCAGGATCAGCCAGTGATGTGCGTCGCGCCGATACTGCTCCGGCACCGTTTTTAGCAGCTTCAGTTCTACGGCGAGCGGGGTCTTTCCCGGCGCCAGTCCGGTTCTGTTGGACACGCGGAAGATGTGCGTGTCGACGGCGATGGTCGGTTCACCGAAGGCGGTGTTGAGCACCACGTTTGCAGTCTTGCGGCCGACACCGGGCAGCGCTTCCAGCGCCTCGCGTGAGCGTGGCACCTCGCCGCCATGTTGTGACAACAGGATGTTGCAGGTGGCGATGGCGTTCTTCGCCTTGGTGCGGAAGAGGCCGATGGTCTTGATGTAGTCGGCCAGCCGCTCCTCGCCGAGCGCTGCCATTGCATCCGGTGTCGGTGCGTCGGCAAACAGCCTTCTCGTCGCCTTGTTGACCGAGACGTCGGTGGCCTGCGCAGAAAGCAGGACGGCGATGAGCAGCTGGAACGGTGAGCCGTATTCGAGTTCGGTGGTCGGTGCCGGATTGACGGCCTGCAGGCGGGCGAAGATTTCGGCCCGCTTGGCGGGGTTCATCAGTGGCAGCCGCCAGTTGCGACCGGCACGGCCGGGCGCTGCTGCCGCGCAGCGGCACGTGCCTCGACCCAGTTCTTCCAGGCGATCATGCAGCCGAGCAGGATGAAGGCCCCAGGCGGCAGGATGGCAAGCAGCAGGCCGGGGTAGTCGGCGGGCAGCACCTGCAGCGGCTGCAGGTTCGAGAACACGAGGTCGATGCCCGAGAACAGCGTGCCGGCGCCGATGAATTCGCGCAGGCCACCGAGCACGGCCAGGGTCCACAGCATGCCGACCCCCATGAAGATGCCGTCGAACGTGGCGTGCAGCGGCGGGTTCTTGGCCGCGAAGGCCTCGACGCGGGCGAGCACGATGCAGTTGGTGACGATCAGCGGGATGAAGATGCCGAGCACCAGGTAGAGTTCGTGCAGGTTGGCGTTGAACAGCAAGTCGACGACCGTGACGAGCGCCGCGACGATGAGGATGAAGACCGGAATGCGGATCTCGTGCGGAATGAAGTTCCGGAGGCTGGCAACGGCGAAATTGGAGAGTGCCATGACCAGAATGGTGGCGAGCGAGAGCATGACGCCGTTAACCATGTTGGTCGTTACCGCGAGCAGCGGGCACAGGCCGAGGATCTGGATCAGGCTGGTGTTCTGCTTCCAGACGCCGTTGTGGGCAATGGTACGGAATTCGTCGCGTTCGATCATGGCGTTTGTTCCCGTTTATTTCGACGCGTAGAGCGCATCATGGTTCTCGGCGACGTACTTCGTTGCCTTGCGCACGGCCTTGATCACCGCTCGGGGCGTCACCGTCGCACCGGCAACCGAATCGAACTGGCCGCCATCCTTCTTCACCTTCCATTCCCGGTCGGTCGCGCCTGCGTAGGCATGGCCGTTGAACTGCGTGATCCAGGGACGTTCCTTGTTCCTGTCCTTCTTCGGCTCGATGTAGTCGCCGAGCCCCGGCGTTTCGCGGTGCTGTGTCACGCGCACGCCGGCGATGCTGCCATCGAGGTTGACGGCAATGATCAGCCGGATCTTGCCGGAGTAACCGTCCGGTGCCACTGCTTCGAGCACCAGTGCGACCGGTTGGGTGCCCTTACGCGCGCGATAGGCCGTCGTCGCTTCGTCTGTGCCGAGCAGCGGGCTCGCCGGCAGCGTCACGGTGTCCTTGAGCAACTCATTGTCGTAGGCGCTGCGCGGCAGCACTTCATCGATCAGCTTCATCTTCTCTTCTGCCGCCGAGGCTTCCAGTGCCGGCCTGGTCCACAGATAGGCACCCGAGAGCACGCCGGTGAAGATGATCACGAAGACGAACAGGATGGCGGCAGTGCGTGCCGCCATCGTCACGGCCGTCGGTTCCTTCTTCTTCACGATTTGTCCTTCATGCCGAAGATGGCGGGCTGCGTGTAGTGATCGATCAGCGGTACGCAGATGTTCATCAGCAGCACGGCAAAGGCGACGCCATCCGGGTAGCCGCCAAAGACGCGGATAAGGTAGGCGAGGGCGCCGGCGACAAAGCCGAAAATCAGCTTGCCCTTCATCGTCGTACAGCCGGAGACCGGATCCGTGACGATGAACCAGGCGCCGAGCATGGCGCCACCGGAGAAGAGGTGGAAGAACGGGTTGGCAAACTGTTCAGGGTGCCACGCCCAGAGGGCGCCGGATAGCAGCGTCAGACCGGCGATGAACGATAGCGGAGCGTGCCACGAGATGATTCCGCGCCAGAGCAGGAAGATGCCGCCGAGCAGGTAACCGCCGGTCACCCATTCCCAGCCGCGGCCCGCGAAGAAGCCATAGACCGTCTGGTCGGCAAGCAGTTGCGTGACGCTGACCGTGCCTTCCTCGAGCTTGAGTGCGGTTTTCAAAGTATCCAGCGGCGTCGCGCCGGAAATTGCATCCAGCCGCGGCATCATGCCGAAGACGACGCGCGCCTGGTCGGCAAAACTGACCTGCAGGCCGACCGACGGCCACTGCGACATCAGTGCCGGGAAGGAGACGATGCAGACCGCGAAGGCGACCATCGCCGGATTGAAAGGATTCTGGCCAAGGCCGCCATAGAGGTGCTTGGCGATGACGATGGCGAACAGGGTGCCGGTAACGACGAGCCACCAGGGCGAAAGCGGCGGGAAGGTGAGTGCGATCAGCCAGGCGGTGACGATCGCACTGCCGTCCGACAGAAACATCGCAAGCGGCTTCTCGCGCAGCTTCAGCATCGCGGCCTCGGCGGCGAGCGCCGTAGCGGTCGCCAGCGCCAGCTGGACGAGGATGATCGGCCCGAAGATCCAGACGTAGGCGGCAACGCCGGGCAGCAAGGCGGCCAGCACCTGCAGCATGACACGCTGGACGCTGGCGTTTTTCAGCAGGTAGGG